>Ga0210009_1001061_pt1 | contig 25586 bp, 22 predicted proteins | sample CryGeyCG2114_065_FD_185457 | JGI IMG/M metagenome (GOLD analysis project Ga0210009, IMG submission 185457) | Groundwater microbial communities from aquifer - Crystal Geyser CG12_big_fil_rev_8/21/14_0.65 (SPAdes) (version 2) | ecosystem: Environmental > Aquatic > Deep subsurface > Groundwater ... | reverse complement strand
CGGTCGGTGCGCTGCACCCCTTCGAAAACGCGGTTGAACTCATCAACGGTTTTAAAGCCAAATTTCTCAGCAAGATTCTGCAAAAAGACCGGGTCCATTAATTTTTCCGGTGCGCTGTGGTTGACGCATTCCACCTCCACCGCCATATTCACGATGCGCGTGTCCATATCCGACAGCGGGGTCGGTGAATCGTCAATGGGGGTCGGTGTCTCGGCCGTTTGGGTCTCCGGCATGACGTGATTGAATTCCATGATCACATCCCGGGCGGCAGATTTGGCTACCTGCTTTTTAATGGTTTGCTGCTGTAGCACTTCATTTACGCTGAGCTTGGCCCTGGATTCCAGCGAGCGTCCCAGGAATAATTCCAAAAGCGCTTTGTCTTCGCCCTTGACCTTCCGGTACGCGTAGGCCAGTGCTTCGCTGAAGAGCTTATCCTGATTAAAATCAATGGAGTAGAACAGGTCAATCCAGCCGATAAATTCATCAATGGAAATATCCCCGGCCTGTTTCATATCCAGCAGGTCGCCCCAGATCCGGAAGTACCAGTCAATTTTATCATTGAATTTCTTCTTTTCCCGGGAGCTGGATTTGAAAATCTGGTTGGCCAAACTCCGGGTTTCGTAAGCACTGGAGATATACGCAAAAATAAAGGTCTGTTTCTCTTCCATGGACAATGCAGACCAGTAAATGGATTGGGCAAAGCCCACATATTTGGAGGGATCGTTGCCCAGATTCAAATTGGCCGGGTTTTGAGCGTTCAACCTGTTGCCTGACATGAGTATCATGCTCACCAGGACAAACATCAAATAGCGCATTCTGATCATGCTGAAAGCTCCTTGCTGATAAATTTCAAATTGCTCCGGTGAGGATATTCCATCAATCGGGAGTGGGAGGTTCCCAGTTAGCGACTTCCCTTAATACGACCTGTGTGGCATCATCCTCAGGAATCCGGCCGACTTTTTTTCCATTTCTGTAAAGTAGTCCGCCACCCTTGCCAAATGCAAAACCAATGTCAGCGTCCGCAGCTTCGCCGGGACCATTCACGGCGCAGCCCATCAGTGCGATGGTGAGGTTTTTGGTGGAATTTTCCAGGGCTGCTTCAACCTCGCCGGCGATCTTGAACAAATCCACCTCCAGCCGTCCGCAGGTGGGGCAGGCCACGATGGTGACGCCTCTGGCAGCCAAACCCAGGGATTTGAGAATTTCAAAACCAACTTTAACCTCCTGGACAGGATCGTCGGTGAGGGAGACGCGAATGGTGTCCCCAATTCCTTTTGAAAGCATGCTGCCGATGCCAATTGAAGATTTTATCGTCCCGGATTTGGTTGGACCGGCCTCGGTAACACCGAGATGGACCGGATAATCGAATTGCTCCGAGAATAGGGTATAGGCGTTGATCATCAGCGGAACATTGGAAGCCTTGAGTGAAACGATCATGTCATGGAAATCAGCATCTTCCGCGGTTTCGATATGACGCCGGGCGCTTTCCACCATGGCTTCGGGGGTAGGGTAGCCATACTTCTCAATCAAATCCTTTTCCAATGAACCAGCATTCACACCGATTCGGATCGGGATTCCGCGATCCTTACAGGCATCCAAAACCTCCTTGACCCGGGCTTTTGACCCAATGTTGCCGGGATTAATGCGAATTTTATCCACTCCGGCGTCAACAGCCATTAATGCCATGCGATAGTTGAAATGAATGTCAGCCACCAGTGGGACAGTCATCTCTGCTTTGTAGGTTTTCAATGCCCGGGCGGCCTCTTCATTAGGTACCGTGACCCGAATGATCTGGCAGCCGGCTTCTTCCAACCGTTTGATCTCCTTCAGCGTGGCCGGAATGTCCTCAGTTTTTGAGGTGGTCATGGATTGGACGGAAATCGGTGCATCGCCGCCGATGAACATATTGCCGATTTTAATTTTGCGAGTTTTGCGTCTAAGTAATGCCATTTATTGAATTTCCCTGGAAGGATGGTTGGTTTAGCGTGTCAAAGTTGAATAAATGAAGCTTCGTCAATATTTCTCTTTCTGTGTTAATGTCATTTTGAAGAATGCCTCTTTCCATAACCGCGAATAGTTTGGTCAGGTCAGGCTGAAGTCCCAAAATGGGTCAAAAATCACAATCAATTTCATCACGAAGTAACGTCATTGGCGAAATCTAAAGGGTGCAATACAGCTTCCAAGTAAAAACATTGAGACTGAATCGCTCTGATTGTTGTTTTTCCTTTATCTGGAACCGTTGTGAACTATTTTTTGCCCACTCGAAAAGAATAAGGGAATTGTATGACCAACACTGAAATGATGATTTATGCAGACAGACGGGCGAAAGTATTGAAAGCCCTGGGGAAAAGCGTAGCCGTTCTCAAAGGTAGCCCGCTCCAGACCCGCTCGTTTGACTCGGAATATGCTTACCGGCCGGACTCTGATTTATACTACCTGACGGGTTATGCAGAGATGGGCAGCGCCATGATACTGGATCCTAATAATGGTGATAAACCGTTTACTTTATTTGTGTTACCAAGCGATCCAGCGAAGGAAACCTGGACGGGCAGACGCCTGGGAGTTGCTGGAAGTAAAGATCCCTTCGGGGCTGATGAAGTTTATGCCATTGATGAATTCGAAGCTGTGGTTGTTGACCGAATTAAACACGCAGATCGTGTTTATACCAATCTGACCCACGATGTTGAACATGCCAATAAAATGATGGCGTTGCTCCATCAGGCGCAGGGATTGGTGGCACGCACCGGCGAAGGTCCGAAGGGTATCGAATCCATCGGCGTTTTCACCCATGAGATGCGGTTGATAAAAGATGCTCATGAGATCGAATTGCTCAGGAAGGCGAATAAAATTTCCACTGAAGCTCATCTGAAGGTGATGGCGGCAATTCAACCAGGTATGCTTGAGTATCAACTCCAGGGAATTCTGGAGGGATATTGTATTCAGCAGGGCGCTACCGCGATGGCCTATACCAGCATTGTGGGTACCGGAGATAACGCTACCGTTCTGCATTACGTTGCCAATCGCAAACAAATTAAAGATGGCGACCTGGTTCTTATTGATGCGGCCTGTGAGTATGGCTATTACGCCTCCGATATTACGCGTACTTACCCCGCCAACGGTAAATTCACCTCACCCCAGAAGGCATTGTATGAGGAAGTCTTAAATTGTCAGAACGCCATCATTGAACGCTGTAAACCCGGTGTGACAGTTCAATCATTACACCAGCAGGCGGTTGAAATATTGGTGGACGGAATGGTAAAAATTGGACTACTCACCGGGAAACCTGAGGATCTCATTGAGAGTGGTGAATATCAAAAATATTACATGCATCGCACGGGACATTGGATGGGAATGGATGTCCATGACCGGGGAGATTATCGTAAAAATGGCGAAGATCGGATTCTGGAGCCTGGCATGGTGTTCACAGTTGAACCCGGGTTATATATTCCCCTGAACTCAGATGCACCGGAAAAATTCAGAGGCATTGGTATCCGGATTGAAGATGATATTCTCATTACCAGAGATGGTTACGAGAATCTGACCCACACACCTAAATCAGTGGAAGATATTGAACGGCTCTGTTCAAAGAGTTGAATGATTTTTTAGATAATCGAATAGCATGTTGAGGGGGCGCTGGCCGAAGCGCTCCCGTACTCTCCGGAATCCTTCTCCGTACACAGGATCAGAACTTTCCATTAAATGCCTGATTAAGTACGCACTGTCCGGATTGTTATATTCTGATAAATACAAGTAGCTCAGGTAGTTACAGGAGCCTTCCTCAAGTATGGCTTGATGGTCAATGTTAGTGTTTTGAACGATCCAGATATGCATCAATTCATGCGCCATGGTTGACTCAATGGTTAACTCCGGCACATCATTTAAAATGTAAATGGTGTGGCTGCGCTCCGTGAGATTGCCATTCAGGAACTGTGTGCGTGTATTACAATAGCCACGCAATTGATCCGTATAATCCCTGCCGGCGATGGATTTTAATTGATCGCGATCAACTGGCTTGATGTCCACCTGGGATAGATCCACCTGAAAACCCATTTTCCCCAGCACCTGATTGACTTTGTCAAAACTCCGGTAGTAAGCGTCAATGTTTTTGATTGCCGATTGAAAGCAGAGCGTGCAAATGTGACGACCATCGGAATAGGTAACGCCCGATCGCGAGGTTCTGTCAGAGATTAACCTGCCGCAGTTGTCACAGGTTGGGAATTCAGCCGTATGTTGAGAATGGTATTTATTGCCGAACGCATCTTCCAAATAGCGCTCCTCAAGAGGCTTGCCGCAAATATCGCATTTGGGCAAAATGTGGTCTCGGTAGCACCAGTCATGATATTGTTTTCCATCTGAGTCGAAATATTTGTCTTCAATCGGCTCGTCACACCAACCACAACGGGGAAGGATATTGTCACGGTAGCAGGTCGGATGATATTTCTTATCATTTGCCTCAAAATATTCTCCGGTAATGATTTGATCGCAACTGGCGCACCTGAGACCTTTTACATCAATAAAGCAGGTTGGATGATAGAAACTTACGCCATCTTTATTGAACTCCCCCTGAATCGGCTTCTCACACGCGTTGCACAAAAAGTGCTCCGGGTGATAATAATATCCGTGCACCTCAAGGTACGAGCCGGTAATGAGTTTTCCACAAAAGCGGCATCGTTTATCACCGGCCAGGAGCACGGTTGAGAAAACCAGAAAAAGAAAAATGATATTCAGTATCGTCTGGTAATACCTTGAATATCCGTAAGTTAAACGCTTATTCATGGTCCGATCCACCGGGTATCATACATTTGCGTGGCATTAAATTGACACTGGCTTTCATTTGCTCAGAATATAAATTCGCGGACATGAAAACAGTAAATAAGACTCGCAATTCAGCTTTTCTGCTTTTTGTCCTTACATTTTTGTGGGCATGTGGTCAGGTTGGGGCTAAATCCGGTGACAAGATTCTAAATTCGAATCCATCGTCAGGTGAATTCACGATCGTTTTTTCCACGGGCAACCATGGCGAAACCGATCCCTGTGGGTGAAAGCACAATCCAACTGGCGGTCTTGCCAGGAAAGCTCAAATCATTCATAAATTCGGTAACGAATCACCGACCTATTTTGTCGATGCCGGCGACGCGTTCTTTCGGGCGTTGGGTGTAGCGTCGAAAGAAGAAATGCAACTCAAAATCATAGCTGAGGGCATCACGCAAATCTATAACACCATGGATTGCAAAGTGATGAATGTCGGTGCAAATGATTTAGCCTTGGGTGCCGAATTTTTCTCCCACATCCAATCCATGGCGAAATTCCCCATGATCTCCGCGAATATTATCTCATCGAAGACAGGTCAACCTGCATTTGAGCCTTATTATGTTATGGAGACACCTGATCTGAAAATCGGTCTGGTGGGAGTGACATTACCCAATCCGAATGCAGAATCTGATTACTCGTTCAATGATCCGTTGATCTCCGCCCAAAGTGCGATTGACGCAATAAAGCCTGATGTCGATGTGGTCGTCGTCCTGGCGAGTTTGGAGGATCGGCAGATTCCCAATTTCATTTCAGGGTTGAAGGACGCTGATTTTGTGGTCTCCTCCCGAGCATACCGCACGAGCAGCCAACCCAATACTGAATCGAATGGTGTGACCTTGATTCAAAATGGGACGCGTGGAAAATATGCGGGTATTTTACATGTAAAACGGACGGATAAGGTCGGAACAATTCGAAATCTTTCGCCGGAGAAAAACAAACTGAGCTTCACGTACGATCGTATTGAAGCCATGGCAAAACCAGTCCCGCAGGGTGTGACGACTGAGGAATATTACCAGGGTGATGGTGCGAAAACGCAACTACTGGCCACCCTCACGGCGCAAAAAAACCAGCGCGAGACATTGTTCGATGAAACGAAAAATTATTTTTGGTTTATTCCAGTTGCACTTTCTGATGATGTGGTTGATGATCCTGATATTTTGCTCATGGTAAACGAACTAAAAGCCGTTGCTGAAACAGCAGCAAAAGGCAACTAAAAATGATTTGCTTCAGCAGATCATGCTTATATATTCAGGCCGCTTTTTGATGCGAGAGTAGCTCAGTTGGTAGAGCACCACGTTGCCAACGTGGATGTCGCGGGTTCGAACCCCGTCTCTCGCTCAGATAAATTAAAGACAATGCTCCGTTCACCGCGGGGCATTTTTTATTTAAAAAAATCTTCTGCATGCAATTCAGAGACAATCAAAGAGTTGGGCGCATTCCATCGTCCGGTTAACTTAACCACGGGATTTTAATTTTTACGGGGTGGGAAAGAGGGTCGTTTGGGCTGGTCAGGGCAAATGAATAACCGCAGTGACGAAAACCAACTAATGATTTGGCGGCAGTTAAAGCGGCGCAAGATCGAAACACCCTCAGTGTTGAATGCCTTTACGAAAATACAACGCCATCACTTTGTCCCGGAAGAATTCCAGGATGAGGCTTACGGCGATTTTCCCTTGTCAATTGGTGCAGGTCAGACGATTTCACAGCCCTTCATCATCGCATTGATGATGCAAACTCTGGCATTGGAAAAAACAGACGAGGTGTTGGAAATTGGCACCGGCAGTGGATATTCAACCGCGTTGCTTGCCTCAATTGTCCATTGGGTGGATAGTCTGGAGTTCTATCAAAATTTACTCGATGCTGCTCAAAAGCGGTTGGAACACCTGAATCTGACCAACTATAAACTGTGGCATTGGAATGGTTGGACCGGTCCGCCCATTGAGAAACAGTACGATGCGATTATTGTTTGGGCCAGCCCGAACCGCATTCCCGAACCGCTGGTTAAGTCATTGAAAAACAATGGACGAATGATTATGCCCATCGGTAAGAACGATCAGAAATTAATGCTCATAAAAAATGGTAAAAATGGAATCACGCAGCAATTCATTGATTGGGTGCGGTTTGTTCCATTGATTGATGGAGAGCCGTTGTAATTATTCACGATTCAATTTAGATTAGCACTTCACTGATCCGCAAAGAGGAGTATACGATGCAAAAGCTTTACAAGTCATCAACCAATAAGGTTTTCGATGGCGTCTGTGGTGGAATAGGCGAGTATTTTACGGTTGATCCGGTTATCATCCGAATTCTATGGATGTTACTGGTGATGTTCGGTGGAACCGGATTTATTGCCTATATCATTGCGATGTTTCTCATTCCGCGCCAAGATGATGCCGAAGAAACCAGCGCTTCTACGGAACACCAGGAGGATGCGGTGGAAGGCGCTGATGCTGCAACCACTTCCGGTGGGCGGCTATTTAGTTCCCGATTCTGGGGCGCACTGCTGATCATAGTCGGTGGCTTAATGCTCCTCCGGCACATTGATCCGGTGTGGTCCATTTTTAATGTCCTGGGGCGGCTCATGATCAGCGTACTCTGGCCTGCAGCGCTCATTATCCTCGGCCTATATCTCCTAATGAATCATAGGGAGGCCGGCGAATCCATTACGGGTTGGTTCAAGACTGATAAAAAATTACATAGGAGTAGATCAGATCGCAGAATCACCGGCGTTTGCGGTGGGCTGGGAACTTATATGGGCATTGATGGTAATATCATCCGCCTCCTTTTTGTGATGGCAACACTCACATCAATGGGGTTTGGCATTCTGGCATATATCATCATGACAATATTCGTACCTGAGGAAGTCTAAAGTCATTGTCAATTTACAGTGCGCACCAACCACCCGGGATCAAGGACACTCTGATTAGGGACGCGCTTAATAAAAAAAATACGCTGCATCTATTTATAAAATATTTCAATCCTAAAACTTGTCGATTGAACAAGTTTGCTCTCTGGTTGATCCTCTTCGTATTTATTGGAATCCAATCCACTGCTATTGGTCAAAAACGGTACGCCCAAGGCATTTTTTACACCTATCCATCCGGGAAATATGTATATGACATCCATGTTTCGACCTGGAATGCCTATTTTGCTACGAACGATGGTGTTTTGATTTATAACCAATCACAGGATCAATGGGAAGATCCCGTTTCCCTCAGTAATGGACTTCCGCAAATTCCTGCGAAATCCGTCTACGGTGATGATGAGCAGCAAATCGTATGGATCGTCACACCGAACTACCTGACCGGATATAAGGTTTATAATGAGTGGGCGCAGTCGTCCGTTCTGCCCCCGGAATTTGTAGATAAAAATGTGCGTATCGGCATTTTACCCGGTGGCGTCGTATTGAATAATGGTACCCAGGCGGTGGTTTTTAACAGCACAACCGTCATGTTCGACCATTTTATCACAGATTCAACTGAGCGGAACGCCGTGCGCTATACGACCGAAGTCTCCCGGGGTGGGGCGTCCCGAACCACGTTGCCTCTTTTCAATATGCCGGGGCAGTCGCAATTCACTGCCAGTGGGGAGATCGAGACTGATTATTTCAGAAGTTTTCGTGTGACCTCCGTGGGTGAGGGAACCGCCGGAGATGTTTTTCTCGGAACAAACGGAGGTGGCATTTATCGTGGCAACCTTCGGACTCAGTATCTGGAACCATTTTATACAGGTTTACTGGAACCGGGTGTGATGAGTCTGAATGCGGATCGCCAGGAAAATATTTTAATAGGTGGTATGCTCGGGGTGACCCAGATCAGTCATCTCGATGCTTTCCAATATTTTCGTGCCAGTACGCAACCCGGACTTGCACCGGGACCCGTTTATATTTCAGTGATAAAATCGGATGGGGGAAATTACCTCATAGGTGCCCGAGGCGGTGTGTTCCGCCTGGAGACTGCAAGACAAAACTGGACGCAGGTCATCACCGCCATGCAATTGCAAAATCGGAAGATTTATGATATTGCCTCTCACAATCGTCTCATCGCAGTGGCAACAGGTCAAAATCTGTATCTGAAATGGGGCACTGCTCCTCTCAAAACACTTTTCCAGGAGCCGGACGGCATTCCAATTTATTCTCTGCTTTTTCAGAACGACACACTGTGGATGGGGACCATGTATGGTCTGTATCTATACGATGTAAATGGTGAAAAACTTTTGCCTGCCGACACGCCAATCTTACAAAATGGTCCGGCACCCGGTGCTTCAACCCCGGTCTACGAATTGAAGCGTTACGGTGATACCATTTGGATGTCAACGAATCGGGGTGTGGCTTCATTTGACACAAAAACGAATCAATGGTCCGTCTATCCCGCCCCGGTGGAGTATTTAACACCGCGGGGAATGGTTGTTGATTCTTCCGGCGTGTGGGTTGGTACAGAGGAAGGTCTGCGATACTTGAATCCAAATTCACGGCTCTGGGCGTTATTTGGCATTGAGGATGGGCTTTCGTCGAATTTTATAACCGACCTCACCGCAACCCGTGACTATATTTGGGCCGGCACCGACCGAGGCTTGACACGAATATCCCTGAAAGGCTTAAGACTTCCGTGAAATCAAATAGATGGTTCTTTTTAATTAATCTGATGGTGGTGTTCGGTGCCATTTCCGTATTGGGTCAACCGAACAATAAGGATGCTGAAATCGGCTTGCCGAAATTCACGTTCATCGGTATAACCTCACCCTTACCGGATCGAGAAAATATCCAGGTTGATCTCCAAATTTCTCTGTCATACAACGAAGTACAGTTTTTACGAACAGATGGTGCGTACCAGGGTGAATACGAAGTAGGGATCACCTTCAAGGATAAGGACGATACAAAAATTGCCGGTCGTATCGTGAAAAGGGTATTAAAAACAGAGAATTACGATAAAACCCGGGACGAAAATGTTATCGACATCATCACAGAACCTTTCAACCTTCCGGCCAAAGATCTGAAAGTGATTATTCGGGTAACTGACCTGGATACGCGCAAGACGAGTTACCAGGACGATTCTCGAGATTATTCAGATTATTACAGCAAATCATCAGTGCTGGGTGATGTGGGCATTATCAAAACGGAGTCGTCAACGGCTGACAGTGCCGGAGAGCATACGGTGTTTTGGGGTAACCAACTGCCTGAGCCATTGGATACACTCCATTTTCAGGCATATTTGCTGGGCGAGATTGGACCCTATGAGGTTCAGTATCGACTTTTAAAAGATGAGACGCCGGTTTATTACTTCAGTACGAAAATTGAATCAGCGCTCCCCGTGGATTCGTTACTACAGCTTAAAATGGCAACGACGAATATGAGTTTTGGCAATTATGCTCTCGAACTGAGTGTGAGGGATGGAAGCGGAACCACCGTGGCGTCCCGGGCAAAATTTCGTGTGCATTGGCAGGGGGTGAGTGGGAATGTCCAGAACATGACCACCGCGATCCAGCAATTGCGTTACATCGCATCTGATAAACAACTCAACAAAATGCTCAAAGCCAAATCCGATAAGCAACGCAAACTTTTTATGGATTTCTGGCACGCAAAAGATCCCACGCCTGCAACCACGGAAAATGAATTGATGGATGAATACTACCGGCGCGTTCGGTTTGCGGATGAGCACTATTCAGGCGTCAGGGAGGGTTGGCAGACTGATATGGGGGCAATCTATATTTTGTTTGGTCCACCTGATGAGATTGAGCGACGGCCGTTTGAAATTGATTCCAAACCGTACGAAGTATGGTATTATTTTGAGATCAATCAGCAGTTTGTATTTATCGATTTTACCGGATTTGGTGAATATCGCCTGTCCGAACCCTTTAATTTTCAGCGTAACTGGGAATATCATCCCTGATAAGTTAACTTGAGGATACATGGCGCTCGCACGATCAGTTTACAAATTTCTTGAAGACAATGGATATTTTCAGGTGAATCCCGCTCAAGAGAAGGCAGTATCAACGCTATTGGGTTTATCCATTGATGCAAAAACGATGAATCCCAATAAGGTGGATTTGGATCGCAAAGACTCCGATTTGCCGATTTTAAGGGGCGATGTCGAGCTGGAAATATTTGTTGATGGGGCTGCCGATTTGGGGCGGAAGATAGCTGGTATTGGCGCTGCATTTTTCAGGAAAGGGGTTGAGATTTATACACTGGCTGAATTTTTACCCAATTCAACGAACAATCAGGCGGAATACACAGCCCTTTGTCGTGCCTTGGAAATTGCCAGCGAATTCGATGTCAAAACGGTTCGTGTGTATGGCGACAGCGAACTGATGATCCGTCAAATGAACGGACAATATCGGGTGCGTCACGAGAATATGATTCCCCTGTACAACAGGGCAATCAAACTAAGCCGCAATTTCCAACGCGTACAGTATGAACACATTACCCGCAATTATAACAAACTGGCTGATAAACTCTCCAAAGCAGGGATGAGTCAACAAGTATCACCTGGCTGACACTCATGAAATTCCGCTGCAAACTTTAACCGACGGAAAAACGAAAATGACCCAAGACATCCTCCTCGAAGTAAAGAATCTGAAAAAATATTTCCCAATCCGTAAAGGGCTGTTCTCCAAGGTAGTGGGGCATGTGAAGGCTGTGGATGATGTTTCATTTTCCATTCGCCGGGGCGAGACGCTGGGGTTGGTTGGGGAATCTGGCTGTGGTAAAACAACCACGGGTCGCACATTACTCAGACTGCTTGAGCCCACTTCCGGACACATATTTTTTAATGGCAGGGACATCACCCAGATCCCGAATGAGGAAATGCGAAAAATCCGCAAGGATATTCAGATCATTTTTCAGGATCCCTACTCATCGCTGAATCCCAGAATTACGATTGGCAGTATGTTGGCTGAGGCGATGATCCAGCACGCGATTGCGCCTAAAAGTGAAATCAATGATCGGGTCGGATACTTGCTGGATCGGGTTGGATTGTCACCCAAGCACGCAACCCGTTATCCCCATGAATTTTCAGGAGGTCAGCGTCAACGAATCGGTATTGCCCGGGCATTGTCTGTTGAGCCGAAATTTATTGTTTGTGACGAACCGGTCTCTGCTTTGGATGTTTCGATTCAGGCGCAGATCATCAATCTTCTGCAGGATTTACAGCAGGAATTCAACCTGACATACCTGTTCATTGCTCATGACCTGAGCGTGGTTGAACACATTTCAACGCGGGTAGCGGTGATGTATTTGGGTCATATCGTGGAAATCTCGAAATCGACCGAATTGTACGAGACTCCGAAGCATCCGTATACCCAGGCGCTACTGTCTGCAGTCCCGGTTCCGGATCCGGACCATCGTCCGAATCGTGTTTTGCTGGAGGGTGATGTCCCTTCGCCTGCAAATCCACCCAGCGGTTGCACCTTTCATCCCCGCTGTCCGGTAGCAGAAAGTGTTTGTCGATCAAACGTCCCAATGCTGAAATCAGTCCCGGGCGACCACGATGTTTCCTGCCATTTGGTGAATGACGAGGGCAGTGCTCCGAACATCCGGGCAAAGGTCGCTCAGGTTGCTTAAGTGAATGTGCGCATTGGCATCGCTGGAAATATAGGCGTTGGCAAATCAACACTGACCGGATTGCTGGCTGAACATCTAAACGCCCGGGCCTATTATGAGAAATTCCAGGGAAACCCGTATCTCGATGATTTCTATCAGGATATGGAGCGATGGTCGTTCCACAGTCAGATTTATTTTTTAATCCAGCGCGTGAAAGAAATTCAGGAATTGGCACAAGTCAATTCAGCTCTCATTCTGGATCGAACGATTTATGAAGATGCTGAAATATTTGCTACGAATCTGCATCGTCAGGGGAAGCTCAATCGGCGTGATTTTCAAACTTATTTTGAGCTTTATCAGACCGTGAGCAAGCTTTTGAGAAATCCTGATATTGTCATCTATCTCGCTGCAAAAGTTGATACCCTGTTGGCGCGCATCCGCAGGCGCGGTCGTGAAAATGAACGCAATATTTCTCCGGAGTACCTGGGCCAGTTGAATCAATTGTACAATAATTGGGCGTCAAAAATGGTCCAAATAACCGGGACTCTCACCATCCAGACTGACCATATGGAGCTTGGGGATGAGGGTGATCGACAAGCAATATTTGACGCAGTCAGACAGGCGTTGGCGTCGCCAGAGATAGCCTTTCGTTCGGGCAATTTCGACTATTGTCCACCCAGCGGAGAATTACATATCGAACCGGTATTGCAGTCAATTAGCAATTTTGAGTGAAGGATTACGAGAACGAAATACTGTAGTAAGCTGATTTCTCGTGCTTTTATTCTGGTCAATAGTGTTATAGATTTGCGCTGCAAAATGAAAATGAATACTTATCATAGCATGGCGGGATGGATAAATCCCAAAGCAGTGATTGTTAATAAAAGAAATACAGTAAGTTGCGTCTCGTTGATTTCAACACTGAGCTTCGTGACAATTAAGGAAATAGGGTGAGTGCATTGGCAAGTTTTATAAACTTTATGGGTGGTGATTTAGCCATAGACCTTGGAACCGCGAACACACTTATCTATGTCAAAGGACAAGGAATTGTTATTAACGAGCCAAGTATCGTTGCTCGTTCGCTCACGACTGGAAAAGTGATTGCGGTTGGGAATGAGGCCAAGGATATGCTTGGTAAAACTCACCACGATATTGAAACCATTCGCCCGCTTCGGGATGGTGTCATTGCTGATTTCGAAATGGCAGATGGCATGTTGAACGGTTTTATTAACAAATTGAAGATGAGCAAACTTTCGCGTCCAAAAATGGTCATCTGCATTCCCACAGGCATTACAGAAGTTGAAAAACGCGCCGTAAAAGATTCTGCTGAACGACGGAATGCCCGAGAAGTTTACCTTATTGAAGAACCCATTGCTGCCGCTATCGGGATTGGCATTGACATTAGTCAACCCATGGGCAGCATGATTGTGGATATTGGTGGAGGGACGACTGAAATTGCGGTGATCGCCCTGAATGGCATCGTCACTAAAGAATCGGTGCGGGTCGCCGGGGATGAAATGGATGAGGCCATTATCCAGTATTTCAAACGCGAACATAATTTGCTGATTGGCGAAAGAACCGCCGAACAGATTAAGTGTACAGTAGGTTCTGCCATGCCGACAGAAGATGTCATGATCAGCGTTAAAGGCCGGAACATGGTCGCCGGAATACCAAAAACGATCGAAATATCATCTTCTGAAATCCGGGAAGCGCTGAAAGACACCGTTGATCTGATCGTTGATTCGGTGAAACAATCACTGGAGCGGACACCGCCTGAACTCAGTTCAGATTTACTGGACCGGGGAATTATTTTGGCAGGTGGCGGTGCGCTATTGAAGGGGCTCGATCAGCGGATGCGACTGGAGACCGATCTGCCGGTTAATGTCGCTGAGGAGCCATTATTGGCCATCGTTAGGGGCACTGGTCGTGTTCTGGATGATCTGGAACGCTACCAAGATGTTCTTTATTGAGTTATAAAGCTTACTGCACCCACTGAAATGCAACGGATCTACAATTTTATTTACCGCTTTCGCGCGGTAATTAATCTACTGGTCGCACTGGGTATTTCACTTTTACTCATTTTTAATCAAGACGCCAAACAGGTTCAACATATGCGCGGCAAACTGCTGGATTATGCAGCGGTTCTGTACACGCCGATCCAGTGGCTTGACACTGTTTTTACCGCTCAGAAAGCCTATGAAGATTTGGCGCAGAGGTACATTGCAGCTCAGGTGCATATCAATCGTCTTCAGAGTCTGGCAAATGAAAACAACAGGTTACGGGAAGCATTGGGATTTAAGAAGTTAAGTTCGTTCGGCGTCATTCCTGCAAATGTACTCTCAAAATCCGGACCGGGGCTGCTCATCAGTCTTTCGGTAGATCAGGGAACAAAAGATGGGGTGGAGATGCTTGCCCCGGTGGTTGACGCGAACGCCAACCTGGTTGGCAAGGTGGTTGCGCTTGGGGATGAATCGAGTCTGGTTCAATTAATCAATGATCGTAATTTCAGAGTCTCCGTAAGGGAAATGCGCACCCGGACTATCGGCATTCTGGGATTTTTTGATCCGGGATATTTCCGAATTGAAAACATTCCGTTCAACACAAAAGTTTCCATTGGCGATTCTGTTGTAACGTCTGGGTTTAGCGATATTTTTCCGCCCAATATATTCATCGGTATCATTCAGATGGTAGAGCCGGAACTGGAGGGGTATGTCAAATCCATCCGGGTCGAAGTGGCGTCTGATTTCAATCGGCTGGAAGAAGTTTTTATCTTGAAAAAACATGGCAATTAAAACCTTAGCATACGTTCTTGCCGCAATCGTGGCCGTGTTGGCGCAGTGGATGATCCAACCCGTCATCGCCATCGGTGGTATCGGGCCGAATTTCCTCGTGATTCTCATCATCGCACTTGCGCTCCAATTTGGTGCGATCCCCACGATATGGGCCGGGTTGGTGTTTGGGTTGGTTATTGATGCCCTAACGGCTTCCAGTTTAATGGGGTTGACCGCGTTTAGTCTTGCCGTAACCGGATATATCGCCGCACAATTTAAGGATAATCTCAATCGCGTTATTCCAGCGCTGCAGTATCTCATATTGCTGGGTGTCGTTCACCTCTATTTTCTCGTCAACGATTTCATCTACCACCAGGGGTTGGATTGGCGATTCATTACCCTGTTCTGGTCACACATTTTACCCGCTTCACTTTACACCTTTGTGGTCTTGTTTTTTGTTTTTTCGATGACACACTTTGGTGAAGACTAATGCTCCAGGACCGCAATGTTCTGGAATATTGGCGAAAATTTACAGCCTATTGTCTCGTCATTCTCCTTTTTTCAATTCTGGGGGGGCGCTATTACTGGCTGATGATTGCCAGCCATCAGAAATATGCTGAGAAGGCAACATCAAATCATATCCGCGAAGTTCCCATTGAAGCACCCCGGGGTGTGATTTTTGACCGTAACGGTAAAATTTTAGTTGATAACAAACCATCCTACTCTGTAAGCATCGTCCCGCTGGAAATTCGCCGACGACCAGAGACATTAACCCTGCTGGCAAAAATTTTAAATACTACAGTTGACGAATTGAAAAAGACGATTAAACGCTACCAACGCGGGTTGTTTGTACCGGTTAAAATTCGCGGCAAAGTCCCCATTGACATTATTTCAAAACTACAAGAACACAATCTGGAATTGATCGGTGTGACCTATACAATCGAGCCGACCAGGTTTTACCCCTCACCCGTGCAGTTGACACATGTTTTGGGGTATGTGCGGGAGATTGATACTGAGGATCTGGAGCGGTTGGATCGGGAAACATACCAACCGGGCGACTTGATTGGTTGGAAGGGCGTTGAAAAATATTACGAATCCTATTTGCGAGGGACGCGGGGTTATCGCTACGAAGTTGTAAACGCGTATGGTCAGGAAATCGGGGAATCAGACTGGCGGAAGCCCATTCGACCTGTTGCCGGAGAGAATTTGCATCTGACGATTGATGAAAATATTCAAAATATTGTTGAAACGGAGCTGGGTGATTCATCAGGAGTGGTCGTCATTCTTGATCACACCAATGGTGAAATCGTTGCCATGGCCAGTGTGCCTGGATATAGCCTGGAAATGATGTCAAGCCTGTTGACGCCCGATGAATGGCGAAAATTATTGATGAATCCACGGAAACCGTTGTACGACAGGGCATTACAGGGACTCTACCCGCCCGGCTCAACTTTTAAATTGGTGGCAGCGGCATACGCTCTGGAGAATAAAACAATCGATCCCAAAAAGACGGTTCTCTGTAAGGGATCTTACCGTCTGGGTACACGCTCGTTTGGATGTTGGAAAGAAGGCGGACATGGCCGCGTAGATTTAGAAATGGCCATTGAACAGTCCTGTAATGTGTATTTTTACCATCTCATCCAGGATATTGGATTGAATCCTTGGGCTGAAATGGCAAAGAAGTTTGGATTTGGGCAATTAACCGGAATTGATCTTCCGGATGAAAAAATAGGCAGTGTTCCTGATTCGAAACTGATGGACCGAAAATTTGGTGTTGGGAAATGGACTTTGGGAAATTTGTTAAATTTTGTTGTGGGTCAGGGGGAAGTTTTGGTGACGCCGCTGCAACTGGCCCAATACGCCGGACTCATTGCCGAGCGTGGAAAATCCACTGAGCCGCATTTACTCAAGTATGTGACGGATGCTGAGGGGCGGGTTGTGTTCAGTTACAAAAATGAAAGACACACGGACTTGGTATTGTCGGATACGACATGGGCTCAACTCCAAAATGGCATGTACCAGGTGATGCAATCGGCCCATGGATCAGGTCGGGCTGCTCGTCAGAAAAATTGGCCATTGTATGGCAAAACGGGTACCGCTCAAAATCCTCACGGCGAGAATCACGCCTGGTTTATTGGTTTTTCTCTAGATCCTGATTTACCCTATGCCTGGGCAATTTTACTCGAAAATGGCGGGACAGGTGGTGGGAAAGCAGCGCCCCTTATGGGTGCTATGCTTAGGAAGATTAGCAAACTGAAAGCGCCACAAATTCTTAAACAGTCAGTCGTGAAATAAAAAAATGGCCAATAGTTTACAGCGACAATTACGCGACTTTGATTGGATATTGTTGCTCCTGGCGATCTTGCTTTCCATGGCTGGATTGTTGTCCATCTACAGCACGGGGTTATTGCAGGAGGGTCTGGCTGGTCACAATTACTTCATTCGCCAATTGATCTGGTTTATCATCGGCATTGCCCTGACAATCGGCGTTGCCATGATTCCCAAAAAGGTGGTCTTTAATCTGGCCTATGTCGTTTATGGTATTGGAATTATCGCCTTATTAGCTCCATTTCTGGTGAATGATAGTACCGGGACGCATCGCTGGGTCCGGCTGGGTGGATTTAATTTTCAGCCTTCCGAATACATGAAGGTGATCGTTGTGGTTGCTTTGGCAAAATATTTCTCTGATCACCACCGGCAGCTACAGCAATTTAAACAACTTTTCCCACCCTTCATTATGGTGATGATCCCCACCGGTATCGTCATTCTGCAACCGGATTTAGGGACAGCGTTGGTGTACATTGCCACCCTTATCCCGATTTTATTTTGGGCTGGAATTCGACCTCTGTATTTCTATTTATTGCTGGCGCCCATTGTATCCATGATGGCAGCATTCAACATCTATACATTTTTCGCGTGGATGGCGATTTTGGGACTGGTGCTTTATCTTGGCCGTACGAAACTGTGGTTTGCCGGATTCAATTTTATTCTGAATGTCTTTCTGGGCGGGTTAACCAATGTTCTCTGGATTCTTCTTAAGCCTTACCAGCAGCAACGCATATCTTCATTGTTTAATCTGGATGTGGATCCGCTCGGCGCGGGTTATCAGCTCATTCAATCCATGACCGCTTTCGGCTCCGGTGGCTTACTTGGGAAAGGGTTGGGGCAGGGAACACAGACACATCTTAAATTCCTCCCTGAACAGCATACAGATTTTATCATGACGGTCATTGGTGAAGAGTTTGGGTTCATCACGGTGGCAGCGGTGCTTTTGTTTTTTATGCTCTTTATCTTTCGTTTGATTTCGATCTCATTCGCAGCGAGGACCCGCTATACCTCACTGGTATTATTTGGCACCGCAGCTGTTTTTCTTTTTCATATGTTTGTCAATCTGGCGATGATCGTTGGGTTAATGCCCGTCACCGGAATTCCGTTGCCATTTATGAGCTACGGTGGTTCGTTCATGTTGGCCTGTTTTCTGTTGCTTGGAATTGCCCAAAATTCGCTTTCCGGAAATCGGGTATAATCGTGGTTTGATCGGACCATTTACAATCGCATGCCTCGCTAAATGGTTATTTTTAAAAAATCAAGGGTCGGGGAAATTGTTTTGGATACCCCGATTAACCCGTTAAATTTCGCACTGAATGTTGACATCTCGCCTAATCCGTATTTCTGGAGGAAGATTTTCATGAATCGCGGTCTAATACTCACTGGATTTTTGGCAATATCATTGGGGTTTTTTGGATGCGGAAGCAACGCTCCGGATGCCAATGAGGAATTGGTAAAAGTTAAGGCTGATCTAATTCGGGCACGAGAAACTGCTGATTCTGCCAATCAGCAAGCGGTGGATCTGAAAAAACAACTTGATCAATACAGTACCGAGATGAAGGGTTTGAGAGACACTTATGATGAAGATCATAAGACCATGGAAGACCTTTACAAATTGCAAGCTGAGACTAAAGCCAATTATTTGTCTTTGAAAGATAACACCACCACGAAGATTGATGCACTTGAAGCCAAGCTTGGACAATCAGAGCAAGTAACATCCTTCCAGGCTCAACTTGACAGTATCAGAGCCCTGATTGATTCTGCCACTGCCGAACAACAGATTGGTGCCTTGAAGAACGATTTGGCTCAAAATATTGCCCACATAACGATGCTGAAGGGGAAAGTAGACAGTCTGGCTAATTTGACCAAATCAGCCGATGCCTCCCCAACTGATTCACTCATGGGTGCCTTTGCAGATTTCGAGATGCGAGCCCATGACAACCTGATTCAGTTGACTGACGATATTAAAACCATACAACAACACATTCGGACCCAGGATAGTGCGACTTATGACATCCTGAGTCAACTCGTCTTGCTTGAGAATAAAATTTTATCCTTAACGAATTCATTCAATGAAATCATGAATATGAGTCCTGTTCAGGCACAAGCGCCAGCTTCAAGTGGTGGCTCCCAGATGTACCAATCGAATTATGCCCAATCTCCAGGTACGACTCGTTCTCAAATGACCGAAGAAGAGTACAAGAATCAATACATTGATGCCCTGAGCAGCTATCAAAATGGCAATTATAATGACGCAGTACGGATGTTCAATGCCCTGATCAACTCCAATCGCAATAACGATTTGGCTGACAATGCACAGTACTGGATAGCTGAAAGTTTTTACTCAGAGGACAATTATCAGCGCGCAATTGTGGAATTCCAGAAAGTATTTGATTTTTCAAATTCCAATAAAGCGGACGCTGCCCAGTTTAAAATTGGCTATTGTTATCTGAACATGGGTAATGCATCCATGGCGCGCTCTGAATTTCAAAAATTCCTGAACGTGTACCCGAAAAGCGATCTGGTCCAAAAAGCCACACAGATTCTTGCTAAACTGTAAAACGAGACATTTCCCTAATTAATAACCCTATTCGGACAGATTGTTAAAATATGCCAAGACGAATTTACTTCTTGACGACTGAAATTGACCCGTTTGCCCAGACTTACCAGCTTGCCCAGTTTTCTAACCGAATTCCGGCGATTTTCAATGAGAAGAAACAGGATATTCGCATTATCACACCCCGGTATGGCTTTATCAGTGAACGCCGATATGTCATACGCGAGGTCATCCGGTTAAGAGAAATCAAAGTTGATTATAAAGGTGAAGAACTCATTGGCGCGGCAAAATCTGCTTTTGTGCCCAGCACAAAAGTGCAGGTCTATTTTTTAGATTATCAGCCCTACTTTGGCAGTACCAATAAAGCGCTCTACACGGTTCCAGCAGGCAGGTATAACCAACGCAATCCTGAGAAATTTTTCTTTTTTGGGAAAAGTGCCATCGAGAATCTGACCTATCTCTACTGGCAACCTGAATATTTGTTTTGCAATGACTGGACTTCAGCCATTGCAATGATTCTCCTGAAAACAGTCTACAAGGATGAAGAGTTTTTCGCCGGGATGCGGACAGTTCTTAATCTGATCAATCCTGAGGAGATGGGTACGGTCGAAGAGAAGCATTTTTTAATGGCAGGACTAGACCCGGCTATCACGAAAGGCTATGAAAATAACCTTTTGGGACTTGCGGTTAAATACGCCGATGAAGTCACTGCAATTTCGTTCCCTGATTCAGACGTCCTTGAAAAAATCAAACAGAATCAAAAACTCACCGAAGCACTTGATCGGGAACAAAAAAAGGTGCAGCACTTTTCACTAGCGGAAGATTCAGAAATTGGATGGCGGGCACTAGGAACAAAGTTTGAGGAATTCTTTAATATCGAAGTTTGATTTAGATCCCCCTTTGAATACAATAGGTAAACCAATTAATTTCAAGCATATAGCGCTTGAAACGAGAGTAGGATGACGTGCATGCGATTTTCGCGTAAAACAAAATATGGTCTTTTGGGATTAACGCTGATGGCTTGGATGGCTTGTGAGGACCCCCAGTCGCTTAATAATTCATCTGTGGTAAAAAATCCTTTCATTCTACGGACAGACACGCTTTCAAAGATAAATAGTCTGACCGAGATGCGCGATACACTGGCCTGGACATCCGTACCGCGACTTTTTTTGGGAAGTCTCCCCGGATACAAAACAGGCATCTATTTTAAGATCGTTCTGGACAGTAATCTGGTCGACAGTGCCTCCTTTGATTCTGTTTACCTCCGTTTTGACCGAGACCTGTTATTTCAAAATGATCCATACGCTATCGGCTACCCCGGATCAGCCAACATCAGTTTATACGATGCTCGGAATGTTACTCCGAATGCTGAAACCGGTGAATGGGGCAACGTGCTCTCAACCTCCGCCATAAATTTTGGTGTGAATGACACAACCCTGATAGTTTATGTCAATCCCGACACGATCCTGAGTGTCATTCAATATGATTCAGCCAAGACCATGACATTTGCCCTGACTTCGGACGGTAATGATTTCATTCAACGATTCTATGCTTACGAAACTGCGTTCCCCCCTAAGATGTATTTCCACTATCCTTCGCTGGACACAACCTTGACACGCTATATGGGCTATGATAAGTCGGTGGTCTCCTGGAATCCGGGTGAGCTTGACACTACAAATTTTAAATATGTATCCGTCTTAGGATCCCAAAAATTGAGGGTTAGTCTGAATACGGACAGTTTGCTCATTGATCCTGAAGAAACTTTACAGCATGTCATTTTAGCCAATGCGATTTTGTCTGCGGACTCCAGTGCATCCAAAATTTATCGGCAGACAATAATGGACACGATACCACCCGCGCTGGCGATTACACTCCGACAGATAATCGCCGATACGTGTAACTGCAACAGCGCAAGTTTCAATTTTCATAATGCCGATATCGGTAGTAGGTCATTTGACATTACAAATGTTATGTATGAATCTGTATCGGTGCCTGAGGACTCAACGATTTTTTTCATTCGACCGTTAAATGCGGGTATGAATCCCGGGTATCTGGCTATACCAAAGGATCAATCCACTGACCCGGTGTTGAAACTCGTCATCCATTCGGCAAGGGTGGTGACGCCATGAGAAATTCTATTCGCTCCACAATTATTGGTCTTCTTTTCTTCGCCGGAATTGGAATTGACGCTCAACCGCTTTTACAGGCCATCGGATTTGGCAATTTTAGAGAAAACGGAACAGCGGTCGAAGCCGGTTTGGGATATGCGACGACGGCACACTACGATTCCCTCAATTTTCTCCCGAACAATCCTGCCGGCTGGCATGATTTACGGACCGTACGATTTATGGTCGGTGGCGATATTGGGATTCAGATGATTCCGGCAAGTGAAATTTATCAGTCAACAGGTTCTAAAATAACTTCGCAATTTCAGCGATTATCCCGGTTACAGGTTGGGATTCCCCTTGGACAAAGGATCTACGCGTCAGTGGGTACAGAGCCGATAACGGACATGGCCGGTCACTTTCAATCGGTGATCGGAACAGATTCATTAGCGCCAAATCTTGCGGTTGAAAACGGCGGTGGCGTTTGGGGGATGTTTGCCGGGGCAGGCTATCGTTTGAATAACAAATGGAGCTTCGGACTCAAATGGCAGCATTTAACTGGTTATTATTCACAACAAACGACACAGTACTACCCTGAATTTTTAACGAGCAGTAAAGCGTTATTAAGGGGTTTTATCCGGGGTGATGTCCTCGAAATGGGTGTCCAGACCAGAATTGCAAATAATATCCTTTATGGAATTACAGCCAGTTTTGTTGTGAATAATCCGGTCTATGATGGGACAATGACCAGTAGTGGAACATCTCAAAATCTCAAATTTACCGAGAATCTGCCTGACTGGCCGACCCGTCTGGCAATGGGTTTGGAATACAAATATTCTGAGCGCGTCTTTTACCTGGTGGACTTGAGTCAAAGGTTTTTTAATGAGGATGCGTTCTCTGACAATAACCTGTTCACCATTCCCGATAACTGGAGCGTCAATTCTGCATCCACCGTCAATATGGGAATTTTAATCAAACATCGTGATTTGGTTGGCTCACTTCTGAATAAGACCGATTGGCGCATGGGATTTTATAATAAAATATTTTACGCCTCCCCATCGGCGAACACTTATATTCGCGAAACATTTTTGACCTGTGGATTTGGATTTCCGCTGCCGCAAAATCATTCACGGTTGGATTTGGCACTGGGGGTTGGGAAAAGAGGGGGGCTCACCGATTATCCTGCTGAAAATATTGTCAATATTAAACTTAGTATACAAACCAGTGAATATTGGTTCACAAACGCAAAGCGTCGTTAAACGAAAGGGAAGTATCGCATGAAAGGCAGAATCTGGACTGTCGTCACTCTGGGCTTGATCTTAATCGGGATGGTTCTGTCCTCCTGTCAGCCACCTTCTGCAATGAGTGAAGAAGAGATGGCAATGCGTCAAAAGGCTCATCGTGATTCGATGAAAAAAGCCAATATGCAACAATGCATGAAGTTTTTGAGTTTTGCGACTGAATACTATAAAAATAAAAATTATGAAGATGCCTTGCGCAATTACAGCAAACTTTTCGACCTGGAATGTGTGGACGAGGAATTGGCCCGGGATGTGTATGTATTCGTTGGAAATTCCTACCGCGAGTTGAATCAACCCGACTCTGCACTGTACTATTACGACCAGGGTCTGGCTTATCTGCCTGCCGACAATTATCTCCGCCAAAGCAAAATATACACCCTCAAAACTTTAGGTGATACGGAAGCTGTGTTGGTAGAAAAAGCCGCTCAATTGAAATATCATCCGGACGATATGGCATTGGCTGAAGAGTTGGTAGACGATTACCTCCAAAACAAACATTATGAGGATGCCAAAGCACTTGCCCAGCAAATTTTGATGACCCAACCTTCAAATCGTAATGTTCAGAATATTCTGCGAGAATCCATGGTCGCCCTTGGTGAAGACATTTTCGGTATGATCAAAGCGCGGTATGAGGAAGATCCTACCAATCTACAATATGCCAACGAATATGTCGGTGTTTTGCTCGAACGGAACATGACGACTGAGGCTACAGTAGTTCTGGAAGAGGAATGGAAGAATAATCCGGAAAATGAAGGCATCATGCGCCGATTGGTGGATGTCTATAACAGCTCAAGCAACACTGCCAAGAGCGTCGGCGTGCTTCAGAAATTAATCAAAATAAAGCCCAATGATTCTGAATATGCCTATCAGTTGACTGAGGGCTTAATCGCCACTGGTGATCGCAAAGGGGCACTGGCACAAGCTGAAAATTTGGTTAAGAGTTACCCAAAAGATGGTCGTGCCTACGCCAATCGTGCCAAGGTTTACGAAGAAATTGGTAACGCCTGCACGGGTGCAGTCCCGGATTTCAACGACAAGTTGGTTTTTTTAATGGCTTATGAAGATTACATCAAAGCCAAAGAGTTCAAATATTCCAAGATTCAAAATAAGATTGATTTCCTGGGTGAAGCCAGAATCCCGCAAAAGGGCGATTGGTTTTTCTATGGAGACGATTACGTGGATAAACAAGGTTTTGCTTCGCCCAAAAAGGATTGTTACAACTGGATCACCCGCAAGTTGAAAGCGCCCCCCAAATAGGCAGCAAAAAAGATTTAAGGAAGGCGAAATAATGCGCCTGGCAATCGGCTCAGATCACGCAGGCTTCGAGGCTAAACAATCGCTGGTAGCGTATCTCGAACGGTTGGGATACCCGATAATTGACGCCGGGTGTTTTTCTGAGGAATCCTGCGATTATCCTGATTATGCAATGCTCGTCTGTGATTCAGTCGTGAACCATGATGCCGAATGCGGCATCCTTATTTGCGGCACAGGAATCGGCATGTCAATAACTGCTAATAAAATCACAGGAATCAGAGCAGCACTTTGCATGGATGTAGATTATGCACGCCTGGCGCGTGAACACAATAATGCGAATGTGTTATGTCTGGGCGCACGATTCCAAACCGATACGGCGCGCGAAAAAACGACTGAAATTTTTCTCACAACGCCATTTGCAGGTGGACGACACACCAAGCGTATTGAAAAAATACATGACCTGACAGGACGATAGGAAAAATGCTGGAAACACTGCGCAATTCTGATCCTCAAATATTTGATTCCATAAAACATGAACGAGATCGCGAAACCGGGACGTTGGAACTGATCGCTTCTGAAAATTTTGTCAGTCAGGCTGTACTCGAAGCCGCCGGTTGTATCATGACCAATAAATACGCTGAAGGGTATCCGGGACGCCGGTATTACGGCGGATGTGGTCCGGTGGACGAGGCTGAAAATCTGGCGATCGACCGGGTTAAAACACTCTTCGGTGCAGCATACGCAAATGTTCAGCCGCACGCCGGTTCTCAAGCTAACATGGCTGTCTATTTCACTTTACTCAATCCCGGTGACACGGTTTTGGGGATGGACCTGGCTCATGGTGGACACCTGACTCACGGTAGTCCGGTGAATTTTTCAGGTCGGTTTTTTAACATCGTTGGTTACGGTGTGAAAAAGGAA
>Ga0210009_1001060_pt1 | contig 25597 bp, 10 predicted proteins | sample CryGeyCG2114_065_FD_185457 | JGI IMG/M metagenome (GOLD analysis project Ga0210009, IMG submission 185457) | Groundwater microbial communities from aquifer - Crystal Geyser CG12_big_fil_rev_8/21/14_0.65 (SPAdes) (version 2) | ecosystem: Environmental > Aquatic > Deep subsurface > Groundwater ... | reverse complement strand
TCCTTGGGATTCTATATCGACGAGAAATTCCATGATTCACTGGTCGGCAGGAAGCGCATCTTCACCTTAAACACTCTCTCCTTCAAGGAATTCCTTCATTTTGAGGAAAGGGATGCTCTTGCTTCCACGGTCCCTAGCGGGAAGATCCCGGCAATTCATCGCAAAGCGTTGGATCAGAAACTGAATGAGTACTTGCTATATGGCGGATATCCGGACGTTGTACTTGAACCCGCTCTGGATGAAAAACGATTATTACTGAAAGAAATCGCTGATTCATATGTAAAGAAGGATGCGCTTGAGGCAAACCTGTGGCATCCGGATGTTTATATGAAATTGTTAAGCATAATTGCAAGTCAGCCCGGACTCTTCAACTCCACCAGTGTCGCCAGCAACCTGGGTGTGGACCGTAAAACAATTGAAGCATACCTGTATGTCATGCAGAAGTCTTTTCATGTATCGGTGGTTCGCCCATTTCATAAGAATCTGGCAAAAGAACTACGAAAGATGCCCAAACTATACATGAACGATCTGGGTTTACGAAATCACTTCTTGAATGACTTCTCACCCATTGGCATACGGAAGGATCGTGGCGATTTGTTGGAGATGGCTTTTTTTCGAATACTCCTGGACAACTACCCCCTGGAGGACATTCGATTTTGGCGTACCCAGAAAGGTCAGGAGGTGGATTTCATTGTAGAAGAAAGTCGCGCTTATGAAATCAAATATTCTGAAAATCTGTTCAAACCAACCAAATATAACGCCTTCAGGGAACAGTATCCTGATATTCCATTGATACCGGTGTTCAAGGATACAATAATTGAGCATACGCTGTAACTGCCGGAAGTGTATTTAGATATTCTTCCCCCTCCTCAGTAAACAGCACCATTTCTCCTCTCTTGCCTCGACTCTGAAAAAATCCGGGTTTGACCACGAAGAGAGTGAAAAAAATGAGCTTAGCGAGGTTCAGGCAAACCCTGCCTGCAAGGCTGTAACCACAGGCTAAGGCTGGGCGGTGTACAAACCAACAAAATCCCATCAATGGAAATATCGTTTTTTTGAAATTAGGATGACGCCATCTCTGGCGAAACAAATCTCGGAATAACCAGATCAATCTGAGCGCCACCCATCTCCGACTCGTGAATGGAAATTTCACCATTATGCACATCTAAACAGGCCTTGATTGAGAGCATTCCCAGCCCTGTTCCATTTTTTTTGGTGGTAAAAAAAGGCTGGAAAATCTTTTCGTGATTTTCCAGAGGAATACCGGGTCCGTTATCTGTAATTTCAATGTCAACAAATTCCCCATTGGGAACAACTCGGAAGAATATTTTCCCCTTTCCGTTGGTCGCCTGAGCCGCATTTAGGATAAGGTTAAAAAACATCTGCTCGAGAAAATGGGGGTAACCAACCAATTCCAAATCCTTCCGGCAATCCACCCAAATCGCACAAAAGCGCACATCGTCATGCAATTTCGAGAACTCAATTGAGGCATCCAGAATTTCATCGAGCATAAATTTTGTCGGCTTTTCATTTAATGAACCTTTATTGACATTCAGTAATCTCTCCGATAAGCCCTTTAATTGTTGTTCGCCCTTTTGGATATACTCAAAATAATTTCTTGAAACTTCCAATTCCCCAAATTCCTTCTGAATCAGATAGACTGCCATTGAAATGCCGGAGAGAACATTATTAATGTCATGTGCAATGGATGACGCGAGCATTCCCGCAACAGCGGCACGTTCCGATTTGATCAAGGCATTCCCCAGAAATGTGATTTTTTTGGCTTGTCGGTTCATCTTGTTTAAGAACTCCCACAAGATGAGCGCTAAAATGATGCCTGTAACCCAGACAAAAAGGAGCCCCTTGGACAGTTCAGACACTTCGAATTCTTCGATGGATTGGGCACTTTTGCCTAAATATGTGCTGGAAATAATGATATAAGCTCCGGCAGAGATGACATATAAAAGTGCAGCGATCACAGCGGTACGCAAAGGCTTCAAAACATCACCTCGGGGTTTTTGTTTACTGGGCGTCATGAGCAATCTTTCTTTCCTCGTTTAACCCCTGCTATTATAAAGTTTTTACTTTACTGCAGAATCCTTGGGGGTCGGATTCTACTTTGTATCAAACTCATTTTCAATAGCAAATAATTCTCTGAATTTGAGTCAGCCGGTTGAACTGACTGGCGAAACTAACAGGAGGACTCGAGTGTTCATTAAATTGTTTGGCTCTTCCGACATTAGTGTGGAATCATGTCCAATCCTCCGAGATGGAAGACAATAGCTGTCCGATAGTTTTCAAAACTCCTGAACCCTCTGGCGACGGTATTAGTTGCTGAATTCTTGCGTTCAATCCCTGCGTTAAGCCATCGGATAATTTATGCTCTATCCAATTCAGCAGACCCCAGTGGTCCCGGCGTTTCAGCCCCAGGTGTTTTGAACCACATCGGTTGGAATCTTTCCGCTTTTTCAACAAGCGCTGCTCCTGACGGCGCACCTAGTCTACCGAGTCGTTCAAATACTTGGAGCTGTGGAACTTATCATGTGCGCTGTCGGCTTGCGGTACATGCTCTTTAGCACCACGCCGGTTCGGACTAACTTTTAAAAGACAGGTGGCATAGCTCCCAAAGAGAAGACTGAACCGGTCCTGTCTGTTCCTCTGCCCAGGGTACATCCAGCGATAAGACCCCGTGTTCCGGACACTTCACCCGTGGATTTCTACACCGGATAAAGGTCTTGAACTGACAGGTGTCCAGTTAGCGCTAAACCCTCTCAGGGTGGCGGTTATGAATCTCACAGAGGTTGGTTTTACCTTCAGGGTGACAGGCGGGACATTGTGTATCCGCTCCTCTTTTAGATCCAGTAACAGTTCCCGGAGCTCCCAGGGTGGAACGATTCCCAGAATTTTCGTGTATCGTTCTTTTTCGTTCATGGTTTACACATAACAAGATTCACATCCTTTGCCATTCGATTTGCAGAAGAACCAAAATAATTAATAAAGACTTCTGCCCTCCGAATGCCCTCCCAAACGGGCATAGCGCTACTCATGCTCAAGCGCCCAAATGTTGGCTATGAACAAGTGGAAAATTGAACGCCGCTACACCAACATTTTCGTTCGTTCTCAATAACTGAGTCATCAAATGGGGTTTAACCAGTGGCTTCGCCTGAATTAGGGTAAAAATTGCGACATATTTGGGCAGCAAAAGCGACATTATGCGTCACGTATCTTGCCTGAGCCTGGTCCAGTGCATAATCTCCAGCCGAAACGAAACTGAACACTATCCAAAGAAGCGGAGGGAATTATGTTCAAAGCATTAAAAAAATCGATCCTACTATTATTTATGGGATTCTGCCTGGTCCCAACAAGTCTGTGGGCACAACCCAGTAGAACCCCATGGCAAATGCATGAGGGTCTGGAAATAACACCAGAAAACCCTTACGGTGTTACCCCGGCAGACCCATTCTGGCCTACTGTAGCACCATTAGATCCAATATGGTACAGTACAGCTGTCATTCCTGATGCTGCAGATGCCGGATGGGGACCTGCACCCGATGGAGATATCATCGCATTTGGTGGTCCGAGTGCCTCAGTCATTGATGAGGCTGGATACAGCTGCTGGCAAGCTTATGACTACAGCTATTTTCATACTTATGTAACCGTTCCCGAAAACACAACTTTGACTGATTTTACTATTTCATTTTCTGGAATGGACGATGGGTCCCGGATCACTATCATCAACTCTGCGTATCCCGCGGGTCTGGTAATCCCCGGTAGTTATGTCACCGGAGGTGGTACTGCAACTTCTGATCTGGCTAGTTATGTCACGACAGGTGAAAATCGTGTAGTTGTCACTCAGATAGATGTTTGCCCAAATGGAAACACATTGGCCAGTGCCGTGGTCGTGCTCAACGGAGAGACCGTTGCAGTGAATCACGCCCCGGTTGCCCATGCTGGCCTGGATCAGTCAATTGAGACACTCCAAACCAGCGATAACGTCACACTTGACGCCTCCAGCTCCAGTGATGAAGACGGTGATGATCTCTCCTACAGTTGGAGTGAAAATGGTAGCGAAATTGCCACTGGAATCAACCCCACAATCAGCCTGACTGCCGGTTCTCATGACATAACACTGACCGTTTCAGATGGTGACCTGAGTGGTACGGACGAAGTGGCAGTAGTCATTACACAGATTGTACCTGCGGCTGCCAATTATCTCGGCGTTGCAGACGGAAGCATCGACCAACCCCTGGATGTGATGTTACAATGGGAACTCTCGGATGGTGCAACCGGGTATTATTTCGATTTGGGTACGGATAATCCGCCCACGAATCTGGTTCATCTTGACCTTAGTGAAACGAATGACTTTTATCAAAATCCGGCGATTTTTAATTACAGTTCGACTTATTACTGGAGTGTGACCCCTCATAATGCTGCCGGCAGCGCCACCGGGGCTCAAGTATGGTCATTCACAACTATGGCCGGGGCAACGTCCCAAACATTTACTGTTCTGGGTGCTGTTGGTAACACCGGTGATCAGGATCCCTACATTCAGGCATTGCCAGAGGGAGCGACTGAATGGCAGCAAGCCTACCTGATTGGTCCCCATCCATGGGGTCAGGTCCCCGGAACAAATTCATGGATCAATTTTGATCCGAATTCATCTGTTGGGACGAATACGACGACGCCTTACAGAATCCGGTTTATCGTTCCTGAGGATTTCACGAACCCATCCATGGTTTTCCAGATCAAAGCTGACAATCGTGCGCTCATCTGGATCAACGATACATTTGTTGATAGCGTTGATGGAGAAGCGATACCCGATGTCCCCGACGCACTGGTCGGGCAAGCCCTGCACACGGGTTTGAACGAAATTCGTATTTCTCTGGTTGACTGGGGCAGCATCGTGGGTATTAACTATCGAATTGATGTCACCATGACCTCCGCCGAGGACATTAGCAATGCTGTTTTGACGCCGGAAAATGCAGCCGCACTCAATCATGCTCCAGTAGCTGATGCAGGTGCAGATCAATCGTTCGAGACACCCTTTGCCAGCTATGATGTAACCCTTGATGCATCTGCTTCCAGCGATGAAGATGGGAATTTATTAAGCTACACCTGGCAGGAAAACAACGGCGAGATTGCTACGGGTGAGAATCCGACGGTTAGTCTTGCCGAAGGTATTCATAACATCACACTCATCGCCTATGATGGCGAATTGAACGATTCAGATGAGGTGGTGATTACGGTAACACGCCTTGCTCCGGCGGCCGTCTCCAATCCCACCCCTGCTGATGGTGCTACCAATGTCGCCCTTGATCAGCAATTGAGTTGGTCCGAATCTGTCGGCGCTACCGGTTATCTGCTCAGCGTGGGTACCAGTCCTGGTGCAAATGATATCCTGAACTTGTCAGATCTGAACATGAGCACGGATGTTTCGGTGGATGCTGGCATTGTCACCTTAAGTGCGATACCGGCATGGCAGGAATACAGCAGCACCTATTACTGGACGGTCGTACCCTACAATGCCGGTGGCCAGGCAACAGGTGCAGTTGAGTGGTCCTACACGACTGTGGATGCGCCCGCTACAGAACAAACATTTACTGTTCTGGGTGCTGTCGGTAACACCGGCGATCAGGATCCCTACATTCAGGCATTGCCAGAGGGAGCGACAGAATGGCAGCAAGCCTACCTGATTGGTCCCCATCCCTGGGGTCAGGTTCCCGGAACAAATTCATGGATCAATTTTGATCCGAATTCATCTGTTGGGACGAATACAACGACGCCTTACAGAATCCGGTTTATCGTTCCTGAGGATTTCACGAACCCGTCCATGGTTTTCCAGATCAAGGCTGACAATCGTGCGCTCATCTGGATCAACGATACATTTGTTGATAGCGTTGATGGAGAAGCGATACCCGATGTCCCCGACGCACTGGTCGGGCAAGCCCTGCACACGGGTTTGAACGAAATTCGTATTTCTCTGGTTGACTGGGGCAGCATCGTGGGTATTAACTATCGAATTGATGTCACCATGACCTCCGCCGAGGACATTAGCAATGCCGTTTTGACGCCGGATAATGCAGCCGCACTCAATCATGCTCCTGTTGCGAATGCAGGACCGGATCAATCAATTGAGACGCTGGAATCGAGTTCTGATGTAACCCTTGATGCATCTGCTTCCAGCGATGAAGATGGGAATTTATTGAGCTACACCTGGCAGGAAAACAACGGCGAGATTGCTACGGGTGAGAATCCGACGGTTAGTCTTGCCGAAGGTATTCATAACATCACACTTATTGCCTATGATGGCGAATTGAACGATTCAGATGAGGTGGTGATTACGGTAACACGCCTTGCTCCGGCAGCAGCCACCGATCCGATTCCCAGCAACGGTGCAATCGATGTGACTGTGGATCAGCCATTAAGTTGGGCTGCCGTTGATGGAGCCACCGGCTACAGAATCAACCTCGGAACGGACAATCCGCCAACCTCTATCGAAAATGCAACTGATCTCGGGGATGTCCTGAACTATGCCTCCATAACGCTGGATTACAGCACAACCTATTATTGGAGCGTGACACCTTACAACGGAAGCGGTGATGCGTCAGGGGTTGAGGTCTGGTCATTCACCACCATGGACGAAAATACGGTCGTTCAGGGTGAAACCTGCGAAGATCCTTTTATCTATGGTGCAGTGAATGGAGCTGCGATGATGGGCGATCTTGCCTCAGGCGGGCATGACTGGTACAGTTTTACCACCGATGGCACCAACGCTGAAATCTCCATTTCCCTGTGTAACAGTAATGGACTTGGCGACTCCCAGATTGCAGTATTTGCTGATTGTGGTGATGTTGTTGATTTACCACCCTATGGTGATACACCCACTGGTTCAATTGCTCATAATGATGATGCCTGTGGCCTGTTATCAGCCGTCACATTGATCGAACTTGGACCAGGCACCTATTACATTGCTGTTTATGGTTATAATGAATTCGAAGCAGGTGCATACGAACTGGTAGTTTCCGGTGCAAACGATCCCTGTGCCGGGTTGGTTGATAATTATGAACCGAATGACGACATGGCATCGGCAACGCTGGCTGGCGATGGCGCTACTTTCAATGCAGCGTTATGTCCGACTGCTGATAGCGACTGGTACGCGGTGCCTGGACTTGCGATGGGTACACTCAGCGTTGAGACTCTCCCCTTGAACTCGGACGACTTAACCACTGATACCTATATGAATTTGTATGATGCGGATGGAAACCTCCTCGTGTCAGACGATGACGGAGGTTCAGGTTATACTTCCCTGATCAGCTTTGTGCTACCCTCAGATGGAATCTACTTCGTTGAAGTCAATGTCTCCTCATGGGCAGCAGGCTCCGTGTTTGACTATACCCTTCATGTTACGGTTGGCGCTCCGGCCACACTTGGTCCCCAAAATCTGGTCGCCACCGGCGGTGATGCCGTCGTTGACCTGACCTGGGATCCGGCTCCGGTCGTACCTGAGGTATTACGCAGCACAGACAGCGTTTCACCATTGAAAACGTCTAACCCCAAGCATCACCTGGATCCCGCGAAAGCGCAACTCGCTGCCATCTATTCCCAAAAACAGATGCGCCGCCAGGCAATGAGTATGAACAACGGCTCAAGGGAGCTGGGCGATACCTGCGGAGAAGCCATTGCGTATGGCCCTGTAAATGCACCGGCTCTGCCGGGCGACCTTCCGGCAGCAGGCCAGGACTGGTATAGCTTCAGCAGCGATGGTAGCTTGAGTGCAATCACCATTTCCCTCTGCAATAGCAATGGAATTGAGGACCCTCAGTTGGCTGTGTTCGCCAATTGTGATGATGTGGTGAATCTGCCTTATTATGCCGAGCCGCCCGCAGGGGCGATTGCCTTCAACGATGATGCCTGTGGCTTAATGGCTGAAATTACCATGGCCGACTTAGCGCCGGGTACTTATTACGTGGCAGTTTACGGCTATACTGAATCTGACTTCGGCGCCTATGAGTTGGCAATCACAGCAGTTACTGACTCCTGTACCGGACTTGTAGATACGTATGAGCCCAATGATGTTCCGGCGGATGCGACACCAGTTGCAGACGGAGATGTTCTGAATGCGGCCTTATGCCCAACAGCCGATAGCGACTGGTACGCTGTATCAGGTTTAGCTGGTCAGATTATCACGGCAGAAACCGCACCGCTGAGTTCAGACGCATTCACGACAGATACCTATTTGAATCTGTATGACGCAGCCGGCAATCTGCTTGACTCTGACGACGATGGCGGTTCCGTTGGCTATACCTCAATGATTAGCTACGAACTTCCGATGGATGGCACCTACTATTTTGAGGTGATCGTATCGAGTTGGGCTGAAGGAACCGTGTTCGATTACGCCGTGAATTTTATGGTAAGCGAACCACCTCCTCCGGATATGGCCTGGAATGTCTATCGTGATGGCGCACTCCTGATCAGCGGTGTCAGTCCAAATGCCTATTCCGATCTGGATGTCATCAATGGAACCACTTATTGCTATACCGTTACCCAGATCATGCCGGATCAGAGTGAATCCGATTTCTCCAATGAAGATTGCGCCACCCCTGAAGCTGCGGTAATTGGCGATGTATGTAGTAATCCCATTTACCTGACCCTTCCGGTCTCAGGTCAAACGGGGAGTTCCGAGGGATTCAATAATGATTATGATCTGACCGATTTTATGAGCGGTATTGATATTGTCTATTCATTTTCGATCCCGGAAGATGGCACCATCAGCGGCAGTATTGTCGACGCTGGCAATGAGTGGTCGGCCATGTTTATCATGGCTGGATGTCCTGATGAAGCCGGGGAAATGATCGCCGAAGCGAGTGGTATCAGTGGTGGTTCCTTCGCGTTTGTGCCCATCAGCGCCGGTGACTATTTCCTTATCGTCTCCAATTGGCCATCGCCGGACGCCTTCTCCTATACGTTCGACCTCAACTACCAGGCGGGTTCGCCTCCCATGGTTGGTCTGCTTAGTCCAGTATCCGATATGATGGTCACTACCCTGACACCGGAATTCTTATGGCAAAACTGTACAGTTCCGTATGCTGCACCAGCGTTATCTGTCGGTGGCAACAAACGGGATTATTTGCCGGCGGATGTAACTGATACTGATCAGAATTCGGTTGATCTGGTGACCAGTTACGATTTCTACCTGGGGATGATGTCTGACTTGTCCGATGCTATTCCTGTCGAAGTCGTCGGCGGCAGATATTCGCCCACCGAACCACTAATGGAAGACCAGGTATATTTCTGGTCCATCTCGGCGAACAATGATGATGGCAGTGTCTTTTATTCCGACACCGCATCATTCTGGACCAATTCGGTGAATAGTGCCCCGGCGGCATTCGGCTTGATTAGTCCGACACCGGACGGTACAGTTGACGCACTCACCCCGACATTTTCCTGGCAACCTGCAGGTGATGCGGATCTGAATGATGATGTGGTCTACAACATCTATCTGGGTCCCTCGATCTCTGATCTTGAAATGGTTTCCACAGGAGAACTTCCTGGCATCATGGATACGGCATTCACGCTGGCAGAACCACTTGAGGACAACACCACCTACTACTGGACGGTAGAAGCCCGGGATAATCAAGGTGCAACGACCTATAATACAGAAGGTTATCACACCTTTCATGTAAACATGGGTAATGATGCACCGTCCGTTGTGGATTTGGTTACACCAGATTCTGTTCTGGTCCTCAGCCTCACGCCGGAGATGTACTGGACATCAGCCGTGGATGTGGATCCCCTGGATGTGGTGAGCTACGAGATGCACTGGTGGGCTGATGGAATGGCATCGGATTCCGTATCAACGGATACCAATTCTGTCATTCTGCCACGGGCACTGGAAGACAACACCATGTACGCCTGGAATGTGATCGCCATGGATGCAAATGGTGGGAGCTCTCAGTCACAGGATGTGTTCTTCTGGACCGACCTTGCGCCTGAGCCACCTCTGGACTTCGCCTTGATCAGTCCTGCCAATGATGCCACGGGACTATCGGATTTACCGGCTTTTGAGTGGGAAGTTGCCAACGATCCGGATCCGATGGACCACGCCACCTACACGCTGGAGATCGCTACAGATTCCACCTTCTCACAAATTGCCTATACGGCTCACACCAATACGGCGGTTGGGTTTGAGATGAATGAAAATCTGACTGGGAATGCTGAGTACTGGTGGAGAGTGATTGCGAAAGATTCGGATTCACTGACCACGGCCTCCGATACTTACAAATTCACAGTAGGTTATCTCTCTGTTGATCATGTGGCAGCGTTGCCGGAAGAATATATTCTGCAGCAGAATTACCCGAATCCCTTTAATCCTTCTACGACGCTTCATTATGGGATTCCCGAGGATGCCAGCGTAACGCTGCTGATCTACGATATACGCGGTAATCTGGTGAAGACCATAGCATCTGGTTATCAGCATGCTGGTTGGTACGATGTAAAATGGAATGGTTTATCCGAATCCGGTCAGCAGGTACCGACCGGTTTTTACCTGGCCAGATTCCAGGCGGGTAGCTATTCTAAAGTCGTAAAGATGCTCTATCTGAAATAACCGACTAACTCTCATATATCAAAAAACAGCAAAGCCCCAGGTCAAATCACAACCTGGGGCTTTTTTTAAAAGAAAAAATAAATTGCGCCGGGGAGGGCACCTCGCGGTTATTCATTCTGGTTAGCTGGCATAAATTCAACAATATTATTGTCGAAATTATAGTCCCAGGTGATTTCTTCGCCCACCCCAATATCCTTTATTGCTCTAAAGATTAAGATTTTGGCTTTGGGATCGTTCTCATATTCAATATCAGAATTTGGCTCAAAGCTATGATTATATAATGAGGCGTACCCGAGCATAATGCAATTTCTGTTGAATTTTTGCTGATACAGATGATAGTGCCGCAGCGTGTCCGACTTTTCACCGATGAATTGACTGTCTTGCTCGCCTAAAATGATAAGCGGACAGGTTTCAATAATTTCACCTTGAGCGATATTCTCGGTGGAAATCACTCCTCTCCCTTTATCCTTGATCTCACAAATTTTTATCTTCTTTGGTGGATGAAGATCCATTTTGATTCAACTGCCTTTGTTAATTTTAATAATTAATCGATCGGTTATCCCCTCACCCCTAAGAAACGGTGTGACGAGTCGTTGTAATACCCTTCAACTTATTGTTTATATTGTGATATCTCCCTCATTTACCCGGATTAATTTTTAAGACTTCCTCCCCACCAGAATATGTACCCGGAGGCAACCAGGCACACTGATGTTTTTGAAAGACAATGGAGAAAATCCGGTCCCGGTAGGTTCGCATGCAATCATTTATCCTCACATACCAGAATATGATCAACCTGGTGAGACACTCCCAGAGTCCCACGCAACGAGCTACCGAAAAAAAGGTATCACTGCACTCACTCCTTATTACATTGGGTTATGAACCCGTGCAGAACACTCCGTGTGTTTTATGCTAATTGATACCAGCGAACCGGTTGAAGCGGTTACACCCGCCATGACTAATTGGATGTTGACTGCGAATCTGTCGGTCATGATAGCATTCGAATTAAAGACTGCCAAAACCAGGTAAACTTAAAGAATCGAGAGGTAATAAGGAGCGATCAGCAAGACGGTGAGATTTCGGACGATGTCACTTTCACCCACCATGCTTGTCTTTTCATCCTTTTTTCACATAAACAATGAATACAGAATTTCAAATGACCGATTGGCTGCCCACCACGCCAAAAGAGGCTAAACTAAGAGGCTGGGATGAAATGGATGTGGTGCTTTTTAGCGGCGACGCCTATGTCGACCACCCATCCTTTGGCGCGGCTGTCATTGCCCGCATTATCGAGAGCGAAGGGCTTAAAATAGCTGTTGTGCCCCAACCAAACTGGCAGGACGATCGCCGCGATTTCAAAAAATTCGGAACCCCAAAACTCTTTTTCGCCATCACCGCCGGCTGTATGGACAGCATGGTGAATCATTACACTGCCAATCGCCGAATGCGTTCGAACGATGCCTATACGGCCGGTGGAAAACCCGGTTTTCGACCCGACTATACCACAGAAGTCTATTCGAAAATCATTAAGGAACTCTACCCGGAAGTCGCGCTGGTTATCGGTGGGATTGAAGCATCACTGCGCAGAGTAACCCACTACGATTATTGGCAGGATCATCTCAAACCAAGTATTCTGGCATCATCCGGAGCTGATTTACTGGTGTATGGTATGGGAGAGCTGCCGCTGCGCGAACTATTGAAATTGTTGGCCCAGGGCATTCCATTCAAATCATTAACGACCATTCCTCAAACTGTCATCCTTCAGTCGCCGGGCGAAAAATTGCCAAAGAACAAAAACTGGGAGGATATTGAGCTATTCAGTCACGAGCAATGCCTGGATGATAAAAAGAAATTTGCACTGAATTTTAGGCACATCGAAGAGGAGTCAAACAAATGGAAAGCCCGGCGTTTGCTGCAGCCCGTCGGCGACTCCCTGCTGGTCATCAACCCACCCTATCCGCCCATGAGTGAGGCAGAGCTGGATGCCTCCTTCGATCTGCCGTATACCAGATTACCCCATCCCCGATACCGAAAAAAGGAGCCGATTCCCGCATTTGAAATGATCAAGTTCTCGGTAAATCTTCACCGGGGATGTTTTGGCGGCTGCAGTTTCTGCACAATCTCTGCCCATCAGGGAAAATTCATCGCCTCACGCTCCAAAAAATCCATCCTGCAGGAGGTGGAACAGATTACTCAAATGGCTGATTTCAAGGGATACATTTCAGATCTCGGGGGGCCGAGCGCCAATATGTACAAAATGAAGGGCAAGAATGAATCCTTGTGCGAACAGTGCAAGCTGCCCTCCTGCATTTTCCCGAGAGTTTGTCCGAATCTGGATACGAATCACAATCCCCTGCTTGAAATCTACCAGGCGGTGAATGACACGCCGGGGATTAAAAAGGCTTTTGTGGGTAGCGGTGTTCGTTATGACATGCTATTGAACAAAAAAGCCAGCCCTGAGGAACAGGCAAGCCACAAGGCATACACGGCCGATCTGATAGAAAACAGAGTCTCCGGCCGGCTCAAAGTGGCACCAGAGCACACTTCCGATAAAGTGCTCAAGCTCATGCGAAAGCCTTCTTTCAGTTATTTCCACGAGTTTAATAAAATTTTCAATGATATAAATGAGCGTAAAAATCTGAAACAGCAGTTAATCCCTTATTTCATCTCCAGTCATCCGGGCAGCACCGAAGAGGACATGGCCCAATTGGCTGTCGAGACAAAAAATCTAAACTTCAGGCTGGAACAGGTACAGGATTTTACCCCTACACCGATGACATTGGCTACGGTCATCAGCTACTCCGGCATCAATCCCTACACACTGGACGAAATTTATACTGCCCGAAAGAAATCAGAAAAACTCAGCCAGCACATGTTCCTTTTTTGGTACAAGAGTGAGTACCGCAAACAGATCGAATCAACGCTGAAAAAAATTGGCCGGTCCGACCTGCTTAAAAAATTATTTGCCAGGAAAAGCGCTGGATAAATAGGTCTGGCGAAATCTCCCGCATCTTTAACACTTGGCCGATTTCCGCATTTTCGCCAAAATATCTGTAACCAATTTCATCATTTTCTTACCAGCGATTGATGACTTTCTCCGCGAATCCCAGGAAATTTTGGAGCTGCAATTTCTCACCATTGTCCAATAGGACAACCCCCGAAAATCTTCCAAACACCTGATGTTGCCAGGATTTGATCAAAAGGACATCCGTGTTGGAATGCCGGTCAATTATGGGTACAAAATCCAGCTCAAGGCGACCGTCGTTGCTGGAAAAGCGCCAGGGCTTTAAGAAATCATCCGGCGGGATGTGAAATTCGATCTGGTCCAGTTTGTGGGCTCGTCCATTATAGAACAGCATATTTTCTGTCGCCGCGGAGGTGTCTCCGAATCCGTAGCCTATATTAAACCCGAAACGATGCCCCCCAACAAGACCCGAAGCTGAACCCCAATACCAGGTGTTGGCGTAAGTCCACACCCCGCGTCCCCAATCCAAAACGCCGAATGAATCGGAGTCAGAAAATTTCAGAGTCCGATTACCCCACTGAATTTCGCCTGAAGCAGGCATGCAGTTGATTTTTTGATTGTAATAGAAGGCTCGTGGATTCTTGGAAAAGGGTGTGGCAATCACCATGGTGTCGTCGGTTTCATTTTGCTGCAATGCAATTCGTCCGACCAAATCCACTCCACCAGCGAATTTTTTCCAGTGTACCTCAATGATTCGATTACCATCCACCAAAAGGTAACGCAGGGTCAGTTTCTTATTGCAAAAAACGACATCGCCCTGTTTTGAACTGGGCGGCAGATTGAATTTTCCCATGGGAAAGAGTGTTGTGATGGCATCGGAAACTTCCTCGCCTTTACCAAAATCAAACAAGGTCGCAGCGATAAATCCCAGATAACCCAAATCCGAAAATGTGAAGGAGACTCCGACTGACTCAGAAAGGATGCAGTAGTAGTCCCATTCCTTAATGCGAAATCGTGACGCTTTAATCTGACTACGGTGATAATTCAGAATCAGGTCCCGCGCCCACCCCTTCTGGATCAGCTCCCCACGGGAATCCAATAAATCGGTAGGTGTCGAAATCTCGTGCTGCTTCATATTTTTTCCCCAGTTTGATTTAACACGCTGAAGCGCTGATGGAATGCTGTGAATTCAGTTGATCACAGAGTCTGTCACAGAAAGTCCCTTTAAAAAGATGACTGCAACGGCGGCTGGTATTTTCCCTGGAAAATTAGCTGAGAAATGGCATTGAATCATCAATTATCAGTGAAGCAATGGTGTTTGTGGCATGTCAAGAATAAAACTCAAACTTCCCGAGCGAGTTTTTCACGAGAGAAAGTCTGACTTAAAATCACAGGCATTTGAATGATCCGGCCATCACAATACTACCATTATATCTATAATTTTAATGCACATAACAACTGGTTGTGATCCATTCTACTCGACAATTTCTCGTGTTCAATTCAAGTTGGCCGCGTCTACCCTTGCCCGGGGAGAACTGATATTTCTGCTTCACGGTATAAAATCCCGGGATGACATATCAACACCGCCCCTTGGTCTGTTTGCGCAAATTGCGCAAATTTATTGAGTGCTGTTCTAAAAGCAATTATATCAGTCATAGCGTCGCTGGTCAGCGTCATTGTTGCCCAATTTTTATGGTTGGACTGAACAAAGCGCTCTCTTACATTCCAATACTCGAATCTGGAATTTGGCTTGGCATTTCAACAGGGGCTGATTTTTTAACTTGGATTTGAAAGCGTAAAACTGGGGTCAGCTTCAATGAAATCCTCTCGGTTCAGACTAGAAATTACTTTCCCTGTTTTAATTTTTCTGACGATTTCCGTGATTATGGTTTTTGTTTGGCAATTCCTCCGGGATCAGGAGAAAAAAGAGATCCTTGCCAAAACGGAACTGGTTTCCAGTCAAATCCAATCTCACTTCGAAGACCGTTTTGAATCCCACCTGGAGATTATCAAACTCATCCGGCGCGAATGGCTGAGTAATAAATTCGAAACAGAAGCCCAATTTCGCGCTACCGTTTTGCCGCTAACCAGCACATTCTCGGGGTTTCAAGCATTAAACTTTGTGGATGCCATTGGCAAAATTCGTTGGGTTTGTCCTCAGACCGGAAATACTAATATTCAGGACCGGGACCTCCACAATCACCCCACAGCCGGGGCAACATTCGTGCTGGCCGAACAGTCCGGTACCGATTGCATCACTCCGGTTGTTGAACTCTGGCAGGGTGGAATTGGCTTCGCGACCTACTTCCCCATTACAATGGATGGTCAACGACGCGGGTATCTCAATGGCGTCTTCAAGATCAAAGAATTTATCAACACCATTTTCAAAGAGGGCATACTTGATAATTTTGCAATCGCGCTCGAAGAAAACGGCCGGGAAATCCTGCAATTCACCGACGACACCGAAATGCAGAACCAGACTCTGTTTGTCAGAACGAATATCGCCCTCATGGATCGCAAGTTGACACTGGTACTCTACCCTCTGCCGAAATTGATCCAATCAACCCAATCTTATGCCAATCAGATATTTATCATCGTGAGTATCCTCCTTGCGGCCATTTTCTCCTATCTGATCCATGTCCTGATGAAAAGTCAGCACACGCTCCGGGAAAGCGAGGAAAAATACCAGTCACTGGTAGAGCATTCCCCAGACGCCATCCTTATCCATTTTAAGGGCATTATCAGGTTCGCGAATGTGGGCGCTGTGAAACTGTTCGAAGCCAGAAATGTGCAAAGCTTAATCGGCAGAAAGATCCTTGATTTCGTTCATGCGGATTACCAACCCATTGTCATGGATCGAATAAAAAAAGTAGAGGGGGAAGCCGACGCGCCATTAATCGAAGAAAAGCTCATCACCGTTAAGGGAAGAACTTTTTTTGCGGAAGTTAATGCGGTACCAATTGTCGTCGCTGGTGAAAATGGCGTTCAGGTAATTGCCCGGGATATTTCCAGCCGGAAGAAAAAAGAGTCGATTCAATCGGTACTATATGGCATTTCCAAGGCTGTTAGTTCAACATCGAACCTGCAGGAACTTTACCGGGAAATTCATACACAATTATCCCAGGTGATTGACACCACCAATTTTTACATCGCGCTTCTGGATGAAGAGCACAATCGTCTGGTATTTCCATATTTCATTGATGAAAAGCAATCAAATCTTGAGCCCCTCGCTCTTCCAAGTATGAGTCTCTCAGAGTATGCGATCCGGACCGGAAAATCCCTTTTTCTCCGGCAAAATAATGTGGATGAAATGGTTAAGCAGGGGTTGATAGATCCGGTATATCTTGACCACTTATTTAAAATTTGGCTGGCGACACCGCTCTCCTATCAGAATAAAATTATTGGCGTACTCGTCGTTCAGAGTTACTGCGACGAAGACCTCTACGTTGACGAGGATCTGGAGATTTTGAACTTTATCTCCGAACAAATCGCTGCCGCCATCACGTTTAAGCAATCTGAACTCGAGCAAATCGAGCTTCAGACCCAATTGATCCATTCTCAGAAAATGGAATCTGTCGGACGGTTGGCTGGTGGTGTGGCACATGATTTTAATAACATGCTGGCCGTGATTTTGGGACACAGTGAATTGGCGTTGGATAAGGCTGAACCTGATAGTCCATTGAGGAAGCATCTTGAGGAAATCCTGGCCGCCTCCACGCGTTCGGCAGAAGTCACCCGGCAGTTACTCGCATTCGCCCGAAAACAGACCGTGACGCCAAAAGTCATTGACCTGAATGAGGCCATCGGCAACCTGCTGAATATGTTACGCCGGCTTATCGGTGAAGACATTGAGTTGGTCTGGCGCCCCCAAAGCATGGCTTGGCGAATTAAAATTGATCCCTCCCAGATTGATCAGATTCTGACGAATTTCTGTGTCAATGCCCGGGATGCCATTGATGGTGTTGGGAGAATTACCGTTGAAACTTCCCAGGTGACATTTGATGACGCTTTTGTCACCAAACACACGGGCTTTTCGCCAGGCGCTTATGTGATGCTGGCCGTCAGTGATAATGGGAAGGGAATGGACTCTAAAACCCTGGATCACATTTTCGAGCCATTTTTTACCACGAAGGGAATGGGACAGGGAACTGGTTTGGGATTGGCGACCATTTATGGGATCGTCAAGCAAAATAATGGCTTTATTAATGTCGAAAGTGAACCGGATCAGGGAACGCGATTTAATATTTATCTCCCACGGTACACCGGGAAAACAAATTCAGAAACTCCCCCAAAAAACTGACTCGGTTCAGTGCCGTTTTTTTCTCCAGACTTCCTTACGAAGTTTCTCTCGACTGATTTAGCCTTCAACATTGAATTTGATGCTCTTATTTCTGTGAAAATATTGTACACATTAATTGATTATTGATTTAAGTTCGAATCAAAGTTTTTTAAATATTGTTGCAAAGACTGAAGATTGGAAGCTCAACTTTCTTTGGTCAATTTTGCTTAGCATGTTCATCCCTGACCTATGGTTCAGGCACACGAATTCAACAAATGTAAGCACAAGGTGGGAATGATGATGAAACGCGTACTGGTATTGCTTTCCATTTCATTTTTTTGCTTCTGGAACTGTTCTACAGACAAAGACAAGGACAAAAATCAGCCAGAAAAAATTAGCCAGCAGGAAACCTCACAGGCCATACAAAAAAAGTTGGGGCAGAAAATTGACCTGAATTCAGTGGTCGTAAAAACACCTCCGGCTATAATTCGCTCAACAGAACCCATCATCCTTACATTCATCAAGCCCATCGTTCCAAATCACCTCATAAATACGACCCTTCAGGAAAACCCCTTCACATTTCAACCTGATATTCCCGGATCGGCAACCTGGCGTTCAGGACAAGAATTACGATTCATACCCGATGTGACACTCACCGGTGGCCAAGTGTATCAGGGCGTGTTAGATGGGGAAATACTCATGGGAGATCCTGGCAAAGGGCAGACAATCAACTTTCAGTTTAAGGTCGCCGAACAGGAGGTCATGCTCCTGGAGGGTGATTTTGAACCGACCAGTAATGACCAAAATACGGTAATCTATAAAGGATCCATTAGCTTTGCCCAGGCGGTAGATGCCAATTCGGTGGCCAAAACGCTGACCTGTACCGTTGGCGGCCGCAAGGTGATCGTGACCGTCGCACCTGACATTTTGGAAAACAAAATCAAGATCGAAACAGCTCCGATCCTACGCAAAATTAAAGGCCAGAATGTGGAATTCGCACTGCCGGCGGCTTTTACTGCCGATCAATTTGGGTGGAAATCCCTGATTTACCTGCCCGGGGCCGACCAATTCCATGTGCTTTCAAACAATGAGCGTGAAGGCGGTACCCCAGATCAGTTGGGTTATGTTTTTCGATTTACGGACTACATCAAAACCGACATGGATCTCTCGGGATTCGTTACCGTCACCCCTGATCCCAACTACAAGGTTCGTATTTCCGGGAAAAGCATGTTTCTGGAAGGTGGCTTTCAGGTTGGCCAGGAATATAAAGTAACCATCGCCGCCGGATTACCCGGGGCTGCAGGACAAAAATTACAGGACCCTTACACCACCCACATTAGCTTTCATAATGTTAACCCGGAAATTCAATGGCTCTCGAAGGGGGTATATCTCCCATCTGATAACCATTACAAGCTTCAATTTAAATCCATCAATGTTCGGCGAGTCAGTATTCAGGTGCATGAAATCACTAAATCTAACCTGGGTTTCTTTTTACAGAATAATACCTCACTCGACCCTGAATCAAAAAACAACCATTATTATTATCGGAATCGCGAGCAGTATTCTGATATGAACCGGGTCGCCGAGGTGATCTATCACCTGCGAAAAGACATTACAACGGTACAGAATCAATGGATCAAAACCGAAATTGACCTCTCCTCCGTTTTTCAAGACAAGGCTGGTTCCGTCTTTGTCGTGACCCTCAAATTCGACAGTAACGACCTGTGCGGCGAATGCACCAACTCGAAAGACGATCTTAGCGCTGGGAAAATCTACTTCTCCAAGCAGAATTATTACGAAAATCCCTGCAGCGGCGGTTACTACTATAAAAATGGGTCGTTGAGTAAGCTCCTGATCTCCACCGACGTCGGACTTACCCTAAAACGAATGGATCAGGATAAACAGATCGTACTGGTTACCGACCTGCTCGCAGCGCGCCCCATGTCTGGCGTTAAATTGGGATTGTATAATTATCAGAATCGACTACTGGAAACGCAAACCACCGATAAAAATGGTGAGGCGCACTTCACCCAACAAAAGGGCTTCCGTTTCTATGGTGAGACCTCAAAAGGAATCGCCATGTTGCGAATGGATCACAAAGCATGGGATTTGACGCGATTTGATGTGGGTGGCGTCCAGGAAAGCCGCCAGGGGATTGATCTGTTTACCTACACGGATCGAGGTGTCCATCGACCCGGTGACACCATCTATCTTTCGGGAATTGTTCGACTTGAGCGCAATGTGCCTCCGGGGAATTTTCCGGTTTATTTGGATTTATACAATCCGAAACACCAGGCCGTCACCACCTCCAGAACAAATTGCGACCAAAATGGCATGTTTAATTTTTCACTCCCATTAGATCCCAACGCAGAAACGGGTGAATGGCAGGCGCAACTGGTAATTGGTGGTAAAAAATTCGTTAAAACACTGAAAGTCGAGGCTGTGAAACCCGTCCGTTTAAAGACGGAGCTAACTTTTCCTGAGAAGATATTTGCCAGCGATTTGAACATAACGGGGCAGGTTAAGACCAGGTTTTTATTTGGTCAACCTGCTGCTAATCTGAATTATAAGGTAGATGCTCATCTTCAAAGTATTCCGCTCAAACTTAAAGACTGGATCGGATTCACCTTTCAGAGTCCTTTTAACAAATTTGCCCCCCGGGATATTAGCCTGAAAACCGGCAGATTGGATTCCAATGGCATCGCCTCAATCAAACATCAACTCACCGAAGTTACCAAAGCACCCGGACCAGTCTTTGTGCGAATAAAATCCCGTGTAAATGAAGAGGGCGGCGATTTTCAGGAACAGACAACATTCTCCACCATCTATCCGTACCCCCATTTTGTCGGTGTAAAAGGCACCTTCCGGTACAACCGGATTCGCGTAAATGAAGCCTATAAATTGCCTGTCGTTGTGGTTGACCCGGAGGGTAACGCCGTGCCGAACCAGCGTATTCGTGTCAGGCTATACTTGAATAAACAGTGGTGGTGGTGGCATTACGACAACAGGGATCGTAAGGACTTCACCTCCAGCAATACCACCTATCTGGTGAGTGAATCGGTTCAAACTTCGGGTAACGAGCCCGTGGAATACACATTAAAACCTGAAGATTATGGTCAACATTTTCTGGAAATCACTGATTTGAAAAGTGGTCATACCACCGGTCTGTTCTTCTATGTATCCGACTGGGGCGCCAGGCCGGATCAGGAAGCCGGAGATCCGACTGCCAACCAACTCGAGCTGGAACTTGATCGGGAGAAATATGAACCCGGGGACCTGGTAACGGTCACTTTTGAGTCACCCGCCGAGGGTATGGCCTGGCTCAGTGTGGAGCAAAACACGAAGGTCCTTTTAACCGAGTGGAAACCCCTCCAGGGCGGTCATACCGCGTTCACCTTCGAGGTTACCCCGGAAATGTTACCCAACTGCTATGTCAGTATCAGTATGATCCAACCCCATGGCCATTCGGAAAATGATCTCCCCATCCGAATGATCGGAATCAAGCCAGTGTTCATCGAAGAACCTGAATCGCATCTGGATCTACGATTGGATTCTCCGGACAAATTAGCGCCGGGGGAAGACTTTACCATGCGACTCACCTCCCATGCGGATCAACCGGCATCCTATACGGTAGCCATTGTTGATGAAGGCTTACTAAGCCTGACCGGCTTTGAAACCCCGCAACCGTGGCAACATTATTTTAAAAGATTGCTGCTGGCAGTCAAAACCACGGATAATCTGGATGAAGTATTAGGAACGCTTTTCCCAGACATGGATAAATACCTGTCAATTGGCGGTGATATGGCGATGATGGCTGATCGTGATATGACTCGCCTGAAACGGTTAGACCAGAATGACACCCAACGCTTCAAACCGGTGGTGCTGTTCCAGGGACCCACCATCATTGAGCCAGGGGAAATCCAGAACATCAAATTCACCATGCCGGACTATATCGGAGAAGTACGCGTCATGCTGATTGGCACAGCCGGCGACGCCTACACCACAATTGAAAAAGACATTCCTGTGAAACAACCCCTGATGCTGCTCACCACCATTCCCCGGGTGGTGCGGCCATTGGATGAATTCAATGTGCCGGTTTCCATTTTTTCCGCAGACGCTTCGATTGATACGGTTCAGGTTCAGCTTGTTGTCTCACAGAATCTGACGGTGTTGGGCGTGCAACATCAGACCGTTGTTTTTTCGAAAAAAACAGGTGAAAAAGACATCCATTTCACATTGCGGGTGGGTGAATATCTGGGTTCAGAATCCATCACGATCTCAGCAAAAAGTGCCACTTATAGCTCTCAAAACACCACCAACTTGCCCGTGAGTGCGCCGAATCCTTTCTATACACAGGTTACTGAGAAGGAACTTGTCCGGGGGAATCCGGTCATTTTTTCGCCTCAAAAAGTTGGATTGGAGGGTTCCAATAAAGCACAAATCAGCATATCGCGTATCCCGGATATACAGTTGGATGATCGGATCAGCCAATTGATTCGCTATCCCTATGGCTGTATCGAACAAACCACCTCATCGGTTTTCCCGCAAATTTATCTGCCTTACCTGACAGATATGAAACCCTATCAAAAGCAGATGTCCTCAGATATGGTCAATGTCGGGATCGCCCGGTTGGCACATTTTCAGACCTCCGGGGGATTTTCCTATTGGCCGGGTCAAAGTCAGACTTCTGAGTGGGGCACCAATTATGCGGGTCATTTCCTCATAGAAGCGCGGCGATTGGGTTACGCCGTCCCTGCCCGACTTTGGGATCATTGGCTGAAAATCGCTCAGAAAAGTGCTCGTCGCGTAGATGCAAAAGACCATCGGGCACAGACCTATCGCTTGTTCCTGCTGGCATTGGCCGGTCATGCCGACGATGGCGGGATGAATCTCGTCCGTGAGAATTACCTACCAAACCTCGATCCGCTATCTCGAAGGTTTCTGGCGGCAGCGTATCACCTCGCCGGGAAAAAGGATATTGCCGCACAGATCGATGAGTCAGCCCCGACCATACGGAACGACCGTGAACTGGGACTCACCTGGGCTTCACCCATACGGGACATGGCATTAATGGGCTACCTTGCTCTGAAAATGGATGATGTTCTCACGTCAGGCAGAATCTTGCAGAATGTGGCGAAACAGTTCCGCCCGAATCATTGGTACTCGACACAGGAAACGGCCATGAGTCTTTTGCTCATTGGAAATTATTATGAGAAAGTGGCAGTGCCGGGAAACCAAATCACCTTCAAGCTCCAAATAGGTAGCGAGCCTGTGCGAGCCATGACACTCACCGCACCTCAAACAACCATCCCCTTGGAGAATGCCTGGGGCAAGGATGTCACATTAACGACAGACGAGGCGAGTCCGATTTTCCTCACTCTTTATGAAGAAGGCATTCCCCTGGACGATCGCATTAAAACCGAGTATAACGGCATCGAATTAAAGCGCAATTTCTATTCGGAAGAGGGGTTACCGATTGATGCCTTTGTGATTGATCAGGGAACACCATTTTGGATTGGATTTAATGTCAGGAGCGTGAACCGGATGACGCTGGAAAATGTCGCCTTATCCTGTGTGTTACCTGCTGGCTGGGAAATTATGAATTTGCGTCTGACGGGTGAAGCGCCACCTGATTGGGTGAAGCGCAATAACGTAACAACGGGTGATTATATGGACATTCGTGATGACCGTGTCAACTGGTTCTTCGACCTGAATACCAATCAGGGTGGAATGAATTTCGCGATTAAGATCAACCCCACCTTTAAGGGGCAATATCGCCTCCCGCCGGTTTCGGTGGAAACCATGTATTCACCTGAATATTTTGCCCGGATCGCAGCCAGTCAGGTGACGGTAAAATAGGGCGAGCAAGATATGGTTAATATGGCGGTATTCACCCACGTCAAAAACGGTTTGGAACCCTCACACCTATGGCCTCCAATGTTGCAGGTTTTCAGCAGGAAATTGCTGGTTATTGGCTTTGCCATCGTCTTTCTGGCCTGGTTATTCTGGCCCATGGCCAAGCCCTTTCCGGATGATTACTCGCAACTGGTACTCTCTTCCGAAGGGAATCTGTTGCGGGTGACACTGGCATCAGATCAGCAGTACCGTTTTCCACCAGCTTCCCAACCACTACCGGAGAAATATCGCCAGGCTGTGTTGGTGTGGGAGGATAAACGCTTTTATCAGCACCCCGGGGTTGACCCTATCGCATTATGCCGTGCACTGGCTTCCAATGTAAAAAATGGCCGCTCAGTCAGCGGCGGCAGCACGATTACGATGCAGGTAGCACGTCTGGCCTGGCCGAAGTCCCGGACCTATTTCAATAAACTCCGGGAAATCTTTACCGTCTTAAAACTGACACTCCATTTTTCCAAAGCAGAAATCCTGCAAATGTATGCCGATCACGTGCCCATGGGTGGAAACTTCGTTGGGGTGAACACCGCCGCCTGGTACTATCTGGGAAAACCTGCCCACCAACTGACCTGGGCGGAAGCCGCGTTATTTGCGGTCCTGCCGAATTCACCAGCCCTCATGAATCTGGAAAAAGATCGACAAAGGTTATATGCCAAGCGTAATCGCCTGTTAAAACGACTGCGGGAAAATGGCGTCATTGATGAAATGACGCTCACGCTGGCAGAACGGGAACCACTACCGCGAAATGCCGGACAATTTCCGTTTATGGCCCCGCATTTCACACAATATGTTCTGAACCAAGCGCCGCATACCGCCGAAATCCGGACTACTCTGAGCAGCAAGCTGCAAGGGACCATTGATCAGTTGGCAGGTAATTATTATCCCCTTCTCGCCAGTAAGGGTATCACCAATTTGGCCGTGCTGGTGGTGGAAACCGGGACGGGTAAGGTGCGTGCCTACTTGGGATCAGCCAACTGGTTTGATGCAACCGCAGATGGACAGGTAGATGGGGTCCAGTCGGCGCGTTCCACCGGCAGTTTACTGAAACCGGTTTTGGCTGCAATGGCACTGGATCATGGTCCCTATACGATGGCATCTCTGCTCCAGGATGTCCCCACCACTTTTGGGACATTCTCGCCCAAAAACGCGGATAAATCCTTCCGGGGAATGGCCAGTGTGGAGCAGATGCTGTTGCACTCTTTGAATATTCCGGCCGTACGGCTTTTGAAAAAAATAGGGGTCGCACCCGTGTACGATTTGTTGCACGATGCCGGGCTCAAGAATTTGTTTCGAGGTCCGGATGGCTATGGTTTGTCATTAATTCTGGGCGGAGCCGAAGCAAAACTTTCAGAGTTGGTGCAATTGTATCTCATGCTGGGAAATCGCGGACAACAACAACAATCATTGATTTATCTGGAGGACGACACCCTGGTCGCGGATACACAATCATCCCGTCCATTGTTGAGCGTCGGAGCGTGTTGGTTAACGTTGGAAGCCCTTCAAAAGGTTACCCGTCCTGATGTCGATTTTTACTGGCGTAATTTTTCAGGACAAATTCCCGTAGCCTGGAAAACCGGCACCAGTTTCGGCAGCAAAGATGGCTGGGCGATCGGTATGAATGGCCAGTGGACGGTCGGTGTTTGGGTAGGGAATTTTTCCGGCGAAGGCAATGTGGAAATTGGTGGCGCCAAAGCGGCTGCACCGTTGTTATTCGATATTATCAACCAGATTACCGATAGCCAAAAACCCCTGTGGTTCAAAGAACCAGACCGGGATTTGAAATCTGTCGAAATTTGTATTTCAAGTGGCTACCCCGCCGGTCCGCTCTGCCCGGAAA
>Ga0210009_1001059_pt1 | contig 25601 bp, 27 predicted proteins | sample CryGeyCG2114_065_FD_185457 | JGI IMG/M metagenome (GOLD analysis project Ga0210009, IMG submission 185457) | Groundwater microbial communities from aquifer - Crystal Geyser CG12_big_fil_rev_8/21/14_0.65 (SPAdes) (version 2) | ecosystem: Environmental > Aquatic > Deep subsurface > Groundwater ... | reverse complement strand
CATATTGGCCGGGTTTGGTCTGGGGGAAGATTGCGGATTTGGTTTAGCAACGGCGTTGGAGTTCTGTGCTGGTGCTGCCGGAGCCGACGCTGCATTCTGGGTTGGGGTGGGCGGGTTGAAATTGATCCGATTGTGGTATTTTCGCTGTAAATAAACCCGACTGGAATTCGGTCCCGTTCTTTCCAGACTGCCGGTATTTAGAAATGGACTCGTGGCTGCGCTGATTTGTTGCTGCTGAATAAACTCAGTGACGGGAGTCCGGGATGTGAATCTATCGGTTCCCAATATATCATCGCGACCGATATTTCGTGAGACACCAATTGAATCCTGTACGGAAATCCTGCCCAGTCCCCAGGAAGGCACATAGCCAGGTGAACCGTAATAGCCCCCCATGTAACTTTGTGAATAGGGGTAACTGGCGGCATAATATCCGTTGTACGCATCAAAAGGATTAAGATAGGAGTAATAAGAATCGAAACCGTATGGCGAATAGCTCGGTTCCCACCATGGATCCCAACCGGTTACACCCAACGCATAAGAATTACTCAGGAAAAAATCATGCGCCGTGGGGACATTTTTAATGACCATATCTTTGGGATCGGCTGGTGCGCTGACCAGGGTATAACACCCTTGCAACAGGAGGTTCGAGGTAATAATCAGAACTGGAAGAATGTGACGCATGGTGTGTGAACTTACCGATCCTTCAATTGTTTGTCAATAGTTGCCGTCCCTGTCATCCGCTACCGAATCAATTCGCGGGCAACGAGTTAGACGCTAATTTTTTCGTTGACCTGCGCCGTTTCACTGCTATGTAAAGCCCTAATAATATGACACTTCCACCGACATATGTGATGGGCAGGACACCTTCCCCAAGAAACATGAAGGCTAAAAACGCGGATTCCGGTGGTTCAAGCAACATGAGTAGAGAAACACGCGTGGGTCCCAATTGTTTCACACCCCAATTAAATATGGTGTGGCCACCTACCGTGGGTAACAGAATGAGCAGCGCGAGAAATATTACCTCAGAGCCAGAGTTTGGGAGCAGGCGTGCACCGATGATGATTGCCCACAAAATTAAGATGACGGAAGCGGCAAAATAGGTCACGACCACATGATCAAGGGTGCTCAGTTTTTCTCTGGAACGATGGCTGAACAAAAAGTACAGCGCTTCAAATAATCCGCCACCCAAAGCCATCACATTTCCCCAGAATCCAAAGGTATCTCCCAGAGCGTGCCATTGAATGATACTGGTACCGATTAATGCCAGAACGATTCCCCACACTTCCTGGCGTGCCAGTGGCAGACGAAATACAAATCGCGCCAGCAGCGCAACAAAAATGGGATGCGTCGCTACCAGGAGGACAGAATTGGAAACACTGGTATAGTAGAGTGACGTTATCCACAAGGCAAAATGGAGCGCTAACGCCAGACCTGCTAAAAATGAAAATCGGAACGATTTATATTCGAATGGACGACCGCGTCGTTTGTAAACAAAAAAAGGCAGGAAAAATAATCCTGCCCCAAAAACGCGGTACCAGCCAACAACGATTGGCGACAAATCAGGGACCAGCCTGATCCATAATGCCCCTGAAGACGCCAGAAGTGTCCCAAACAGGACCAGCAGACCAGCTTGCAGATTCGAAATTTTCAAGCGGGAGCGGCTCCGGCGAATAAAAGGGTACTGACCAATGATAAAGCAATCAAGCTGATAAATCCGAGGAATACTGCCAAAATAATGGCACCCAAAAATTGGCCATTGCGTGTGCTATAGATGGTTCTGAACCCAACCAACATCAGATAGAAATTAAAACCGATATAAACAAGTCCACCGATGCCCGGGATGAGCATCCAAACTGCTGCGGTCCCATTCGCGTAAGCGGTGATCCGAAATATGGTACTATAGGACGTTTGGGATTGACCGATCATACCAAACGCCAGGTTAAGAAACAGCGGCTTAAAAAACTGTTCGAGAATGGCCATGAGGGGTAAACTCATAATGAAAATGGTTCCCCAATTGTAATCACTCCCCAAAAATTCATACATCCAGACCGGAATAATTTCTGACCGGCCTGTTACAAGCATGCTGATTGCGAGTGAAATAACCGTTCCCAATACCTGGAGCAAAACGGAATATTGCAGAGCGCTATTCATTTCACCGGTTCGTCGCATCACCGCAAAAACCTGGATTGGGTTACGAATCATTGCGGTGATAGTAAGCCATAGTGTCCCGAAAAAGCCTGCTACATCACGTTTTTCCCAAGGAGGACCATCAATAATCATCTCTTCACGATAGTTTTCAAATTCCTGATTCAATCGTCACCCATATGCTATAGTAATTTTTTTTAGACCATTTCCTGATGGCGCAAATTTAAAACCCCGACCAGGGTTAACCAGTTGAATCCTTCAACAATGGCTAAACAAAAACCACCCTGGGGGTGGCTTCAAAAATAATTTTTGAGAGAAATAACTTGAGATTAATTGATCAGGTCGTGAGAATGGCTTCAACCAACTGCACCACATCCAGGATATTCACCTCGCCGTCGCCACTAAAGTCTGCCCGGCCTATTTGGTCGGGACCCATCAATGTGCCGGAAAGAATCCAGTCCAGAAGCAACACGACGTCATTCACATTCACCAGCCCGTCCTGAGTTATGTCGCCTACGGTGATCTGATAAGAGTAATTAATGGCAGCCATAACATCAATAATACCATAACCATATTGATTATTAGGCGATTCAGACTGACTGGCGGTCATCATTAAAGCCTCTCGGACCATCATGGGATTCCAGGTAGGATGAGCTTCTAAAATCAATGCCGTTGCACCAGCGACCAGGGGCGTACTTAAGCTCGTTCCACTGGCATTAATAAACGATACATCACTCGAGGTTCCGGCTGCATAAGTGGAAACACCACGGGCGACGACTTCCGGTTTGATACGGCCATCGGCTGTTGGTCCGGGAGAGCTAAATGCCGCCAAAATTCCGTCACTATTGACGGCTCCACAACTAATGACACTGTCTGCATCCGCCGGGGCGATTATATGTCCCCAGGTTGACCCGCCTTCGTTACCTGCAGCGGTGACGCAAACGACACCCAAGCTAGCTGCGATGTCTACGGCTTGCGTTGTAATAGCTGTATGACCATCCATCTGATCAAATGTGTACCAGTCGATGTAACCCAATGAACTTGAGACTATATCCGTTCCCAAAGCCTCGCCCCACTCCAGGCCGGCTGTGTAATAGTCCTCTTCAATTTGTATTTCCTGGTCCAGAATTTCGGTTTTCGCAAGCAGGAATGAGCAATCGTACGCTACACCCAAAAGCGAGCCGGGTTCATAGCCTCCAACAACCGATGCCGTCGCTGTACCATGATCATGCTGCTGAGCTGCGTCGCCATCCTGATTGGTCGTGATACTGTCATTCTGGATAAAATCAAATTCACCCACAATGCGTTCTGGTGAAAAAACACTGTGACTGGTCATGAAACCCGTATCCAACATGAGCACCCACACATCGGTGCCGGTGTACCCACTGTCATGCGCCGCAATTACGCCTATCTGATCAAGTTGGGCATAACTGCTGCCGTAATCCTCATATTGGATATTGGCATCATCAGCCCCATCTGGATCCCGGTCCACCTGCTTAATGAACCGACGGGAAACGCGCATGACCCGATTGGTTTTCTTAACCATGGGCAGATCATTGATATACGCTTCCTCTTGTTCACTAGCGAGCACCGAAATGGCGTTAAACCACCGGCTAACGATCCGGATTTGAGCACCAGATGATAAAACCTGTTGGATATATTCGGCAGGGATGTCCACATCCATATAATTTAAAATGTCGCGGGTTCCGCGTTGTAATCGTCTTTGTCGAGCGCGTTCAGTAACTTGTGGGGCGTTGATCACGCCTCGGAGGTAGGCATCTTCACCCTCACCTTTATCGTAAAAGAGGACCCAAATCGGACGTCTCTCAGGGTCACCGGCACCGGTGCTGTTCACCCGAACGTCAGCAACCAAACCTGATGGTCTGATCATGAACAACATGACAGCAATTATTCGCCAGCAGTATAGTTTGGATTTCATCTCTTGTCTCGCCCGATGGACAAATGTATACCTGCTCCTACCAAATACAAGCGAAACTATCACGATTCGATTACCAGCCGGTGATTAATACCTGGGTAGCGCCGGGTCGACCGAGACGGCCCACTCCTCAATTCCACCATCCAAATTGTAGAGATAATCGAGGCCGTATTGCTCCAGGTAGTGGCAAACTTGTAAACTTCGAATACCATGGTGGCAATAAACCACCACCGGTAAAAGCTGCCGGATCTCTGCTACACGGGTGGGTATTGAATGCATGGGCATGTGAACCGCCCCATCCAAACGACAATAAGCCACCTCATCTGGCTCCCTGACATCCAGCAGGGTGAATTTTTCACCTGCATCCAAGCGGCTTTTCAGCTCTTTGGGAGTCAAATTACTCAGCATGATTTCCCGAAATGTGTCACGACTTTTTTTCGTCAGCAATCCGGATGTGCAATTCTTTCAATTGTTTCTCATCCACAAAGGAAGGTGATCCGTCCATCAGCGACATGGCCGATGTGGTTTTGGGAAATGCGATGACATCGCGGATATTCTCGGTATCGCTCAAAAGCATGACCAGGCGGTCAAACCCAAACGCGATTCCACCGTGTGGTGGTGGACCATACTGAAAGGCTTTGAGGAGAAATCCAAATCGCATCTCAGCATCCTCTTTTTCCATCCCCAACAGGCTGAACATCTTGGATTGTAGTTCCTGCTGATGAATTCTGATGGAACCTCCTGCACATTCGTAACCGTTGATCACCAAGTCATACGCGCGAGCTCGCACCTTGCCGGGGTCGGTGTCCATCAAAGGAATGTCCGATAACTGCGGTGAGGTGAAAGGATGATGGCGTGCGACATAGCGTTTTTCTTCGATGTCATATTCAAGCAGCGGAAAGTCCATGACAAACAGCGGTTTAAAGACATTCTTCGGTATCAGACTTTCGCGTTTGGCAATTTCCAAACGCAAAGCGCCTAACGCCTGCAAACCACGTTCATCATGTTCGTCACCGATGATAAACAGGATGTCATTGTCAGCGATGTCCCAAGCCTGAATCAGCTCAGCCAAAATATCAGAGGAGAAAAACTTGCTGATGCCGCCCGTTAGGGTACCTCCCTCGGCCTTCATATAAGCCAAGCCCTTGACACCGTAATAGGTCTTGATCCATTCGGTCAGACCATCAATGATTTTTCGGGAATATTTGTCAGCAGCATTTTTTACGACAATTCCTTTGACACGGCCACCGGAAGCCAGCGCTGTTTTGAATCCCTCAAACTCGCTTCGTATCGCAAAATCCGCAAATTCACATAACGGCATTTCAAACCGAATATCCGGTTTGTCACTGCCATAAGTCTCCATAGCCTCAGCAAAGGTCATTCGGGGGAAAGTTTCCGGTAATTCCACATTCCGAACCTGCTTGAAGATATGCCGCGTCAGATTTTGCGCCAGTTGGACCACATCCTCCTGATCCACAAAGGACATTTCAATATCAATCTGGGTAAACTCCGGCTGACGATCAGCGCGCAAATCCTCATCCCGGAAGCATTTTACAATTTGAAAATAGCGGTCAAATCCACCCACCATGAGCAACTGTTTGTAGGTCTGAGGTGATTGGGGCAACGCATAGAATCGGCCCTTGTGCAACCGGCTAGGAACCAGATAATCCCGGGCGCCTTCCGGTGTGGACTTCATTAAAATGGGTGTTTCTATTTCAATAAAGTCTTCCCCGGACAAAAACTGGCGCGTTGCCTGGTAGGTCTTGTGCCGCAGGGTAAGTGTCCGCTGCAATTCGGCAGTTCTTAGTTCGAGGTAACGATATTCCAGGCGCAACTCTTCGCTCCCGCTCTCACGGTTGGAAACCATGAAGGGCAGTGGCGCAGACTCACTCAAAATTTCAAGGTCCGTTACCTCCAATTCGATTGAACCCGTTGGCATGGCCGGATTCACATTACCCTCCGGGCGGGGCATCACCACACCTTGCACGGCAATGACATCTTCCAATCCCAAATGCTTAGCCTGGGCTGAAATCCCGGGTGTTTTTTCGGGATTAAAGGTGATCTGAGTTTTTCCATATCGGTCGCGTAAATCAATAAATATCAAACCGCCATGATCGCGTGTGGTTGCGATCCAACCATTCAGAGTGACCGTTTCATTGATATTGGCATTTGTCAGGTTGCCACAAGTGTGAGTCCGTTTAAGTCGCATATTTTTCCTTCTACTTCCTTTGCTCATGTGCGGCAAATGTAATCCCTGGGATTCCTGCCGCAAAAATCGAATTCAAGTGGTTACCAAATAAAAAAAGCCGCCCATTCCGGAGCGGCTTTTAAATGCATTCGATCAATTTTCATTACGCTTTTGATCGCTTCGCAATCCGCATCCGGTTTAGCGCCCGCTCCAGGGCGTCAAGATCTCGATGCTCATCTTCCAACTGCTGCTGCTTGGCAGCGATAGATTCCTTGGCACGCTCGTAAGCAGCCTGAGCGCGCTGAATGTCAATATCCTCGGCTTGTTCAGCAGTCTCAACCAAAAGTTGAACCTGATCATCTTTGATCTCTGCATAACCACCGCTGGTGGCCATAAACTTTGTTATACCACTACGCTCGATTTTAATTTCACCGACATCCAGCGCGATTATCGCACTCACATGCCCGGCCATTACACCAAATAATCCATCGGTGCTGGGCGCTCGCAAATAGTTCACCTGACCCTCATCAAACACACGGGTTGGTGTGATAATTTCCAGATGAAATGTCTTGGCCATTTTCCCGTGATTCCTATCTATAGCTTCCTGGCTTGTTCGACTACTTCATCGATGCTGCCGGTGAAGAGAAAGGCGCGTTCCGGATATTCATCCATCTCCCCTGCTAAAATCGCCTCAAAACCGGAGATTGAATCTTCCAGACTGACATAGCGACCTTCCGTACCTGTGAATGCCTCCGCCACAAAGAACGGCTGTGACAAGAAACGTTGGATTCGTCGTGCGCGCTGGACGGTCATCTTGTCGTCGTCGCTTAATTCATCCATACCCAAAATGGCGATGATGTCCTGTAGCTCTTTGTTCTTCTGCAGAATCTCCTGAACATTCTTGGCGACATTATAATGACGATCGCCAACGACCCGGGGATCAAGAATTCGGGAAGTTGAACTCAGTGGATCCACCGCCGGATAAATTCCCAATTCGGAAATCGCACGATCCAGCACCGTTGTCGCATCCAAATGCGCGAATGTCGTAGCTGGCGCAGGGTCGGTCAAATCGTCAGCCGGGACGTACACCGCCTGAACAGATGTTACGGAGCCGCGCTTGGTGGAAGTAATGCGTTCCTGCAGGTCACCCATTTCTGTCGCCAGTGTTGGCTGATAACCCACTGCCGATGGCATCCGACCTAATAGAGCAGACACTTCAGAACCAGCCTGAGTGAAACGGAAAATGTTATCAATGAAGAGCAGCACATTTTTGCCTTCTTCATCCCGGAAATACTCAGCCATGGTCAAACCGGCCAGAGCAACACGCAAACGAGCGCCCGGCGGTTCATTCATCTGACCAAATACCATCGCCGTCTTTTTGATAACGCCAGACTCCGTCATTTCCAGGAAAAGGTCATTCCCCTCTCGTGTACGCTCACCGACTCCGGCAAAAATGGAATAACCACCGTGCTCGGTGGCAATATTGCGGATGAGTTCCTGAATCAATACGGTCTTGCCGACACCGGCGCCACCAAACAGACCCGTCTTGCCACCTTTGGAGTACGGTTCCAGAAGATCAATAACCTTGATGCCGGTTTCCAAAATTTCGGTGCTGGGTGACAATTCATCCAGCGGTGGTGCGCTACGGTGAATGGGGTCACGACGTTTGAATTTCGGTGGTTCTTTGCCATCAATTATATCGCCCGTAACATTAAAAATACGACCCAGGGTTTCTTCGCCCACAGGTACGGTAATTGGACTTCCGGTGTCTTCTACGACTGTACCGCGTTTCAAACCATCGGTAGAATCCATAGCCACGGTTCGTACCACTTCATCACCCAAATGTTGGGCGACTTCCAGCACCAGCACGGAGCCGTCCTCATGTTTGATGTTCAGCGCATTCATGATATCTGGCAGATTTCCCATTTCAAATTGGACATCTACCACAGCACCCATGATCTGGACGACCTTACCTGTCTTCGCCATAACTTGCGTTACCTTTTATTAAATCCTGTGTTTTCAAACTTCAACATCATGAACCACAGTCGTTTAGGAATTTTCTTTTAATGCTTCAGCGCCGCTGACAATTTCCAAAATTTCATTGGTAATGGAGGCTTGACGCGCTTTGTTGTACTCCAGTTGCAGGCGGGAAATCATATCGCCGGCATTGATCGTGGCATTTTCCATGGCGGTCATCTGTGCAGCCATATTCGCCGCATAGGATTCCAACAGGAATCGCCACATTTGAACTGTTAAATGCCTGGGAACCAACGACTTAACCACCTCTTCCTTGGAAGGCTCAAAGAGGTAGTCTGTAATATCAACCGCCTCATCCTCTTCAAGTACCAAAGGCAGATAAAGCTGACGGGTTAAGTTCTGACTGGCGACATTTTTAAATTCATTAAAAACAACAATAATCTGATCGTACTCACCATCCAGATAGCGCTGGGTAATGCTGCTTGTGAATTGAATGGCATGCCCGAAGTTCAGATCATTCCAAAATTCAACATGGCTCTCCACAACATTGTATCCACGCTTGGTGAAATAATCACGACCTTTGCGACCGATACAGATCAGCTCAGATTTATCCTTGCCAACTTGGTCGATAGCCTGATGGGCGAATTTGATGACATTGGTGTTGAAACTTCCACACAAGCCCTTATCAGCCGTAAAAATCACAAACCCGGTTTTTTTGAAATTCCGAACCCCCAGCAAAGGGTGCAGGGAACGATCAATATTCGGGAGGAGATCATTCAGCACACCGTTTATCCGGCGGGCATAGGGTCTGGCCTGCTCCATATTCGACTGGGATCGACGCAACTTCGCAGCCGCCACCATTTTCATGGCTTTGGTCACTTGCTGGATATTTTTTATCGAAGCAATGCGTGTGCGAATGTCTTTTAAATTCGCCATGATTTACGCAATAAACCCTTTTACAAATTCAGTTACCGATTGGGTCAAACCCTGTTCGACTGCGTCGGTGAGTTTGCCATCCGTGATGATCTGTTTTAACAGATCGCTGTGACTGGCATCCAGGTAATCCAAAAATTGCTTTTCAAAATCCTGGATTTTCTCCAATGGTATTCCATCGAGATAGCCGCGCGTACCGGCAAACAGGATTGCGATCTGCTTTTCGACGGCAATTGGCGAATACTGCTTCTGCTTCAGAATCTCGTACATCCGCTCACCACGCGACAGGCTCTGCTGGGTTGACTTGTCCAGGTCAGATCCAAATTTCGCGAAAGCTGCCAGTTCTCGATACTGCGCTAAATCAAGTCGCAGACGACCGGCAATCTTCTTCATGGAGCCAATTTGGGCGTTTCCACCAACACGGGAAACCGAAATACCTACATTCAAGGCGGGTCGTTGACCTGAGTAGAACAGACTCGATTCCAGGTAAATCTGGCCATCGGTAATGGAAATCACATTCGTGGGAATGTAAGCTGACACATCACCAGCCTGTGTTTCAATAATCGGCAGTGCGGTCAATGAACCACCACCGAGATCGTTGTTCAATTTGGAAGCGCGTTCCAGCAAACGACTATGGAGATAAAACACATCGCCCGGGTAGGCTTCCCGGCCAGGCGGACGACGCAGCAAGAGCGACATTTGGCGGTATGCGACTGCGTGCTTGGAAAGATCATCGTAAACGATCAACGCGTGTTTGCCATTGTCGCGAAAGTATTCGCCAATTGATGCACCAGCGTAAGGAGCAATGAATTGCAGCGGTGCCGGATCAGAAGCGTTGGCGGCAACGATGGTGGTGTATTCCATAGCGCCGGCGGCTTCCAACTCAGCCACCACACGGGCGACAGTGGATGCTTTTTGACCGATGGCAACATAGATACAATAGACCGGCGAATTGGTCTGGTGCGTGTATTTTTGATTGATAATGGTATCAAGCGCTACGGCGGTTTTACCCGTCTGACGGTCACCAATAATCAACTCGCGCTGGCCACGACCGATTGGGATCATACTATCGATGGCCTTCAACCCGGTTTGTAAGGGCTGATTCACAGGACTACGGGCAATTACACCCAGAGCTTTGCGCTCCACCGGGTAAAAGGCGGTATTTTTTATTTCGCCCTTACCATCCAGGGGTTTACCAATTGGGTTGATGACGCGTCCCAGGACTGATTCACCAACGCTAACCTCTACTACGCGGCCGGTTCGTTTGGCTAAGTCCCCTTCTTTGACCAAGCGGGAGTCGCCGAACAGCACCAACCCGACTTCATCTTCTTCGAGGTTCATCGCCATCCCATATACGCCATTTGGAAGTTCGACGAGCTCAGAGGCCATCACATTTTCCAAACCACTTATACGGGCGATACCGTCACCGACCATAATGACTTCACCGACCTCAGCCACGTCATAGGACACATTGATTCGGTCCAACTCTTTGCGAAGTAACGATGTAATCTCGTCTGTGCGGATTTCCATATTTCTCCTCAGTCTTTACTTATGACTGAATCAATTTCTTTTTTATTTGTCCCAGGCGAGTTGCCAGGGAACCATCAATTACGACATTGCCAACGCGCAAACGCAGTCCGCCAATAATTTCTGGATCAACCACAGTCACCAATTCGGGCTGTTTGCCATACACATCAACAATCTGTTTGGTGATGTGTTTGAGCTGAGATTCTGAAAGCTCGCTGCTACTGGTTGCCACAACTTTAACGGAATTTTGCTGTTCACGATAAAGTTGTTCAGCCTTGGAAGCGATCAAACGCAGCAGTTTCAAATCACGCCGTTGAGCCAGTTGTAAAACGAATGCCAGTAAAATCGGGTGCAGTTTTTCACCAAAAACTCCCTCGAGTAATTGCTGTTTCTGTCCTGATGTCACCTGCATACTTATTAAAATTGCCCGCAGGATGCTGATCTGGCGATATGTCGACACGAAAGGTCCGAATTGTTCGTAAACCGCTTGGCCGGCATGTTCTCTCTCCGCCAGTTGGAGCAGCACCTCAGCGTAATGGCGACTTTTAATCGCTTTATTCATGCTTAGGACTGCCCAATCTCTTGAAGCGTTTCATTAATCAAGCGCTCATTGTCCTCTTTGGATACCGCTTTACCGATGACCTTCGCCGCTGCAAACAGAGATAAATCAACGATTTGGTTGCGAATCTCAGCGATGGCTTTGTCGCGCTCCGAATCAATCTGACGGCCAGCCTGCACCAACAATGCGTCGGCTTTGGCTTTGGCTTCATCCAGAATATCGGCTTTCAATTTTTCAGCAGTGGTTTTGCCGGCAGCAACAATTTCCTGTGCTTCCCGACGCGCCTTGGCCACCATTTCATCGTAGGCTTTGGCAACTCTCTCTGCTTCCAAACGCGCTTCGTTGGCTTGCGCCAAAGAGTCTTTGATAAATGCTTCCCGTTTTTCCAGGGCATTCATCATCGGCTTCCAGGCTTTGGTTCCCAAAATCACCAGGACCACCAGGAACGTGACCCAGGTCCAGAACATGAGCCCTGTGTCAAAACGCATTAAATTTTCCATGATGCCTCCGGTCGGTCCGTTGATGCGTTATCGCTTGATTCGTTATTTCAGAACGATAAGCAGGGCAACGACTTCACCAATAATGGCAACACCTTCAAGCAGAAAAAGCGGCAGGTTAACTGCGCCGGTGATGCTGCTTGCAGCTTCAGGCTGACGTGCAATTCCTTCAGCGGCGGCACTGGCCAAACGACCGATACCATAACCGGCACCAATCAAAATCAAACCGACACCAATGGCTGCGCCAAGATATGCGATTGCTAAATCCATTTAGAAGACCTCCCTCTGGTAATTAGAGATTGTAAGTTTCATTTCAATTGTCAATGACAGGTTCAGTTTAAACATCGCCTGAGCGGTCTGTCACCTCGCCAGGTCATTTTTTTATCGTCTGCAGAATTTTTAAAGAGCTTGGGGATTGTGAAATTTCTCTGCATCCCCACCAGGCAGAATATTCGTTAGTGGTGCGGGTGAATCGACATCCCGATAAATACCGCCGAAAGCAGTGTGAAAACATATGCCTGCACGACGCAGACGATCATTTCCAGAAATGTGATGCCCACATTCATCACCACCGAACCGACGCCGACATAGACATTATGCAGCATAAAAATGGGTGCAAAAATCGCCAGCATGGCCACGTGACCGGCAGTCATATTTGCTGCAAGACGCATGGTGAGTGCGAATGGCCGAACAAACATGCCCATGATTTCAATGGGCACTAAAATGAACATGACCGGCCAGGGAATTCCGCCAGGCACAATATTTTTCCAGTGACCAAAAAAACCGTGTTCTTTCACGCCGGCAACAATGATCGCGAAAAAGGTGATGATGGCTAAAGCCGCCGTGAGGTTGATATTGCCGGTGGCGGTGGTACCACCATGTCCATGATTGATATAGCTAAAGATGGGGATCAGCCCTAAAAAATTCATGGTAACGATCAGGAAGAAAAAGGTGAGCAGCAGGGGGGCGTAAGTTGTGGCGTGACCAGCACCCACATTGGGAATGACGATTGCCGAACGCACCCACGCGACAATCGTCTCAAGAAAATTAACAAAGCCTCTGGGAGCTGTGATGTCTCCCCTCCGGTAACGACGGGTGGAAATCATGGCGACGGTCACCAACAGACCGGCGGCGATCCAGAGCATGATGACATGTTTGGTAATGGAGAGGTCAAATCCACCGATAGATAATTGAACGATCACATCACTGTTAGCGACATGCTCAATTATCAACTCCCCGATTGGTTTTGTAGCCTGCTCTGTTCCGGCGGACATCTACGATTTCTCCATATTTTCAGATACCACATCTGCCAATAAAGGCCGGATATGATAAGCCTCACTCATGTGCCACGCAAGAAAGTTTATAAGCAAAGATGAGATAAAGGGAATCAGGGGCACATTCTCACTTGTGGCCATCAAAACAACCCAGCCTCCGATCAAGATCATTTTCGCCATAAAGCTATATAACATAAATGCTTGCGCTTGTTTAAAAGTCAAATTTTTCTTCTGTGAAAACAGCCCTAATGAGATTGTCGAAATGGTCACCGGGAGGAGCGCGCCGGCTAGGACAGCCATGGCAAAACCCGACCTTTCGGTGAGGACTAAACCCACAATCGTCAATCCATTTAACAGGATAGCCGGAACCAAAATTTTAAGCGCGATATTCAACGGGAAGACTGCCGGCTGAACATCATTTTCCACAGTTCCCACATACCAATCGCCACACCCAATAAGCCGCCACAAAGGACACCCCAGGGTTGCCAACCAAACTTGTGGTCCAAATAATATCCCAACAGCGTCATGCCGATGACACTGCCGCTAATTGTGGACGCACCACCCAACATATTATTAGGCATAGAATCATTCGATTTTTCAGAATTTGACGGCTGTGGGGTTTGTTCAGCCATTTGAAGTAGAAAAGAGATTATCGGAATTTGATTCGATCTCAGGAGTCGGAATCATCGTGCTTTTTCCTTCAAAAACAGCACCATCTTCGATGATCAGCCGGCTGGAGATAATATCACCGTTCAGCTTGGCGTATTTACTCAGCACGACTTTTCCTTTCACGTCAACATCGCCTTCAACCACGCCACCCACGATGGCATATTCTCCGGAAATTCCACCATGGACGATGCCTGTGGCGGAAACTGTCACGAATCCGGTTGCACGGACGCTGCCATCGACTTCGCCATTCACATGAATACTACCCTGAACATCCATATCACCGGTAACATGACTACCACGACCGATGATCGTTTCAATTTTTTGTATACGGCTGTTTGACATAAATATTACTCTATCGCTTCAGGAAAATTACTTCTGTTATAAACGGTGAACTCCGGGATTAATGTGAGTGGATCAACCGGAACACCATCCAACCAAATTTCAAAATGCAAATGTGCGCCGGCGGAATGACCCGTATTCCCCAGAATGGCCATGGGCTCACCACGATCCACCAACTGTCTTTGCTCCACCAGATTGCGTTCATTGTGTGCGTATATAGTCAGGTATCCATTTTGATGATCAATAATCACTGTATTACCGTAGTAATAGGTCCAGTTTGAGAACACCACGAAACCTTTTGCCGCCGCTTTTACAACGCGATCATCAATAGAGGATAAATCAACGCCCAGATGGTCTGTCAGGGAAAATTTTGATTTTACACGAAAGGGCGCATTGATAAAGCCGCGAATGGGCGGATAGGTCGGCAGGTTTTCCAGTAATCCGGTGGCACGATACATCCCATCCGGCAGGGTAATATTCGCGTCAGTACCCGCCACAGGATTTTCTGTGATCTCCGAATCCGGAGGGTCTGTCAAATCAAGCTGGGGTCCCAGTGATTTACGGATAAAATCATTGACCTGTTTGATGCGCTTATAGTCATCCAGGACACTCTGCACCTGACTGCGTTCGTTCAACAGCATCTCGTTTTCGGTTGCATACTTGTTGTAACGCAATGCTTTAGGAATGAGATAAAACCCGGACAATATCAGCAACAACACCAACGTAATCAGGGCAAATATTACCCGGCGTATCGCTTTGGTTGAGAAGGTGTAAGACCTGCTGGGGTCCTGATTATCGGGCAAAACCAGAAATGTGTATTTGTCTGCGCGCATGGGCTAGATACCAAACCGATCTATTATTTCGATCAGTCGTTCCAGATCCTCTGCAGAATAGTAGTCGATTTCAATCCGACCCTTGCTCTTGCCGCTGGTCTGTTTGAGTTGAACCCGTGTACCAAAAACCGTCATAAGTCGCTCTTCCAAATTTCGGACGTAAACACTTTTTGTCGAAGCCCTGAATGTCCCGCCTGCCTTACCCGTGCTTTTCTGTGCGATTCTCCGGACCATCGCTTCGGTCTCCCGCACATTCAATCCCTCTTTGATAATGCGTCGCCAAAGGTTTGTCTGTTGCTGCGAACTCTCAACTCCGAGCAGTGAGCGGGCATGGCCGGCACTGATCTGGAGAATGCGGAGGCTGCGTTTAATTTCGTCTGGTAATTTTAGAAGCCGGAGTGTGTTGGTGACTGTGGAGCGGTTTTTCCCCAGACTCTCACCCAATTTTTCCTGGGTGATGTCATACTTCTCGATGAGCAGACTGTACGCTTCAGCCTCTTCAATCGGATTCAGATTTTCCCGCTGTAAATTCTCAATCAGCGCTAATTCCATCATATCGACATCTGAATTTACAACCAGCAAATAGGCCGGGACTTCGGTCCAGCCCAAGGATTTAACGGCCCGCCACCGGCGTTCACCGGCAATCAATTCATAATGGTCATCGACCGGTCGAACGGTAATGGGTTGAACAAGACCCTTGGCGGCGATGGATGCCGCAAGTTCAGCCAGCGCTTCAGGATCAAAATCCTGTCGTGGTTGAAAGGGATTGGGGACAATTTGATCAATGGCAATATTGTTGATGCTGTTATTTGCCCGATTTTCAAAATCATCCTCTGGACTTTGGTAGGACTGAATGATCGCTGCCAGTCCTTGCCCCAGGCGCTTTTTGTTCGGCTGTTTACTTCCGGAATCAGGCGCGTTCAAGCATTTCCTCCACCAGGTTCATGTAATTCACCGCACCAGTGGAGGTGGCATCATACAAAATAATAGGTTTCCCGAAACTGGGTGCTTCGCTCAACCGGACATTCCGGCTGATAAATGTCTTATAAACCCGCTCTTTGAAATAGGATTTGACCTCTTCCACGACCTGTTTACTCAGATTCAGGCGTGAATCGTACATGGTCATGACCACACCTTCGATGACCAGCGCCTTATTCACTGATTTCTGAACCTGGCGCACGGTATTGAGCAACTGGCCCAACCCTTCCAGCGCATAGTATTCACATTGAATCGGAATAATCAGCGAATCGGCAGCGGTGAGTGAGTTTAATGTCAACAATCCCAGCGACGGCGGACAATCAATGATGATGAAATCGTAGCGTCCTTCCAATTCGGACAGGGCGTTTTTCAAAATGCGCTCCCGGGCGATAGCGGAAATCAGTTCGACTTCGGCACCCACCAATCCGGGGTTTGATGGTAGCACGTCCAAAAAGGGGAGCTGACTTTTTTGAATGACATCGCGAACCGGCATCTGGCCCAGCATCACCTGATAGACACTGGGTTCTTCTCCATTGATATGAATGCCGATACCGGTCGTGGCATTTGATTGCGGATCCATATCAACCAGCAGGGTGCGCTGTTCGGCAACAGCCAAACCCGCAGCCAGATTTACAGAGGTGGTGGTTTTTCCAACCCCGCCCTTCTGATTCACAATCGCAATTATTTTTCCCATAAACTCTTTATTTTCAATATCTTCTCGGCAATGCCCATCAAAGCACGCCAATATACTCGTCCTGTTGAGTAAAAACAATGCTTGGATAACAGACAATTTGTCACACTAAAAAGCCCCAATAAATGGCCGCGTTAATCCTTGCACGGTCAGCCCTTTCCCTTGAATTGTCATGACTGCCCGTCTAAATTCGGTTCGCTAAAAAAGGATACTTCATGTTTCTGGGAACCGTCGTTGGAACAGTCTGGTCTACAAAAAAAGTCCCGCAAGTCAATAATCTCCGTTTTCTCATTGTGCACCCCAAAGAGCTGGATAAAGCACCCACACAAAGCATGGTAATCGTGGCGGATGTCCTGGGTGCCGGCGTTGGAGAGGATGTCATTTGCGCCTATGGTTTTGCGGCTCGCAAGGCTATTCAACCGGCGAATCCGACTGAGTTAGCTATCGAAGCTGCGGTGATTGGTATTGTGGATTCACTGGAAACGGATGATGAATTGATCAAGCGGATCATGCGGGCGAGTTCGTCCGACGAGCGATAGAAACCGATAATTACGGGATTAATTATGCCACTTTCAGAAGAGCAGATTCGAAATATTGTCATCTCCATTCGGCAAAAATTAGGACCGGAGGCTTCACCGGATTTGATCAAATCCGCTGCCAACGAAGCCATTCGTGAAATCGAGATTCAATCCACGCCAACCGGTGAATCCAGCACCCTTGCTGATCGGGTAATCGTTTCGATTTTTGGGCACAATAAAATGGGTATCATCGCCGGGGTAACGGCCGTACTGGCACAGCATCACTGCAACATCCTCGACATTTCCCAGAAAATAATGGGCGATCTGTTTACCATGATCCTGGTTGTGGACATCGGCCATAGTTCATTGAATATGGATAGCTTGAAAGATCAGCTTAACAATACTGCCAACCAGCTTGGCGTGAAAATCTATGTTCAGAATGAGGCGGTCTTTACAGCAATGGATCGGTTGTAAGAGACATTCGACACTAGACACTGGACATTTGACACCGGGCGAGCTTCGCTCGTTCTGACTCCTTCAAACCCATCACTAATATTTATGAGAACGGATTCACCCGATCCCTTAATCTCGTTTACTCCTCTTTCAACTCTTCTGTTAGAAGCGTATCCGGTTCTTTTAACCGCAGACTGAGTAACGCACTTAGCACCATCAGAATGATCAACACCGTGAGTGAAGCCGTCATGTCACCAGTCTTGGGTGATTTAAAAGCATCCATCCCGAAGATGAAAATAATCCCGGAAATCTGCCCCATGAGTATTAACAGTCCGTTGGAAGTCCCTTCGGGCGTCGGATAAGTCGCCTCTGCCCCATATTGAAATCCGATGGGGCCAGCACTCAGGAGTGAGAATCCGAGTAAAAATGCGCCGAGTGATACAACTGTAAATCCCGGACCATACGCAACACCCATCAAACCGACCGCAGCACCCATTAGCGCCAGAACGATGAAGGGTTTGCGTTTCCGGTAATAGTCGGATAGCAGGGGGAAGATTATGGCTCCAAGAATGCCGCCACCGATCATCATGCCACCCACAGCACCGGCTTGGGTGATGGAAAATCCGCGCGGCCGCAGAATATCTTCAATCCAGGTGGTCACTGCATTGAACACACCCAGCCCGACGAAAAAGATGACCAACAAAAGAATGAAGTCTTTTTGATGCATAATCTGTTTCAAGCCATCAAACACAAGTGAGCGTGCTTCCAGTTCTGGCGGACAAGGCGGACTTGCCGGGCGTTCTTTGCCGAAGACGAAAAAAATGATCGCAGCGCCAATCGAAGCGACGCCATACACCCACAACATTTCCGAAAATCCATATTGAATCGTGAGCCAGGGTGTCAACGCAACACCGCCCAATATCCCCAGATAAATCGCCAGCGAACCAAGCCCCACTGCCGTCGCCCGTTCACGCATGGGAAACCATCTCGCAGCTACTGTGGTTACGGCATTCAGAATAAACGGCTGACCGACAGCAATCCCAACCTGGGCGATCATCACCAGCGTATAATTATCCGAGACCAATCCCCGCATCAAACCGAAAATGCCGGTCAATGCCGCGCCAATTCCCACCGCGATACGGATTCCCCAGGTATCAATCGCCCAGGATGCGGGAATGGATACCACGATGTATACAATCATGAAACTCATGGAGAGCAGTCCGATATACAGGTCCGAAACGCCATAAAACTTCGCCGCTTCGACGGTGACTGGTGCAAAAGTAATCCACAACAATTGATTCAATGCGACGATGGCCATATATGCCACCAGCACAATCCACCGATAACCATAAACCCTAAATTCGTCACGAGCTGCCATTGGAATTTCCCATCTGATCAAATTGGAAATTTTCCCGGATCAAATCAGAAGACCTGATCTGGTCGAATTGCCGGTTGTGAATGAGTGATTGCGGGTGGAAAGTAATGCTAGCGGAAATTATTCACTAAGAAAATGTGGGCATCCTGAAAATGGCGTGTTACCGGACTTTCAGCTATCACAATAACCTGATCAGCTTTCTGACGCATGCCAGAGGTAGAATGTCGCCAAGCCACGATAGGGTTTCCATGCTTCGCCACGTGCCCGTACCTGGGCTTCGGTAGGTCGTTCAGAAAGTTGGAACAACTGCTGTATCGCACGCTGTAATCCAATATCAGCAGCCGGAAGATAATCCAGCCGTCCGAAAGCCATCATCCCCACATACTCCGCCGTCCATCGACCCACACCGCGGATTTTGGTGAGAGCATCCAAAAGTGAATCATCGTCCAGTTGGCTGAGTTTTTACGGTTGGATGGTCCCCTCACGCAATCCTCTGGCAAAATCCAGAATATACTCAGCCTTGCGCTGGCTGAACTGTAGTGGACGCAGGTCAGCGGGTGTCAAATCGATCAGGTCCTCTGGTTGAGGGAATAACCAATGTTCCTCTCCCTGCCATGTGATTATTCGACCAAAACTCCGAATGAATCGCTCCCGGAGTGTGGTGGCAAAGGCGACATTGAGTTGTTGATCAATGATAGCGGTGGTCATAGCCTCAAAGAACGAGTGCTTCCGCAAAAAGGTAAATCCATGGAATTGATGGATGAGTTTTTGGAAAACCGGTTCGTCAGCGACGTGTGCGTAAAAATCGCGTAAATCAACCCGGGTTTGAAAAAGATCATGGAAATAGGATTGAACAGAGGCGGGATCGCTCTCGTTTTCAAGTAACTCCCATTGGACGCTCACATGGGGTTTGGCAATCGTGCCGGAGGCTGAAATGCTGGCACCGACAATGCCGCCCTGAATGGGAAACACACCCGTCATCCGGTTCACATTCACCCGTTCGGTGAGTTGGAAAGGGGCGCGGGTTACATCTTTGAATGCCCGCTGAAAATCAAACGGACCATTGATGTCCAGCTCAAACTGATGTGGGTGTGGCTGCGACATTGACAACATCTGAATACTTTTTACTCCGGCGATGATCCGCGATAGCGACACCGGCGAGGATGAGCAAACCGCCGAAAATGGTGCGCCAGGATAGCGCTTCCCCAAGTACAAACCAACCCACAATAGCGGCGATAATCGGAATGAAAAATGTCGTGTAACTCATGATCACCACCGAAAGATGGCGGAACATCCAAAAATAAATCGTGTAGGCGATGGCTGACCCAAAGACCGCCAGGTAAATGAGTGCCCCAATAGCCGGAATCGTGAATCGAGCCTCAGTCCAGGATTCTGAAATTGCAGACCCCGCCAGGAGAAATATCGCGCCCAGAAACATGCCTACCATGTTGAGGACCAGCGCGCTCTCCGATTCAACATGCTTCTTGTAATAAACATTGGACAGCGCGCCACCAAAAACGGAGATCATGACGAGGATAATGCCTTTTACAGCCGAAACATCCAGATTCTGCCACTGCCCGCTGACGATAAAAATCGTGCCGCCGGTAGAGACTAAAATGCCTGTAATTCGCCAGAATGAAAACCGTTCACCCGGAATCATTCTATGGGCGATGACACTTACCATTAAGGGCATTGTCGCCCACAGAATCGCCGTGACGCTGCTGTAGATATAGACCGCGCCCCAATAGGTAAAGCCGTAACCGATGAAGTAATTTCCCACACCTACCATGATGTAGAGCTTAATTGCGCCTGAGCTCCAGGTGATTTTTTGGTGTCGATATGAGGCAATGATCCACAACAGGAAGGCTGCGCAAAAAAATCGTATGGAAGCTGAGAGAAACGGTGGTAGATCGGCTACACTGACCTTGATTGCCATCCAAGTAGTTCCCCAAATGACGACGACCAGAATGTAGAGAAAAATGAGTTTGCGTTGCGAAGGTGGCATTTACAGCCTGACCATTTCTATTGATTTTATTCCATCTGGATAACGAAAGACCCCGCCAACAGACGAGGTCTTTCCCCAAAAAACCCGGGCGGTGAATCATCCCGCATGATAAAATTATTTTTTCTTTTTAGCCAAACGACCGTGCCATGCAATGAGGATCGGGCTGGCGATAAAGATGGATGAATACGTTCCAACGATAATGCCAATAATCAACGCAAATGCGAAAGGTCGAATCACTTCGCCACCAATCGCCCAGAGCGTTACCACCGCCATCATCGTGGTGCCGGAGGTAATGAGGGTTCGGTTCAAAGTTTCATTGATGCTGATATTCACAATGTCTTTGTAACTCTCCTTCCGGAGTGTATTCACATTTTCACGGATACGATCATACACCACAATGGTATCATTCAACGAATATCCCACGATGGTCAGGAATGCTGCAATAACCGTGAGGCTGATCTCCATATTGAGTTCAGAGAAAGCGCCCAGTGTGATTAAAACATCGTGGATCAAGGCTACAATCGCGCCAATGGCATACATGAACTGGAAGCGAATCGAGATATAAATGACGATACCGATCATGGCTACCAGAATGGCACTCAAGGCATCACCGCGCAGCTCTTTACCAATTTTCGGACCCACCGTCTCCAGTCGCCTGATCTCGTACCCTGCTTCACCGTTAATCCCGGCAAAAACTTCACGGATTTGCTCGAGCTGAGCCTCCTCGTTTTCGACACTGCGAGTACGAACCAGAAACTCGTTATCAGCGCCAAATCGTTGAATAACAGCATCACCCTTGTTAAGGGTGTTCATGGCGTCACGCACCTGACTGACCTGGACATCGTTCGTAAATCGAACCTGAATCAGGGTTCCACCTTCAAAATCAATACTGTAATTGATACCGCCGCGAAAAATTTCGCTGATGATACCAAACGCGATTAGGATGACTGAAATCGTGATAGCAATCTTCCGATTTCCTACAAAATCAATATGTGCATTTTTTATAAACTGTAACATCGCTACCGACTCCTTAAATACTCAGCTTGGTTAGCGTATGGCGCTCGGTCATTATGTTGTAGATCGTCCGGGTAATGAAAATCGCGGTCACCATGGAGGAAAGAATTCCCCAGAATAACACGGTAGCAAATCCTTTAACGGTTCCGGTTCCAAATTGCCACAAGACCAATGCCGCTAAAATCGTGGTGATATTGGCATCCAGAATGGTTGTGATCGCCTTGCCGTAACCGGCTTCGATGGCGGCACGAACAGTCTTGCCTTTGTGAATTTCCTCTCTGATGCGTTCGAAAATCAGCACATTCGCATCCACAGACATTCCAACGGTCAAAATCAAGCCAGCAATTCCCGGTAGTGTGAGAGTTGCTCCCAGGCCCGCCAAAATAGCCATTGTGAACAAGAGGTTCAGGACCAATGCGAAGTCCGCAATTAAGCCGGAGCCACGGTAATAAAACGCCATGAAGATGACGACCAGGATAAACCCAACCATGGCGGCGTTCGTACCTTGTCGAACCGAATCAGCACCGAGTGAAGCGCCAACAGAACGCTCTTCTTCGATTTGCATTGGAGCTGGCAAAGCACCCGCCCGAAGGACGATGGCCATGTGTTTGGCCTCGGTAATATCATCCAAGCCCTCGATCTGAGTCCTGCCGTCGGAAATTTTCGAACGAATCACAGGCGCCATCTGCACCCGATCATCCAATACGATCGCTACCCGCTTGTCAATATTGGCAGCCGTAATTTCAGCCCATTTTTTAGCGCCTTCACCATTCATGGTTACATGCACCACAAACTCAGCGCCGGAAAAACCACCCATAGCTTCTTTGGCATCCGTCACCACATCACCAGTCAATTCAGCCTCATTTTTCAAAAGATAAAGGGCGTAATATTCCTGGCCATCACCCTGAATGTCTCGGGCTTCCGAACCCCAGGTCAATCGACTGTCTGATGGAATCGCCTCTTTGAATTCAGGTTTTTCAAGATACCGTTGAATCAATCGGAAATTTTTCTTCGGAATCCAGATGACATTGCTGCCAACACTGATGAGCGATGAAAAGGGACGATTAATGTCACCTGCGCCCTGGACATTCAGCGAATCGCTGCCCTCTTCGCCTAACAGTTGCTGAAGCGAACTGACTTCATCTACCGTGGTGTCCATTTTAGTAATGGAAACTTCTTCACCAGCGGACGTTTCTCCAGCCACTGCGGCGTCTGAGCCGGTCATGGAGGCCTTTTCAGCGTCCATCTCCACCCAGGCTTTGTCAATCCGATTGATGACATCCTGCAACAGTTGAGAATCCTCGCGAACGAGGACAAATTCCAATAATGCGGTTGCCTGAATCAATGAACGCGCCTGAGCCTGGTTCGTTACACCAGCCAACTCGACGATGACACGCCATTCCCCTTGCCGCTGAATATTGGGCTCAGAGACACCGAACTGGTCAACCCGATTACGAATAATCTCTTCCGCCCGATCAACCGCATCCTTCGCATCTTTTTCGAGTGCGGCCACGACATCATCGTTCGGACCTTTTTCATAGGATGGGAAATAGAGTGCCAGACGAATGTCACTGGCATTTGCCAAGCGTTTGAATCCCGAGAAGAATTCAGTGTCATTCTCAGTGGCATCCTTGATCGAAGATTCGATCAGATTGGTGATCTTGTCGTCCAGACCACCCTGCCGCACACGGGATTTCAGTAGTTTTTCAAGGTCCACTTCCAAGACCACATGCATTCCGCCCTGAAGATCCAATCCGGGATGGATAATTTTCTTCTCAAGAGCTTCAAGTTTGCCCTCTTCAATCAGTACCTTTTTCTCACTATCAGTGAGATTAAAGTGTTTGATGGAGGGATACAGGACGTATGCTGCAATCAAGATCAGCAAGACGACCAAAGATACACGGGTCCATAATTTACCAGACATGCTAGGTTTTATCCTCTCAAATTCATTGTCAAAGCTAGCGCTCTATTGCCTTAGGTGGGCAAAAGCGCGCCAATATAACGGGCACCTTTTCGCTTGTCAAACCTTAATAACCACGGGATTTATCAATGATTCCCGTCAAAGGTTGACCCAACAAATAGCCCTTTAATTTTTGTGCGAAGTCTACTGTGGCAGCATCTACATAGGCAGGATAATTCCCTGCGGTGTGTGGCGTCATGTACAGATTGGGAATTTTAAACAGGGGTGAACCCGGTGGTAACGGCTCCGTATCGTACACATCGATGGCAGCGCCGGCAATTTGTTTGGACTCCAGAGCATGGATTAGGGCGGCTTCGTTTACGATGGATCCGCGCGCAACATTTATCAGATATGCACTCGGTTTCATCGCCTTGAATTCCAGGCTGCCAAACATCCCATTGGTTTCGTCCGTCGCTGGAATTGCAAGGACAACCGAATCTGAAACGGCGAGTAATTGGTGTAGCCGGCTTTTGGGGAAAATTTGATCGAAATTCGCCAAATGTTGATCTTTCTCAGTGATCTGCCTTTTCAAACCCAGTGTCCGCATCCCGAATGCCTTCGCCAATTTAGCGATCTGCAATCCAATCTGACCCGTTCCGATGATTCCAAGCGTCTGCCCATGCAGAATTCGAATGTTCGCGGCAATCTGCCACTGCATCCATTCTCGCGTTTGGCGGAATTTCTGAACCATGCTATACTGTTTATTCAGGTATAACAGCAGACCAAAAACCGATTCTGCCACCGGAATTGTGGTAATGTTTTCTGCATGGGTGATTAAGACATCCGTCACCTGAAGTCCATAAAACCAGGTGTGATCGATACCATCCGAGCCGAAATGGAGCCAGGAAAGTTTTTGAGCTTTACTGAAAACATCCGGCGAAATGGAGAAACACACGGCTATATCTGCATCGACGATTTGTTCAGCCAGCACTTTTTGGTTCGGACAGTAGACGTAATCAATTTGGTCATCGTGAACGATTCCTTTGATCAGTTCCAACATGCGATCAAATCGTTCCGGATGACTCGTGGCCTGAATGACAATTTTAATTTTCGACTGAGTCAAATGTCACCTCTGTTTTGGGGTGGTTCGTTTTCTCAATACTGATAATATCTCGCTGGTTTGACCAGATGATTAATTCGACAAACTTTGGAGCGGCGCTTGAATCCGGCCACCCCGTCCAATAAATACTTTCGCACTGAGTCTGCTTACCGGCATAATGGGTGCCGAACCAAGCAGACCACCGTAATGCACAATTTCTCCCGCCACCATTCCGGGTACCGGGATGATCCGAACGGCTGTCGTTTTACTGTTGATCATACCAATGGCACATTCGTCAGCAATTATGGCCGACAAGGTCTCCGCTGTGGTATCTCCGGGAACTGCAATCATATCCAGTCCAACCGAGCAAACAGCCGTCATCGCTTCCAATTTTTCCAGCGTAATATGTCCTGCCAACGCAGCGTTAATCATCCCCTGATCTTCACTCACCGGAATGAAAGCACCTGACATCCCGCCAACCGAACGGGAGCCCATCGCGCCACCCTTTTTCACGGCATCATTCAGCATGGCCAGCGCGGCTGTGGTTCCGGGTCCGCCCACATCCTCCAGTCCCATGGCTTTCAAAATATCCGCCACGCTGTCACCCTCAGCCGGTGTTGGTGCCAGAGACAGATCTACGATTCCAAATTGCACACCCAGGCGTTGAGCTACGGTCCGGCCAATCAAATCG
>Ga0210009_1001058_pt1 | contig 25614 bp, 26 predicted proteins | sample CryGeyCG2114_065_FD_185457 | JGI IMG/M metagenome (GOLD analysis project Ga0210009, IMG submission 185457) | Groundwater microbial communities from aquifer - Crystal Geyser CG12_big_fil_rev_8/21/14_0.65 (SPAdes) (version 2) | ecosystem: Environmental > Aquatic > Deep subsurface > Groundwater ... | reverse complement strand
GGTTCCGATCGTGATCGGCGGTATGGGAGTGGACATTTCCACGGCGGATCTGGCGTTGGAAGCAGCGCGGCTGGGTGGCATCGGACATGTCTCCGATGCGATGTTGCCGACCGTGTCTGACCGCCGTTACGACACCGGCTTCGTCAAAGAGAAGCTGATGCAGTACAAGTACAATATCGACAATTCCGACAAGACCAAGATCAAATTTGACCTGGAGCAGATTGCCGAGTCCACCCGGCTGCACGTCAGCAAGACGATGGCGCGCAAGCGCGGCTCCGGCATGATCTTCATCAACATCATGGAAAAACTGACCATGAATTCGCCGCGCGAGACACTGCGTGTGCGTCTGCATGAGGCGCTTTCCGCGGGTATCGATGGGATTACGTTGGCGGCTGGTTTGCATCTGGGTTCATTCGCACTGATGGAAGACCACCCGCGTTTCCGCGATGCCAGGCTCGGCATCATTGTGTCGTCGCTGCGCGCGCTGCAGCTGTTCCTGCGCAAAAACGTCAAGACCAAGCGGCTGCCGGATTACGTGGTGGTGGAAGGCCCGTTGGCGGGCGGCCATCTGGGCTTCGGCATGGACTGGGCGCAATACGATCTGCGTACTATCGTCAACGAGATACACGATTTCCTGCGCGCTGAAAAACTGGATATTCCGGTGATCGCTGCCGGCGGCATTTTCACCGGCAGCGATGCGGTTTCATTTCTGCAGGAAGGCGCCGCTGCGGTGCAGGTGGCGACGCGCTTCACCGTGAGCAAGGAATGCGGGTTGCCGCCCGATGTGCAACAGGAATACTTCAAGGCCAGTGAGAGCGACATCGAGGTGAACGGCACATCGCCCACCGGCTATCCGATGCGCATGCTGAAGAATAGCCCCTCCATCGGTTCCGGCATTCGTCCCGGCTGCGAATCATACGGTTACCTGCTGGATGCCAATGGGCGTTGCGATTACATCGACGCCTACAACCGTGAAGTTGCGGCGCACCCGAACGACAAGAAGATCATGGTGCTGGATAAAACCTGTTTGTGCACGCAAATGCGCAACTTCAAATGCTGGACCTGCGGGCAGTACACCTATCGCCTGAAAGACACTTCGCGCAAACTTGAGGATGGCAGTTATGCCTCGCTGACGGCCGAGCACATCTTTCGTGATTACCAGTTCAGCACCGACAACAAGATCGCCCTGCCGGACTGAGGGACGCAACCGGGTCAGAGATTGCGCAGGGTTCGGTCGCCGGTGATCGTTTCGGCATCCACGTGATCGCCATGCGGGTGTTGCCCATAAGCCTTGACGAAGACTTCTTGTGAGTTGTTTTTGGTGCGTGGTTCGGGCGTTTTCAGGTTGTGGTACTGCACGTCTTCGCAGTAGTGGTAGAGCCCATGTTTGATACGATCGAACAAGCTGGTTTCAAAGCTGAATCCCTCCCTCGCCAGCGCCTTTTGCAATCCCTCCAATGAATAGTGCACGACGCTGTAACGAATTTGCAGCCAGTTGTCCTGCGCGCATCGCTCTACGGCGAAGTTGTTGAGGCCGTCCAGCAGCACACAGGCCTGTCCGGCTTGTTCGGGCGAGTCGAACTTCAGAATACGCACTTTGTGCAGTTCAAATGGGTTCACCGCTCAATTCCCCCGCAAGATATTCATTCCCTTCAGCAGATTCAAAGCCTGGTTCAGTTGATAATCGTTTTTGGCGCCGAATTCGGCTATTTCAGGCTTGGCGGCGTTGCCGTTCTGCTCCTTGGGCGGCGTCTTCTTCAACGGTTTGTCCGCTTCGGCGCCACTCGTTTCTGCCTGTCCGTTCGCCAGGTGTTTGGCCAGATCGGACTCGCGCAAACGCAGCGAGCTGTCTAGCGCGGCCATAGCCGGATCTTCCACCAAGATGTCCGGCACGATGCCTTTTGCCTGGATGGAACGCCCGCCAGGCGTGTAATAGCGGGCGGTGGTGAGCTTGATCGCAGTGTTGTTGCCGAGCGGCAAAATGGTCTGTACCGATCCTTTGCCAAAAGTCTGCGTACCCAGGATGACCGCACGCTTGTGATCCTGCAGCGCGCCGGCCACGATTTCCGAGGCAGAGGCAGAACCGCCGTTCACCAGCACCACCATCGGCACGCGGGTGAATTCGTCGGACAGACCTTGCAGATAGTCATCCTTGCTGCCTCGCGCATAATACTCGGGGCTGGCAAGCAGGCGCATCCTGGCATCGGCGGTGCGCCCCTCGGTATAGACCACCAGCGCATCCTTGGGCAGGAAAGCGGCCGAGACCCCGACCGCACCGGTCAATAGTCCACCCGGGTCATTGCGCAGATCCAGGATCAAACCCTGCAGCGGTTCTTTGTTTTGTTTGCGCAGATTGGTCAGCGCGGTGGCCAGGTTCTCGCCGGTGTGTTCCTGGAACTGGGTGATGCGCACGAAGGCGTAGCCCGGTTCGGCCAGCTTCGATTTCACGCTCTGCACTTTGATGACGGCGCGCACGATGGTAATTCGCAGCGGCTGGGGTTCGTTCTTGCGCACCACGGTGAGCACGATGCTGCTGCCCGGTTTGCCGCGCATGCGTTTGACCGCATCATTCAGCGTGAGTCCCTTGACCAGCGCGTCGTCCAGTTTGATGATGAGATCGCCGCTCTGGATACCGGCTTTGAACGCCGGTGTGTCCTCGATCGGCGAAATGACTTTGACCAGTCCATCTTCCATTCCGACCTCGATGCCGAGGCCGCCGAATTCTCCCTGCGTGCCGACCTGCAGTTCCTTAAAGTTCTCTGCATCGAGATAGGCAGAGTGCGGATCAAGCCCGCTCAACATGCCGTTGATCGCCTCCGTGATCAGTTTCTTGTCGCTGACAGGCTCGACATAGTCGCTCTTGATGCGCCCGAACACATCCGCAAAAGCGCGCAACTCTTCGACTGGCAGAGGAAGCGCAACCTCCTTATCCGCCACGGCGGAGAAATGCAGGCTGACCATGACGCCCGCTACCAATCCCATGACAATCAAACTCAATTCTTTGATACGACGACTCATCTTGTTTTCCTTAAGGGTATTTGATCCAGCTGTTGGGGTTGATGGGTTGACCCTTGAAGCGCAGTTCGAAGTATAAACCGGAATCTTCGTTGCCGCCGCTGTTGCCGACAGCGGCGATCAGATCACCGGTGCGCAGGGCATCGCCCACTTGTTTGTACAGCGTCTGATTATTGCCGTACAAGCTCATGAAACCCCGGCCGTGATCGATGATGAGCAGATTGCCGAAGCCGCGCAGCCAGTCGGCATAGACCACGCGTCCCGGGGCGATGGCCTGCACCGGTTGTTTCGGTGTCGCGCGGATGAACCAGCCCGTCCAGGAGAGCGTGCTTTCGGGGCGGCGGGAGCCAAACTGATTCGATACCCTACCCTCCACCGGGAGGGGGAGCTTGCCTTTGTATTGGCTCAATTCCTCACCTGCCATCTCGGGCATGACGCCCGACAACTCCTCCAGCAGGCGTGACAAACGCGCCTCATTCCGTTGCAGGCGCCCGATCTCCCGTCGCTGCTGTTTGAGCTGTTGCGAAATCTTGCTCAGGGTGTTCTGGCGTTTGACCTGCTCGCGTTGCAATTGTGCCAGTTCGCGCCGCTCTGCCGCGCGCAGTTCGCCCAGCTCGGCCTGTTTGGCCTCAGTCTCACGGGTCGCCTGCCTCAATTCGGCCAACGTGCCCTGCTGGGCGCGCAATGCGGTGCTGCGCTCACGTGCGATGTAACCCAGATAGTACAGATTACGCGCGAGCTGGTTGGAATCGTCGCTGCCGAGCAGCAGTTTTAGATAATCCTGTTCTGTGCTGCTGACGTATTGCTGATAAAGCAGATTGCCCAGACGGGCCTGCTGCTGCCGGTAATTTGTCTGTGCCTGATTGGAGCGTTGTTGCAGGCGTTGCAGGGTTTGCCTGACCTCTTGCTGCTGCTGTTCAAGGTGAGAAAGTGCGCGATTGCTGTTGCTGATCGCGCGCTCGGACTCGCGCAAGGTATCGGCAGCCTCTGCTTTGGATTCTGCCGCCTTGTCGAATTCGTGCTGCACTGCAGCGATGCGTTGTCGCAGTTTCTCCAGATCAGTCTGATCGGCGGCGAACACGTTGCAGGCCAAACAGCATGCCACCAGCACAAGTGTCCGCATCATCCCTGTCACTCGAAACGAAGCAGGGACTTGCCGGTCATTTCGGGCGGTTGCGGCAGCCCCATCATCGCCAGCAGGGTCGGCGCGACGTCCTGCAGCGCGCCCAAGCCCGGCGCGGCAATTTCTGCCTTGCGCCCGATATAGAGGAAAGGAACCAGATTCAAGGTGTGCGCGGTGTGCGCCTGGTGGGTGTTGCGATCCAGCATCTGTTCCGCATTGCCGTGATCGGCGGTGATCAGCACTTCACCGCCGCATTCCAGCATGGTGTTGACCACGCGCCCGATGCAGGTGTCCAGTGCTTCTACCGCACTCACCGCTGCCGCCATGATGCCGCTGTGACCCACCATATCGCCATTGGCGTAGTTGCACAGGATGGCCTGATACTGCCTGCTGCGGATCGCCGCCTCCAGTTTGTCGGTGACTTCAAAGGCGCTCATCTCCGGCTTCAGGTCGTAGGTGGCGACCTTGGGCGACGGGACGAGGAGGCGGTCTTCGCCGGGGTAGGGTTGTTCCCTGCCGCCATTCATGAAGTAGGTGACATGCGCGTATTTCTCCGTCTCGGCGATGCGCAGTTGCTTCAAGCCCAGACCGGAAAGATACTCGCCGATACCGTTGTGGATGGTGTCGGCAGTGTAGGCGCAGGGCAGGTGGAAATCCTCGCCATAACTGCTGAGGGAGGTGAAATTTGCCAGTCGGGGAAAGCGGGCGCGCGCGAAACTGTCGAACTTTTCCTCGGTCAGGGCGCGGGTGATCTCGCGTGCGCGATCGGCGCGGAAATTCATGAACACCACCACATCACCATCCTGCATCGTCGCAGGTTCGCCGAGCACGGTGGCCTGCACGAACTCGTCGTTCTCGCCGCGTGCGTAGGCAGCTTCCAGTCCGGCCAGTGCATCAGTGGCGGTGAATGGCGCCGTGCCTTGGGTCAGCATGTCATAGGCGACCTGTACCCGTTCCCAGCGGTTATCGCGGTCCATCACAAAATAGCGTCCGACGAGCGTGGCGATGCGCCCCGTGCCAAGTTGTATGCATTTGTCCTGCATGGCTTGCAGCGATTGTGCGGCACTGCGCGGCGGGGTGTCGCGCCCGTCGAGGAAGGTGTGCAGGAAAACATTTTTCAGCCCGGCGCGCGCCGCCAGCTCCAGCATGGCGTGAATATGTGCCTCGTGGCTGTGCACACCGCCCGGCGAGAGCAGCCCCATGATGTGCAACGCCGAACCGCGTTGCAATGCGGTTTGTGCGGCAGCCACCAGCGCAGGATTGTCGAAAAAGCTGCCGTTCTCAATCGCCAGATCAACCTTGGTCAAATCTTGATACACCACGCGTCCCGCGCCGATATTCAAGTGGCCGACCTCGGAATTGCCCATCTGCCCATGCGGCAGGCCGACATGCAGCTCGGAAGTATTGATCAGCGTGTGCGGATATTCGCGCCACAGCCGGTCCCAATTGGGCTTGCGTGCCTGGGCGATGGCATTGAAATCAGAATCCTCGCGATAGCCGAAGCCGTCAAGGATGAGCAACAGAACTGGGGTGAGCGCGCGTGGAGTGGTTGGGGTCATACCGGGTTTCTCAATAAGCTGTCAGAATATCAGCCGCTGCTGATGCAGTGAATGCGCGATTTTAGCTGATTTTGAGCGCCGGGTATGGGCCATGCTTGTACACAAAGGGGGATAAATGTCGAAAAAGCCAATTGAAAAAGAAGAAGATATTGTCACCGCAGCCGCATCCATGAAAGCCATCGCCCACCCTTTGCGCCTGAAGATACTGTGCGTGCTGTCCGCCGGCGCATTGAGCGTGCAGGATATCGTCGAGCAAGTGGGAACGACCCAGAGCAATATCTCGCAGCATCTGGCGATCCTGCGCGAGAAGGGCATTCTGATTGCCAACAAGGATGCGAACCACGTCTATTACCGCATTGGGGATAGCAGAATCCTGAAATTGGTAGGGTTGATGCGCGAGGTCTTTTGTTCGGTATAAGCGGCTTGCAATCGCATCTATATTAGAATATCCTAATACACTGTTATCTTTCGCAGCGGGAACGAATCATGAAAAAACCTTGGATATTGGCCATCTTATTGGCGTTGCTGGGCGTATCGAGCAGTGGCAGTGCAGAATCCCTGCGCACGATCCAGGTGCAGGAGCGCGAGGTAGCCCAGCGCTACAGCATCGATGGCGTGGTCGAGGCCACTCGCCAGTCGACGGTGTCGGCGCAGATCTCGGGCCGCGTGAAGGCGCTCAATTTTGATGTAGGCGACCGCGTCAGCAAGGGGCAGATCATTCTGCGTATCGACGAGAGCGAAGCGAACCAGGCGCTGGCGGGCAGTCAGGCGCAACTGGCGCAGGCACAGGCGGCATTGAGCAACGCCCGCTTGAACTACGAGCGTTCCAAACAGCTGTTCGAGCAGAAGTTTATCAGCCAGGCCGCACTGGACAAGGCCAGGGCCGATTTCGAGATGGCCGAGGCGCAAGCGCAGGCCAGCGCGGCAGGCGCCCAGCAATCGGTGCTGGCGCAGAGCTATACCGCCGTGGTGGCGCCCTACGCCGGTGTGGTGTCGGCGCGCATGGTCGAGATGGGCGAGATGGTGACGGTGGGCAAGCCGCTGATGACCGGTTTCGATCCGGCTGAATTGCGCATCATCGTCAACGTGCCGCAGTACAAGCTGGCGGCCATCGGCGCCAGACCGGATGTCAGCATCGAAGTGCCCGAACTGAAACGCTGGCTGGAGCCTGCCAGCGTAACGGTGCAGCCGTCCGCCGATCCGCGCACGCACAGCACGCCGGTGCGCATCAACCTTGCCGCGAATGAACAAAGTGTGCGGTCGCAACCCGTTACTGCAGAGCAGCCGTCTGTGGGAGCGACCGCCGAACAACCCCTCCCGCACCCAACGCTTGCGCGCACCGTGTCGGGGTTGTATCCGGGCATGTTTGTGCGCGCGCACTTCGTGGTGGGCAGGGAAACCAGATTGACCATTCCGGTCAGCGCCGTGGTGAAGCGGAGTGAGGTGGTCGCCGTCTATGTGGTGGGCACGGATGAGATACCGCGCTTGCGCCAGGTGCGCCTCGGCGAAACCGCCGCTGACGGCGAGGTCGAGGTCCTGGCCGGATTGCAGGCAGGCGAGCGCATTGCCCTCGATCCGGTGCAGGCCGGGATGGCGGTGAAGAAATGATGGGTATTTCCGGGCGCATCGCGCGCATCTTCCTGCATTCGCAGATGACGCCATTGCTGGCGCTGGTCGCCGTGCTGCTGGGCGCATTTGCGGTGCTGGTCACCCCGCGCGAAGAAGAGCCGCAGATCAACGTGACCATGGCCAATGTGCTGATCGCCTATCCCGGCGCCTCGGCCGAGGACGTGGCACGCACGGTGTCGACCCCGGCGGAACAGGTGTTGTCGCAGATCGCCGGTATCGACCATGTGTATTCGGTGTCACAGCCCGGCATGTCGATCCTGACCATCCAGTTCAAGGTGGGCGAGCAACATATCCCATCGCTGGTGAAGCTGTATGACGTGATCAACTCGCATGCGGACTGGCTGCCGCCGACGCTGGGCGTGGCGCGACCGTTGATCAAGGCGCACGGCATTGATGACGTGCCGATCCTGGCACTGACCTTGTGGCGCGAACAAACGGTAGGCGGCGGTCTGGCGCTGACCCAGGTGGCGCACGCTATTGAGACCGAATTGAAACGGGTGCCCGGCACGCGCGAAGTGAATACGCTGGGGGCAAGCCGGCGTGCAGTGCGCATCCTGCTTGATCCCGAGGCATTGAATGCCTATCAACTTTCGCTGCAGGAAGTGCGAAGTGCTTTGCAGGCGGCCAATGTGTCGCAGAGCGCCGGCCATCTGGTGCAGCACAACCGCGAAGTGCTGGTGCAGACCAACAATTTTCTGACCGATGCGGCGGAAGTGCGGCAACTGGTGGTCGGTGTGTCCGGCGGCAAACCGGTATTCCTGCACGATGTGGCCGCAGTGCGGGATGAAGCTGATCTGCCGACGAGTTACGTCTGGCTCGGTTCCGGCGCGGCAGCGCAGGACAAAAGTATTCAGGCGCAGGGTGAATTCGCGGCGGTGACTGTCGCGATCACCAAGAAGCCAGGCGAGAATGCGGTGCAGGTGGCGCGCGCCCTGCAGCAACGGGTGGACGAATTGAAAGGCAGCGTGATCCCGGACGATGTGCGGGTGACGGTGACGCGCAACTACGGCGAGACCGCCAACGACAAGGCGATGAAGCTGATCCAGAAACTGTTCTTCGCCACCTTCGCGGTGGTCGCACTGGTCTGGTTCGCGCTGGGACGGCGCGAAGCCTTTATCGTCGGCGTGGCGGTGTTGTTGACGCTGGCAGCAACGCTGTTCGCCTCCTGGGCCTACGGATTTACGCTCAATCGCGTGTCGCTGTTCGCGCTGATCTTTTCCATCGGCATCCTGGTCGACGATGCAATTGTGGTGGTCGAGAATATCCATCGGCGGCGCGAACTGGCGCCACATCAGCCGCTGTCCGAAACTATCCCGGAAGCGGTGGATGAGGTGGGCAGCCCGACCATCCTTGCCACCTTCACCGTCATCGCCGCGCTGTTGCCGATGGCATTCGTGTCCGGCCTGATGGGGCCGTACATGAGCCCGATCCCGATCAATGCCAGCATGGGCATGCTGATTTCGCTGGCTGTCGCTTTTGTCATCACGCCCTGGCTGGCATACAAGTTCTCCGGTGCGCATCACGCGGTGGCGCAAGAGGAGGGCGAAATCCGCAGCACCCGTTTTTTCCGCAACCGCCTGGGCCCATTCCTGAACGGTGAACACGGCAAGCCGGCGCGGCGCAAGTTGTGGCTGGGGATATTGGCCGCGCTGCTGCTGTCCGTGTCGCTGGTGGCAGTGAAGCTGGTGGTGCTGAAAATGCTGCCTTTCGACAACAAGTCGGAGTTTCAGGTGGTAGTGGACATGCCCAGCGGCACCGCGCTGGAACAGACCGCCGGCGTGATGCGCGAGATCGGCGCCTATCTGGGGACGGTGGCGGAAGTCACCGATTACCAGGCGTATGCGGGAACAGCCTCGCCGATCAACTTCAACGGCTTGGTGCGCCAGTATTATCTGCGCGAGGCGTCGGAGCAGGGGGACATTCAGGTCAATCTGCAGGACAAGCACAAGCGTTCGCGCAGCAGCCACGAGATCGCCAGTGCGGTGCGGGTGCCGATTGAGACCATCGCCGCCAAATGGAACGCCAAGGTGAAAGTGGTGGAAGTGCCGCCGGGGCCGCCTGTGTTGTCACCGCTGGTGGCTGAAATCTACGGGCCGGACTACGTCGGCGCGCGGCAGGTGGCCGGCAAAGTGCGCGAGCAGTTCGCAGGGACGGCCGACATCGTCGGCATCGACGACACGGTGACCGAGCGCGCGCCCAAGCTGATGCTGCGCGTGTTGCAAAGCAAGGCCGCCATTCTCGGCGTGGCAACGCAGGACATCGCGCAGACGATCAGTGTCGCGCTGGCGGGCGAAGATGTGACCTCGCTGCACGCGGAAGGGGCGAAGTACGCGCCGCCGTTGCGCATGGTGCTGCCGGAGCAAAAGCGCAGCCGCATCGACGAAGTGCTGAAACTCAAGGTGCGCGCGCGCGACGGGGTACTGGTGCCGTTGTCCGATCTGGTGCAAGTGGTGCAGGCGCAACGCGACCAGCCGATCTACCACAAGGATCTGCTGCCGGTGGTGTATGTGCTGGGCGACATGGCGGGCGAGCTGGACAGCCCGCTGTACGGCATGTTCGACATCAACCGCAAGACCGACGGCATGGCGCTGGAGCAGGGCGGGGTGCTGCAATCCTGGTTCTTCAAGCAGCCCGCCGATCCTTATGCCAGCTATGCCCTGAAATGGGACGGCGAATGGCAGGTCACGTTCGAGACCTTCCGCGACATGGGCATCGCCTATGCGGTCGGGCTGGTGCTGATCTACCTGCTGGTGGTGGCGCAGTTCAAGAGCTATGTTGTGCCGCTGGTGATCATGGCGCCGATCCCGCTCACCATCATCGGCGTGATGCCGGGACACGCCCTGTTCGGCGCACAGTTCACCGCCACTTCGATGATCGGCATGATCGCGCTGGCCGGCATCATCGTGCGCAACTCCATCCTGCTGGTGGACTTCGTCAACCTGCAGTTGCGGGAACACGTGCCACTACAACAGGCAGTGATCAATGCGGCGGCGGCACGCGCCAAACCGATCATCCTGACCGGGTTGGCGGCGATGCTGGGCGCGCTGTTCATCCTCGACGATCCGATCTTCAACGGTCTCGCGCTGTCGCTGATCTTCGGCATTCTGGTCTCCACCCTGTTGACGCTGGTGGTCATTCCGGTGTTGTATTACGCGTCAATCTACAAAAAATTCCAGTAAGCTAACCACAAGGAGTTGCCAAACATGAGTGCAGAACGCATTGTCCGTATCGTCGCCGGTTTTTTTATTTTGTTGTCACTGTCGCTGGGGGTGGCTGCCAGCCCCCTGTTCGTCAGTGAATATTTTCTGTTGTTCACCGCCTTCGTCGGCCTGAACCTGTTGCAGAGCGGCTTCACCCAGGTGTGTCCGCTGAACAATATCCTCGCCGGGTTCGGCGTCAAAGGCCGTTGCTAAACCCGCCTCGTCCGCGGGTGGGCCTCGCCCACATCAGTCTGACCCTGGTCGGCCTGATGTGGGTTTTGCCTTTTCTGTATCCGCACCACGCCTATCCCGTTACCACCTTCTATCAGGAGTGGCTGGCGGCGCTGCTCGGCGTGCTGGCAATGGCTTTGTTGCTGACGGCGCGGTTCTGGCAGGCGCCGCAAGTGCCGGGCATCGTGTTGCTGCCGATCGGTCTAATGATGCTGTTGCTGCTGCAATTCCTGTTCGGTCAGGTCAACCACTTCGACCAGGTATTGCTGCTCTCCCTGTATTTCCTGTTTGCCGCGCTGCTGATGCTGCTGGGACAGCACCTGCGCGCGGAACTGGGCTTGCCTTTCGTCACCACGGTGCTCGCCGCCTTTCTGCTGGCCGGTGCCGAACTGAACACGCTGGCAGGCATTCTGCAGCACTATCGCTGGCACACTTTTCTCGACGGCTTTATAACCGGCAAAGTCTCGGCGGCGGTGTTCGGCAACATCGCCCAGCCCAACCACTATGCCAACTACATCGCGCTCGGCCTTATTTCGCTTGGCCTGCTGCACACACGATTGGGTTGGCGCGCCTGGCTCACCGCGCTGCTGGCAACCCCGATGCTGTTCGTGCTGGTGCTTTCCGCTTCGCGCAGCGCCTGGCTTTATCTCAGCCTCATCCTGTTGCTGGCCTGGCTGTGGCAGCGCCGCGATCGCGCGTTGCGTCCGTTGTTCATTTATACCGCCGCGCTGTGGCTGGGCTATCTGGCGATGCACGGGGTGGTGCAACTGCCCTGGCTGCAAGGCAGCAGCGGCAGCATCACTGCCGCCGCGCGCCTGTTTGGTGAAGTCAACAGCGGGGGTATCCGCCTTCATCTATGGCGCGAAGCCGGGCTGATCTTTGCCCAATACCCCCTGTTCGGCGCGGGCTTCGGCCAGTTCGCCTGGCAGCATTTGCTGCTGGCGGCGGAACTGCGCAATCCCGCCATCACGGGTCTGTACAACAACGCGCACAACATCGTGCTGCAGCTGGCGGCGGAAACGGGGCTGGCGGGGTTGGCTGTGCTGTTCGTCACCCTCGGGTTGTGGGCGTGGCAAGCATTCGTGCGTCACGCGCAGTTCACCCGTGACCATTGGTGGGGCTATGCCGTGCTGGGCGTGTTCGCCATTCACAGCCTGCTTGAATACCCCTTGTGGTATGCCTATTTCATCGGCATCGCCGCCTTCGTGCTGGGCGCATTCGACAGCGTCAGTTACAAGCTGGAGCTGCGCAGTGTGGGGCGTTTGGCGGTGGCGATCATTCTGGTGTTGGGCGCTGTCTCAATGTGGCAGGGGCTGCAAAGTTATCGCCATCTGGAAAACGCGTTGAGTTCGCGCAATGTTGCCGCCTCCGGCGTCGCGGCGGCGACACGGGCGCGCGACGAATTGCTGGCGACGCAGGACTATCCATTGTTCAGTTCCTATGGGCAACTGTTCATCGCCGGCATGATGGAGCCCAGTGCTGACCATCTGGCGCAGAAACTTGTCCTGAATGAGCATGCACTGCGCTTCATCCCCACCGCCACCTTGAGCTATCACCAGGTCTGGTTGCTGGCCTGGTCCGACCAGGCGCAGACGGCGCGCGAAATGCTGGAACGGGTGATCTGGGCCTATCCCGCCGAATACGAACGGGCGCGTGACGAATTGACGCAACTGGCCACGCATCAGCCCGAGCGCTTCAAGCCTCTGTTAGAATTCGCCACCCTGAAATACAAGGAGTACCGAAGTGCAGTTCCTGATCGATAATATATTAACCCTGCTGATCACGTTCCTCAGCGGCTCTATGCTGCTTTGGAGTTATTTTGGCAACCGCATCCTTGGGGTCAAGGAAGCCGACACCATGCGCGCCATGCAGCTCATCAATCGCAGCAACGCGCTGGTGCTCGACGTGCGCGAACAAAGTGAATATGACAGCGGCCATATCATCAACAGCCGCCTGATCCCGGCACCGCAACTGAAGGAACGTATCGGTGAACTGGAAAAATACCGCAGCCGTCCCATCGTCGTGGTGTGCCGTGTCGGCAGCCGCGCGGCTCCCCTCACCTCATGGCTTGGCAAGCAGGGATTCAAGGAGGCTTATCTGCTTACCGGCGGCTTGCAGGCGTGGCAGAAAGCCAAGCTGCCGCTGGAAAAGTAAGGAGGTGGACATGGCCAGAATCGTCATGTACTGCACCGCCGTCTGCCCCTATTGCGTCAACGCCGAACGGCTGCTGCTGCGCCGTGGCGTGACTGCCATCGAGAAAATCCGCGTTGACCTTGATGCGGAGCAGCGCGTCATCATGGAAAACCGCAGCCGTCGGCGCACCGTGCCGCAGATCTTTATCGACGAACGGCACATCGGCGGCTTTGACGACCTGGTCGAACTCGATCAGGCTGGCGGACTGACGCCGCTTTTGCAACATTAACCAGAGGAAACAGAAATGACTGAAACTGCCGCACCCCAGGAACAAGCCACCCCACTGTTCAATATCGAAAAGCTCTACGTCAAAGACCTGTCGCTGGAGATTCCCGGCGCGCCGGCCATCTTTCTGCAGCGCGAGAATCCGCACATCGACCTGCAACTGCAAACCCGTGCGGCAGCGGTGGAAGAGGGGGTGTTCGAAGTCGAAGTCACTGTCACCGTGACGGCAAAACTGCCCGAAAAAGACCAGGTAATGTTCCTGATTGAAGCCAAGCAGGCCGGTATCTTCCAGGCGCGCAACATGCCGCCGCTGGAGCTGGAAACCGTGCTTGCCGTGGTCTGCCCCAATATCCTTTACCCGTATTTGCGTGAAGTCGTGTCGGACCTGGCGGTGCGCGGCGGCTTTGCGCCGGTGCTGCTCAACCCGATCAACTTCGACGCGATTTACCAGCAGCAAAAAGAACAGGCACAAGCGCAGGCCGGGGCCGCTGCAGTCAAGCATTGATGCTGCGCCTTGCGCTTGTTTTGTGCGGTTTGTTGGCGGGGTCGGCGGCCTTGGCTGCCGAGTTTGTCTCGGTCGCCGAGTCGGCCATCCTTTACAACGCCAATTCACTCAAGGCGAACAAGTTATATGTCGCCACGCGCTACCTGCCGTTGCAGCAACTGGTCGTCCTGGCGGGCTGGGTCAAGGCGCGCGATTCGACCGGCAAAGTGTTCTGGATCGAAAAGCGCAACTTGAGCAGCAAGCGCTATGTCGTGGTCACCGCGCGCGAGGCCATCGTGCGCCAGAGCTGGAGCAGCAGCGCGTCGCTGGCCTTCAGGGCGGAGCGCCAGGTGGGGCTGGAATGGCTGGGCAATGTCGGTGACTGGGTCCAGGTGCGGCATCGGGATGGCTCGACCGGTTATATCAACAGTGCAGATGTCTGGGGCGAATAAGTGATGAAAGTGGCCGTATTGGGCGCAGGAGCATGGGGCACGGCGCTGGCAATCAGCCTCGCCGGCCAGCATGCCGTCACCCTGTGGGCGCGCGATGCGGCACAGGTCGCGGCGATGCAGGAGACGCGGCGCAACCGGCGCTATCTGCCCGACGTGGTGTTCCCTGAAGGCTTGTCGGTCAGCACTGACCTGGAGGACGTGCTCGCTGCGGCCGAGTTACTGATTGTCGCGGTACCCGTGTCCGGTCTGCGCGCCACCTTGCAGGCGATCGTCAAGCGTGCCGAACCGGTCGGCGTGATCTGGCTGTGCAAAGGATTCGAAACTGACACCTCGCTCCTGCCGCATCAGATCGTGCGCGAGATCCTGCCAGCCACCTTTCCCTGCGGCGCACTGAGCGGTCCCAGCTTCGCGCAGGAAGTCGCGCGCGGATTACCCACCGCATTGACCCTCGCTTCCGGCGAGAGCGAATTCGCGCAGCGGATGGCGCACGCCCTGCATCATTCCCGCCTGCGCATCTACTCCAGCACCGATGTGGTGGGCGTCGAGATCGGCGGCGCGATCAAGAACGTCCTGGCGATTGCCGCCGGCATCAGCGACGGCATGCAGATGGGGATGAATGCGCGCGCGGCGCTGCTCACGCGCGGCCTGGCCGAGATGTCGCGGCTGGGGCTGAAGCTCGGCGGACGCAGCGAAACCTTGAGTGGCCTGTCCGGCGTGGGCGACCTCATTCTCACCTGCACCGGCGACCTGTCGCGCAATCGCCAGGTCGGCATGCTGCTGGCGCGGCATCACTCGCTGCCCAACATCCTCAAGGAACTGGGGCATGTGGCCGAAGGCGTCTATACCGCGCGCGAAGTGCAGGGCATCGCCCAGCACCACCAGGTCGATATGCCGATCTGTGCAGCCGTCTATCGCGTGCTGTACGAGTCGCTGGATGCCGACAAAGCGGTGGAGATGTTGCTGAGCCGTGCACCGGGCGAAGAATTTTCAGGCGGATAAAAATGTTTTGTGGGTCGGGTTTTAACCCGACAATTAACTTCAAAAAAAGCGTCGGGTTAAAACCCGACCCACACCTACACGCTCCCTGCAAATCCGCATTGCCGCCACGCCTCATACACCACCACGGCCACGGCATTGGAAAGGTTCAGGCTGCGGTTGTCGGGGCACATCGGCAGGCGCAGACGCTGCTCCGGTGCCAGCGCCGACAACACCCCGGCGGGGAGGCCGCGACTTTCCGGGCCGAACAGAAAAGCATCGCCCGCCTGAAACTGTGCCGCGTGGAAGGGCAGCATCGCCTTGGTGGTCAGTGCGAACACACGCGGCTGGCCGAGCGCAGCCAGGCACTGCGCCAGACTGTCATGCACCCGCAGCGCGGCGTATTCGTGATAGTCCAGCCCGGCGCGGCGCAACTGCCTGTCGTCCAGATCGAAACCGAGCGGGCGGATCAGATGCAGATGCGCACCGGTATTGGCGCACAGGCGGATGACATTGCCGGTGTTGGGCGGTATCTCGGGCTGGTAGAGAATCACATGGAACATTAAGGAACCTCGGCAAAAGCCCAACATGGGCCATATAATGCAACGCGTAAGTTACGTCAAAACTGCACGGAGATTAAGTAATGCGAAGAATTAAAACTCCTTCCCCCGCCCACCCGGAATCGGAGCCGGAATTTACTTGCGGGACATGCAAACGGAGCATCCCCTTACGCCGTGATGCGCACAAAATCGTCTGCACAAAAACCCTCAAACTTGCATGACAAGGATAATCCCGCATCGTGCGCAGGTGCCATACGCAAGAAATAACACACAAGGCAGGGCTTGTCTGCATCGGGGAAAACGGCTAACTTCCGCCCTTGCATAAAGTTGCATCACAGAAAAATCCATTGAGGGGAAGAATTATGGCGCGTCCGGAAAAAGTTCGTCTCGGCGACTTGCTGGTACAGCAAAAACTGATCTCGCTCGAACAGCTACAGTTCGTGCTGGAACAGCAAAAGCGCAGCGGCCGCAAACTGGGGCGCATGTTGGTGGACAACGGTTTCGTCACCGAAGACCAGATCTCCGAGACGCTGGCCAGGCAGCTCAACATCCCCTACATCAACCTCAAGTACTACAATCCCAATCTGGAGATCATGCGCAGTCTGCCGGAAAATCAGGCGCGCCGTTTCCGTGCGCTGGCGCTGGAAGACCGCAACGGCGCCATCCTGGTCGGGATGACCGACCCCACCGACCTGTTCGCCTTCGACGAACTTTCGCGCATCCTCAAGCGCGACATCGACCTGGCGGTGGTCACCGAAGGCCAGTTGCTGCAAACTATCGACCGTGTCTATCGCCGCACCGACGAGATCAGCGGGCTGGCGCGCGCGGTCTCGGAAGAGCTGGGTGAGGGCTACATCGACTTCGGCGCGCTGTCCGATACGGTGGGTACCGAAGAAGCGCCGGTGGTCAAGTTGTTGCAAACCATGTTCGAGGATGCGGTGCAGATTGGCGCCTCAGACGTCCATATCGAGCCGCAGGAGACGCGCTTGCAGATCCGCTTCCGCATCGACGGCGCACTGCACCTGCAAACTGAAGCTGACAGCAAAATTGCCGGTGCCATCGCTTTGCGCCTGAAGCTGATGTCCGGTCTGGATATTTCGGAAAAACGCCTGCCGCAGGACGGCCGTTTCAATATCCGTGTGCGCGAGCAGGCGATCGACGTGCGTATTTCCACCATGCCCACGCAATACGGCGAATCGGTGGTGATGCGCCTGCTTAACCAGAGCGGCAGCTTTCTCACCCTGGACAAGCTCGGCATGCCGCCGGAGATGCTCAGGCGCTTTCGCGAGATCATCCGGCGCAGCAGCGGCATGGTGCTGGTCACCGGACCGACGGGCTCCGGCAAGACGACCACGCTGTACGCCGGCCTGTCCGAGATCAACACCATCGAGCAGAAGATCATCACGGTGGAAGACCCGGTGGAATACCGTTTGCCCGGGATCAATCAGGTGCAGGTGAACGAAAAAATCGAGCTGACCTTTTCCAGGGTGTTGCGTTCCGCCTTGCGCCAGGATCCGGACGTGATTCTGGTCGGCGAAATGCGCGATGCCGAAACCGCCCAGATCGGCATGCGCGCGGCGATGACCGGTCACCTGGTGTTCTCCACCCTGCACACCCGCGACTCGGCCGGCACCCTGTTCCGCCTGGTCGATATGGGCGCGCCAAAATACATGGTGGCCTCCTCGGTGCAGGTGGTGCTGGCGCAGCGCCTGTTGCGCCGCGTGTGCGAAAGCTGCCGCGAACCGCACCAGCCGACGCCGCAGGAAGTCGAATGGCTGGAAGTGGAAGGCGTGGCACGCGGCGAGTGGGGTGAACCGGTGCACGGTCGCGGCTGCTCGCACTGCAACGGCACCGGCTACCACGGCCGGATGGGTGTGTATGAAATGCTGGAAATGACGCAGGATCTGGCGGATGCTGCCGCGCACCAGGACAACAGCTACTTCATGCACGCATCGCGCAACCACCTCAAGGGGCGTTCCATGATCGATGCTGCGCTGGCTGAAATGAAACTCGGCCACACCAGCATCGCCGAAGTGATGCACATCAGAAACCAGATCGAGGATTGAGGGTGCCTATTTTCAACTATAAAGGCCGCAGCAATCGCGGCGGCGAACTGGTGCAGGGCACGCTGGAAGGCGCCGACAGCGGCGTCATTGCCGACCAGCTGCTGAACACCGGCATCACCCCGACCGAGATCGAAATTTCGAGGAACAGCTGCACGACCCTGCCACAGCAACCGACGCTGTGGCAGCGCCTGTCGCGGAATCAGAGCGTCGATCCGCTGGAATTGATGCTGTTCTCGCGCCAGATGTACACCTTGCTCAAATCCGGCATCCCCATCATGCGCGCGCTGGCCGGGCTGCAGGAATCCTCGCAGAACCCCGTTTTCACCGCCATGCTGCAAGAACTGCGCGAAAGCCTGGACAGCGGGCGCGAGCTGTCCACCGCCATGCGCCGCCATCCCAGAATCTTTTCCCCGTTTTATCTGAGCATGGTGCAGGTCGGGGAAATGACCGGCATGCTGGACCAGACTTTTCTGCGCATGTACGAACATCTGGAGTTCGAAAAAGAGATGCGCGAGCGGATCAAGGGCGCGGTGCGCTACCCGATGTTCGTCGTCATCGCGATGGCCATCGCCATCGTCATCGTCAACATCTTCGTCATTCCCGCCTTTGTCAAAGTATTCGAGGGCTTTCATACCGAACTGCCGCTGATGACCAGGATATTGATGGGGTTCTCCCATTTCATGGTGAACTCGTGGCCGGTGCTGCTGGCGATGCTGATCGGCGCGGGGGTCGGTTTTCGTGCCTGGATCAACACGGTGGATGGGCGCTACAAATGGGATCGCTACAAATTCAAGCTGCCCATTGCTGGCAAGATCATCCTGAAAGGCACCCTGGCGCGTTTCGCCCGCAGTCTGGCGCTGTCGTTCAAGAGCGGCATCCCCATTGTGCAGGCGCTCAATACCGTGGGCATGGTGGTGGATAACGAATACATGCGCGGCAAGATCGAACAGATGCGCGACGGCGTCGAGCGCGGCGAAAGCATCCTGCGCACCGCGCACGCCACCGGCGTGTTCAACCCCGTCGTGCTGCAGATGATTGCCGTCGGCGAAGAGACCGGCGACCTGGACGGCCTGATGTTCGAAGTCGCCGGCATGTATGAGCGCGAGGTTGAATACGAAGTCAAGACCCTCTCCGCCCAGATCGAACCGATCATGATCGTGGCCCTTGGCGCGCTGGTGCTGGTGCTCGCGCTCGGCATCTTCCTGCCGATGTGGGACCTGGGCAAGGCCGCGTTGCACAAATGATGAGACTGAATGTGGGTCGGGTTTCAACCCGACAAAGCAGCAATGTGGGTCGGACTTCAGTCCGACAGGAAAAGAATGCAGATCGGGTTTCAACCCGACAAAGCAAAAATGCAGGTCGGGTTTTAACCCGACATGTCGGGTTAAAACCCGACCCACGGGGTTTCACCCTGATCGAATTCATTGTCGTTATCATCATCATCGTCGTGCTGGCGGGGTTTTTCATGGTCCGTGTCCCGCTGTATCACGAGCAGGCGGAGAAAGCCGCGATGCAACAAGTGGAAGGCGCGCTGCAAAGCGCGCTGGTGTTGCGCTACGGCGCGCTGCAAACGCGCGCTGCCGCCACCGAGCAGAACCTTTCCGTGCTGGCTACCGACAACCCGATGACCTGGCTGCAAAAGCTGCCGCCCAATTACAAAGGCGAATACTACGATCCCACCCCGCGCACCGTCGCTCCCGGCAACTGGATGTTCGATCTCAAATCGCGCGAGCTGATCTACGTCCCCGATCAGGCCGCCAACTTCACGCCGGGCAAAGATGGCAACACATGGATCCGCTTCCGCGTCCACCTCGGCTACGAGCCCGCATTAGGTCGGCCCGAATCCGGCAAGGAGCTGGTCACCACCCTGTTCGAGCCGACCGAACCTTACCATTGGCTGGATTGAGGGGTTTGTACAGGGCGTGCATACTGCACCACCAAAGTCCGCTCCCTGCCTGCAGCCGCAGGGATAAAATGAAGTTCCATTACTAGGAGAATCGATATGCCCCCGTTATTCCAAGCCTGGCTGCTGCAATCCGCTGTGATCTTTCTTGCCGTCGGCAGCCTCGCCGCCTTGTTCGTTGGCGCGTTGCTGGTGTTTCGCCCCCGCCAGTTCAAATCTATCAGCGTGCTTCTCAACCGCTGGGTATCCACCCGCAATTTCGACAAGGCACTCGAGCGCAACTTCTCGCTCGATCCCTTGCTCTATCGCTACCGGCGTTTCACCGGCACGCTGCTGCTGCTCGGCGCGCTGTTCGTGTTGTATTACTTCCTGTGGAAGATGGACAAAGCCGCCGCAATCGAAGGTTTGGCCCGGCACTTCCATTCCTATCCATCCCTGGTCGGGGGCTTGCTGGATGCCGTCGTGTTGAGCGCCATGGTGGGCGCGCTGTGTGCGGTTTTCATTGCGCTGTGCCTGATCTTTCGTCCCAGTCTGTTGCGCGGTTTCGAGGAAAGTGCAAACCAATGGCTGTCGCTGCGCCGCGCGCTCAAGCCGATGGAGATCCCGCGCGACAGCCCGGGTCGCTATGTCGAAATCTATGCGCGCCAGGTCGGCATCTTTCTGCTGCTGGGCGGGCTTTATTCGCTGGTGTTGTTGCTGATCTGGCTGAGCCGGCAGGTTTGAAACTGCGCAAAAAAAGCTGCCGTTCGTCGCCAACCCCCTGCCGCTCATAGGTTTTGCACTACAAAAGCCTTGCTAATCCCATGTTTACAGGATTATATTAATGTGCACTTGTGGAAAGTACTGCTGCGGCAGTACCAGAAATAAGCGAGTAAGCAAGTAACTAACGGGGCTGCGGCTCCATAACGCTAGGAGAATGAAATGAAAAAACAACAAGGTTTTACCCTGATCGAACTGATCGTGGTGATCGTGATTCTGGGGATTTTGGCGGCGACGGCATTGCCGAAGTTTGTGGACTTGCAGGGCGAAGCTGCCCAAGCTGGTGTTGAGGGTGTTGCTGGATCCGTTTCTTCGGCAGCCTCAATCAACTACGCAGCATGTGCGATAGGCAGTGCCTCATGTACTGCAGTAACAGGACCCACTGCAGGAGCTGCCCTAGTGACGGGAGCAATGGTAGGTGGCGCACTGCCAACTGGCTACAATATCACCACAGATGCTGACTGTGGGGTACCGGCAGCTGGCGCAACTGTTTCAATTACAATTACAGGCGAACAGACAAAAACGGCGGTTGCCACAGTTATTTGTACTGGCTAAGAAAAAATGGGGTCAGACTCGAATTAAGTCCAGCCTACCTCTACCCTCAGAGCAACGAAGGGTAAGTCGAAAAAGTTTTGATTAAACAAGGGAGGCTTCAGCCTCCTTTGTTTTTCGTCAGGTGAATCAGGGTTTTTGTTACACTGCGCACCCTCTGAATTTTTATCGCGCTAAAAAAATGGGGTCAAACTCGAATTAAATTTCACCGACCCCATTCCCCAGTTCATCTGGGGTGCAAGCCGAAGTGGTTTTATATGATCAAGGGAGGCTTCGGCCTCCCTTGTTTTTCGCCCGCAGTTTGTGATTTTTGCTACACTGCGCGTCCTGTCAGAGTAATGGAGGGGGGCATGGAAAAAGCTTTGTTTATTCGCGCCGAGAAAAAATGGGGTCAGACTCGAATTAAGTCCAGCCTACCTCTACCCTCAGAGCAACGAAGGGTAAGTCGAAAAAGTTTTGATTGAACAAGGGAGGCTTCAGCCTCCTTTGTTTTTCGTCAGGTGAATCAGGGTTTTTGTTACACTGCGCACCCTCTGAATTTTTATCGCGCTAAAAAAATGGGGTCAAACTCGAATTAAATTTCACCGACCCCATTCCCCAGTTCATCTGGGGTGCAAGCCGAAGTGGTTTTATATGATCAAGGGAGGCTTCGGCCTCCCTTGTTTTTCGCCCGCAGTTTGTGGTTTTTGCTACACTGCGCGTCCTGTCAGAGTAATGGAGGGGGGCATGGAAAAAGCTTTGTTTATTCGCGCCGAGTGGGATGAGGAGGCGGCCGTGTGGGTCGCCACCAGCGATGATGTTCCCGGCTTGGTTGCCGAAGCAGATACCGCAGAGGCCTTGCTGACCAAGTTGCGTACTTTGATCCCGGAATTGTTGGAAGCCAATGGATATCCCGATGCAGGGGAAGTGCCGTTTGAGTTGTTCTCGCGGCGTTTTGATGTGACACATCGGCAAGCAGTCTGATGGAAAGTTTTACCGCGCAGTTAAAAGCGCTCCTGCTTAAAGCCGGATGCCGGTTTGAACGGCAAGGCACAAGGTGATCACGAGATTTGGTTCAGTCCGATTACGGCAGTTCGCTTTCCTGTGGATAGCAAAATCAAATCGAGACACACCGCGAACGCGGTTTTGAAACAAGCAGGACTGCCCAAACAGTTTTGATTGCTGTCAGCCCGTGCAGCGCAAAAACAAGGGAGGCTTCGGCCTCCCTTGTTTTTTGTGCGTCGATTGTGCTTTTTGCTACACTGCGCCTAACCTGAGACTTCATTGAAGGAGTGCAACTTGAACGCGATAGCACCTGCTTTGCTTGAAAAGCTGCAACAACTTCCACAGCAGCGTTTGGCTTAAGTGGAAGATTTTGTCGAGTTTTAAGCGGTGCGTGAATCACGCTCGGTCGCCGGAGTTCGTTTGGGCGAGGCATTTTCTAATTTGGACAAATTGAATCTGCCTGCACTTTCCAACGAGGAAATCGACGCCGAAATTCAAGCAGCACGCAAAGAACGCGCAGTTAAGCGCATCTGACGATGCGAATCGTGCTCGACACCAATACGCTAATTTGAGGAGTGCGATATGACGATCACCGTTGAACAAATTGCCAGTAGCCATCCATGCGCTTAAGTGCCGCACAAATCGAGGCGATCAAGCAAGAGACTGCGCATTTCTTCGGCGCGCAGGCCGAGGTATGGCTATTCGGTTCGCGCGTGGACGATACGCAGCGCGGTGGGGATGTGGATCTGTATGTGAAATCCGGTATGCGGAGTGCGGATCATCGTTGCAGCGCGCTTTGCGTTTCTGGCGCAACTCAAGCGCCGTATTGGCGATGGCAAGATTGATCTGGTGGTGCAACGTGAAGGCGGCGAAGTGTTGCCTATCTATGGCGTAGCCCAACAACACGGGGTTAAGGTTGTGAGCGCGGCAATAGATTATGGTAGGAGAGAGGTGCAATGTTTTTTCGCATAAGCGGTGAAATCACTGCGGTCGAGACGATTGCACAAGGCTCTGGTATTCGATGTTTGTCTAGATTGGCTCGAATATACGGGGTGGGTAATTGGAAAAAGAAAAAATGATTTGCAATCGTTGAGTTGGAGGGTGGCAGCAGTGCGCGCGCCGAGGTGCACTGGTAGGCACATGGAATCGGTAAAGTGGAAATGAAAATCAAAGAATTTCTGTGAGGTGCAAAATGGAAAAATACGTAATCTGTTTAAGCAACGAAGGCTACGCTGCTTCGTTGGAAGTGCGCAAACTGTACGAGTTGATCCCGAATGCCAAGGCATCGGCAAAGCACTGTGTTCGCATCGTGGATGAAGACGGTGAAGATTACCTCTATCCAGAAAACCTATTTATGCCGATGGAAGTATCGGAAACAGTTTCCATGGCATTGCACAAACTGGCGGCGTGAATAGTTTGCATAAAATTTGCGACACGTTATGACCAACCAAAATAATCCAACAGTTGAAGCCGGCATCTGTAAATTTGTGCGAGTTAATAGAATGCGCGGTTTCACCCTGGTAGAGCTGATCACCGTGATGGTGATCGTGGGCATTCTCGCGGTGGCGGTGTTGCCGCGCTTCTTCACCGTGAGCGATTTCGAGGATCGCGGCAGCGCGGACCAGGTGAAATCGCTGTTGCGCTTTGCACAGAAGACGGCCATCGCGCAGCATGTCCCTGTGTCGGTGGTGATCTCGGGCGGTGCGTCATCGTCGAATTGCACGACGACCCTGACGGGCGGGAATCTGACGTGCGCGGTGAAGTCTGCGGTGACAGTAGGTGCTGGAACACACACCTTCAATGCCTTGGGGCAGCCCGTAGATGCGGGTGGTGTGCCCCTTACGGCGAACACCCCGCTGACGGTCGGCGGCACGACCCTCACCATCGAGGCGGAGACGGGTTATGTGCACTAGAGGTTGCAATTGAGGACAGCTGATCTGCTCAAAGCCTTGTCAGAAGCACAAGTTCGTTATGTGCTGGTCGGCGGCATGGCGGTGCAGTTGCACGGTTATTTCCGCACCACGTTCAACGTGGATCTGGTGTTGGCGATGGATGATGAGAATCTCACCCGCTTCATCGGGGTGGCCAAACAATTGGGATTGGTACCTTCGATACCGGTGCCGATCGATTCCTTGCGCAACGCGGCGCAAATTGAGCAGTGGCACCGTGAGAAGGGAATGTTGGCTTTTGCATTGAGAGAGCCGCAAACAGGAGGCGGGGTGGTGGACGTGCTGGTTCGTCCTGAAGTGCCCTTCGATCAATTGCACAAGAATGCTGTCGTGGGCGAGTTGTTTTCGCAACAGGTGATGATCGCGGCCATTGACGACCTGCTGACGATGAAGCGCTGTGCCAATCGCGATAAAGACAAGCTTGATATTGCGGCGCTTGAGAAGATCAAGCGCGGAGAAGACCCAAATGAGTGAATCGGAAAATGGGGGGAAGCGCTTGTTGACTGAAGCAGTCATGCTGGCGCGTCTGAACAAATCCGACGAGATGCGAGAATTCTTCATCGAGATGTGGAAGCAGAATCCTGTGCTGGCAAAGCAGGGCGGCGTGCGCGTAAAAAGTCTGCTGACGCCGGTCGAGCAAGTTGACACCGAATCAAAGCGGGGGAGGGGTGGGGATGAGGAGAACCTTCAGAGCGATATTGACCGTAGTGTGAAGGTGCGGCCATGAGTAGCGCCGTCGCCATTGAGTCCGTCGCGCAGCGCATTTTGGTATTGCGCGGGCAAAAGGTGATGGTCGATGCTGATCTGGCAGAACTGTATGGCGTGGATACCAAACGCCTCAATGAGCAAGTCAAGCGCAATATCGAGCGATTTCCTTCTGACTTTATGTTTCAGCTTTCATCAGAAGAGAAAGTTGAGGTGGTCGCAAATTGCGACCACCTCTCCAAGCTTAAATATTCACGGACTATGCCTTATGCCTTTACAGAGCATGGTGCGCTGATGCTGGGAAATGTGCTGAAGTCAGAGCGAGCGGTGGAAGTGAGTTTGTTAGTGGTGCGCACTTTCGTGCAGTTGCGCGAAATGCTGGCAACGAATAAAGAGTTGGCGGCCAAACTGCTGGAACTGGAACGAAAAGTATCCGGTCACGATCAAGCGATTGTTGGGTTGATGAACGGAATTCGTGAATTGATGAAGCAACCCATTAGTGACAGCCGCCCGATCGGCTTCACCGCAAAAATCAAAGGGGGCAAGGCATGAGTGGCAAATTGCCATCAGCGGCAAAGGTGATGCTGCTTGTGCAGCGCGGCATCAGTCTGATCGAACTGATCATCTTCATCGTCATCATCAGCGTGGCGCTGACCGGCATCTTGCTGGTGATGAATCAAACCACCGCGCACAGCGCCGATCCGCTGATCCACAAGCAGGCGATGGCGGTGGCGGAGTCGCTGCTGGAGGAGATCGAGTTGCAGGATTTTATTGATCAGAACGACGGCACGACGACGACATGTCCTGTCGCCAGCATGGTGAGCGCGACCAACCGCGCGACGGATTATCACATCGTGGATTGCTACAAAGACTTCAGCATGACCGTCATCACCGATTTGAACAATAACTCGACCGGATTGACGAATTACAACGCCGGCGTGGCGATTACGCCGGAGGCGCTCGGCAGCGTCGCGGCGGGCAGTGCGGTGCGCATCACGGTGAGCGTGACCGACCCGCAGGGTACGGCCATCGCCATCGACGGTTACAGGA
>Ga0210009_1001056_pt1 | contig 25647 bp, 18 predicted proteins | sample CryGeyCG2114_065_FD_185457 | JGI IMG/M metagenome (GOLD analysis project Ga0210009, IMG submission 185457) | Groundwater microbial communities from aquifer - Crystal Geyser CG12_big_fil_rev_8/21/14_0.65 (SPAdes) (version 2) | ecosystem: Environmental > Aquatic > Deep subsurface > Groundwater ... | reverse complement strand
TGTTAACACTACGCCTGAACCCGCTGACGGAGGCCAATATGGTGTCCGCCAAGGCGGACGAACCGAAGTGTAGCAGCGTTATTCGAGGTGAGGACAACGCCGGTGGGTGCCAAATTGGCCCCGTCCCTTCGGGTAGCGTCGGAAATGATGTTTCTCTGTGTTGCTCGTCACTCTGGCGAAATACTTCGCCAAATGACGCTGCAATACTTCACTCCTCACGCCTTGATAAACGCCATTTCTGATAGCTACAGCGGGCTCAGACGTAGTATTAACAGGCCCTGGGGCCGGAAGGCCGGGTGCCTCACAGGTCGCCATGTTGCGGCCGGATCAGGATTTCCTCGACCACACTCCGTGGCGACATGGTAATCGCCGAGACTACAGCCTCGGCGATATCCTCGGGCGGCATGAGCCGTTCCTCCTCGACATCGGCGCCGTCCCACGTGGGCGTATACGTGGCACCCGGTAATATGGAGGTCACGCGTATGGATTCCTGTTTGAGTTCCTCCCGCAGGGCGCGTGCGAACCCCATGAGTGCATGTTTCGACGTGCAGTAGGCCAGTCCACCCGGATACCCCTTGATACCGGCCACAGAGTTCATGAAAAGCACGTGTCCACGGCCTTCAGCCCGCATGGCGGGGAGCAGGGCGCGTGTCAGGCGGAACGCACCGAGAAGGTTGATGTCAAGTTGCGATTGCAATGCCGCTTCATCCACATCCTGGATACCTCCGGGAGCGAAAACACCTGCATTGTGCACTATGGCCGTCGGAACTGGCCCGTATTCGAGAATAGACCGCGCAGCAGCATGCACCTCGTTCGGCCGTGTCATGTCACACTCAGCGATCCGTGCGTCGGCACCCGCCTGGCGACAGGCCGAAGCCACACGCTCAAGGTTGGCGCGGTTTCGGGCCAGGAGCGACAAATGGGCTCCGCCAGGGAGCCGGCCCTCTTTCGCGGCACGGGCGAGCGCAATGGCGGTTGCGGCGCCGATGCCTTGGCTCGCGCCCGTGATGACTATGTGACTACTTTCCATTGATCAGCTTGATGAATTCAGCCCGCGTATGGACGTTGTCCAGGAAGGGTCCCGACATGGAGCTTGTGGTTGTCACGGAGTTCTGCTTCTGTACGCCCCGCATGACCATGCACAGGTGCGTGGCTTCGATTACGACGGCAACCCCCTGTGGCCGCAGGGCCTCCTCGATGGCTCGCCGGATCTGGAGCGTCAGTCGCTCCTGGACCTGCAGGCGTCGGGCAAACACATCCACAACGCGGGGGATCTTGGAGAGACCCACAATGTGCCGGTCCGGTATGTATGCGACATGGGCTTTTCCGAAGAACGGCACCATGTGATGCTCACAGAGGGAATACAGTTCGATGTCTTTGACGAGAATCATTTCGTCGTATTGCTCCTCGAATACGGCACTTTTCAGGATGGCCGCTGCATCCTGCGCGTAGCCCTGGGTGAGGAACAGTTGGGCCTTGGCCACTCGTTCGGGAGTCTTGACGAGGCCCTCCCGATCCGGATCCTCGCCGATCGTGTGCAGGGCCTGGCGAACGCCGCGGGCCAGGGCAGACACCGCGTTGGCGTCGTAGTCAAGGGTTTCATCAAACAGCTTCATGATATTATTCTCCGAAATATTCGGCGATATTACGATCGGTCTCGTGGAGCGCAATGCGATGCAATTGGCCGGAGGGAATATATCCGTCCAACCTGTTCCAGAATGCCACAACCAGATTTTCGGATGAGGGCAGAATGCCCTGCAGGAAATCCACGTCCAGATTGAGATTCCGATGGTCGCATAGCGCGACAATGCGCTCTTCCACGATCCGGGCCAGTTCGCCGAGATCAATGACGTAGCCCGTGTCCGGATCGGGTTCTCCCCGGACGGTCACTTCGAGCCGGTAATTGTGTCCGTGCCAGTTGGGCGAATTGCATTTGCCGAATGTGGCTTGGTTCCAGGCGTCGGATTTGTCCGGATTATGCAGCCGGTGGGCTGCATTGAAATGCGTGCGTCTTGTTACGTGGACAACGGGCATGATGCAGACACTGTGATAATTAAATCGTTCAAAATATTAACATGATCGTTTTGGTTCCGTTCCCCGGTCGCGGGTCATTGTCCGTGGTATATTCAATCAACTGCAACATACGCTCATGACTGACAAGACACTTTTTCAGCGTATAGCCGACCGGGACATTCCAGCAGATATCCTCTATGAGGATGATGACTGCGTGGCGTTTCGGGATATCGCACCGAAGGCTCCTGTCCATGTGCTGATTGTTCCGCGGGACCCGATCCCGTCGCTCGACCACCTGACCGAGGCCCATGAATCGCTTGTCGGACATTTGTTCACGGTGGCACGCCAGGTCGCGGCATCGGAAGGCCTTTCACGTGGGTACAGGGCGGTTTTCAATTGCGGCGAGGAGGGGGGGCAGGAGGTCCCTCATCTGCACCTGCATCTGCTCGGTGGTCGACAGATGGGCTGGCCGCCTGGATGATGATCCGAGTGCCATCGCCGATCCGCATGGCGGGAACGCACCTCGTGCCGGTGGTCCTGGTCCTGTCATTGGCGGCGGCCATGCCTGCGCTCTCCCAGCACACAACCCATCTGGATCTGGGGTGGGAGCGAGATGTGAATCGATTCCGGTGGACGGCCGATGCCACATCCCGCGTGCGCCAGGGAACGTGGGATATTACGCTGCGGAATGCATTCCTGAGCGATGCCTTCATTCTGTTCGATGACCAGTTGAGTTTCCGTGACGAAAACCGGCTCGCTGTCGATGCCGTGCAGAACGGGCCGGGCCCGTACAATATGACGGTCCGTACGCGCTCGAACTGGTTCAGCCTCAGCCGCGTGTTTCACCAGGATGCATGGGTCGGTGTCCGGCGGGACCTGGATGCAGGATGGTGGGTGGAGCCGGCGGCGGGTCTGGCCATCGATGCGCGACCGGGTTTCCGGTCGGGTACCACGTCTGCGCCCGTGCGCACCGATGCCGGACCGGCCGCCGGCGTGTCTGCGGGAATGGCCGAGCGCGACCTGGAGGGTTACCTGACTGAGGTCGGCCTGCGGGCGGAAGTGCAGCGGTTCGCTCCCAGGACCGGCAGGCTTCTGAGGGCGCGCGCCCGTTCCTCGCGGGAATTCGAGCGGACGTCGCTCCGGGCGGTCGTTGAGGCCAGTTCTGTCCGGCGCGATGCCTACCAGGCCGCCTCGTTCCTGAACCGCGAGGAAGGGGCGGCGCGGCAGGAGGAGACGGTCGAATCGACTCGTTCCGATACGGTTTTTGTACAGATCGGGGTGGAGTCACGTCTTTCCACGCGGTCCCGGGTAGAGCTGAATCTCGATGTGGGCACGAATCGTCGTCTCGTGCGGACACTCCGCGCCCCGGACGATGCTCTCTTTTTCGATTCTGATTTCCGCAGGCAGACGGTGGAACTTTCGCTGGCCGGTACACGCAGTGCAGGTACCGGGTTTGTGCGGCTGTCAGGGCGCATTGGGGCGGAAGTGGAACGCCGTACCCTGGCCAATGCCGCAGAATTGCCTTCGGCGCAGGTCAGCCAGAAACTGAACCTGCTCCGTCAGGCCGACAACGATCGGGGATTTGCGGGCATATCAGCCAACGGCCTGTTGCCTCTGAAGCGGAGACTCAGTCTGCAATTCGATGCATCGGCCAATATCCTTCAGCACGACACGCCCGACGTGAATCCGGATGACAGGGACGAACTGCTGCTTTCAGGATCGATGGGCATGGCGTGGCGCGTACACCGTGGGCTTACCCTGTCAACGCGGGCATTCGGCTCGTTCTTCCACACCGTCTATCTCAAGAGCGAGCGCAGCGCCGACAACAACGAGCAGACGTCCATCCGGCTGCGCCCCCTGATCGATTTCCAGCCAACCCCGCGGACGAGGATCCGCCTGGCATCGGAAGTCAGGGCAACATTCACCGTAGACGACTTCGTTCTTCCGGGTCGACGCCCCACGGACCAGAGCGCCCGCGAGCTGAGCTACGATCTGGACGTGGATCATGATGTGAACCGCGACCTGCGGCTGAGGCTCACGACGTCCTGGTCCGACCTCCAACTCGGACGATTCCTGGACGATGCATTCGCAGAGATTCCGTTCGATACACTCCGTACGTTCAGCGGCTGGTTGCGACTGGAATCGGGTAGCACCCTGCGCGCTGAAATCGGGCTGCGTTGGTTCGTGCGAAGTGATTTCGAGCGCGCCACAACGGTTGAATTCACGCGGGTGGTGAGTGGGGACATCGACACGGTCAGTCGCTCGGGCCGGACACGAATTGACCAGGTTGGGCCCACCATGGCCATAACCTGGCCCATGCGAAGAGGCTCCATGCTTCGACTGGATGGGTGGGCGACTGTACAGCGCGTCTCAACACGTCTCTACGGCGAATTGCCGGAGGCCGAGGCTTCGGCTATCCGCCGTGCGGCCCGGCAGGGCCAGAGCACACTTATTCCGAACCTCTCGGTATCCATGGTGGTACAGCTCTGATGAAATCGTTTGGCGTAACGGGTGGAATTGGTGCTGGCAAATCGGCCGTCTGCAGCATGCTGGCCGATCTGGGTGCCGAAATATTCGATGCAGACCGGGAGGCACGGGATCTGATGGAGACCGACACCTCGCTTGTCCATGGCATCCGGGAGTTGTTCGGCTCCGAAGCGTACAGGCCTGACGGCAGTCTGGACCGTGCTTTTGTGTCGTCGAGGGTTTTTGGAGATACGCCGCAGGCTGCCAAGTGTCGCCGGGCGCTGGAAGAAATCGTGCATCCAGCCGTGGCGCAGCGTTTCAGGGAGGTCGGCCGCCAGGCTGAACGACGGGGCGTGTCCGCACTTGTTCGTGAGCAGGCGCTGTTGCCTGCTCCCGGCTCCGATGCTTCCCGTCTGCCCTGGGTCGTCGTCGAAGCCCCCGCGGGCGCGCGCCTCGAGCGCACGCTCGCCCGGGGCGGGCTCACGCGCGAAGAGGCGCGCGCCCGCATGGATGCGCAACCTCCGGATGCCTCGTACCGGGCTGTTGCGGACTACATCATTGTCAATGACGGGGATCTCGATGCGCTCCGGAAAAAGGTTCACGACCTCTGGATATTAATATTATCGGAGAATGGCCGATTCCAAGGGTAGTATTCCGTACGCACTACCCCCGAATGGCGACATGCAGAAGTTATTGACCCTATACGGACGGACCATCAGCCTGATTGCGGTTGTCTTCCTCATGTCGTTCGGCGTGGTAGCGCTCGCATTCCTGTCCGTGACGGCCATGGAAGAGCGGGACCAGATCCGGGATCTTCAACACCACGTCATGAGGGCCAATGCGTCGGTTCGGGACTTCGCCCTCAAACGCGATCCCACGTACGCAAAGCAGACGGAGCGATGGCTTCAGGCGGCCGATGACATATTGGAATCCGGCGTTGAAGTGGCCAACTATGACCGCTTGCACAGCGAACTGCATCTCTACCTGCATTCCATCACACAGCTCATCGATGCCTACCAAACGCGTGGTTTCTACGAAGAGGATGGGCTGGAAGGGAAATTGGAGCTCCTGGCCGATTCGCTCCTCGCCACCATCGTGGCGTATGGACTGGACCAGGCGGAACGGGACCTGTTGACGCTTCGCAAAGCAGAAAAAAACTACCTCCTGCGAGGCGGCAACGTGTATGTGGATGAGGTCCACGAAATCGTCGATGTGCTCATCGAGGGCATGCGTGTCGGTTTGTCATCTCCCGAAGATCAGCTGCGTACATCGCGCCATCTGACCGCCTACCAGCACAACTTTGACCAGGTGGTCATGGTGGTGGAACGCGGAGCGTACATCCAGTCGAATCTGGAATACCTGGCAAATGCCATTGGTGGTGCACTCGACGAAATCGTCGTATCGGAATCGCTTCGGGCAGAGCGAATACTCTGGATTTCACTGGGACTCGTGCTCATTGCATTCGTACTCGGCATTCTCTATGCCGTCTATATTTCCCGCTCCATCGTGAAGCCGCTCAGTATGCTGGAGTCGGCGGCACACCGCATGATCAGCGGGGATGGCAAATTTGAACTGCATGAAGGCGACCAAGGCGACCTGCAGGAGCTGACGCGTGCCATGCAGAGTCTTGCCGTGCATATCAGGGACCAGGAGCAGATCAAGGACGAACTGGAGGAGTCGGCGGGGCTCCTGGCCCGCGTCAACGAAGAACTGGCGTCCAAGAAACAGGAGCTGGAGCATCGCGCAGAAAAACTGGACGAGCTGGTTGAGCGTTTGGAACGGGTCAAGACCGAGGCCGAGGGTTCCGCGCAGATCAAGGCCGATTTCCTCGCACGCATGAGTCACGAAATCAGGACACCACTCAGCGGAATCATAGGCATGACAAGCCTGCTTGCCGGGGAAGACCTTCGTGACGATTTGTCTGAGGTGGTTGAAGTCATCCGATCCAGTGGGGAAACGTTGCTCGCCCTCGTCAATGACATTCTCGACTTTTCCAAAATCGAGGCGGGGGCTGTCGTAATGGAAGAAGAACCCATTGACGTTGCGCAGTGCGTCGAGCACACGTTGTCGGTGGTCAGCCGGCAGGCGGCACGCAAAGGGATAGACCTGTCGTCTGATATCGATCCGGAAGTGGGTACGCGTATCATTGGAGACCCCGGTCGACTCCGGCAGATCCTGGTCAATCTGACGGGCAATGCCGTCAAGTTCACGGAGTCCGGCGAAGTACAGGTGCGCGCATGGCGGCCGGATCCATCCTCATCGACGGTCCGTTTTGCCGTCGAGGATACGGGAATCGGGATCTCCAGCGCAGCGCAGAAACATCTTTTTGAGCCGTTTCAGCAGGCGGAGGCTTCTACGGCCCGGCGTTATGGAGGAACCGGACTGGGGCTCTCCATCAGCCGCCAATTGGCCGAACTCATGCACGGACGGATGTGGGTCGAGTCACAGGAAGGCCAGGGCTCGACATTCTTCTTTGATATCAAGGCGCAACGCGAGCCAAACGCATGGCCTGAACAATCCTCACTGGAAGCCCGTGTACTCCTGCTGAGCGACAAGCCGCTTCTGGGACGCGCCCTGACGCGCCTTCTCCGCTCGTGGGGCGTCACTGTCGATGTGACCGACACGGAGGCCGAGGCGGTCCACCTGGTCAGCAGTACGTCATACGACCTGATCCTGCTCAATGACGGATCTGCCGGTTACGATGGCGTGGCCAGTCTGGCCGTAGCGCATACGCTGCGCGCCGAGGCGCCGAATGCGAGCATCCACCTGCTCTGCCACCTGGGCGAGCGTATGGGCCGGCATGAAATACCAACACTGGCCAAGCCCGTCAAGCGGAATGCGTTGTGGGACATTGTGTCTGCATTTCCGCAGAATCCGGTGTGTCGCACGCCCGCGGCGCCCGATCGCGCCCCGGAACAGCGTTCCCATGCAGGTGGCGCCCGTGTACTTCTCGTCGAGGACAACGTGGTCAACCAGAAAGTGGGTACACATATGCTCGGCAAGTTGGGCTTTGACGTAGACGTTGCCAGCAATGGAAAGGAGGCGCTGGGCATGCTCTCCAGCGTCGACTACCCCATCGTCTTCATGGACGTACAGATGCCGGTCATGGACGGTATTGAGGCCACGCGGCGCATACGCAAAGGCGAAGCAGCTGGCCGTCGTCCCTACATCATTGCCCTCACGGCCAATGCCACGACGGACGATCGCGCCCGCTGCCTGAATGCGGGAATGGACGATTACCTTTCAAAACCCGTCAATTCGACAAATCTGGCCCGGGCCACGTCGAAAGTCACCCTGCCGGAATCCATACCGGTGCGCGGGGCGGTAGCCGGAATGACGTCGCATCAGGATTGACGCCCCAGTGCCGGGGGTCAGGCTTTGTCTTTCGGGTTTCCGACCGAGGACAATGCGCTCTTCTCAATGCGCAGCTTCGTGTTGCTGTCAACCTGTACGAGCACGGACGCATCGTCCACCTGGGTGACGGTCCCATGGATGCCACCAATGGTGACTACGCGGTCGTTTTTGGTGACGGCCTCGATCATTTTCTTGCGGTTATCTTCTTTTTTCTTCTGCGGTCGGATAATGAAGAAATAGAAGACGATGAAAATCAGAACAAGCGGCAGAAACATGGCCAGGGGATTTCCCTGCTCACCACCGGCGGGTGCTCCGAGAAGAAACAGATCGTACAACATCATGGGATGAACGTGTCACGTTAGGGGAGTGCGTGGCCAAGATACGCCTCTGCACAAACAAAAAAGGGCAAGCCCCCCGTATCGCGACGCTACGACCTCCTACCGCTGCTGCCTTCCGGCCCTGACGGAGTTCAGAGGGAGCTGTCCGTACGGGACTTGCCCTTTGGGTGCGTCCGAACGAGAGTGCCGGGTGCATGTTCCGGATGCCATGGCCTCACATCCTGCCTCGCACCGCGCCGGTTTCATACCATGCCGACGGGATCGACATCGAGCGACATGCGGTAACCGCGAGGTAGTCGTCCCAGTGCTGCCGTTGCGGCATCCAGGGCCTTGCGCAGGGAGGTGGCCGCGTGGCCAGGCGGCAGTTTCACCAGCACCTGATGCCTCCAGGAACGCCGAACGCGGTGAATGAATGCGGGTGACGGACCGAGTACGTCCGCCTGTGCCGCACGCTCGGCCAGGCGCAACGCCCAGAGTCGGGCCATGCTCTCCGTGCGATCGTCGTCCGGGCCGGAAAAGAGAGCACGGATCATACGACCATGCGGTGGGTAGCCCAGTGCCTGCCGTTCGGCCAGAGCGTGCTGCGCGAACGCGTCGTAGTCATGCCGACGCGCATGCTGGATAACGAGGTGCCCCGGCTTGCGTGTCTGGAGCAGCACCTGACCCCGGAGGTCATGCCGTCCGGCCCGTCCGGCTACCTGCGTGATGAGCTGGAACGTCCGCTCCTCGGCCCGTATATCCGGCAGTGAAAGCGCCGCATCGGCCTGCACAATGCCGACCACCGTGACGCGGGGAAAGTCGAGCCCCTTGGCTACCATCTGCGTCCCCAACAGAATGTCTGCCTTCCCGGACCCAAAGGCCTCAAGAATGTCGTGGTGGGCATTCTTTCCGGATGTCGTGTCGAGGTCCATGCGCAGAATGCGCGCCTCCGGAAGCGCCTCCTGGATGGATTCCTCCAGCCGCTGCGTCCCGGTGCCCAGCTTTTCCAGCGTGTCTTTCCGGCAGGAGGGACATACGCGCGGCATGTCGTTCACCAGGCCGCAATGATGGCACCGCAGGTGCCGGAGTGGCTTGTGATAAACCAGACCGACGCTGCAATCGGGGCATTCCGGAGTCCAGCCACATGACGTGCATTCGACCGTGGGCGCGTAGCCGCGGCGGTTGAGGAGGACAATTCCCTGTTCCTGCCTCCGAAGACAGTCCTTCAGCGCGTCCACGAGTCGGGTAGATACGAACTCCGAGCTTCCCCGCTGGTCCACGATCTGGATATCGGGCATCTCGGCTGGCCGTCCATTGACAGGCACCCGGTCCGGCATGGGAAGCAGCGTGTACTTTCCGGAGAGCGCGTTGGCCAGGCTTTCAAGGCTGGGGGTTGCCGAGCCCAGTACGCAGACGGCACCCGCCTGGCGTGCCCTGACGACGGCAACGTCCCGGGCATGATAGCGGGGCGCGGGATCGAATTGCTTGTACGAGGCCTCGTGCTCTTCATCGACGATAATCAGCCCCGGATTGGGGACAGGCGCCAGGATGGCCGACCGGGCGCCCACTACGATGGTGTATTTTCCGCTACGGATGCCCTGCCAGGCATCGTAGCGTTCACCCTGGCTCATGCGCGAATGCAGCACGGCCACTTCATCTCCGAATCGGCGCCTGAACCGCCGCACGGTCTGGGGCGTGAGAGCTATCTCAGGGACGAGAACAATTCCCGTCCGGCCCCGGCTGCGCACGCGTTCCAGCACATTGAGGTAGACCTCCGTCTTCCCGGAGCCTGTGACACCGTGCAGCAGGAATGTGCTGAAGGCATTCGATTCCACGGCGCCGTTGAGCGCTTCGACCGCCCGCTGCTGACTTTCGTTGAGCGCGATGCGGGGCGCCAACGTTTCTTCCATGCGCTCCGCTCGACGTTCGGTGTGCTGGACGGCATACTCGTATCGGTCGACGAGGGTTGTATAGGTGCGAACGTAACCGAGCTCCTCAAGACGTCTGATGGTGGTTGAACTGCCGCCGCACTTCTCCAGCAGTTCGGGCTGCGTGGGATTGTCCATATCCTTCGCCCGGCGCTGCCTGAGTTCGTGAAGCAGGGCCTGTTGACGCTCTCCCCGGGGCTCGGCGCGGGGCGGCGCTTTCGCCAGGGCCACGCGCGTCACGCGGACGCGCGTGGGGGCGGCCTCTCCGGGCCGCCCCGCTCCCGGCGGAAGCGCCGCCCTGAGCGCCTCGCCCCAGGAGCACATGTAGTAGGTCGCCATCCAGCGCGTCAACTCGAGCAACTCAGGAGTGATCTCAGCCCCGCCCGATGCATCATCTCCGGCAAGCGACACGCTCTCAATTTGGCGCGCGTCGACGCCCTCCAGGTCCGCTTCCGTACCTTCCTCAACAACGACACCCACCAATGACCGACGGCCGAACGGCACCGTGACACACGATCCGGGGGCAACGTTGTGGGTCAGATGTCCTGGCACCCGGTACGACCACAGTCTTTCAATGGGGAGCGGAAGGGCAATTCGGGCGATGAGCACAGAGTGGAGACACGCAGGTTTATGATCACATCCAAGGTACTGTGTTTGGACCACACCGGGCACCCCCGTGCGCGAGTCGCGTATGCCGTCCAGATCAGCTCCCACTCCGTCCATGCACCCGCCCTTCATGTCCACCCGTCTTCGGAGCCTGTGCTTTCTCCTGATTCCGCTTGTCGTGAGTGGCTGCCTTCCCTCGTCATGCAACCGGAATGAGCCTCGTGAGCTGTATGCTGCCGATTCACTGTCCCGCGCGCATGCATCCGCTCTTCCTGTCGATACGCTGCTTGCGCTGGGCTCGATCACAGGTGATTTCGGCCACCCGCGGACCATTGCCTTCGCTCCCGACGGAGCGCTCTGGCTGACAGATACCGAAACAGGTCGTATCTACCGGATTCCCGCAGAAAGCCCGGCCCTCGTGCGTCCCGGGGGGAGGGTCCCGCCGGCCGTCCTGGATTTCAGCGATCCGGCCGCGGCCAGCGCCACGGGACTCCGTCCGGATGTGGACCGGTTTCCATACCTGGCCGGTTTTGCGGCCGACACGGCACTGGTATTCGAGCCCGCCGAACACATGCTGTGGCATGTCGCGCCGTCAGGTGCCCTCCGGACCGTGCATTTACAGGGCGCTACGCCTCTGCAGGGTGGTCTGCGTTACGCGGCGGCCCGCGATTCGATGGTTGCCGTGAAGGTGGTGGCCGATGACTTCGATGGATACTTAGCCCTGATCAATGCCCGCACGGGTGAAATCATGCATCAGACGCCGCTCCCAGGGCCTGCCTGGCAGCATGCCGGACTCATGCGCATGCCGGGCCCGGTTGTCGTGAGCCTGTCTGCCTTCCTGCCGCAGGTTCGGCAGTGGAGGCCGGACCCCGGCGAGCGCCCGGGAGCCGACGAGCGCCCGGGAGCCGACGAACGCCCGGAGGCTGGCATGGCACCCGCCGACTCGCTTCGCCTGTTCGGTTTCGATTCGCCCATGCTCGCGCGCATGCGCCAGTTCATGCTCGGCGACACCCACGCACCCCCGATGCTGTCGGTCAGCGCCGCCGTGACGGAGGACCGCTTCTATGTCATCAACATGCGGCCCGGATGGCTGCGGCTGGATGTATATGATCGCAGCGGCACACTGCAATATATCCTGACCGAACCCCGTCCGGCGTTCAACAAGGACTATTACCCGACCGACATTGCCGTCCGCGAGCGTGACGACGGGACCGTGATCATTGCCATTGCCGTGCTCGAACCTGAACCCGGCATAGACGTGTACGCGTGGCCGGGATCCGGAAGGCAGCCCTGACACAGCCAGGCCCGTATCTTGGTCCCATGTCGGTTCCCCTGCTCAGCGAAAACATCCAGTACCTGAAGGGCGTTGGCCCGAAGCGTGCCCATGCGCTCGCTGCGGAGGGGATACGATCCGCAGCCGACCTGATTGCGCACTACCCCCGTCGGTACCTCGATCGGACCAACGTGCTGCGGATTGCCGACATTCGCGAGGCCGTCCCGGCTGCCACCGTCGTGGGGACGGTCTTGCGCACACGTTTTCACGCCCGTCGCGGTCGGGGCTCCCGGTTTGAGCTTACGGTGACCGACGGATCGGGCGCGTTTCTGACCTGCGTCTGGTTCCAGCGCGCCCGTGCCATGGCGAATTTGTTCGAAGAGGGCCAGCGCGTGGCGTTCCACGGTAAAATTACGCAGTTTTCGGGCCGGTGGAGCATGTCCCACCCCGAATTCGATCGTATTGACGATGCCGGCCCCAAGCTCGACACCGGCCGGATCATCGGGCTCTACCCCGGACATGCATCGTTCGACGAGGTCGGGCTCTCGAGCCGCCTTTTCAGGCGTATCCTCTTTACCTGGTTCAAGGAGAAGGGGGCCGGACTGGTCGACCCGCTACCCAAAGCGGTAGTCACTGAGTTCCACCTGATGGATGGCCGCAGGGCGCGGCGCGCCGTCCACTTCCCCAAGTCGCGCGAGGAGCTTGACGCGGCCATTCGCCGCCTCAAGTTCGAGGAACTCTTCTTTTTCCAGCTCATGATGGGCACCATCCGGAATCGGGTCTGCCGCGATGCAGCCCCGCCACTCGTACCCGATGGACCGCTTTTGGCCCGTTTTACAGAACGGTTACCATTCACGCTCACACCGGGTCAGCAGTCAGCCCTGCATGATATCCGGGTAGATACGACGGGGGGAGCCCGGATGAACCGGCTGCTGCAGGGGGATGTGGGCAGCGGCAAGACCGTTGTGGCTGTCATGGTGGCGCTCATGGCGGTTGACGCCGGGTATCAGGTCGCCTTTCTGGCACCGACCGAGATTCTGGCCGAACAGCATTTCCGGACGCTCTCCGCATGGCTCGACCCCCTGGGACTGTCCGTGGGACTGCTGACCGGCAGTACACGCCGGTCGGTACGGCGGGCGACACTCGACGGCATAGCCCAGGGTTCCATTTCCGTAGCCGTTGGTACACACGCCGTGATCCAGGAAGGGGTTGCATTTTCGCAGTTGGGTCTTTGCATCGTGGATGAGCAGCACCGGTTCGGCGTCATGCAGCGCGCAGCGCTCTACGGGAAGGGGGACCGGCCGCATATCCTGCTCATGTCGGCTACTCCCATACCGCGGTCCCTGGCCCTGACCGTCTATGGAGATCTCGACGTAACCGTAATCCGGGATCGTCCCCCAGGCCGCCAGGACGTGGAGACGCGCCTCTACTGGGAAAAAAGGCGACCGGAACTGCACGACCTCATGCGGCGGGAAATCACGGCTGGAAGACAGATCTATATGGTCTACCCACTCGTCGAGGAAAGTGAAGCCGATGAGCTGAAACACATCAGGGATGCGGAGTCCGGCTACCGGGACGTTTCCGAGGCATTTCCTGACGTTCAAGTCGAACTTGTACATGGCCAGATGAAAAGCGCGGACAAGGAGGAGGCCATGCAGTGTTTTGTACGAGGAGAAGCCGCCATTCTCGTATCCACGACCGTGATTGAGGTCGGCGTGGACGTTCCCAATGCCAGTGTCATGGTGATCGAGCATGCGGAACGTTTCGGGCTCAGCCAACTTCACCAGCTGCGCGGTCGGATAGGGCGCGGTCGGCACGCTGCAACGTGTGTGCTGATGTGTGATTTCAAGCGAAGTGAGGCCTCGAAAACACGACTCAAGGCCATGGTTGAAACAAACGACGGGTTTCGGATCAGTGAAGTTGACCTCAGACTGCGCGGTGCAGGTGACTTTTTTGGCACGAGACAGAGCGGCCTTCCCGCGTTCAAGCTGGCAGATGTCGCCGAGGACACCGACCTTGTCGGCGATACGCGTGTGGCGGCACGAGCGCTCCTCGACGTCGATCCGGCACTGTCCCGGCCTGAAAACCGAGCACTCAGGGACTATTTCCATGCGTTCGTTGCCCCGGACGGTCTGAGTATGAGCCGGATCGGGTAAAGAGCAGTAACGGTCAGAGCACAGACGGTCTCCAACAACCGACCTAACATATCCCACATATCCAATCCCCGATGAACGTATCTGAACAGCTACTCGCCATTCTCCAAAGTGAGGGAGTCCGACAAATCATCGGCGTAGCCGGCGATGCCCTCAATCCGCTGGTTACCGCCATGGGAAAACAGGATCGGGACAGCCCCGATTACGTCCGGTGGATCAAGATGAAACACGAAGGCAACGCCAGTTTTGCGGCGTTTGCACAGGGCGAGCTCGGGGGCAACATCGGCGTCTGTGCGAGCACGGTAGGTCCGGGCGCATTGCACCTGGTCAACGGCCTGTACAATGCCAAGAAAGAACGGTCGCCGGTACTTGCCATCACAGGTCAGGTACCCATTGAGCACATCGGCACGAATTACCACCAGGAAGTTGACCTGACGAAGGTCTTCGATGACATCTGCGCCTATCAGGCTGTGATACGAAGTGCGGAGGAGGCGCCGCGGGTCATTCTGCGGGCGCTCCGGATTGCCATCAATCACAAGTGTGTGTGTCGCATTGAATTACCGGCAGACATTGCGGAAATGCCAGCGGAGAATGTGCCCTTCGTGCACCAGGTCTTTCGCTCCAGGGCCGTCACCACGCCGCCCCGGGAGCAGCTCGATGCGGCGGTGCGGCTCATAGACGAGGCGGACACGGTCGGCATTCTCGCGGGTGCGGGCTGCCGCGACGCACGCGACGCCGTCCTGGCGTTTGCCAAAAAGCTCAATGCACCCATCACGCACACGGTTCGGGCGGCCGACATTTTCGATCACGAAAGCGAGAATGTGGTGGGCCTTACCGGACTTATTGGCAATCCGTCCGGCTACAAGGCCGTCATGGAGTGTGATCTGCTGATCATGCTCGGTACGGACTTTCCGTACGTCAACTACCTTCCCAAGTCCACGAAGACGATTCAGGTAGATATCCGTCCTGAATCGATTGGAAATCGTACGAATGTTTCCCTCGGTATTCACGCTGATGTTGGGTGCTTCACCCGGTACGTGCTGGAACAATGCGTCGAAAAACCAGATCGTCGGTTTGTCAAGAAGCTCAACAAGGAATTTCACGAGTGGCTGGACCATAACTGCCAGACGTCCAGCACGTCAAAGGAATTCACGGTCATGCACCCACAGGTGGTGGCCCGCGCCATCAGCGATGTGGCTGCGGACGATGCCATTTTCGTAGTGGACACGGGCACGTCGGCCATCTGGTCCACGAACTTCATGAACTTCCATACGGACCGGCGTGTGATAGGATCGTTCAACCATGGATCCATGGCTGTCGGACTACCGGCCGCCATCGGGGCGCAACTCCTCTTCCCGGAGCGGGAGGTCTGGGCGCTCGTGGGAGATGGCGCATTCAACATGTCGCTCCATGACTTTTCGACCGCTGTAGAATATGACCTTCCTATCAAGATCGCTGTTCTCAACAACTCGGAACTGGGCTTTGTGAAAATCGAAATGGAAGAGGCCGGGCTGGCTCCCAACTTCGATGCCCTTGAAGTAAAGAATTTCGACTTTGCAGGCTACGCCGAATTATGCGGTGGGGAGGGCGTCAACCTGGTGGAACCGGGCGATATCCTTCCTGCCATAGAAAAGGCTCGTGCTTCAACCAGGCCGTTCGTGCTCAATGCACACGTAACAAGCGGCGAGTTGTCCCTTCCCTCCAAAATCACACCGCATATGGCAAAGAATTTCGGCATATCAAAAGCGAAGGAGCTGATCGGTGCCATGCGGGGCGACGAGAAGCAGTGGGCCAACGTCAAGAAAGAGGTGCGGGCCTGGTTGGACAAGGAGTCATGATCTGCGCCAGATGGGTACACTCGAGCAGGGTTCGCCATACATGATCTTGCGGGCAACGCCCATGAGGCGCGTCGTGGCCTCGGCATACGCTGACTCGGGTACGTTCCGGCTGCCGCACCCTTTGATGACAACCATCCGGTCTTCGTAGCGGGACCAGTCGAAATCAGCCAGCAACCGAGCGAAGACGGCCGTCCGCACCGTCGTTTCATCACCCACCGTAACGGAGAGCGCCTTGCCAGCGGCTTTCGTCGCAACCAGCATCCAGGCCCATGGGGGTACGATGGCATCGGTCGTGCACGAGAGTGCCACGTGGGCGCCCTCAAACTCCGACCAGTCATACGCCCTCGTGGCATCGCGGAAGGCCTTCTCGCGCAGGATAAATCCCTTGTCGAGAAAGTCGGTCAAATCAAACGTCATGAGCCGGGCATCATCCCAGAGTTCTTCCAGATTGAAGACCTCGATGGGACTCTCCGCAACGCGGTTCCGGATAACGGGCTCAGGAGGAGATGTGGGCAGTTGTTCCATGTCCAGTCGTACGAACGGTCGGGGCGTGTGTTCACGCGGCGACCACGCTGCCGAGCCAAGCTCCGACGGCATCCAGGGCCTGGTCAATTTCTTCATCCGTGGTGTGGCGCCCCATGGAAAAGCGGACTGTGCCTTCGCCGTCGGCGGCGCTGACGCCCATGGCCTTGAGCACATGGCTTCCGGCACCTTTTCCGGTATTGCAGGCGCTGCCGGTCGAAACAGCAACCGTGCCAACCCCAGCCATCATTTCCTTGGCCTTGATGCCGCGGAACGTGGCGTTTGTGGTCTGGGGGAGGCGCTCGGCCTCTACACTGTTTATGACGATGTCGATTCCCGAGCGCCGTGCCAGGTCCATGAGTCCCTCCTCAAACCGGTCGCGTCGGGCACGCATCTCGCGAGAGTCGCCCTCAAGCCGCTGTGCCGCGACCTGGCACGCGGCACCAAGACCCACGATCCCCGGGACGTTGAGTGTACCTGCTCGGCGACCGTGTTCCTGTGCGCCACCTATCAGGAGCGGGTCCATCCGGACGCGCGGAGCCGTCACAAGCGCTCCGGTGCCCTTCGGGCCGTAGACCTTGTGGGCCGAGAGCGTCAGCATGTCAATGCCTTCCATGGAAACCGGCAGTTTGCCGACCGCCTGTGTGGCATCGGTCAGAAAAAGCGATCTGTGGCCACGAAGCACGGCCGCGATGTCAGCAATCGGCTGCACCGTGCCCGTTTCATTGTTTGCCCACATCACCGCTGTGAGCACCGTCTCGGGGGTCAGCGCCCGGGCAATGTCGTCCGGGGTGACGCGCCCCGCCGCATCTACCGGAATAATGGTCAGCGTGATGCCGGGCTGCCCGGCCGCCCGCTCCATGGCCGCCAGGACCGCCTTGTGCTCGGTTGCGACCGTTATCAGATGCCCCGGTTTTCCGGCCCGCACGAGGGGCTCGACAATACCGCATACGGCCATGTTGATGGCTTCTGTCGCGCCCGATGTGAAGGTTATCTGTTCGGGCTCGGCGGAAAGAACGGATGCGACGTCTTCCCGTGCCATTTCGACCGCCTCGCCCGCCGCCCAGCCCATGGCATGCGTCGTATTGGACGGATTTCCGTAATGCTCCGTAAAGAATGGAAGCATACGGTCAAGCACAATGGGCTCGACGGGGGTCGTAGCGTTATTGTCGAAATAGATCATGGCGGGTCAGAATGTGACACGCATACCGGCAAGGATGGTTCGGGGCAGTCCCGGGCGCAGTCCCGCCGGGCGGCGTGCAACAGCATATTCTTCGTCAAACAGGTTGCGGACAATACCGAAGATACGCACGTTCCGGTTGACCTCGTATCCGGCCGACAGTTCGGCGACGAAAAACGACTCGACCGACTCCTCGGGCACGAAATCGCCCTGCCCGGCGACGGTCCGCATGTCATCGACCCAGGCTCCCTGGAATGCCAGATCGAACGTACCGGTGTCCAATCCAAGATCGACCGTGAACTGATTGCGCGGTACATAGGGCAGCTCGTCGTCCTTCTCGACATCTCCCCAGTTGGCGAAGTCGCTCGTGAATGACGTTTCAAACGTGGCATCGGTGAACGTGTAGGATATCCCGACAGGAATCGAGAAGCGCCAGTCGACGAGTCGTCCCAGGTTTTCGCCGGCCGTGACTTCAACGCCGCGAACGCTCGCCTCACCGCCATTGAAAAGGTCACCACTGCCCGTTCCACCGCCGGCTGCCAGGTCTGTACCCAGCAGGTTTTCGAAATCGTTGTAAAAGAAGGCTACTTCCGCGCGCCGCGCGCCGTCATGGTAGCGCGCCCCGACTTCATAGTTGACGCTCTTCTCGGGGTCGGTTCCGACGGTCGATCCCGGAGGTGCAAATCCACGATGTACGCCACCGAATATCGTGGCGTCGGGTCCGACTTCTGCGGAAATGCCCACCCCCGGAATCCACACATCGACCTTGTTCTTGCGCTCGGAAAGATCACTACCCGTGCGTTCCACGTCGTTTTTGCCGAAGTCTTCCCGCCGGATGGAAATGTCTTCGTAGCGTAGTCCAGGCTGTATGGTCACACGGCCGGCGACTAGGCGTGGCTGCACGAAAAATGCCGTGGCGGTCGCCGTTTCAATCCGATTTGAATCCGTGCCCGGTACGCCGGGTGCTACCAGATTCATGCCCGAACCTGTCATGACGAAACCATCCACCCACTGGAACCGGTCCATTTCATCCTGATGGATGCGAACGCCGAGTTCCACATCGACCTGTCCAGTAGAGGTAGGACGCGTGTACTGCGCAACGGACTGGATACCCCGTGAGAGGTATTCGCGGTTATTGGCCTTCACGTTGAGTTGAACGGACGGATCGGTCGAGAGTCCCTGCACAACACTGAACTCCTGTGCGTGGTCGTCCGGGTTCTCAAGCAGGCTTGCAATACGCACACCACCCACGCGGTCCAGCTTGTACCAGTTGCGCGCGAACGTGGAGCGGTAGGCCGTCGTGGTGACCTGCAGGTTCGGGCCGGGCACGACCAGATGACGCAGCATGACCTGCCGGTACTCGGTGTTCATTTCGTCTTCGGCCGATCCTGCGTAGCGGCGGATGGGATTCGCCCGGAAGTCTGCATCGGTCAGCCCGAGATAGGTTTCATCGGATACTTCGTCCGTGAACAGGGCCTTCACCGACAAGGCCTGGTACGTTCCGGTATCCTTGGCGGTATTGATTCGGGCCTTGAGCATGATATCGGCCTTGTTAAAACCGGTATCCTGGCCCCCGTCCAGTTCCTTGTAACCGTTTGTCTGTGCATTGAAGGCCTGGACCAGGAAGCCACCATACTTCCAGGAGTTACCTACGAATCCTTCCAACGTCAGACTCTCTTCTTCACCCGCCTGCACGCGGGCCTCGCCGGAGAGCGTCTCGGGAATGGATTTAGAGAGCATATTGATGGCTCCTCCCGTCGTGTAGGGGCCATACTTGATCTGACTCGATCCTTTCCGGATTTCTATTTCCTCCATGCGCCCCACGGTCGGAAAGTAGTAGGCGGCCGAGGCGGCGTACGGCGCTGGAGCCACTGGAATGCCGTCTTCCATGATGCTGATCTTCGAGCTGCGCTCGGCCCCGCTGCCGCGGATGCCGATGTTGGGCCGGAGGCCGTAGCCATCTTCCTCCTGCAGGTTCAAGCCGGGTACGCTGCGAAGCGCCCGGTTGATGTCATTGGCTTCGAACTTTTCGAGCGAGTGGGCAGTCACTCGATGCGCCGAGCCCGGAATGCCCTCCATTCCCAGCGGGTGTGCCAGCATACTTTCTCGCTCGACGATAAGCTCCGGAATCTGGAGGATCACAGGTTCAAGCGGAATACGCACCGTCGCCGTTTGCCCCTCCTGGACGCGGACATTGAACGTGCTCGTCAGGTACCCTATCGACGAAATGCGCAGCTCATACGGCGCGGCGGGCAGGCCGCTTATTTCGAACCGCCCCCGCCGGTCAGCCGCCGTTCCAAAGGTCGTGCCGACGAGTTCAACATTCGCCCCCGGGATGGTTTCACCCGTATCGCTTGCGTAGACCGTGCCGGAAATACGACCGTTGGATTGAGCACCGGCTGAAGTGGTCAACAGGCTGAAAAGAACGGCCACAAGGCCAATGCGGTACAGAATAGTCATGTCACTATTGTGATTGTATGTCGACGCAGTCCAGGTTCTGTTTTGAATTTAGACACGATCTAAATAAGGTTTACTCTCCCCCAAATAAATTCATAATAGGCTCATATTTCTGTAGGGGAATCCCGGTGCGCGACGGGACGTAGGAAGGCGGAGTCCAAGTCAAGTGCTACTCCATGAAACGCTACTCCTGTCTCACTCGACATGCTGCCTCGCCGTCCAGCCAACGCGGCGTTCTTGTGGCAACGCTCCTGGCACTCCTGCTGGTGGGTTGCGACAGCGGTGGGGGGACGGGACCGGCGCGTCTTCCCATTGAAATTAATCCGGATGCGGTATTTGCGCCACCCACCGAGGCGGAGCTTGCCGCCGTGGAGGTTGACTGGTCATTCCGCACGATCAATGCCACGTCGGTGGCGGAACATCTGGAAACGCGCGTGACAGTGGGGGGTGCTGATGCGACGGTGCGCGTTGTATCACACCGTGTGCCCGGTCCCGAAGGCACGGAGGACATCAAACATTATGGCGCCATCATTACGCCCGACGGCCTTGCGCCGGGTGGCGCACCGGTACTTGTATACGCACACGGAGGAGATTCGGGCGTCAGCCTGGACGACGAAGTGTTGCCGCTGCTGGCTGTGCTTCCCGACGTCATCACGGGTTATGTCGTTGTGGTTCCCTCCTTTCGCGATGAACCACTTTCGTTCGGCGGCCAGACATGGACATCGGAAGGGCCTGCGAGCCCGTGGGACTACGACGTGGACGATGCGCTCTCCCTGCTCACCGTCACCCAACAGGAGGAACCGCTCGCAGATGCATCGAAGACGGTTGTGCTCGGCTTCAGCCGCGGGGCGGGTGTCGGTCTGCTCATGGACGTGCGCGACCCGCGTATCACGGGCGTCGTTGACTTCTTTGGCCCGACCGACTTCTACGGACAGTTCGTTCAGGACGTGTTCCAGGAAGCGCTCGATGGTCAACCGCGGGACCTTCCCGGTCTTGACGTACTGAACACTCGCTTCATCCAGCCACTCTCCGACGGTGATCTATCGCTTGGCATCATGCGCCTTGAACTGGCGCGCCGATCGCCCGTCCTCTGGGCGGGCGAACTGTCCCGCGTGCAGGTGCATCATGGCACGTCCGATACTATTGTACCGATTTCCCAGTCGCAGAGCCTTTCGGCGCGTATGGCTGGTATAGGACGCTCCGCACCGGAATATGAGGCATTCTTCTACGCGGGTGGCGCGCACGATCCGTTCACACTGAGCGGCAGTTTTTCCCGTGCCCGGGAGTTCCTGTTGGCCATTTTGTCCCAGTAGATGCGGCGTACTGTGTCTCATGGAACACGTGGTCACACCATAATGTATATCGCGGCCCCATGCCGCGTTCGTCTAGGGGTCCAGGACGCCGGCCTCTCACGCCGGTAACACGGGTTCAAATCCCGTACGCGGTACAATGAACAGAGGGCTGCTCCCGACAGGGAGTGGCCCTCTGTTCATTGTACCGCGTACACTATATGAAGAGGCCGGACCCGCTCGCGCGGGCCCGGCCTCTTCATGAAACGGCGGTTTGGATTCAGATGAACGTCAATTTCAGTTGAAGATGTAGCGCAGTCCAAACTGCATTCTCCACCGGGATGGCGTCCCCTCGATGTCAAATCGGTCATTACCTGTGTCGTCACCATTGCGGAACGTGTAGCGCGGCGTTGTCCCGTCGGCCTCGAACCCTTCAAATTGGTACAGATTGTAGTAGTTGAAGTTGCCGATCGCTGAGTAGAACGTGCCCCAACTGCTGTTGATCAGGTTGGCCACGTTGAAAATGTCGGCCGATACCTGCAACTTGTGTTGTTTACCGGCGACATCCACACCGAAATCGTGACGGATGGAGATGTCAAACTGGGCTGTGTAGGGAAGCCAGGAACCATTCTTTTCGGCGTATTGCCCACGGCGGTCCTTCAGGTTGTCATCGTCATTGATCACCCGATTCAGATTCTCCCACTGCTCAGCAGCCGTGACGACACTTCCATCGGACGCTGTGAAGTCAACGAGATTGATCTCCGAGGCCGATGCTGGCACAAACACCAGGCTTCGGTTACGGCTGGTGCTACCCGATTCGTTGTTGAGATTGCGGGCTGATCGGCCAGAAATGATGTAGGAAAACGGTCCGCCTGACTGGATGTTCGTAAACAGCGAGATCGTCGTTGACTGACGAGACGCCTTGCCCCAATCGATCTTCTGGCTGAGCGCCAGCAGGACGCGGTGCCCGGCGGCGAAATCGCTACGTCCAAACGCCGCATCGTTGCGACCGTTCACATTCACCTGACCACGCCACTGCGACGAATTCTGGGACGACGTGCCTTCGGTAACCGAATAGGAATCGCCATAGGACCATGCGCCCATCGCTGACAGTCCCATGTCGAATGACTTTTCAAACGTCGTGGACAGGTTCCATGTATGTCCCCGGGAGGTATTCGAGGCAACGTATACCGCATCATACGTGCCGTCAATACGGCCACCCGTGAAAACCGGGCGGTCGTCCGGCGATCCGGTAAAATTGAACGCCACCGTGGGATCCGAATTCACATTCGTATATGTGATGTTGTTCAGTGTCCTTGTGTAGAGTCCCTCAACGGAAGCCCGTACGCCGCCAGGCAACATGATGTCTGTTGCCAGGTTGGTCCGGAACATCTGCGGGTATTTGAAATCATCCGTGAACAGGTCAACCTGGCCCGACGGCACTACCTGATTCGGATTGACGGGCTGACCGTCTGGATCTGGATTGAATCGGAACGTATCCGGCAGGTCATTCAATCGTACTCCTCCGGCGGTCACACCGTTGTTCGTAAACATGGCTCCGGGCCAAACAAACGGAATACGGCTGGTGAAAATGCCGGCGCCACCCCGGATCTGCTTCACGATGTCATGACGCATGTCGTAGCTGAAACCGAGCCGTGGAGAGAGCATGAACTGACCATCCGGAGCTTGCCCGGCGGTCACATCCCGAGCTACGTCGTACTCGGCCTGCATTTTGGGTAGTGCCGTATCGCGCAGAAACGTATCGACCGTAGGATCATCGCTGATCACGGGGACATCGAGTCGCAGTCCGGCTGTAAGCGTAAACTGGTCATTCACGCGCCACTGGTCCTGGGCATAAAGACCAAATTGCATGGCATTGAAATCAGCGGCACCACTTCCATCGACTGCGAACGTTCTCGTGAAGGCCGAAGGACGCTCGTTGTTGATGAAGTCATCAATGCTGTTGAATTCGTAGGACCCGAAATTCTGCCGCAGGAACAGATTGAAAATGCTGTAGAATTCGTTGTGGGTCCCGACCGTGATTGTGTGTTTCCCCCGGAAGATGTCCAGGTTGTTCGTGATCGAGACGATGTCCTGATCAAGCTGATTGGCGGTCGAAAACTCCTCCGAGCCAAACCGGATGCTACCACCCGCTGTATCCCGAATGGATACCCACGGGAACCGGTCTCCAAGCGTACTGCGGTTGTCGCGGACACGCACATAGCTGACAATCAGGTTGTTCGCGTAGCGCGTTCCGAAGGTCGAGTTGAGCTCAAGGGCCGACGAGTTGGTTGTACTGGGGAAAAAGATGCCGTTGTTTGAGAAGTTCAACCGTGTGCTGCTTCCGGCAAACCGATTGAACTGTTCGGCATCGGTGAACTGGTGGCGAAGCGTCAGCTTGTGATCCCGGTTGATATTCCAGTTCAGCTTTCCGAACACTTTCGTTCCATCCAGATCTCCCGATACGTTACCGAAGGTGCCTGGGTCGTATCCATACGTATTGATCAGGAAGTTGCGCAGATTGTTGAGGTCGGCCTCCGAGGCGCGGCCGTCAACCGACGTGTACTCCGCCGTATTGAACGGGCGGGGGGTCGCGTCGCGTTGCAGTTCGACATTCGTGAAGAAGAACAGTTTGTTCTTGATGATGGGTCCGCCCAGCGAGAAACCAAACTGCTCCTCGGTGAAATCACTGACCTTTTCGCGGCTTACACCAAGACGATCGGACAGATTTTCGTTCGTCTTGCCGACCAGATCTTCGTTTTGCACGAAGTAATAGGCTGTGCCACGGAATTCGTTCGAGCCCGACTTGGTAACCGCGTTGATGCCGCCACCGGCAAAGCCACCGTAGGTCACGTCATAGGGAGAGAGAACGACCTGCAACTGGTCCAGGACATCGATACTGAACGGCGTAATACCGGTCTGCCCGCCATTCGTACCGGAGCTGGCCAGTCCAAACACGTCATTGTTCACCGCGCCGTCTATATAGAGCGCGTTGAACCGGTTGTTCATACCTGCGAATGTGATGCCGTTTCCGAACGAACTGGACTGCGGCGTAAGGCGCAGAAAGTCATTCAGGTTTCGGTCGAGCGTCGGGAGGTTTTCGATGTCGTCGGTTGAAATCTGTGTGTTGGCCCCGGCACGTTCGCCTGACGAACCCGCGGTGGCCTCAACGGACAGTTCATCCAGTTGCACCGTCCCTTCCTGCAGCACAAGGTTCTGCTCAAACGTGACACCAAGCCGGAGCATGATATCCTCGACGTCCGCGGACTGGAAACCCGTGAATGAAGCGGTTACGGTATACGGCCCACCGACACGCAGATTCCGGAGCGAAAACCGCCCCTCTGCGTCGGTTGCCGTACCATAGGTTGTACCTGTGGGTGTGTGTTCGGCTACCACATTGGCGCCGGGAAGAGTTTCTCCGTTGGAGTCGAATACAAATCCCGTCATGGATGATGTCGTCACGCCCTGGCCAAAGGCCGCGGAGGGTCCCAGCAACAAAGCGAGGAACAGTAGAGTGCGAAGCTGTGTTTTCATAGTCTTGAGTAGGTGAAGAGAAAGCTTTCGCAAGAAGGTGATTGAACGTTACCCCCAGTTTACCGGAATGCGGAGTGTTGTTGAAGATGAACCGTAGTTTTTGTGGAGGCGTGACGTGAATCATTCACAGAGAGGCGTGCTGGCAACGACGGTGATTGCGCTGTTCGTGGTTGCGCTCTTCTACATCCCGTGGCGCATTGAATCGACGGGAGACCTGACATGGGCACCGTTTTATCGGAATCCGGTCGTTGGGCAGTCGACGTTGCAGGGCAAGACCATTGAAACCCGCTTTGTAAGGCTCAAAGGACAGCCCGTCTGGTGGCTGCACGGATTGCAGATCGTGAGTGCCGCAGGAGCCGGATATGCCACATTTCACCTGGTTCGGCGCGATGAGGACGAGGAGAATACCTGACTATGCACGCCGAACACTGGGACGCCATTTTTCGAACGACGACCGATGCCGAACTGGGTTGGTACGAAGAGAATGTTGCCCAGACACTCAGGTTTTTGGACCGCATTCCTGCAGGCAATTCCCTCGATGTGTTCCTGCCCGGCGCAGGGACGTCGCGTCTGGTAGATGAACTGCTTCGCCGCGGGCACCGGCTTGTGCTGAACGATATCAGTCAGGCTGCGCTCAATAAACTGCAGATACGGCTCGGTGGCGAGGGGCACACGCCGGGCGAAAGGGACGCGGACGCGCGCATCCACTGGCTTCAC
>Ga0210009_1001053_pt1 | contig 25776 bp, 22 predicted proteins | sample CryGeyCG2114_065_FD_185457 | JGI IMG/M metagenome (GOLD analysis project Ga0210009, IMG submission 185457) | Groundwater microbial communities from aquifer - Crystal Geyser CG12_big_fil_rev_8/21/14_0.65 (SPAdes) (version 2) | ecosystem: Environmental > Aquatic > Deep subsurface > Groundwater ... | reverse complement strand
TCTCAAAGTTACCAACGAAGTCAAAGAAAGACTGAACATTTATAAGTTATGGGAGCTATGCCAAACTCAACAAGTAATTCAAGTTTGAGATTAGAAATTCAGAGAGAAAAAAGAACAACTTATCTTCAAGAAAAATCAGTCGCCGGGATGACTATGTCTAAAAAACTATATGCTATGGCAAGACTTGGCATGGTTTGTCGAAGATCATTAACGATAAAATATATTTGATTAAACTTTGGTGTTTATCTAAAAGTTAAGTAAAATTCCCATAAGAAATTTTTAAAAAAAGATTTTTGTGTCGCAGTTTTTTGTACGCACAAATAAATCGCTCAATTTAGGTAACAAATAATAGCACAACAAGTTTCAAGTAAAAGAAGAAAGTAAAAAGTCCACAGGATAACTTGCTATGATATCCGGCGAGTTATAAACGGTTGTATAGGAGTTATAAATATCGATAGTCCTGCCCCCCAAAAGGAGGAGTTCAATGAATAATTATATGAAAGCTTTATTAGTCCCTCTTATATTAGTTTCTCTTATAATAGTTTGCGGCGGTTGTTCAGTTGTATCATATAACCGTGCAGAATATATTGCAATATTGAAGTCGTATCCTGAATACAAATATGAACGCATAGAAACTTTGCCGGAATTTACTTATGCAAAATCATCTGACAAAAATCTAATAAAATTAAAAGATACTTTTAATCTTGAAGATAGTGCTGGTAATGGTGATGAAATGTCAAAGCTAATAAATCTTATGAAATGGGTACATAATATTGTGGAATATGATGGTAATTCGAAAAATCCTTATCCTAAAAATACTTTTAATATTATAAAAACTTGTCATGAAGAAAATAGGGGGATCAATTGTAGAATGATAGCAACAATCCTAAATGAAGTTTATTTATCAATGGGATTTCAAGCAAGATTTGTTACTTGCATGCCTGAAGAAAAGGATTTCAAAGACTGTCATGTAATAAATGAGGTGTATTCTACTACTTTTGATAAATGGATTTATATGGACCCTACGTATGAGGCATATTTTAAAGATGAAAACGGAGACTACTTGAGCATACGGGAAGTAAGAGAACGTTTGATAAACGATAAACCTTTAGTGTTAAATGATGAAATAAATCAAAAGCCTGTCGGTTCTTTATTTCGATTTTTTTATAAATTAGGAATAGTGAAATTTACCAGAGATGACTACGTTGATTATCTGTCAAAGAACTTATTTAGATTAAACAGCCCGGTTTGTAGTGAATTTAACTATGAAACAAAAGATAAAAATAGAAGTTATATTGAACTTATTCCGAGAGATTATAAAATAAAGAGTAATCCTGAGATCAAGACTTATGATGGATATGAAATAATGACACATTATACAAGTAATCCTGATGCATTTTGGCAAAAACCTTAGGAGACTTCAATTTCTAATTAGAATCTCTTGGTCTTGGTATAACACACTAGTTTATAAATTAAAAGCGCATATTACCAACCAATCAAGCAGATGGCGTTTTCGTTATTGGTATTTGAGTAATTATTGGCATTGTTGTTTAAGCGGCATCCTTGATGTGGGCTGCCAGTTAGTCGCCACACAATTATATGGTTCTCCTAATTTAAGTTGATCTTCAGTAAATGTCCTAATCTTTACTTAATTTTGAGAAACGGAAATAAAAATAAATGAAAAAATATTCTTCTGATGAAATTATAGATATTCTCAAAGGTCATAGGGAATTATTAAAAAAATATAGTGTTCTAAGAATTGGATTATTCGGTTCATTTTCAAGAAACGAATCAACTAAGACAAGCGATATTGATTTGCTCGTAGATTTTAAGGATAAATCTTTTGACAATTTTATCGATTTAGCTTTTGAGCTAGAGAAGATTTTCGGCAGAAAGGTTGATCTTCTTACTGAAAAAGGAATGAGTCCATACATATTTCCATTAGTTAAAAAAGAAATTCTTTGGTATGAAGCGTAATATAATTTATCTGCAACACATTATAGACGAAATCAATTTCATTACAAATGAAACTAAAAATCTTACTTACGAATCATTTGTGGAAAGCGAAATTTATACGAGAGCTTTTTCACGTAGTCTCGAAATCATCGGTGAAGCAGTTAAAAACTTATCTAATGATTTTAGAGAAACACACAAAGATATTGATTGGAAGAAAATATCAGGTATGAGAGACAAATTAATTCATCAATATTTTGGCGTTGATTATGATTTAATTTGGGATGTGGTTGAAAATAAATTACCGGTTATAAAGGGAAAAATTAATTTAATTTTTCAAGAATTAGAGCTTAAAAAAAATGATTAGTGAAAATCCCAGAGTCAGGTTTGCACCAAGCCCTACAGGATACTTACACGTTGGTGGACTTCGTACTGCGCTTTACAATTATCTTTTCGCCAAAAGAAATAACGGCGCTTTCATTCTTCGCATAGAAGATACGGACAGAACGCGCCTTGTTGAAGGAGCCGTTAAAAATCTAATTACGACTTTGAAATGGGCAGGATTAGATTTTGACGAGGGCCCGGGCAAAGATGGCGGATTTGGTCCTTACGTTCAGTCTGAGCGATTAACACTTTATAAAAGATATGCCGATGAACTTGTTCAACAAAAAAAAGCGTACTACTGTTTTTGCACTTCGGATCGAATAAAACAATTACGTGATGAACAACAAAAAACCGGACTCCAATCCAAATACGACAAGCATTGTCTTCATTTAACTGAAAATGAAATAAGAGATACGCTGAAAAACAATGAACCCTATGTTATCCGGCTAAATGTTCAACCTAATGAACTGATCAATATCGAAGATATCATTCGTGGAGAGGTTACGTTTAACAGCAATGTAGTTGACGATCAAATATTATTGAAGAGTGACGGTTATCCAACCTATCACCTTGCAAATGTGGTTGACGATCATCTGATGAAAATTACCCATGTGATCCGCGGCGAAGAATGGCTTTCATCAACGCCGAAACATATTTTACTTTATAATTATTTCGGTTGGGAAATTCCAAAATTTGCGCACCTCCCTCTTTTGTTAAATCCCGATAAATCGAAGCTAAGTAAACGTCAGGGAGATGTTGCGGTTGAAGATTACCGCGCGAAGGGATATTTGAAAGATGCCTTAGTAAATTTTGTTGCTATGCTCGGTTGGAGCGCCGGAGATGATAGAGAGTTTTATTATCTGGACGAGCTTTGCAGTTCTTTTTCATTGGAACGGGTAAATAAATCCGGAGCGGTTTTTAATATTGAAAAACTTCAAGCGATGAACTTTGCTCATCTTCAAAAAAAAACCGATGGTGAATTGCTCAATCTGCTGAAGGAAGAAGTTGCGGTTTCATCTTTTAATGACCATTTATTAAGTGATGAAAAGTTACTTCTTATCATCCAGTCAATGAAAGAGAGGATAAATTTTGTAAAAGAAATTATTCTCAACGCCTCTTATTTCTTCATTGCGCCGCAAACTTATGATCAAGATGCAGTTAAAAAAAGATGGACTGCTGAAAGTGCCGGGCTTCTTCAAAAATTTGCCGAAACCATTCGGGGAGTAGAAAATCCATCAAAAGAAGATTTTGAAAATGCTTTGCACCAGGTTGCTGAAATAGCCGGAGTTAAAAATGGGGCAATAATTCATCCTCTGCGATTAGCCGTCTCCGGAGTTAGCGGCGGTCCGGGGTTATATGATATTATTTTCATTCTCGGTAAAGAAGAAACGCTTGGGAGGATAAATATCGCCTTAGAAAAAATAATTATCTGATTTTCGGCCTCATTTAGCCATTTTCGCTATTATGAAATGACAAATAATTCGATTATTTTAGCATACAGAATTATTTCTACTTATTAGGATTTGTTTATCATCTACATTTGCTCCTCCCTTTTTCTACCGATAGAGATCGCGCGAACTATTCTTCATGAGTTGAAAATTAATTCACGGAAAAATATCAACTACATGAAAGTATACAATACATGACCACAGCCTTCAATGGATTAGGACTCTCCGACGAAATGCTTCAAGCTATCAAAATGAAGGGTTTCGAAGAACCGACTGAAATCCAAAGCAAAATTATCCCGCTCATCTTACAATCTGAGAATGACTTAATCGGACAAGCACAAACCGGCACGGGAAAAACTGCGGCGTTTGCCTTACCAATTATTGATAAATTGGAACTCAAAGCCAGCCACCTCCAGGTATTAGTCCTCGTGCCTACTCGCGAACTTGCTATCCAGGTTGCAGAAGAATTTAATTCTCTTCGAGGGCACAAAAATATTCACGTCACTCCAATTTATGGAGGACAATCTTACGACACCCAATTAAGAAGATTGAAAAAAGGAGTTGATGTTATTGTTGGAACTCCTGGTAGAGTTATGGACTTATTGAAGCGAAAGATTTTTTCTCTCGGCAAACTTTCTTTTGTGGTTTTAGATGAAGCGGATGAAATGCTTAATATGGGATTCATAGAGGACATCGAAGAAATTTTAAGCGGCGCTAACCCTGAGCGAAGAACATTTTTATTCTCCGCAACTATGCCGGAACGCATTTCTAATCTTGCCAAAAAATATATGAAAAACCGCGAAATTGTGAAGGCAAAACATGCGGGACAAACCATTTCTTTAACCGATCAGGTTTATTTTGAAGTACGCGAATCAGAGAAACTCGAAGCTCTCTGCCGAATTATTGATACAACGAATGAATTTTATGGGATTGTCTTTTGCAGGACAAAAAATGATGTTGATTATATTACTTCCAAATTACATGACCGCGATTATGATTCTGAAGGTTTGCATGGGGATATCTCACAGGCACAACGTGAAAAAATCCTAAATAAATTTAAAAAGAAAAAGACGAATGTTCTTGTTGCAACAGATGTTGCTGCAAGAGGTTTGGATATTGATGACCTTACCCATGTCATAAATTTTGCACTTCCACAAGATCCGGAGGCGTATCTGCATCGCATAGGTAGAACGGGTAGAGCCGGAAAAGAAGGAACCGCAATTACTTTTGTATCGCCTGAAGAATACAGAAAATTGATGTTCATTAAAAACATTACTAAAACTGATATTCGTAAAGGACGCATTCCACGGGTACAAGAAGTTATCAATTTCAAAAAAGAAAAAATCGCTATTGAAATTAAAAATCTTATCACTAAAGGAGTGTCTTCAAATTACGTTACCCTCGCAAAAGACTTGCTCGAAGGTAATTCCGCTGAAGAAATTACTTCTGCATTGATCCAATACGCATTTCAAAATTCTCTTGAAGAAGGAAGTTACGCTAATGTTCAAGACTTCTTCGAATCGAAGAGGCAACCTGGAAAATTTGAATCGAAAGGGAGCGGATCGAGAGGAAGACAAGAAACTCGTGGCGGAAGAGGAAGAGAAGAAAGACCAAGAGATGGAAGAAGAAGAGATGATAGCCGTGGTGGTGAACGAAGATGGAGAGAAGAAGGCGGATTTAGAAGTGAAGGAAGAGAAAGAGGCGGCAAGGGACAAGAAAGATTATTTATTGCCGCCGGGAAAAAAGACGGCTTAAGTCCGAAAAAGTTGGTTGACATGCTGATGCAAAAGACCAACATCGAATCACGTAGAATTGATGCGGTTCAAGTAATGGACAGTTATTCATTCTTTTCGGTCTCTCCGCGTGATGCTGAAGTTGTCTTAGAAAAATTAAATTCAAAAAAGAAGGGCGACCGGAGTGTAGTTGAGCGCGCAAAACCTTCGAAATAATAATATTAAGTTCTAACCCGGATAAACCGGAAATAACAAAAAACAAATACCAAATAATATTAAATGAATGGTTGTATGATTGAATGAAAAACATACATCCATTCCTCTTCATTCATTCTCTGATTTATTTGGCTCGTTACTATTCCGCCAAATATTACAGGAAATTAAATGCTAACGTATTAAAAGACCCGGGAGTTCCGTCCCGGGTTTTTTTGTTTTAAATTTCAGTAAATTTGTAATAAAAAAAATTGAAGCCTTATGAACGAACTACATAACATGGAAATTTCATCTGCATCTCCTAAAAAAAAGAATTTTATTTATGAGATCATTGATGATGATTTACAAACAAATAAATGGAACGGAGACGTTCATACTCGTTTTCCGCCCGAACCAAATGGTTATCTTCATATTGGACACGCAAAATCAATTTTTCTAAATTACGGTATTTCCGAAGATTTCCATGGAAAATTTAATCTCCGTTTTGATGACACAAATCCCAGCAAAGAAGAACAGGAATATGTTGATTCAATAATTGAAGACGTAAAATGGCTCGGCGCTGATTTCGAAAAAAGAATATTTTTTGCTTCCGATTATTTTGATCAAATGTATCAGTTAGCTGTTGAGTTGATCAAAAAAGGGAAGGCTTATGTCTGCGATTTAAATGGAGATGAAATCCGCTCGTCTCGCGGGACGCTAACCGAACCGGGAAAAGAAAGTCCGTTCCGGAACAGGAGCATAGAAGAGAACCTTAATTTATTTCAGCGGATGCGCACGGGTGAATTTCGGGATGGTGAAAAAACTCTTCGTGCAAAAATTGATATGGCGTCTCCAAATATTAATTTACGCGATCCGATTATGTACCGCATCGTTCATGAAGAGCATCAAAGGCAGGGCAAGAAGTGGTGCATCTACCCGACTTATGATTGGGCGCATGGATTGGAAGATTCGATCGAAAAAATTACCCACTCAATTTGTACATTAGAATTTGAAAACCATCGTCCTCTTTATGATTGGTTTTTGAATGAACTTGGAATGCATCATCCCCAACAAATTGAATTTGCCAGGTTAAATTTGAATTATACCGTAATGAGCAAACGAAAACTTCTGCAGCTTGTAAAAGACAATTATGTTGATGATTGGGATGATCCAAGAATGCCAACTATATCAGGACTGCGGCGCAGGGGTTACACTTCCGAAGCATTGAAAGATTTCACCGAGTCAATTGGAGTGGCAAAAAGAGATGCGATGACAGATATTTCCCTGCTTGAATTTTCAATTCGCAATGATCTAAATAAGCGCGCTCAAAGGGCAATGGCAGTGCTTCGTCCGTTAAAAATTGTTATAACAAATTATCCGGAAGATCAAGTTGAAGAACTGGAAGCGGTTAATAACCCGGAAGACGCATCAATGGGAAAAAGAGTTCTCCCCTTTTCACGAGAAATTTTTATTGAACAAACCGATTTTATGGAAAATCCACCAAAAGGTTTTCACCGTCTAATTCCTGGCGGCGAGGTGCGATTGCGTTATGCTTACATTATAAGATGCGATGAAGCAATTGAAAATGAAACCGGAGAGGTTGTTGAATTACACTGCTCATTCGATCCAGACACAAAAAGCGGTACGGGAACGAGCACAAAAAAAGTAAAAGGAACAATTCATTGGGTCTCGGCTTCACAAGCGGTTTCCGTTGAGGTAAGATTGTACGAAAGGCTTTTCACCATTGAAAACCCGGCTTCGGACGAGAATTGGTTATCTTTTCTAAATCCAAATTCAGTCGAAATTATTACCGGCGCACTTGTTGAACCATCTCTAAGTAAAGCAAAAATTGGAGAACATATCCAGTTTGAAAGGAATGGCTACTTTTGTGTGGATTCGAAATATGCAATTAACGAAAGATTAGTTTTTAACCGAACCGTTACTTTAAAAGATAGCTGGAGACCAAAAAAATAATCATATAAGATGATTCAGCTTTATTGATGGATCATCTTTTTTTAAAGTTTGGAATGATTTCCCATCATCCATAAAAACTCAACCATGAGCCATGCGACTTGCCGCACTCTGTTATTTTTTCCTTTCACTTTTTGGTTTGCCGATAAATGGGCTATTGTTTATCGTTTCAAAAGTAACTTGCATTTCATCAAGCGTTTCTACAAGCTGCTTGAGAATACTTAAAAATTGTCCCTGCTGGGTTACAAGAAAATCAGAAAATTTTTCAAGCTTCGGCAACACTTCATTTAGATTGGTAATGGTTTTACGGATTGGCTCAATAACTTGTTTCCCGCCGGGGTCTATCATTTTAACAATGAGTCCTTCAGGCTTGCTATAAGCAGTTAACACAGTATCCAAGCGCATCAACGAAAGATTAACCAAACCCGTCATCACGCGTAACGAATCGGAGATGTTTGCAGCATTAACAACTAATGTGGATAATGGACGTTTGCCGGATTTATCAGGTTTTGAGATGGTTTCAAAATCAACATTTAAATTGTCGGTAATTTTTTTAAGCCCCTCAGCAGCATCAGCCATATTAACCATGGCGCGGAAGAATGCTCCTTTATCAACATTATTGTCTTTGTTTATATTTTCGGAAAAAGCGGCGAGGTTATAAATAACAGTGTTCAACGGATCGCCGGTTTTTTTAACCATGTTTTTAGCCAATAGAGCTTCTCCTTGAGGAACATCTATTGCAGGAATCATACTTCCCTCAATTACTACAGAGGAAATATCCGGACCCTGCAGAAACTCAATGGTACTTGTATTTGTAACGGGATTAATGCTTTTAAAAAGAGCTGAATTGCTAACAATTTTCTGCTTGAATTCTTCATAGACTTCAAAATCGGCAAGGATATAATTATCGTCTGTTAGTATAAAATCAGTAACAACACCAATCTTAAATCCTTTAAAAAAGACTGAAGTAGATGACGAGAGTCCAACAGCATCACCAAATTTGGCTTTGAAAAGATATTTCTTTTCAAATACCTTGTTTTGCAAAAACAAATACCCTGTTGAAGCGGCTATAATACTAAGCGCAACAATTAGGAAAGTGCCCACGATTCTTTCTGAATATCGCATTTTGAATTTCATAAGTTACTCTGCTAATAATTTTGAAATTAATCCGGTAACAAAATCAGCGTTTGATTTCTTAAGTACTTTAAAAGTATCTGACGAGTAATAGGCTCCTTGCTGCAAGAGAATAACCATATCAGCCAACTCATATAACTGTACATCAACGCTTTCGCTAAATATCTGAATAATTTTTTCTTCTTTCAACTTTAAAATTAATTTAAAGATAGATTTTTTAATTTCTAAACTGCAGTTCATAAACGGATCGTCGTAAAATATTATTTTCGGCTCCGTAAGGTACGTCCTTACAAACAAAAGCGCTTTTTGTGTTGATATCGTTAATTTTGCAGGCCGTTCTGTAAGTATTTTTACCGGTAATCCGAAGAAGTCCATTAGCCCGGAAATTTTCTCTTTTTTTCTGTCAAGCGATATTTCCGGGAAATGAAAATCATAAGGTACCAAAAGATTTTCGAGAACATTTAAATTTGAAAGTAGCCCGCCATGCTGAAAGACAAAACCGATTTGTTTTCTTACAGCTCTTTCTTTTTTCTGAAACGAAGTATACACATTTTCCCCGCCAAGTAAAATCTTCCCTTTATCAGGTTGAATTAAGCCAGCAAGAACTTTGAGCACATTTGAATTCTCCTCCGGCTGATCGGATAAAATACCGTAAAGCTGCCCTCCAAACGAAAATGAAAAATCTTTTAGTAGTTGAGTTTCCTTTTTATAGAATACTTTATTTGCTTCTAACTTCTGCATCATACTAAATAAATAATTGCCGTGAGAAGAATATCAAAGAGTATGACCCAGCTCAGAGAAAGTACCACTCCTTTTATCGTACGCTGCGGCACTTCCGTTGAGGCAAAGTTAACCTGAAGTCCCTGGTAACTTGAGACAACAGCAACTACAAACCCGAAGAAAAGTGATTTGATAAAACTTGAAATAACATCAATAACTGATATTTCAGAAAATAATTTAGTGAGAAAATCAAGAATCGGGATCGGCGCAAAAAGGTATGCCATAAACCAGCCGCCCGCTAACGCAGCGACATTGAAATAAATAGTTAGCGCCATCATTGAGAGTACAACGCCAAGCACTCTTGGAACGACCAAATATAAAACCGGCGAGATGCCGAAGGAAACAAGCGACTCCACCTCCTGGTTCACTACCATGTTCCCAAGCTCAGTTGCAATAGCGGTTCCCGACCGTGCAATAATAATAAAGGCGGTAAGCAGCCCTCCAAGTTCACGCAGTATAACTGTTACAAGAATAGTGTAAAGAAGTTTGCTCTGGCCGAACCCGGGCAGAATCGCGCTTCCTTCAAGAATAATTATTCCGCCGACAGCAACTGCTACAAAAGAGATCAAACCTAACGCTTCGAACCCTGTAAAAAGAATTTGACGGATCAGGATAAGGCGGGTAATTTTCCTTTGAAGAAAAAAGTTTTTCAGTTCATAAAGAATTTCAAAAACAAAAGAAACCACAGAGGTAGTCTTCGAATAAAACAACCTCACGCGATTTGCAAATGCTAAAGAAATTTTTTGTACCATAAAATAATTCATCCTTTTAATAGAAACACTGCTCCTCGAACAAATGTTCAGCAGGATTTATAAATTAATTTTTAATTTTATCTAAAGCTTTTTTTGCGGCATCAAGTAAAAACTTTTCACTTACCGGTTTGCCCGATGCATGTATCATCCAAACATCGGGAGAGACACTGCCAAAAGTTGCCATTCTTTCAAATTCTTTTCCAAGATTCCCGGTTTGTTTTATATGTTCATCAATTTGAAATGAGATGATATGACCAAGCGGATAATCCGGTAAATAAAGGAATGAATCAATCATATGCGAATAAATCCCGAGCAGAATCACATCTTTAATTTTGAAAACCGGGGCGTAATATTTATTCCAAATATTTTTTGAGATCGTGAGTACAGCTTCTTTTAATTCCCCTGCGTCAGCGCCGGGATGCCCGTACATCCAATGCCAAACGTCAATATCAACAAGTGATACACCGGCAATTTCATATGTCGCCCATAAATCTTGAAGGGCGCGTAAGTATTGCGCATTTTCATCCTCCGGTTGTAAACCTAATAACGCCAAATCTCTACTTTGAAAAAGAAACGCAAACGCTTCAGTAAAAGCTGTGTTTGGAACTCCCTGCAGCAGATAATGATCAATTGAGTTGAGTGAAAAAGTCTGCTCAACATTATGCCCCATTTCATGAACTGCTATGTTATAGCCTTTATAATTCATTCCAGATTTATCAACCCTTGTGCGAAGATGAGCTTTCTCCGAACGCATTCCGGCACCCCATGCATGTCCCGAACCGCGTGCAGGATCAACAACAATATTATTCGCTAAAAATTTTGCTCTCTCTTTCGAAAAGCCGAGCTTCTCTAAAAGATTGGGAATATCTGCTTGATAAGCTTGCGGAGTCGGATATTTTTTTGCGACTATTTTATCCAGGTCGGTTTCAGAATATTTACTCTTTGACTTGAACCCGTTATACCAAATGTCAAAAGGTTCGAGTGACCGCCCAAGTCTCTTCTCAATTAAGAGAGCCGTCTCTTTCACAAGCGGCGAAGATAAAATTGCTTCCAAAATTTCTTTTACACGAACTTCCGGTATTTCACGGTTTTCGTTAAATCTTCTTTCGATCATAGTTTTTGCGGTTGGCGAATAAGGATCAGCTAATTTTGAAGCCTTGAAATCATCAAGTAACATTTGATAACGGGTATTTGGTTCAGCTTCGTTGGAAAACATCTTCGTTTCATTTACGTTTTCAGAATAGTCTTTTACAGAAGAAACTTTTATTTCATTTGTGAAAGGATTCCAATCCACGGCAGGATTATCAATAGCAATTTGGGGAATAGTCTGCGTAACAATTCTTTCCATAACTTTTTGAACTATCCGTTGTTTCTCTAAACCATTTTTTTGAATTTGATAATTTGCTTTTAATTCATCGCGCAAATTCCAATGGGAAAGTAAACGCATTTTTTCAGGAAAGAGCCGCTCCCCTTTTTCACTAAGTACATGATGCATCCAAATGTTATAACCGGCAATATAGGCTGACGATTTTGCTGAAGCATCGCCGATAGCTAAATTCACTTCAGCGGGAATTCTTTTTGCGAAGCGTTGAGCCAGCCTCGTTTCAGCCCAATCAATGCGCGACCAATCCCCACTTTTAGATAAACGATCTTCCAAAGTGGTTAAAGGGAAATTGAGAAGCACCACAAACGCAATTTTATTTTGAAAAAAATCATCGTTAATGTGCGCGGAAGGATCATAACCGGCAAATATTTCGTCAACAGGGAGAATAGGACCTAATTCCAAATCTGCCTGCCGACGATAATCTAAACTCAATTTATTGAAATGACCATCGGTTTGTTCTAAAAGATATTCAAATCTTTCAAATAGCTGATGATGCGTCTCCGCATTGCCGGCATAATTTGTCATTACAAAATCTTCGAACTCTTGTTGGCTTCCGTCTCCCGACTGCCAGAATACTGTAACTTGAGTAATTCCTTTTTCAATTTTTAATTTTTGCGAATCACCGTATTTTTGAATTAGTTGATGGTTCAACTTCTGAGCTGATTGGTCAATCCAATCTGGTTTTAACGATTGCGCTTTCATAAAAGTCATTCCAAACAAAATAAAAAAAAGAAATGTTGTTGAAAGAAATTTTTTCATAAGAGTCCTTCTTATTTTTCATCAAGAAATTTTTGAATTTCGGTTCTGCATAAATCCAATTCACAGCCAATGGCTAAATGTCCGCAGTCATTTTTTAGTAAAAGAGTTTTTGCTTTTGTAACTGCGGCAAAATCAAGCGCCGGTTTTGGATTTAGCAGCAGGTCTGTCTCCGATACAATAATAAAAAGTTTTGCTTTAATTCGTTTAGCAGTTTCTTCAAAAGTTGAATTAAAATTTCGTGTAATATCGTGCGTAAACATAGCATCAATTTGTGTAAGATAACACGCGGTCGTAAAAATAGGTGAAGTTCTCTCAAACTTTTTTGCCAACTCAGAAAACTTTTCATCCGGATAATTTTTGTTGATGTTTGCCGGAGTTCGCGCTAAAAGTTGAATGATAATGTTTAACTTTTTCAAAATTTCATTTTCCGGTTCTTCATATTTTTTCCCGGATAAAATTATCTCTTTCATCAACGAAAAAATAATTTTATCGTTGGAAGTAACTTTCGGTGAGGACGAATAAGGAATGGCTTTATCCATAAAATCAGGATATGCAGCTACGAACTCAAAGACCTGCATACTTCCCATAGAGCCGCCGATAACAGCAAACAAATGATCAATTCCAAGAATATTTTTTACTACTTTATATTCCGATTCAACCATATCACGGATCGTAATTTCCGGGAAAGGAATTTCATCACTATAATTTGTTGGTGAGGTTGAGACTCCGTTCCCAAGCGCATCAACAATAATGATAAAATAATGAGTAGTATCTATCAGTTTATCTGCGCCAAGTAATCCTACAACATCTTTACTTACCCCTGCAAACCAGGTCGGATATAGAATTGCATTTGTTCGTTCTTGATTTAGCGAACCAAAAGTACGATAACCTATTTTGCAGTCATTAAGAATTTTCCCGCTTTGTAATTTCAGGTCGCCGATCATACCAAATTGCTGAATGTTCCCGGCAGAACTTTGCTGATAAAAAAGAAGGAGCCATACAAAAAGTATTAATCGTTTCAAGTTAAGAACCTTTCACTGCTTCTCTTCCGATGCTATAATAGGTGTAATTTAGCTCTTTCATCTTTGACGGATCAAAAATATTTCTTCCGTCAAAAATTACTTTATTTTTCAACTTAGATGAAACAACGGTAAAATCAGGATTCCTGAATTCATTCCATTCGGTTAAAAGTAGAAGAGCATCAGCATCGTTGAGGGCGTCGAATTCATTTTCTGAGTAAGTAATACGATCTTGTAGATAAAATTTGGCGGTTCTTGCTGACACGGGATCGTGCGCCGAAACTGTTGCGCCATGTTTTAACAATTCATTAATAATAACAACCGAAGGGGCTTCACGCATATCATCGGTATTTGGTTTGAATGACAAACCCCACACCGCGAAATGTTTTCCTTTAAGATCACCACCAAAATGAGCCAACACTTTTTCAACCAACACAAGCTTCTGAGCTTTATTCACTTGATCAACTGCAGTGAGAATTTTTAATGGAGAGTCGTTTTCTGCGGAAGTTTTTATAAGTGCATTTACATCTTTCGGAAAACAAGATCCGCCATAACCGATTCCGGGGAATAAAAACCTTTTCCCGATTCTATTATCGGTTCCCATCCCGCGCCGGATCATATCTATGTTAGCGCCGACTTTCTCACAAAAATTTGCAAGTTCGTTCATAAAAGTTATGCGCATGGCTAAATACGAATTGGCGGCATATTTTGTCACTTCTGCGCTTGCAGTATCCATCGCTATAATTGGATTGCCTTGCCGCACAAACGGTTCGTACAATTCTCTCATTCTTTGCATTGAATATTCATTGTTTGTTCCTACAACAATACGATCAGGTTTCAAAAAATCATCTACCGCAAAACCCTCCCGCAAAAATTCCGGATTTGAAACAACATCGAAATTTTTAACTCCGGCTTGTGCAATTTTATCTGTAACTCTTTTTGCTGTTCCGACAGGAACGGTGCTTTTATTTACGATAATTTTAAAAACTTTGTCGCCATTTTCTTTTAATATTTTCCCTATAGATTCCGCAACTCCCAAAACGTATTGCAAATCAGCGGAGCCGTCATCGCCTTGCGGAGTGGGCAAACAAAGAAAAATTATTTCAGAATTTAAGACAGATTCCTTTAGATCATCAGTAAAAAATAACCTCTTTTTAGCAATATTTCTGTAGAAGATAGTTTCAAGACCGGGTTCATAAATAGTAACTTCGGCATTTTTTAATTTTTCGAGCTTCTCTTTATCATTATCAACACAAAAAACATTGTTCCCCATTTCGGCAAAACAAGTTCCGGTTACAAGTCCGACATAACCGGTTCCCACTACAGCAAGATTCATTTAACACTCCTAAATTTTTGTAATGATTTCAATTGAACAAACTAAAATTAACTATTTTTATCCGATAAGAAAAAGAGGAGACAGTTAGTAAAAATATTCAGCACAAAATGGTAACAAGATTAATAGGATAAAAACTTGACGGAATGAATGAATGAATGAATGAATGAATGAGTGAATGAATGAATGAATGAATGAGTGAATGAGTGGTTGAATGGTTGAGAAATCCAAACTTCATACTATTTGTCCCGGTAGCTGTCGGGTTGATTTCCATCCAGTCATACAGGCATTCAATCATTCATTAATCAATAACCTTTGGGCTCTTGATTTGAAACGTTATGAGATTCTTAAATCATTTTTCAAAATCGTGACTGTTTTTTGCCGCAAATTCAGTAATTTTAGCAAAAGAAAATCCAAATTTTAGCTAACAAAGGAAGTAATTATGAGCATTTTAGTGGATAAAAAAACGCGCCTCGTAGTTCAGGGAATTACCGGAAGCGAAGGTTCTTTTCATGCAAAACAAATGATCGAGTACAAAACAAAAGTAGTAGCCGGCGTTACTCCGGGCAAGGGCGGAACCAAGTTTGACGATACCGACATCCCAATTTTTAACACGGTTACTGAAGCGGTAAAAATTGCGAAGGCAAATACTTCGATTATTTTTGTTCCTCCGGCATTCGCGGCAGATGCTATTTTAGAGGCTGCAACTGCCGGCATCAAGGTAATCATTTGTATTTCAGAAGGAATTCCTATAAAAGATATGACGAGAACTTACAACGCTATCAAGAATAAGGATGTTGTTTTGATCGGTCCGAACTGTCCCGGAGTTATTTCTCCCGGACAAGCAAAAGTTGGAATCATGCCCGGTTTCATTCATAAGCAGGGAAAAATCGGAGTTATTTCTCGCAGCGGAACATTGACATACGAAGCCGTAAAACAACTAACTGATCTCAACATCGGGCAATCAACTTGCGTTGGTATCGGCGGCGACCCGATCATCGGTTCACAATTTTTAAATATTATTAAAATGTTTAACGATGATCCGGGAACTGAAGGAATCGTCATGATCGGAGAAATCGGCGGAAGCGCTGAAGAAGACGCAGCCGCTTTTATAAAGAAAAATGTTAAGAAACCGGTTGTCGGGTTTATTGCCGGGAAAACCGCTCCTCCCGGAAGAAGAATGGGACACGCAGGCGCAATCATTTCAGGCGGAAAAGGAACTGCCGCTGAAAAAATGTTGGCAATGAAAAAAGCCGGTATTCACGTCGTCGAAAGCCCTGCTGAAATTGGAATCACTATGAAAAAAGCTTTGGCAGATTTTTACGGGAACAAGAAACCGATGAAAAAAACATTAGCCAAAACTGCTCTAAAGAAAAAAGTTGTTAAAAAGAAAGCAGCTAAAAAATAGTTTTTCTAAAAAAAATTGATTAAGCGTCACCTGTATTGAATTCAGACGACGCAATTTTTATGTACCATAAACGGAGAGTAAATGACAAATAGAACATTTGCAATGATTAAACCTGATGCGGTAAAAAAAAATCTAATCGGACAAATAATTACAAAATTCACAGAAGCCGGTTTCAAAATTAAAGCGATGAAAATGACGCGTCTTACCAAAGAATCAGCACAAGGATTTTATGAGGTTCATAAAGAAAGACCATTTTATAACGGCTTAGTTGAATTCATGATTTCCGGTCCGGTAGTTGCTTTAGCATTAGAAAAAGAAAATGCCGTAGCCGATTACAGAAAACTTATTGGTGCAACTGATCCGGCTGACGCTGAAGAAGGAACAATTCGCAAATTGTACGCAGACAGCAAAAGTGAAAATGTCGTTCACGGTTCTGATTCAGATGAAAATGCTGCAATGGAAATTGCCCACTTTTTCTCAAGAGACGAATTATTAAATAACTCTACAGATTAACATTGCTCCACTGGAAAAAAATTTCTTCACAGACAAAATTCCAAAATGACCATTGGAGTTACTGCATTGATGAATTTCAAGGACTGAATGGAGAGTTTGGTGTTTATCATTACGTCCATACCGCCGGTTCTTCGATGGTGATTCCTGTTACGGTCAATAAAAATATCTTAATGGTTAAGCAATATCGTTATTTAAATGATCGTGAAAGTATTGAGTTCCCGTGCGGCGGGATGGAAGAAGGAATTTCTTACCCGGAAAATGCTTTAAAAGAATTAAGAGAAGAAACAGGATTTTCCGCAAAATCACTTTTACAGATCGGAGAATTTGCTCCGTATACCGGGGCAGCGGATGAAATTTCCAAAGTATTTCTAGCAAAAGATTTGTTCCACGCTCCTCTTCCGAAAGACACTACGGAAGAATTTGAAATGCTGGAAAAAACTCCGAAAGAAATTGAAGAAATGATCAATAAAAATATTATTTGGGATGGATTAACTTTAGCGGCATGGTCGCTTGCAAGGAGATATTTGCAAAATGATTTATAAATTTATGCTCGTCACACTTTTTTTTCTTCAATCAATATTTGGTCAAACAGGCAAAAACAATGTTGTTACCGGAGCGGATCGCCTTCTTTCTGAGAATATTGATTTTGTCGAAGGAAGAAAACTCGGAATAGTTACAAACCACACTGCAGTACTCTCGAATGGAACACATCTTATTGACGCTCTTTTTGATTCGGAATTTAGAATAAAAATCACTGCCCTGTTCGGTCCCGAACATGGATTGCGCGGACAGGCGCAAGCTGGAGAAAATGTTGAAAATCTTATTGATGAAAAGACACGCGTGCCAATTTATTCTCTTTACGGAAAAGATAAAAAACCGACAAAGGAAATGTTGAAAAATGTGAATATGCTCATTTTCGATATGCAAGATGCCGGCGCTCGTTTTTACACTTATCTTTCCACTCTCTACTATTCACTCCAGGCGGCGGCTGAAAACAATATTCCAATTCTTGTACTCGATAGACCTAATCCTATTGGCGGTATTTACATTGATGGACCGATTCGTCAAGATTCATTAAACTCCTTCGTAGGAATTATTCCCGTACCAATAGCACACGGAATGACCTTTGGCGAATTGGCGAATTATATTAACGATGAAAATCTTTTGGGGAATAATTTGCACGCAGAACTTGCGGTCATGAAAATGAGAAACTGGAAGCGAAATTATTTTTTCGAGGACTTAAATCTTCAATGGATAAAGCCTTCCCCAAACATAACGAATTTAAATACTGCGATGCTCTATCCGGGAACTTGCCTGATAGAGGGGACAAATATTTCCGAAGGGAGAGGAACAGACGAACCGTTCTTGACCATCGGCGCACCCTTCATCAAACCAAACCAGTTGGTCAAAGCATTGCGAAAGTTCAAATTTAAAGGATTAACTTTTGCGGAAGCTTCATTTACCCCTAAAGATATTCCAAATGTTTCTGTAAACCCTAAGTATGAAGGAAAACTTTGCCGCGGCATTTCAATTAAAGTGACCGACAAAACTAAGGTTGAATCTGTAAAGTTCGGGATTGCGTTAATTTCTGTTTTGCATAAATTATATCCAAAAGAATTTTTATTTAAGGAAAAATCTTTCGATCTCCTTTCGGGAGATTCTAAAATAAGAAGGCAGTTAGTAAAAAATATTTCGCCTGATAAAATTAATAAGTCTTACCTGAAAGAGCTTACCGTGTTCAAAGAAAAAAGAAAAAAATACTTACTCTATTAAAGGATCATAATGAAAAAATTACTTGTGCTGACGTTACTCTTCCTTCCCTTTTTTATCGGATGCAACAAAAACGAAGCACCGAAAAAAGTAGAAAAGACCTTTTCCACTACCTTCGATTCATCGGATATTAAAACCGTTCCGCTCTCCGATGCCACTTTTTCTTCAGTTGATTTAAGTTACGGATTAAAAAAAGGTTCCGTGTACGATTACCGTTTAACCAGCATTACCAATGATGATCAATCAATTGTGGCTGATACCTCTGTTTCACAAAAGATTAAGCAAGCGCTTACTTATTTGTTAAAATTATCAGTCAAAGATGTTGACAAAGACGGAGTAATGGAAATTGAGTTTATTTTCAGTTCCGTTAAACTTGATGCTTCCGGAAATGGACAATCCTTCTCTTATCAATCGGGGAGGAAGTTATCGAACGATGAGAAATCAAGATATGCAGATTATGAAGCGATCATCAATAATCCATTTACTGCAAGAGTTGCGCCGAAGGGTGAAATTCTTGAATTCTTCAGAACCGATAGAATAGCAAACAAACTATTGGAATTAAAAGGGTTGAAAGATTCCGTTTCTATGGAAGAAAAGAAAATGCTTCAACAACAAATATCGGAAGGCGCTTTAAGACCCCTGCTTACGCAAGTTTTTAGAAAATTACCCGATCAGCAAGTGAAGAAGGATTCGAGTTGGACACTAACAAATCCTCCTGTTCAACTTCCCTTTTTTGAAATGACGAATACTCTGCAATTCAGAATAACCGGATTTGAAAAATATCACGATGATAACCTCGCAGTCCTTGATGCCGGATTAACTTCAAAATACAAAATTTCTGAAAGAGCAAAGCAGGCAAAAGTTACGGTAAAATCTCCCTCCTATTCCGGCGAAGGGAAAATTTATTTTAACCTGTCGAAAGGATTAGTTGAGAGATCAAAAACTAATTTGTATTTGACTATTGAAATGAGCATGAACACCCCTTCAAGAACCGGAGGGATGCAGAAAGTGACCCAAAAACAAATCACTAAAACAACTAATATTTTAGAACTGTTATAATTAGAGGTTAACTCATACAAAATCTCGTTCGAAGAACCACGCCCTTAACAGGCTGTCTTTAAATGCAAATTGTAGAGCAAGATTGTCTCGCTCATTGCGATTAAAAATGTATCAACGATATTCATGCGCGAAATAAATTTCGTTCTACAATTATTGCATTTACTCTGAATCGCCGGGTTGTACAGAGACTAACCGGTTATTTCAATCCTCGTTTTTCTAATAAAGCATCGGTACCGGGCTTTCTTCCTCTAAACTGTTCATAAAGAACCATCGGATCATCGCTTCCGGCTTTTTGTAAAAGATTTCGGAAGGCTTTAGCTGTGGCTTTATCGAACACATCATTTTTTTCTTTAAAGGCAGCGAAAGCATCCGCATCTAAAACAGCCGCCCATACATAACCGTAGTAGCCGGCGGCATAACCGTCATCGGCAAAAATGTGCTGAAAATTTGTGCTCTGATAACGCGATTCGATCTCAGGGATCAGTCCATGCTTTTCTAACGATTCATGTTCGAATGTGAGTGCATCCCTTTTGTTCGTATCCGAAATTGTATGCCAATCCAAATCAAGTAATGATGCCGCCAGGTATTCAGTTGTTTCAAATCCCTGGTTGAAATGTCCTGCGGTTACAATTTTATGTATCAGCTCATCAGGCATAGCTTCTCCCGTTATGTAATGTTTTGCATACATCTTTAGAACTACCGGGTCGGAAGCCCAATTTTCCATTACCTGAGATGGCATTTCTACAAAGTCAACCGGGACTCTTTTCCCTGATGGATAAATCGAAGTTGCAATCAAATAATGTAAAGCATGACCGAATTCATGGAAGAGTGTATTCACATCATCAAAACTTAAGAGCGCAGGTTTGTCTTTTGTCGGTTTTGTAAAATTACCGACATTATAAATTATAGGTGAAATAAATTTCCCATCTATATTTGACTGGCTTGTAAACTCGCTCATCCATGCGCCGCTTCGTTTGCTGTCTCTGGGGAAATAGTCAATGTATAAAATTCCCACATGTTTGTCATCAGCTTCCTTGACTTCAAAAACTTTTACATCGGGATGGTAGACGGAAATATTTTTTAATTCAACAAATTGAAATCCATAAAGTTTTGATGCAACGCCAAATGCACCGGCAATTACATTTTCAAGTTTGAAATAAGGACGCAGCATCTCGCCATCAAGCGAAAATTTTTCACTTCTCACTTTTTCAGAATAGTACCACCAATCCCATGGTTGTAGTTTGAATTTTCCGCCTTCGGTGTCAATCATTTTCTGCATATCTGCTGCTTCTTCACCAGCTTTGCTTAAAGCCGGCTTCCACAGATCGTTCAAGAATTTGTAAACATTTTCAGGATTCTTCGCCATATTAATTTCTAATCTGAAATCGGCATAGGTCTTATATCCCAGCAAATTTGCTTTTTCGACCCGCAATGATGCCATTTTAGTAAGAATATTTTTTGTGTCTAACTCATTGTTGTTATTGCCGCGGGTTAGATAGGCTTTAAATAATTTTTCTCTAAGTTCTCTCTTAGGAGAATATTGGAGGAATGGTGTCCAGCTTGGTCTTTGTAACGTAAAAGCCCACTTTCCTTCAAGTCCTTTTCCTTTAGCAGTTTCTGCCGCTCCTTGAACGACTCCTTCCGGCAATCCGGCAAGGTCATCTTTATTATTAATCACCAAGCCAATCGCATTGGATTCCTTAAGAATATTTTCAGCAAACTTTACCCCGAGAAGAGAAAGTTCCTCATTTATTTTTTTAAATTTTTCCTTCTCTGCCTTGTTTAGATTTGCTCCGCCACGAACAAAATCTTTATAATAGTTTTCTACCACCACTTTCTGCTCTACTGTAAGCTCCAGTTTCTCCTTTTTTTGATAGATACTTTTGATCCGGTCGAAAAATTTTTCATTTAGATAGATCCCGTCAAAATGTTTTGAGATCATTGGCGCAGTTTTCTGAGCAATTTCTTGAAGCGTTTCATTCGTGTTGGCTCCGTTTAAAGCGTTGAAAACATTATTGACCTTTGTAAACAGTTTTCCGCTTTTTTCAAATGCTTCAATGGTATTATTGAATGTAGCCTTTTCTTTATTGCTGATTATTTTCTCAACCTCAGCCATCTGTTGTTTCATTCCTTCCACATAGGCGGGCATAAAGTGTTCATCTTTTATTCGGTCGAACGGTGGAGTACCGAACGGAGTTTTCCATTCTTGAAAAAAGGGATTGTTCATTTTATTTTTATCCGATTGCATGGTAAATGCGCAAAGTAAGGTTAATAGAAAAACGCTTAAAATTATTTTCATTCTTTAACTCCTTAAATATTATGTTTGATGGATGTAAAAAATATGAACTTCTCTTAAATAAACAGCAAAAATATTGTGCTGAAAACGATAAAAATGTTTTTTCGAACTTTAAACTCGTTATATAACAAAGGATAACGAATGATGAAGTCATTGACTTTTCGAGATCCCCAAGCCCGGTTCATTATCCATTAGTATTTTGAAGCCCAGCTCCACATGTGATCATTTTATTAACCACGGGAGCAAAACCTTAAGCCGGATAGACCGGAACCAAAATGTATGAATGAATATTTCTGCTTAGTCTTGAATTTAAACTTTTTGAACAACGATCCTCATTCCGTCAATTTGAATAACTTTAATCTTCTCACCTTTTTCGATATAATCTCCGGCAGTAACAACATCATAGCGCCTCCCGTTTATGATCGAGGTACCCGCCGGACGAAGCGTAGTAAAAGCTTCTCCCGTTTTATTCAAAAGATTTTCGTACGAAGGATGAGAGCTAAATCCTTTTTGGGAGGTATTCTCGTCCGACAAAATTAATCTATTAAAAGTTGTAGACTTTGGAAGATATTTCACTAATAAGAACATTAGAACGACTGAAAAGAAAAGAGCTGTCCCAAGTTGAATAATTGCAGTGTAAAGAATATTCGAGTCAAAATAAAATTCCGCGTTAAACAGAGAAAAGAAAATCGAACCGATAACTAATCCTATTCCCGCGATGCCTGCAATGCCAAATCCAGGGATGACAAATATCTCTAAAATCAATAGAACAATCCCAAGCACAAATAATAATATTTGAAAGATTGAGGCGATCTGTAAGATGAATGAAGAACCGAAGAAGAGTCCAAGTGCAATGAGTGAAATTGTCCCGGCAAAACCCCAGCCGGGCGTTTTTATTTCAGTATAAAGACCGACCAATCCGATCATAATAAGTAGAGAAGAAATTATGGGGTTATTTAAGAAACGAACAAATGATTCCGCCCAATTTTCATTTTCTGCTATCACAACAGCGTAATGAATATCGAATGCCGCTAAAACTTCTGAAAGATTTGCCACCGTCGTATCTGAGATTTGATATTTAAATGCCTCTGCTGAGGTAAGAGTAATAAGCGTGGTGCTATCATCTACACCGGGTATAACCACACGTTCATCAACCATCGCTTCTGCTATATCTGTTCTCCTTCCGTTTTTCTCTGCTGTAGAACGCATCTCGGAGCGCATATACGATTGATATTTCTCCGACTGCTTCCGTCCCGTTTGATCAACCACCGTAGTTGCACCGATAGAACTACCGGGAGCCATCGCAATTTTTTTACAGGAAAGAGTTATCAACGCTCCGGCAGAAATTGCGCGGTTTTTTACAAAGGCTATTGTTAAAACTTTGCTTTCCAGGATTGCATCTTTAATTTGTGTTGCAGCATCAACTCTGCCGCCGAATGTGTTTATCTCAAAAACGATGGCTTGCGCGCCTTGAGCTTCCGCATCTGAAATTACTCTTCTAACAAAAGGGGCTAATCCGAGATCAATCTCCCCTTCAATTTTTGCATGGAAAACTTTTTGCGCGCTAGTGAATGGAGATAGCGTTACAAAGAGTAAACAAAAGGCATATAATAATTTTTTCATTTTTCAACCTGAATCTAATTCAAACTTATTTTCATTGGAAATATACAAAGAGTTGGTGAAAAAAAATTTAGTGCCCCTGACAATCATGGCGTGCTTTGTGTCTTAAAGGCAAAGTCATCTCGCCAAAAAGTCACGAAAAAACGAAGGGCAACAACAAAAGAAAAATTTTTTTTGGCTGCCAGGTAATGGTAGTATCTCTTTTTCATTATATTTAACAGTAAGAATATTTTTTATAGAAATTTAAAAACAAAGTTTGTGTTAAAAAAAACAGGTAATAAGATTAAAACCAATTAAGATAAAATTATGGAAGAACAAAAAAACATATCCGAAATAATATTATATCAAACTGAAGACGGTAGAACAAAAATAGAAGTACTTCTTGAGAATGATACTGTTTGGTTAACACAGCAGCTAATGGCTGAACTATTACATACAACCAAACAAAATATCAGTCTTCATATCGGCAATGTATTTAAGGAAGGAGAATTGCCGGAAGATTCAGTTGTCAAGGAATGCTTGACAACTGCAAAAGACGGGAAAAAATATCCAACAAAACAATATAATCTTGATGTGATTATTTCTGTTGGCTACCGCGTAAAATCTATTCAAGGAACGAAATTTCGTATATGGGCAACACAACGGCTTAAAGAATACTTAATAAAAGGATTCACTTTAGATGATGAGCGATTAAAAGCCGGCGGTTATAGCAACAAATATTTTGACGAATTATTAGAACGCATTCGGGATATCCGCACCTCCGAAAAAAATTTTTACTATAAGGTGAAGGATATTTATTCTCTTTCGGCAGATTATGATCCGAATGTAGAGCTAACTCAAAAATTCTTTGCTACGGTTCAAAACAAATTTCATTGGGCAATCCACCACCATACTGCGGCTGAACTAATTGCTCAAAGAGTAGATGCAGCAAAACCCTTTATGGGATTAACGGCGTGGAGCGGCTCTAAAATCCGAAAGCATGATGTAACTGTAGCTAAAAATTATCTCTCTCTTGAAGAACTAAAACAATTGAACTTATTAGTAGAACAGTTCCTTGCATTTGCAGAATCTCAGACCCAGCAGCGAAAAGTTATGTACATGAAAGACTGGATTAAAAAACTGAACGACATTCTGATTATAAATGAAAGAGAGATTCTTGAAAGCCCAGGCAGGATTAGTAAACAAAAAGCAGAAGAAATAGCATCAGCGGAATTTGAAAAGTATAAACAAATTGAAGAAGAAGCGGAAATAAAGCAGCTTAAAGAACTTGAGAAAGAAGTAAAAGAAATAACTCCCCCTACAAAGAGTAGAAAGAAGAATAAGTGAAAGTGAGGAGAATTATCATTTTATTGACTTCAACGAAATGATAAAACAGCGCATAAATGCAGTTTACGCTTGTATATAAAGAATGCGAAGGTAAAGGTGGAACGGGAAATGACGACAGCACTCCCCCGCCGGATACGACAACACCACCGACGCAATAGGTAAGTAAATTCTAAAAACCTCCGATGTTTTGGAAACGTCGGAGGTTTGATTTTGTGTTGGTGAGGTAATGAAATTATAGGGCAAAACGGAGTTTCACCCTACGATTGTAAATACTAATTGAAATCTAGTGATTTATTTGTTAATAAAAGTTTTAAGTGTGATGAGTAAAAATATTACTACGAATTGTTTATTTTTATGATGTTAATTTGAATAAAACTCAAAGAGAATGCGAATGGATAAAACATTTTTAGTTCTAGATCAGTATAGAAGTTCGCAAGAATACAACGACTTTACGGGGAAATTATATCATTTCCCAAAAAAGTATTTAAATTTTTTTCAAGTTGAAGAAATAGAATTTGTTTATTATGAACCTAAACGTAGTGGTAAAGGAGTCTATTTTGGTTATGGTAAAATAAAAAAGCTGCCTACCGAAGATAAAAGAGAGAAAGATTTTTACTACGTTGAAATTGCTGAATACAAACCTTTCAAAAATGAAGTCCCTTTCGAAAATGAAAATACCCCTAGAGAAGGAGCACCATACTATAATCCTCAAAATGCTGTTCGAAGAATTGAGAAGCAAACCCTCGATGAAATAAGTTTAGATGGCGGCATAACAATGACCTTCCGCGCAGACGCACATTTACTTCGAGTACTAGTGTATCAACAATATAATTATGCAACATAATATTTTGACAGTTTTCTATCAGCATCTTTTTTTGTAAATGACCAATGAATTTTTTTCTTTTCTTTGTTCCTTTGTGACGACCATTGATTTATTTCACA
>Ga0210009_1001044_pt1 | contig 25995 bp, 25 predicted proteins | sample CryGeyCG2114_065_FD_185457 | JGI IMG/M metagenome (GOLD analysis project Ga0210009, IMG submission 185457) | Groundwater microbial communities from aquifer - Crystal Geyser CG12_big_fil_rev_8/21/14_0.65 (SPAdes) (version 2) | ecosystem: Environmental > Aquatic > Deep subsurface > Groundwater ... | reverse complement strand
ATACTTTTTCATAAACATCATCAATATCAAGAACACCATATTTTTCTATACTTGGAGATATTTTATCTGTAAGTATTTTATTAGCAGACTTTAAATTCTGCAATTAGCACTGTTCCCAGATTCTGGTCGAGTAAACATCGCCTTATTTGGTACCATCCAGCATCCAAATATAAACCCTCATGAAAAACTGGATTATACCTCAGCAGAGTTTACCCCGTTCTTTTTACGGGGTTCGTTATCAATTCTTTATCACGTTATATGGGTGGTTAAAATCAAAATCGAATTTTTCCTAAATCGTTGCTACGCTGTTTCTCGCTTTTTGTTGTTGCTCTAAATACTTTTTGTGAAAGTGCGATTATAAATTCTTTCTGCTGTTCAAATGCTTCATTAGTATAAATGTCATCACCATCTTTTATCCTGTTTAATACTGCCATAAGATACCTTAAGAATTCTTCTGGGATTATTAAATCTGAGAGATCATTCCACGAAGCAAGTTTTCCAGTCTTACTGTATTTGTCTTCAAGGATTCTGTCGCACTTGCCTTTGCAAGCACAGTAAATTTTCTCAATATGGTTTTTCCCATCTTTTCTTTCATTTACTACAATTAGATTCGCAGAGTAATTCTCCTCAAACATAGAAAACAATAAATCTTTGCCGCAATACTCACAATTTATTGGAGTGTATGTTTCTAAAACATTTTGTAAAGGCTTTACCTCTTTGTATGAATCAGGCAAATATCGTTGTAAGATTTCTGAAAAACCTATACTTATTAGTTGGCTTTCAATCAGTTTGCCGTCAAATATTTTAAAATCCTTAATCTCTCTATTTTCTTTTAGTGATTGTAAGCGATTATGGAGAGCTGAAGAAACGATGGTTGAGTAAAATCCAATAAATCCATCTGCTTTAAAATGTTTTATTCTTTCAAGTATGTTTTGTTCATCTGACTCAGTTACAGATTTATTGCTTGTAGCATAGTTTTTACAACTAACTAACCATCTAAATCTATATTTATCAAGTTGTCCTTTTAGTTCTTCTGTAATTAACAAATCTTTACCACCATCTGCCCCTCTATCTGGGGAGCTTTCAACGTAAAAACCCATTTCAACGAGAAAATCACGTGCAAACAACTCCCAGTCTTCTCCATTTACAATTTCATTTAAATTAATCATGATATTCCGAACCCATATAACCATGTATTGACCCGATTGAAATTAATGTATTTGGGTGTGTTATCAAAAAAAACAAATCTTGATAAGAGACCACTAATTTCAATCAATGTCGTCTTAAGTTAATTAATTAAAATTATTTACTAAAAAATTAGTTAAGTATTTGGTTCGTTATGCCGAAATGGATTTCGTTATAACATTTCATCTATAAATTCATTCTAACAATCTAAAATATTTCAAGAAACACATTTCCAATTCAAATCCCATCAAACCTTCCTCACAACAACCACTCAGCATTTCTTGAAAAGCAAAATAATTAAAAAGATATATTTATCAAAACATATAATAAGGTTTTGAATAAAAAGGTTTACCAAAAGATTCCGTATCAAGTCCGGAATGACAGAGAGAAAAATTTAATGCTTAACTTGATTCAGCATCTATTAAAAAAGCAATTTTCTCTTGGGTTTTTATTATTAAGCGGTGGTATTATGTCCTAAATATCCAGGAACATATTCCACACGTTTAATTTTATTTGTCGGTGTTGTCAAAAATGGAGAAGTCTGCTCTACAACTTTATTTATTTGAGAAAACGAAGGTAGATTCTTATTCGTTTCACGTCTTACATTTTCCAATATTTCAACTACATTTGACGCAATTCTATTTTCGTTGCTTGTATTTTTAAAATTTTCAATATATGTGTAATCAGGCAAAATACGTGCAACCAAATGATTGTCAGATTTGTAAACTATCACTTCTTCCACAAAAGATGATTCAAGCAGTTTTGCTTCAATCACTTCTGGATAAATATTTTCACCCGAAGGACCAATAATTACATTTTTAGAACGCCCTGTAATAAATAAAAATCCATCTTCATCAAGATAGCCCTTATCACCAGAAATTAACCATCCATCTTTTGTAAATGATTTGCGTGTTGCTTCTTCGTTTTTGTAATAGCCTTTCATTACGTTTGGACCTTTGATGCAAATTTCACCAATTCCACTTTTGGAATCAGCATCCATAATTTTTATTTCTACGTCCGTAACTGCATGACCAGGAGAACCCATTTTTTGAGTTTCCATCGATGAAAAAGTAACTAATGGAGCGCACTCGCTTAAACCATATCCGCAACAATATGGAATTTCACCTTCAATTAAAAAGGTTTCAACTTCGGGTGAAAAACTTGCTCCACCAATTATAACACAGTCCAATTTACCACCGAAAAGCTTTTTAATCTTTTTCCCAATAATTTTATTTAACAATCTTTTTGTTATTTTACCTTTGGATAGCAGTTTGAATAATCTATTTTGTGCAATTGTTGGAAGCACTCTTTTTTGGTAAATTTTTTCAAATACTAATGGAACAGAGCCAAAAATGGTTGGTTTTACTAATTGCATTGTTTCTAATAATACTTTTGGAGATGGTTTTTTTTCCATAAAGACTATACTTGCGCCACAATAAATAATTGATAAAAATGAGGAGGTTGAGCCGAAAGCGTGTGCCATTGGAAGAATTGACAACACAACACTTTTTTCGGTTATAACTTTTAATAAATCAGGACCTTCAAAAATATTACTAACAAGGTTTTTATGCGTTAATATAACTCCTTTTGAATGCCCTGTAGTTCCTGAAGTATATAATATTTCAGCAATATCATCTTCCTCAATTTCATATTTTGGCGAGCCAGAAAGTTCATTTCCAATTGCTTGAATAACTTTATCTGGAAATTCGATTATCTTTTTCCAAATATTATTGTCTTTAGAATCGGGGTCTAATACCAAAAAATCATCCAGTCTAATAACAATTTTCATCTGATTTAACTTAAGGTTTAGAGTATCGTGCAAAATATTAGAAATAAAAATTCCTTCTGCATCGGAATGACGAATTATATGTTCAATATCGGATTCAGGAAATCCTTCAAGTACAGGCACAGCAACAGCACCCATTGTCATAATTGCCATAAATGCAATTGCCCAATTGGGAGATGATGTGCCAAGAATAACGATTTTATCACCTTTTCTTATACCCAATGCTTTTAAGGTTGCCTGTAATTTCTGAACCCTCTCACCAAACTCGGAAAATGAAAATGGCTTTTCGCCAACCAAAGATAAAGATGGATTATTTGGATATTTTTCTAATACTTTTTCAAAAAATAAATCAATAGTGTATTGCGAGAGTCCGAATTTCATTTTTTAGCTCAAAAAATTATGACAAATGATTTAATTCAAATTTTATCTATTACTAATAATTTCAAAAAAAATTATACTACTAACAAAGTATTAAAATTAAATTTCAATTTAATAATTTTATTTTAATTTCAGTAGCCGAATCTTTAAGAATAATCTAATATTTTACCTTTGAAAATATTTTAAATTAATATTCACCTTATTTATACACATGACCCAAACCTTGAAGGTTTCGCTAATAAAAATTAAAATATTGAATTCTTTGTGCTTCCTCTTAACAAAACCTTCAAGGTTTTTAATTCTTGCGTAACGCAAGTTAATATTAATCCAAATTTGATAAAAGTTAATTTTGTTTTTGATTTCAATTGTATATCTTTGAATCAAATTTTTAATAACTAATAGTTTGTATAAAAACATTAGGTAAAATATGTTAAAAACAAAATCAATCATTTTATTAATTTCAATAATTTTAATGAGTTTTAGCGTGGATATGAAAACGGAAGTGGAAAAACAGATTAACGAAAAATTTGAAAAAGTTGAAGGAAATTTTGCCTTTGCATTTAAGATAGTAGGAAGTGAGGTTAATTCAATTTTAATAAATGAAAAAGAGATGTTTCATGCTGCCAGCACAATGAAAACTCCAGTTATGATTGAAGCATTTAAGCAAGATGCAAATGGAGTTATTTATTTGCAAGATTCTCTAATTGTGAAAAATAGTTTCAAAAGCATTGTTGATGGAAGTGAGTTTTCACTTGATATAAATCGAGATTCTGGCGACAAAGCTTATGAAATGATTGGAAAAAAAGATACTTATTATAATCTTGTTTATGATATGATTATTAACAGCAGCAATTTAGCGACCAATATTGTAATTGAAAAACTTGACGCCAAAAATGTTATGAAAACCATGGACGAACTGGGTGCAAAATCAATAAAAGTTTTGCGCGGAGTTGAAGATATGAAAGCTTTTGATGCTGGATTGAACAACGAAACTAATGCAAACGATTTAATGATACTTTTTGAAAAAATTGCAGAGGGTAATGCTGTAAATCCACATGCTGATTCAATTATGACTGAAATACTTTTGGAGCAAAATCATAACGATATGATTCCTAAATATTTACCACATGAAGTTAAAGTTGCACATAAAACGGGAGGAATTAGCGGCGTTCTTCACGATTCTGGAATTGTGTTTCTGCCAAATGGAAAGAAATATGTGCTGGTTATTTTATCTAAAAATATTACTAGTGTGCCTCAAACTGCAGAAATGATGGCTGAAATTTCAAAGATTATTTATGATTATGTGAATAATTTATAATATAAGAAGCATTAAAATAACGTTTTTCCAAGATAGGCATTCACTACGCAGTTACTATTTTGTAAGCTTAAATTAAGCCTTTGGCTAAATAAACCTCGAGGTTTATAAAAACCTCGAGGATTTGATACTATTTTAGTAACATTAGTTTCTTCGTCTGAATAAATGAACCACTTTGTAATTTGTATAGATAAATTCCGCTCGCTAAATTGGATGCATCAAAATTGACAGAATAATTCCCAGCAATTTGGTTCTCATTTACCAAAGTTGCAACTTCATTTCCAAGAATATCAAATGCAATAAGTTTCACGTTTGGCATTTCATTTCTCTCATTATTTGGAATTGAGTATTTAATTGTAGTACTTGGGTTAAAAGGATTTGGATAATTCTGAAAAAGTTCAAAGCTGTTTGGAATCTTGGAATTTAATTCTTTTACATCTACAGTTGACATATTTGTGTAATAATTAAAAGTCCCGCCATAATTCCCAACAATAATATCTAAATCACCATCATTATCTAAATCCGCCAATGCTGGAGCAGCATTTTGCCCTACTAAAATTCCCTCAATTGCAGAATTATTTAATGTGAAACTATTATCATTATTTTCATAATAATTCATTTCACTCCAGATATTTCCTAAAAATAAGTCATAATCGCCATCACTATCGTAATCAACTGGATAAGGGACGCAATTACTTTCGCCATTTAGATTGCCAAAAAAATCATCTATTTTAGTCCACGCAGCAGAATCTGGAGTGCCGGAATTTTCTAAATATGCAAGATCTCCATTTTCATTTCCAACAATTAAATCAAGGTCATTGTCAAAATCAAAATCTATTAATCTTGGCACTGACCATCCGCCAAAATTAAATTCGTTTAATAAATTGGGAATTGTTGGATAAGATGTGCCAGATTTTTTGTGAGCATAAATATTTCCACTTAAATCACCAACAATAAGTTCTGGAATTTGATCGTTATCAATATCGCCTACTGTTACGGAAGAATAAATTGAGTGATCGATACTTGAAAATATTGAAGATTTTTCTAGCCAAGCTGGTGATGATTTATTCCCAGTATTTTCAAAATATTTAATATCGCCCATTTGACTTCCACTAAATAAATCGAAATCTCCGTCACTATCAAAATCGAAAAGCACTGGTGAGCTTGCACCGCCAATATCAATAGTACCACCAAAAAGTGTTGTGTTTTCTGCCCAAATTGGAGCGGCATTTGTTCCAGTATTTTTATAAAATTTAATTGGACCAGAAGCGGTTCCGTAAAGCAAATCAATTCGTCCATCGCCAGTTAAATCAACAAGGGAAGGGGAATTCCAATAAGTATCAGTCCCAACATTTTGGAATAATGAGCTTTTATTTGTCCAAACAAAATTGGATGAATCACCAGTATTTTGGTAAAAATCAAATCCATGACCATCTTTGCCAATTAACAAATCGGTGAGCTTGTCCCCGTCCAAATCAAATAAAACTGGATAGGCAAACAAGCCAACATCAAACCAAATTGCAGAATTTGCTTCTAAAAATTGGGGTGTAGTTGAATTGCCAGTATTTGGGAAATATTTTACTCTTCCATCCTCGCTTAATCCAAAAACCAAATCCAAATCTCCATCGCCATCAAGATCGCCCAATGCTGGAGAAGGATTTTCACCAGCTACAACATTTGCAAACACGTTTTCAATTTCAACAAAATACGCATCAGTGTTATTGCCAGTGTTTTGATAATAATGTAAACCAGTGTAACCACCAGAAACAAAATCTAAATCGCCATCATTATCCATATCAGCACAAACTCCCATTTCGGCATCAAGATCTCTCACTTCTTGAAAAACGAACGGATCGGCTTCAAATTTTGCGTTGTATTTATTTCCAATATTCTTAAAGTAAATTGGATTTTGCTCAATGCTGCCCAAAATCATCTCAAAATCACCATCAACATCCAAATCATAAAATCGTGGCTGCGAAAATGAGAGCGAGGGAACTCCACTTGGATTAAAAATTGAGCTTTCTTCGACCCATGGTTGTGAAAAAATACTTGTCAAAGGCAGTAAACATATGATTAGTAAGTATTTAATTGATTTTTGCATTTTAGTATTCTCATAAATAAGTGAAATAGCAATTGACAAAATACTTAAAAACATTCAATAATTTGGAGAATTTTATTGGTATCAGTTGGTTAAAACTATGCACTTAATTGCATCTCTACTTAGCGTATAAAAATGTCATAATAAAAAGCAAACGTCAAAAGATAAATTTCAAATAAATAGCAAAAACGAATAACCAAAACTCAAACTCATTATTTTTGAATAAATCATTCAAAAAAAGAAAAAATTTGGATATTAGAAAATAATATTTGAATATTATTTGGTTTTTATGGTTTGCTATTTGGTCTTTCAAAATTAATTTTACATGTGACCCAAAATATAACATACAGCCCACAATGGTTTATATTCAATTCTGATTATTGTATTTAATCAGGTGGTAAACATTTCCCCATATTTCTAACTGCATTTCTCGAAGCTCTATCAACAAGAGTAAATATTTTATCAATTTCATCTTTTTGAGATGAAGGTTTGTGTCCGTTCACTTGTACAAACTCATAATTTAGTTTATCAATAATTTTATAAAATTCTTTGTAAAGTAAATGGTTTTTGATGAGTGTATTATTTTTTGAGGAGTAATTATTTTTCTCAAATCTATCGCGTCTTTTTGGTAGTCCAATTATGTTTTGTGAATCCGTGTAAATTATAATTTTTCCATCAATTTTAGGAAGATTGGAAAGAGCCCAAAGTAAAGTTTGCAATTCCAATTTGGTGGATGAAGTATCCTCAAAACGTTTAAGTTGTATGTACGATTTTAACTCATCAAAATCAAAAATTTCAGTTGAAACAAAAAGAATTGCACCAAATCCAATTTTTAATTTAGTATTAACACTTCCATCGGTAAATAGTTTTAACTCAGTCATAAAATTACGTTAAAATATTTTTAATACGACCAACTTCGCCCGATTCCAGCTCAACTTTGATTCCATGAGGATGGTTTGGAGATTTTGTTAAAATACGTTTAACAATTCCCTCTGTTAATTCGCCAGTTCTTTGATGATGTTTTAAAACTATTTCAACATCTTGACCAATTTGAATATCTTTTCTATTTCTTCCATCTAGTTCTGTATTAATCATTTATATTCCTAATATTCACCTAAAGGTTTATCAAAATCAGTATCCAGATAAAGATTTTCAACTTTTTTTCTTGCCCAAGGAGTTTTCCTTAAAAATTTTAAGCAAGAATTTATGGAAGGATTACTATTAAAACACCTAATTTCAATTAATAATCCTAGTTCTTCCCAGCCGTAATATTCAACAAGTTTAATAAGTATTTGCACAAGTGTTAATCCATGCAGAGGGTCATTTGATTTATTTTCGCTCATATTTACTCAATTTTTATCCATGCAAATTTAAGAAAATTTAAAAATTTACCATAGCTAAAACATCTTAATCCAAAATATCAATTAAGTGTTTATTTAAGTAATTTTGGGCTGAAAATTTTTGTTTATTGCAGTGTAATTATAGGAAATTAATAATGTACGATTATCAAAAAACGAACGAATACTTTGCTCAAGTTCCTGGAATGATGGAAGAACTTTGTGAAGCCGAACTTATCGAATTAGGTGCTAAAAATACAAAAGTTGCTTATCGTGGAGTTTCTTTCAACGCAGATGCTTCAGTTTTATATAAAATAAATTACACTTCTCGTTTAACCTCACGTGTTTTGGCTCCGCTAATTTCATTTCGCTGCAACGACACAAAATTATTAAGAGAAAATGCTTTACAAATTAAATGGGATAATTTTTTTGCAGTAGATCAATCCTTTGCAATTACTGCTTCGGTTTCAAATAGCCGCATAACCAACTCCTTAGCAGCGTCTCAATATTTTAAGGATGGAATTGTTGATTATTTCCGAAAAGTCAGCAATGGCAAACGTCCCGATGTTAAACTGGATAATCCAGATATTCGATTTAATCTCCACATTGATCAAAACGTTGCTACAATAAGTTTGGATACTTCTGGTCAATCGCTACACAAAAGGGGATACCGACTTTCATCTGGCGATGCTCCAATGCAGGAAACTTTAGCAGCAGCTTTAATTAAAATAAGCAATTGGAATGGCGAAAAACCTTTGTGGGATTGCATGTGCGGTTCTGGAACCATACTTGCCGAAGCACTTATGCACTATTGCAGAATTCCAGCACAAACTTTGCGGAAAAATTTTGGATTTTTCTATTTGCCCGATTTCAATAAAAATATTTGGAATAAAGTTAAAAATGATTGCGATAAAAATATTCGTCCTTTGCCAAAAGGATTAATAATTGGAAGTGACATGTCGGATATTGTATTGAAAATGGCTGAAGATAATTTATCACCTCTTCCATATTCTGATAATATTGAGTTAACTTGTCAAAAATTTCAGCAAGTAGAAAAGTTTGAAAATGGAGTTTTGGTTACAAACCCTCCATACGGAATTCGTCTTGGCACTAACGAAGGCGCAAAATTACTTTTTAAAGAACTAGGCGATTTTATTAAACAAAAATGTAATGGAACTTCAGCATTTATTTATTCTGGCGATCCATCTTTGCGTAAATCAATTGGATTAAAAACCACGAAAAGAATTCCACTTGTAAACGGAAAGCTCGAAGGCGTTCTTTTCCAAATTGATAGTTACGACGGTAGTAAAAAGAAATATTACAATGATTTTAAAAATGAGGATAATTCTAAATAGAAAAATTATTTTAAATATTCTTTGAGTTATATTTTCTTGCTGTTAAATGAAAAATATAATTTATTAATTCTTCATAAATGTTTGTGAATAATAAATCATTTCTTAAATAAATATTTACTTTAGCACACCATTTAATTGATTTTTTGCAATAAACTCTTTATACTAGAAAAGTTATATTCTAACAACAAGTTTTCTCGGTTTGCTCCTTTGTTTAATTTGGAGGTAGTACTTGAATATATTATTGGTTTATCCGAGTTACCCGGATACATTTTGGAGTTTTAGACATGCTTTAAAATTTATATCAAAAAAAGCAAGTTTTCCTCCACTTGGACTTTTAACAGTAGCTTCCATGCTTCCTAATGGTTGGGGAAAAAAGCTAATTGATATGAATACTACTGATATTAAGGAGAAAGACATTATTTGGGCAGATTATGTTTTTATAAGTGCTATGTCAATTCAAAGTGAATCAGCAAATCTTGTAATCCAAAAATGTAAAAAGTTAAATACTAAAATTGTAGCAGGAGGACCCCTATTTACAAGTAGTTCGGAATATTATGATATAGTTGATTATTTAGTTTTAAATGAAGCAGAAGTTACACTTCCACGCTTTTTAGAAGATTTGCAAGAAGGAAAAGCTGTTCATAAATATACATCCAAAGAATGGGCAGATATTACCACCACTCCATTACCGCTTTGGGAATTAGTGAATTTAAAAGATTATGCTTCCATGAATATTCAATATTCGCGAGGTTGTCCATACGATTGCGATTTTTGCGATATTACTGTTCTTTACGGAAGATATCCGAGAACTAAAACAGTAGAAAATGTAATTGCTGAATTAGAAGTATTATATTCAATTGGTTGGCGAGGACCAGTGTTTTTTGTTGATGACAATTTTATTGGGAATAGGGGAAAGCTAAAAAAGGAAATTCTTCCTGCAATTATTGAATGGAATGCGTTGAAGAAAAATCCATTTTACTATAATACAGAAGCATCAATAAATTTAGCTGATGATGAAGAATTAATGAATTTAATGGTAGAAGCTGGATTTGAAACAGTATTTATTGGAATAGAATCTCCAAATGAAGCGAGTTTATCAGAATGCAACAAAACTCAGAATATTAAACGTAATCTAATTTCAAGTATAAAAAAAATTCAAAAATTCGGGTTAGAAGTCCAAGGTGGATTTATAGTTGGTTTTGATAGCGATTCTCCTGCAATATTTGAAATGCTTTCAAACTTCATTCAGGAAAGCGGAATTATAACTGCAATGGTCGGGTTACTAAATGCACCAAAGGAAACAAAATTATATAAAAGGTTACAAAATGAAGGTAGATTATTAAAAGATTTTACGGGCAATAATACTGATTTTTCAATTAACTTTATCCCACAAATGAAATTAGAAACACTTATTGATGGATATAAAAAAGTTTTAATTACTATTTATGATCCAAAATACTTTTATGAACGAGTAATGCAATTTTTAAAAGAATTTGAACCAACACAAAAGAAAGTATTTCATCTTAATCCTAATTACATAGCTGCATTGTTTAAATCCATATTAAAATTAGGAATAATAGGAAAGGAAAGAGTTTACTATTGGAAACTATTTTTCTGGACATTATTTCGCAAACCAAAGTTGTTTTCACTTGCAATTTTATTTGCAATTTATGGATTCCACTTTAGGAAAATATCAAATAATTATTGTTAATTATAATTTATTACTTTCGTTTGTATAAAATATTTTACATTTTCTTATGTCATTTGATACTATTTAAAGTTTAGGTCATATGACCTAAATTCTAAATAGGTTTAACCCCAAATATGCATTAGAAAAGCATTAATGCATATTCGACTAACTCGCTCTAAGCGTTTGTACTATTGTTCACTTAACCTTTTGGGTACAAACGCTAAGACCGAGTAAGTCGGGGCAAGTTCGCTTCTATATTGATTGTTCTTTTTCTAAAATTGTTTATTTTAATCCTATTGCATTATCCAGGTTTAAGATATGCAGAAAAATATAGCGGTAATATTATTATTATTTACAATAGAATTGTTTTCTCAAGCTACAAGGTTGATTGGACCACCTGGTGGAAGAGTTGAAAAAATTTCTATACATCCCAATAATCCTTCTATAGTTTATGCCGCCGAATACAACGGCGGCATATATAGAACAGATGATGGTGGAGAAACAACAAATGCCGTAGAAACTTATTTTAAAGATTTCCGCCAGCAGCAATCGCACTTCCACCTGGCAAAGAAGACTATGTCTACATATGTTATGGTGGCACTTATATACGAAGTATTGACAAAGGTGCTACTTGGGAAACAATCAGTAGTGTTTATAAAACTAACCTTTCAAATATTTCATTTAATCCATTGAATTCAGATATAATGTATATTGTTCAGAACTATAAAGAAATTTGGAAATCAACAGATTGTGGCGATAATTGGAGTTTATTTAAGAATTTTAGCAAGAGTGCAAATAATATAGTTATCTCTATAACAGATACTTCTATTATATATTGTGGAGCTGATGATACATTTTATAAAAGTATAAATAGTGGGGCAGATTGGTTTAAGGTAATTGAGACAAACGAAACATTTTTCCCAATTACTATTGTAAACCCGTATAATAAAAATTCACTATTTCTTCAGTATCATCAAATATATAAATCTATAAATGGTGGAAAAACAGCTACGCCTATATTAAATCAATCAATAAATACGTTTGCATTAAATCCCAAAGATACATTAACATTATATGCATCACATGGAGACCCAGTATTTACACCGGAAGGAGGAATAATTAAAACAACTGATGGAGGAGAGAACTGGTTCTCTGTTGTTAATGGAATACCTGGCAGTTATGTAACAGCAAATAAAATTGCAATAAATCCTCAGAATCCAGAGGAACTTTATGCTGCCATTGGAGATTTAGGGGTATTTAAGACTATAAATGGAGGAGAGAATTGGTCTCTTTCACGCCTTTCAAATGCACAAGTATTTAATATTTTTATAGATGAAAGTTTTCCGGCGGGGACTTTGATTTCCAGTCAATATGGATGGGGATTAATGAAAACTACAGATAATGGTAAAACATGGCATCAGCCTGAATTTGATACGGAATTTCAACAATTGGTAATATATGATATGACTTTTAAACCAAATGATAAGCAAATTGGTTATTGCGGGGCAAAATTTGGTTTGTATAAAACTATTGATGGAGGAGAAACATGGAATTTATATACAAATCAATTAGATCTAGTATATGAGATTGCTTATCATCCTCTAAATTCATTTGTTGTTTTTGCTTCTGGTGGGCATACAATTCCACCTAGTTTTGGTAAACTATACAAAAGTGATGATAGTGGTGAAAATTGGGAAATGGTTTTGGAAACTATGCAAGATGGAGTAATTAATTTTGTGTTTCATCATTCAGATCCTAATATTATTTATGCTCAATTTGGAGCTGGGATAAGAAAATCAATAGATGGCGGTCAAACTTGGGTAGAAAAAAATGAAGGTCTTTTAGGAAATGGATATACTTTTGATGGAGTTTTATCACTTGAAATGAGTAAATCAAATCCAAATATATTATACTGCTCTCAAGATTCTCAGCAAGGCGGTTTGTTTGTATCAAGAAATGCCGGTGAAAATTGGGAACAAATAGATTCTGTGTTATTTGAATATACAGATTATGTTCGGCCATCATCTATTCTACTAGATGAAACTAATAATGACAGAATATATGTAGGTTTGTTAGATGGTGGGCAACCACAAACTTCAACCTTTCACAATGGTGGTTTGTTTTTAACAGAAGATGCTGGCAAACATTGGAGGAAGATATACGATGGTCAAGTTAATGTAGTAAAATCAGATAACTCAACTCCAAAAAATATTTATTTTGGGACAAAGTTTGGAATAATGACAATTGTTGATACATTTCAAGTTACAGATGTAGAAGAAAACATAACAACTATATCTACAGAGTTTAAACTCTACCAAAATTATCCAAATCCTTTTAATCCTTCAACAACAATAAGCTATTCAATTCCAGGCAATGTGAAAAGTGAAACGGCAAACGTGAAACTTGATGTTTACGATATTCTTGGAAACAAAGTAGCAACTTTGGTAAACAAATTGCAAACTGAAGGTAATTACAAAATAAAATTTGATGCTTCCAATTTTGCAAGCGGAATTTATCTTTATAAGTTAAATTATGGTTCGTTTATGCAGACAAAGAAAATGCTACTCATTAAATAAAGTATTTGAGTAATTCCGTGTTTTTTTTCGGAGCTGTTGGTGAAGTAGAATTATCCGAAATAATAAACCACCTATATTTTAAAAATATAGGTGGTTTTATAATACTCAAGCAATAAAAATTTTGGTATAGAAATTACTGATTATTGCACTGAAATTAATAAAACTCAATCAACTAAATTGGTACCAATCAAATTATTTAGTATTTTTGCATTGGAGTTTTTGAATAAATACAAATTTGCATAAATAATCTTGTTTTCCCTCCATATTTTTCACAGTTAGACTTAACATTTGCACAAAATATTCTTTGTAATATTTTGTGGATAAAGTTATGTCTAGTTTAGGACGGATATTAAACGTTGCAAATATTTAATAAGAACCTCACTATTTAATAATAAAAAATATAATGGAATAAATGATTAGTACAAGCAATATATCACTAAGATACGGAAAACGAACTTTATTTGAAGATGTTAATCTTAAATTTGCTCCAGGAAACTGTTACGGCATTATCGGTGCAAATGGTTCTGGTAAGTCAACTTTTATTAAAATTCTTTCTGGAGAAATTGAACCTACTTCAGGAAATATTATAATAACTCCAGGCGAAAGACTTGCAACTTTGGAACAAAATCAATTTGAATATGATGAGTTTGAAGTTCTAAAAACTGTAATTATGGGTCACGAGAAACTATATGCAATAATGGAAGAACGTGATGCATTATATGCAAAACCAGAATTTAGTGATGAAGATGGCATGAGAACTGCCGAATTAGAAGGTGAATTTGCTGAGCTATATGGTTGGGAAGCAGAATCTGAAGCAGCTGAACTTTTAAGTGGATTGGGGATTGACGATGAACATCACTCAAAATTGATGAAAGATATGTCGGGTAATGATAAAGTAAAAGTGCTTTTGGCTCAAGCATTGTTCGGAAATCCAGATATTTTACTTTTGGATGAACCTACAAACCATCTTGATATAATTTCAATAGGATGGTTGGAAGATTTTCTAGAAAAATTCAAAAATACTGTAATAGTTATTTCACATGATAGGCATTTTCTTAATCAAGTTTGTACTCATATTGCCGATATTGATTATGGGCACGTTCAAATGTACACTGGCAATTACGATTTCTGGTTGGAGAGTAGTCAGTTAGCTGCAAAGCAAGCAAAAGATTCCAACAAGAAGATTGAATCAAAACGTGCGGAATTACAAGAGTTTATTGCTAGATTTAGTGCTAATGCTTCTAAATCCAAACAAGCAACTTCAAGAAAAAAGCAACTAGAAAATTTAACTCTTGAGGATATAAAACCATCATCGCGTAAAATGCCTTATATTGCATTCAAATCTGAGCGTGAAGCTGGCAACAATCTTATTGATATAAATAATATTACAAAAAATAAAGAAGGTGAAATTCTTCTAAATAATGTATCATTTAAAGTAGAAAAGGGTGATAAGATTGCTTTAGTGGGACCAAATGATTTAGTAAAAACTACATTATTTGATATTATTACTAATAATGAAAAAGCAGATAAAGGAAGTTTTACATGGGGCGCTACAATTAAGTATGCGTATTTCCCAAAGGATAATGCTGAATTTTTTGATGTTGATTTGAATCTAATTGATTGGCTTCGTCAGTATTCTGTTGAAAAAGAAGAGGCATATATAAGAGGATTTCTTGGAAGAATGCTTTTTAGTGGTCCAGAATCATTAAAGAAAGCAAGCGTGCTTTCCGGTGGTGAGCGTGTTCGCTGTTTGCTTGCAAAAATGATGTTAGCAAATCCAAATGTTCTACTTTTAGATGGACCAACATATCATCTTGATATGGAAGCTATTTCGGCACTTAATAATAGTCTAATTGATTTTCCTGGAACAATAATATTTAGTTCGCATGATCACCAGTTTATTCAAACAATAGCAAACCGAATTATCGAAATTATTCCTACGGGAATTATTGATAAACAAATGTCATTTGATGAATATATTGCTGATGAAAAAATTACAAAAATTCACATGGATGTTTATCACAAGGCAGCAGTAAATCTTTAACAAATTGTATTTTTAACGAGAGTTAAATTTTGTTTTAACTCTCGCTTAAAATTCAGAATTATTTCAAATTTTGCTTTCCAAGCTTTTCCAAAACCCCCAGAACATAGTCAACTTCTTGAATTGTATTTTTAGGGTTAAACGAAAAACGGATTGTTCCATTAGCATCTTCAACACTTTCCCCAATTCCTAAAATTACGTGTGATGGCTTAATTGTTCCAGATGTACAAGCTGAACCTTGCGAAGCAGCTACTCCGTTAATATCCAAAGCCATTAAAAAAGTATCAATATCATTACGGAAATATTCATTTTTAAACGTGATACTTAAAATATATGGTGTATTATTTTCAGTAGCATTTATTGAAATTTTATCTCCAAAAACTTGTTTAATTCCTTTTTGTAAATTAGCATTTAGTTTGGAAGCCAATACATGATTTTCTTCCATTTCGGTTTTAGCAATTCTAACTGCTTCGGCTAAGCCAACAATAGAAGCAACATTTTCAGTTCCACCTCTTCTACTTCGTTCTTGACTTCCACCAAAAATTAACGGAGAAAGGGGAGTGCCACTTTTTACAAATGCAAATCCAATTCCTTTTGGTCCATATATTTTGTGAGCAGATGCAGAAAGTGCATGGACTTTCAGTTTATTTACATCAATTATACTTTTTCCAAAGGCTTGAACACAATCACAAAAGAGAAATTGGTCTTCATTAAGATGATTGAAAATCGGTTCAATATCGTTAACAGTTCCAATCTCATTATTTGTGTGCATTAAAGAAATTAGAGATGTTTTTTCAGTGATATTGTTTTTGAGTGAATCAATATTAAAGTGACCATCATTATTAATTTTTACAAATTTTGTTTTTAATCCGGAATGCTCAAGATTTTTGTGAGTATCCAAAACAGCTTTGTGTTCAATTTTTGAAGTAATTAACTCATTCTTGCCGGATTCTAAAAAATTTGTTTTAGCTATTCCATTAATTATAAAATTAATTGCTTCAGTTCCTCCACTTGTAAAATATATTTCACTTGGAATTGCACCAATAAAATCAGCAATTAATTCGCGTGAACTTTCAATTGCAACTCGTGTTTTGCTTCCAAATGAATGAATTGAAGAGGCATTCCCATAGTTTTCTTTCAAAAATGGAAGCATTGCGTCTAAAACTCGTGAGTCAATTTTTGTGGTTGAAGCGTTATCAAAATAAACTTGCATAATATTTTTTTGAATAATTAATGAATCATTATAAAAATTAGTAAACCTATATTTTTTATAACTTTAAAATGTTAAGTAAATAAACATGTTTTTATTTTAAAGATACATCACCACTAAATATTTTTCTCATGCCTTTATTATCTTGCAAAAGCAAAAATCCGTTTTCGTCAATATCTTCAAAAATGCCAAAAAATTCTTCTTTTCCATCGTTGACTTTCACTTTTTCACCAATCATTTTACATTTTGAACGCCAATTATCTAAAATAACAGAAGGGTTTTTATTTGCTTTTTTTATGTTACTTTCAAATTCATTTAATATTTCGGCTAACAATCTTTCTCTACTTACAACTCTTCCAAATTCTTTTCTTATTGAGGTTGGAGGAACATTATAATGTCCTTCAAACATTGGTTGGTTAACGTTTACCCCAATTCCTACAACAACTCTTTCAATTTTATCACCTTTTGAAACAGATTCAACCAAAATACCACAAACTTTGCGAGTTGCAATTAACACATCATTTGGCCATTTTAAACGTACATCTAATTGAAAAAGATTTTCAATTGATTCGGCAACAGAAAGTGCGGCAGCAAAATTGATTAAATTAAGATTTTTTGCATTAAGATTTTCGGTTAACAAAATTGAAAAAGTAATAGAATTATCTTTATACGAAAGCCATTCTCTACTCAAACGACCCCTTCCTTTAAATTGATTGTCAGCGAAAAGAACTGTTCCATGTTGCGTTATTGATTTATCATTTAATAATTCATCGTTAGTTGAGCCAATTTCATCATAAAAAATAAAGTTTGTACCAATATAATTGGTCTTTAATTTTATATCCATTTCCTCAATTGTAAATGTCGATTTTGACATGATGTTTCTCCAAAAAATAAATTGTAGTTATGACAGCAATAGTGACAATGTTGCAAAAATTTGCGTTTATGACATATAAAATGACATAAAGGAAAAATGGTAATTTTACATCAAAAAATGTAACTTATTGAAATATAATGCGTTATCATCTTAAATCAAAGTGGCACATAGTTTGTTATATAAGTACCAACAAGTTTAATTTAGGAGAATAAAAATGACATTAGTAAGTATAAAACCAATGAAAGAATTTGATAACATTCATAATTCAATTCAAAAATATTTTGACGATTTCACAACAATGAAATCTTCTTATAATGAAAATACTTTTTCGCCAAAAATTAATGTTTACGAAAAAGAGAACCAGCTAATAATTGATGCTGAAGTTCCAGGTGTTAATAAAGAAGATTTAAAAATAACATTGCAAGATAACATTTTAACCATTGAAGGTGAAAAGAAAAATTTATTAGATGAGAATGAAATTAAGTCTTTTTTAACCGAAAGAATTTTTGGTTCGTTTAAAAGAAGCTTTACAATAAATAAAGATGTTGATTCAGAAAAAATTAATGCAAAATTTAATAATGGTATTCTTTCAATAACACTTGCAAAAGTTGAAGAAAAAACACCAACTGAAAAAGTAATTGAAGTTAGATAAATAATTGTGGCAGTTGTGCCACGTCATTAAAGGAGTAAATTATGGGAAAAATTATTGGAATCGATTTAGGTACAACAAATTCGTGCGTATCTGTAATGGAAGGAAATGACCCTGTTGTAATTCCTAACTCTGAAGGTGGAAGAACAACCCCTTCAATTGTTGGATTTACAAAAAGTGGTGAAAGATTAGTTGGTCAACCTGCTAAAAGACAAGCGGTTACAAATCCAACGAATACTGTCTTTTCAATTAAAAGATTTATGGGACGACAAATTAGTGAAGTTAAAAACGAAATTAGTGAAGTTCCTTATGCGGTTGTTGAAGGCGATAATAAAACAGCGCGTGTAAAAGTGGGTGAAAGATTGTACTCGCCACCAGAAATTTCGGCAATGATTCTTCAAAAAATGAAAAAAACTGCTGAAGAATATCTTGGACAAGAAGTAACCGAAGCTGTTATTACTGTTCCTGCATATTTTAACGATTCACAAAGACAAGCCACAAAAGATGCTGGTGAAATTGCTGGTTTAACAGTTAAACGAATTGTTAATGAACCTACTGCTGCTGCGCTTGCTTATGGTTTAGATAAAAAAGATAAAGAAGAAATTGTTGCTGTTTACGACCTTGGTGGTGGTACTTTTGATATCTCAATTCTTCAACTTGGAGAAGGTGTATTTGAAGTAAAATCTACTAATGGTGATACTCATCTTGGTGGTGACGATTTTGACCAAAAGTTAATTGATTTTCTTGCAGATGAATTTAAAAAACAAGAAGGAATTGATTTAAGAAACGATCCAATGGCTTTGCAAAGACTTAAAGAAGCTGCTGAAAAAGCTAAAATTGAGTTATCATCTTCAAATGGAACAGATGTTAATTTACCTTTTATTACTGCTACTGCCGATGGTCCAAAACACTTAAATATTAATATTTCTAGAGCAAAATTTGAATCGCTTGTTGATGATTTAATTCAAAGAAGTGTTCAACCTTGTCTATCTGCAATTAAAGATGCTGGTTTAACTGCTTCACAAATTGACGAAGTAATTCTTGTTGGTGGATCATCACGTATTCCAAAAGTTCAAGAAAAAGTTAAAGAAATATTTGGAAGAGAGCCTCATAAAGGTGTAAATCCCGATGAAGTTGTTGCAATTGGTGCAGCTATTCAAGGTGGTATTTTAGCTGGTGATGTTAAAGATGTTTTATTGCTTGATGTTACACCATTATCACTTGGTATTGAAACTCTTGGTGGAGTGATGACAAAATTAATTGATGCTAATACAACAATTCCAACAAAGAAAAGTGAAACATTCTCTACTGCTGCTGATAATCAATCTTCAGTTGATATTCATGTAATTCAAGGTGAAAGACCGATGGCTGCGGATAATAGAACTCTTGGAAGATTCCAACTTTCTGATATTCCACCTGCACCTCGTGGTATTCCACAAATTGAAGTTTCGTTTGATATTGATGCTAACGGAATTATGCACGTAGCTGCTAAAGATAAAGCTACTGGAAAAGAGCAAAGCATTAAAATTACTTCTTCAAGTGGATTAAATGAAGAGGAAATTCAAAAAATGAAAAATGCTGCCAAAGAGCACGCTGCTGAAGACAAAAAGAAAAAAGAGCAAGTTGAAGTTAGAAATAATGCAGATAGTTTAGTTTTCCAGACCAAGAAGCAAATTTCTGAATTGGGTGATAAATTACCTGGTGATACGAAAAATAAACTTGAAGCCGAAATTGCAAAAGTTGAAGATGCATTAAAATCAAATAATATTGATACAATTAAATCGGCTACTGAAAGTTTAAATAAAGTTTGGAGTGATGCCTCTCAACAAATGTATGCTCAACAAGGTGCTGGTCAACCAGGCCCAGATGCTCAACAAGGCGGACAAGAACAACAAGCTAGTGGTGATGCAAAAAAAGATGAAAAAGAAGTAGAAGATGCTAGCTACGAAGTTGTTGATGATGAAGATGATAAAAAATAGAAATAGTAAATCTCAAACTACTCGGTATTATGCCGAGTAGTTTTAAGTTTAACAAAGTGTCTGAATTGTTTTATTATTTAATTGTTTAAACAACAATTAAGTTGTGTAGCAAGTGAAAAACTTATTTTGAAGGGGAATAGAAAAATTGAAAAAACATCCTCAAACATAAGTTAATAAAAAAGACAGGAGTATATAATGACAGATGAAAAAAATATTGTAAAAGTTGAAGAAAATAATATTTGGGACGAGTCTTTTACAAATGAAACTTGGGTTGCACCTAAAACAAGCATATTTGAAACCGAAGACAATTACTTTTTAACAGCAGATATGCCTGGCGTTAGCCGAGAAAATATTAAAGTTGAATTGGAAAAAGGTAGTTTAATAATTATGGGAAGAATTAATTACAAAGATGTCTCAACTCGAAAATACATTTTACAAGAAAATGAGTTTGGTAATTTCTATCGTAAATTTAATCTTTCCGATAGCATTGATAGCAACAAAATTGATGCAAAATTTGAAAATGGTCAATTGGTTGTTAATCTTCCAAAACACGAAAGAGTAAAACCGAAAAATATTGTTATAAACTAAATAAATTTCCCATACAAATAAAAAAGCCCATCAGATTAATTTCTGATGGGCTTTTTTGTTTTTAAAGTGGCTAAAAATATTTTACATCTTTTCTATCTGAAAAGTTGGTGTAATATCAACTGGAAGAACTTTTAATTTTTCCACCAAAATTTTAATAGATTTTGATGAAACAGCATATTTTTCTATTAATGCTTTAGCTTCAGTATAATCGCCTTTTGCTTGAATCATTAAAACATTATTAGCTAAATCAGTTAAAACAGTATAAGCTTTATCAAAATTTACTTTAATCCTCTGTGTTTTAGAATCGAATTCATAAGCTCCATTTTCGAGTAAATAGTTATAAATTATTGCATTTCCTCCGCCGTGAGCTTCATTTATTCCAAAACGAATTGAACGAAAAACTCCAGCTAAAAATGTAACCCACATTTCTTTTTCAAAACTTTCTGGATATACACCTTTTTTAATCATAAATTGATTGTTAAAAAGTCCTAAAATATCAGCTTTACATTCTTCCATTATTGAATAAGTTTCTTTCAATTCTTTTTTCACTTCGGTATTTTTTCCAGCAACTTTAATAAATCCTGGGCCTAAACCATGCGACATTTCGTGCATAAGTGTGTGATTAAAAAATGCGTCAAAAGTGACAAATTCCATTTGCGAATTATCAAGTACAATTTCGGAAATTGGTTTTAATAATTTTTCAAATTTGGCTTCGTGAACATTTTTGAGCATCACTTTTTTAGAGCCTTTTGCTTTTCTAACTCGCTCGTCATTTGGCAAATTGAATGCTAAAGTTTGAACTCCAGCTTTTGTATCGCCAGCGCTAAAAACTTCTTGAACTACAGAAATAGGGGATTCGCTGCCTCGTTCAAAGTTTTTATGTTCTTGTGGAATTGGTAAATTTTGTTCCATTTCAGTTAAATAGTTAGCAAACGTTTTTAGTTTTTCTGTGCTTTCTGGATCAACTAAAGTTAAAAACATTTCGAATGAGGCTTTATAATTGAAAAGACCATCCTCGTAAACTTCGTAGGGACCTATTATTACTTCAATTGTAGGGTCATCTACATCCATCCAAGCCATGTCACTTTCGTAATAATCATTTGTTTGGAAAGCTCTGGCAACAGAAGTTAAATATTTTTTAAGTGATTCATTATTTGCAAAATTGGCAGCCTCGTTTAATAATCTTGAAATTTCAGTAAGTTCAGTTTTGTAATAATCTGTGTATGGAATTGCAACAAGTTTGCCTTTTTCTCTTCTTATTAAAGTAAATTCTGAAGTAAATTCAGCTTCTTTTCCTGGATTTTCTTTCAAAAATATCTCAAATTCTTCTTTTGTCATATCTTCTGGATAAAAATTTGCTCCAGCTGGTTTGTTCTTTTTGCCGAAGAAAGGTTTGTTGTGGTCTAATCTATCAAACGGACCAAAATTTATTTTGAAGTATTCAAGAACAGCCTTGTCATTTGGGTCGTTCGATTTTGAAAGAGTATCTTCAATTTCCTCATTTTTAGAATAGACTTGGTCAAGAAATATTCTATCAACAATTTTCCCAGCTTCATATAGTTTTGAAACTACTATTTTTTGTTTCTCATTTAACAAACTTTCATCAAAAGTTAATTCCGTTTTGGAATATTGATTGATTTTCTTTTCCAATTCTGAATTCTCCTCCATTATTTTATTATCAGAACAACTGATACAAAGCGTTGAAATTAATAATGTAATAAATAATTTTTTCATAATATTTCCTTAAAATATTTAATTGAGTTTCAATATATAAAACTACTTTTCTTTTTTCAATTCTCCCAATAATTCTGATTCGATTTAATTTTGCATTGGCTTTATTAACTATTAAAAAGGTGATTTTCTTAAGGATGCTTGATTAATGGATATGAATATTTTTAAGTACTCTATGTAGTTCCTTGCGTAGGTTTAATTATTATGAAATTGTCTACACCAAAAGAATTAGTCCCATTTTCATCCCTTTGACTGATTGAACAATACTCAATTACTTCTTATTATAATGTTGTAATAAATAACTATTACAGTAATATTATTTAATCACAATTATATGGTGTCCTCAAATGGATAAGCTAATAATAAAAGGAAACTGGAATGAAACTGCAGGCAAACTTAAACAACAATTCGCAAATTTGACAGATGATGATTTGCTATTAGTAGAAGGTAAAGAAGAAGAATTTTTGGGCAGGTTACAAAAAAAACTTGGAAAAACTAAAGAAGAAGTTCAAAAAATAATTTCAAAATAATTGGAAGGTGGTTAGCCAGAAATTTACTTTCTCAAAATATTTGAGTTTCCGGTCTATTAAATAAAACCATATAAATATTGCTATACAATTAATAAGGAGAATTATGAAAAACAAATTATTCATATTACCAGCTATATTATCAATTGCAGGTCTTCTATTTTTCGGTTGCGAAACTAATAGAGAAAAAGAAGTAACCGATGCTAAAGAAAATGTTGAACAAGCAAATCAAGAATTGAAAGATGCGCAGGCTCAATATGAAAGCGAATGGCAGCAATTTAAAAACGAAGCTGAATTTATGATTGCAGCTAACGAAAAAAGAATTGAAGAATTTAAAGAAGAGATTAAAACTGCAAGTAATAAATTCAAGACTGAATACATCAATGAAGTTTGGAAGTTAGAGCAAAAAAACATTGAGCTAAAGAAGAAGATAAACGAATATAGGTATGAAGGAAAAGATGATTGGGAAGAATTCAAACAAGAGTTTAATGATGATATGGAAGGTCTTGGAAATGCAATGAAGAATGTATTCACAAAAAATGATTGACATGCAATAATTTTCAATGTGCAAAATAATATCCGCAATCATCTATTTCCCATTAGTAAATTCAATTACTAATAATCAGAGCAAAAATATAATGATTCAAAACCTGGGTATTAATAGTAGTAGTGGCATAATTCTTCCTGTTGTCTTAATGATTTTTTATACTCACGCAGTGGATCAATAATATACAGATAAATATAAAATTAAATGATTCAATAGTTACCAAAAGCGCAGTGAGGCATTCTCTTATTGCTGTCTTTGTTTTGACATACTTTGAAATAAAAATAAATGTAATCTATTTTTTTATAACACTATTAACGGGGAGCACGGAGAACAAATATGGAAGCAGGTCACGCTGATTGGACGGAAGTACAACTTGCGCAGATTGAACAAATGGGATTGGAGAATTATTTGGTTAATCAAACTGAAGGTAAAGCAAGTTAAATACTTTAAAACAAACAAAAAATATTTTCAACAAATTTAGGAGATTATCATGACAGAAATAAAAATTGAAAAGAAAAAGTTGCTATGGCCGTGGATATTATTGGGCATAGGAGTAGTTGTTTTAATTATTTATTTCCTGACATTTCAAACGAGCAGTGAAGAAGTGAAGGAAGTGAAAGAGGTGACCCAAGTTACCGTAACTAATGACCTTATAGATGTAAAAGAGAATAACACTACTGTAGATGCTTATATGAATTTCATAGAAGCTGATACAAATAGGATGACTCTGGATCATGAATACACAAATGAAGCGCTTTTAAGACTAACCAACGCAACCAATGCAATGGCTGATGAAATTGGCTATGATGTTAAGGCAGATATAGAGATGGTTAATGAACATGCAGAAATGATCACTAAAGATCCTTTTGATATTTCACATGCAGACAAAATTAGAAAAGCTACTGATATTTTAACCAATGTTTTACAAAACATTCAGAAGGCTAAATACCCTGGATTGACTAATGAAGTCACTGAGTTAAAAAATGCATCTGCATCAATTAATCCAGACATACTTACCCTTGATCAGAAAGATGTAGTTAAATCTTTCTTTAATAAAGCAGCAATGTTACTTAAAAAAATGAATTAATCAATTTAAATAGGAATTAATATTATGACTGACGCTAATAAAAATCTTTATTACTTGGAAGAGTTACCCGATTATAAAGTAGCATCCGATTATTCTGATGTCAGAGGTTGGAATGTTATGGATGCCGATAACCGTAGCATCGGAAAAGTAACCAATTTATTGGTTAATAAGAACGCAGAACGTGTTGTATATCTGGATGTTGAAGTAGATTCAACTTTGATAGAAGATGGTTATAACACTTATCAAGTTCCTGCAAGCGATGGTGTGCATGGATTTATAAACAAGGATGGTGATGACCACCTTATTGTACCTATAGGAATGGTGAGTTTGGATGAAGAGAAAAAGAAGGTACTCACCGATCAAATAAACTATAAGACATTTACCAAAGTAAGGCGTTTTACTAAAGGAGCTGTTATCAAACGTGATTACGAATTGATTTTGTTCCGTGAGTATATTGGCGATAACACACTTGATATAACTAATTTCGATGACAAATTTTATAATCGTAAAGAGTTTGATAATTCTTTGCGACCTAAAAACTAAACGATATTAAATTATTTTATAATCAATAAAGTTTAATGCAAAGAAGTGTGCAAGAAACACTTCTTTGTGTTTTGCATAATTATTTTTGCATAAAATAGATTTATATAAAAATGATTTGCCAATTTAACTAACATAGAGAGAGAATATTATGAATTTGAAAAGAATCTTTGGCGGGTTACTTACTATCCTTGGAATTGGCGGACTTATTTATGCTGCTGTATTATTTATGTATAACACAGGCGGTGTACATAATATAAAAGCTCTTATTATTTATGGTGTAATTGGTCTTATTTTCTTCATTGCTGGTATAGGTCTAATTCGCACAATAAAAGATGAAACATAATGTGTAAAGTAGTAATCGCATAAAATTTATAATGAATATCCGTATATTTACCTAAGAGAATATTTTAAATAAAAAAAGAGCCAAAATGAATTTATTAGACTTTGTCGCGTCATTTCCGGATGAGGAAAGCTGTAAACAAAAGTTCAAAGAATACAG
>Ga0210009_1001042_pt1 | contig 26034 bp, 29 predicted proteins | sample CryGeyCG2114_065_FD_185457 | JGI IMG/M metagenome (GOLD analysis project Ga0210009, IMG submission 185457) | Groundwater microbial communities from aquifer - Crystal Geyser CG12_big_fil_rev_8/21/14_0.65 (SPAdes) (version 2) | ecosystem: Environmental > Aquatic > Deep subsurface > Groundwater ... | reverse complement strand
TCAGTGAGTTGCTTAATCAAAGGGGTTAAGATGCCATCCTTGCCTGTGAGGTCTTTTCCTTCACGTAGCGCTTGAATGGCAGCATTGATATCAAAAGTAGGTGTGGTCATAAATCATCTCTTTTTGGTATAGCTTAAAGAAATGACACAGAAATTTGAACACTACCGAATCCAGAAACGATTAAAGGGCCCTATCTCATCCTGCTCGATCTGAATATGCCCAGAATGAATGGTTTTGAATTTCTTGAACATATTCGCTCAGATCCGACATTATCTTCATCTGTGGTTTTTATGCTCACCACTTCAAGTACCGACGAAGATAGGATGATAGCCTATCGCCATCATGTCGCTGGGTATATGGTGAAAACGGATATTAAAGACGGTTTTAATAATATTTTTAATATGTTGGAAGGTTATTGGCGTATTGTCGAGCTTCCAACAGTATAAGGTATGTATATGGATTTACTACTGATCGATGATGATGAAGTGGATAGAACGGCAATCATCCGAGCGCTAAAACAATCAAAGTTGGCGTTTAATGTCATTGAGGCTAATTGCGCTTTCGATGGGTTAAATCTCGCCCTCGAGCGCCACTTCGATGGCATATTATTGGATTATTTATTGCCAGACGCCAATGGCTTAGAAGTGCTAATTAAGCTCAATTCTATGACTCAAGAGCAAACCGTAGTGGTGATGTTGAGTCGCTATGAAGATGAAAAACTAGCCCAACGTTGTATTGAGTTAGGCGCTCAGGATTTTTTGCTGAAAGATGAAGTTAATTCACGCATTCTGAGTCGTGCGATCCGTTATGCCAAGCAAAGATCCTCCATGGCCCTAGCCCTAAGAAATAGCCATCAGAAGCTTAAAGAACTCGCAGAGCATGACTCTCTCACTAAACTGGTTAACCGTTATGGCTTTGAACTTTGCCTCAATCGAGCCATTGCCAGGGCGAAGAGAAGTAACGATTTTCTTGCGGTGATTTTACTCGATCTTGATGATTTCAAAGCTATAAATGACACTTTAGGCCACCAGACAGGTGATATTCTATTGGTGCAGGTCGCTTCACGCTTAAGTACCGTATTACGCGATGGGGACGTTATTGCCCGGTTAGGTGGGGATGAGTTTGTCGTGTTAGTGACAGACAATGACTACAAATATTTTCCCATGATAGTGGCCAACCGTTTACTTAAGGCATTTGAAGAAGTGTTTTGTCTTGGGGATAACGATGTGTTGATCGGCGCCAGCATTGGGGTCGCTTTTTATAACGAGGCCGCATCGAATAGCTCTGAGTTGATGAAATGTGCCGATATCGCCATGTACCGAGCGAAGAAAATGGGGCGTAATCAGATCCAGTTTTATTCCGAAGCCTTAGATCGGGAGGTTCGCTATCGTAATCATATTGAATCCAGTCTTAGGAGCGCCCTCAGGCAGAATGAATTTAAAGTCTATTATCAAGTCCAAGTGGATTCCCAAACCCATCAGATGGTAGGGATGGAAGCGCTCATCCGCTGGCTGCATCCTGTCGATGGCCTGATTTCGCCTGAGCAGTTTCTGCCCATTGCCGAAGAGATTGGCTTAATGGAGGACATAGGTGATTGGGTATTGATTGAGGCCTGTAGACAGGCGCAGGAATGGTTAACGCGGTTACAACCCCTAGGGTATCACTTCACTATTGCTGTTAATCTATCGGCCGCGCAAATAGGTCATATGGATTTATACCAGAAAATTGTTAATGCACTAGAGCTGACCCATTTACCCGCAACGGCGCTGGAATTAGAAATTACCGAAAATTGCTTAATTGAAGAACCCCACGAACATGCAAAAGTACTAGATCAAATCGCCGCTTTAGGGGTACGTTTTGCGCTCGATGATTTTGGGACTGGCTTTTCCTCATTGGAACACATAAAGCTATTTCCTATCAGTGTGCTGAAGATAGATAAAAGCTTTGTGGCTTCCTATGATAAGGATGTGAAAGACGCTCGATTGCTTGCAGCCCTATTAAACTTTGCGTACGGTTTCAATGTGATATCTGTGGCTGAAGGTGTTGAGACCCTTGAACAGGCCGAGTTTTGTACCACGCGAAATTGTAATGTACTACAAGGATACCTTTTCTCTCGTCCTTTAGAGGCGAGTGACTTCGAAACAAAATACATTACCCCTTTACTCGCACAATTGTGAACATTATCTTACGCTCATAACTGGCAGTCGTTTTCATCTGGTGAGGTGTTTTCTCTTGCTTTACACTGAGTAATAGACAAATATCTGCCCCCTCTTCTCTGGTGTGTTTTTTACCTCAGAATTCCCATTCACAGTGCTTAATTTGGTCCGTTCGTAATGAAAATAGGTATCTTATCCCAGTTTCCCCAATTGTATTCGACACAACGTCTCGTCGCCGCCTGTGAGGAGCGTGGCCATGAAGCGGTCGTGATCAATACCTTAAACTGTTATATGAATATCAATTCCATTAAACCTAGCATTCATTATGAGGGTGAGGAATTGGTGGGATTTGATGCGATCATTCCGCGGATCCATGCGAGCGTGACATTTTACGGCTGTGCGGTTGTGCGTCAATTCGAAATGATGGGCGTGTTTGTTGCAAATGATTCGATTTCCATCGCTCGCTCGCGGGATAAATTACGTGCACTGCAACTACTGTCGCGTAAAGGGATTGGTATGCCTATCACTGGGTTTGCCAATAAACCTAACGATATTCCAGATCTTATCAATATGGTCGGCGGCGCTCCTTTAGTGATTAAGCTGCTTGAGGGAACACAAGGTATTGGCGTGGTGTTAGCCGAGACGAAAACGGCTGCCGAGAGCGTTATCGAGGCCTTTTTAGGGCTCAAGGCCAATATTTTGGTCCAAGAATATATTAAAGAATCCAATGGCAGTGATATCCGTTGTTTTGTGGTGGGCGATAAAGTGGTTGCCTCAATGAAGCGCCAAGGTCCCGAGGGCGATTTTCGCTCTAACCTGCATTTGGGTGGCTGTGGTGAAAAAATCAAAATTACCCCAGAAGAACGTAAAATGGCGGTCGCAGCCGTTAAGGCCATGGGGCTCGTTGTGGCTGGGGTGGATATACTGCGCTCCCATCGTGGCCCATTGATCCTTGAAGTTAATTCTGCGCCTGGCATTGAGGGCATTGAACAAACGACGGGGATTTCAGTCACCGAACCTATCGTTGAATATATTGAGAAAATGGTGGCGGCGCGTAAATCGAACCGTCCGATTATTGCCTAGGCTTGAATTGAAAGGAAAAACGCCACCTCAAGTGGCGTTGTTACTCATATCGAAGGTGGGCAGTTACAGGTCAAAGCTATAGGAATAACCTAAAGCAATTTTGGCATCATCTTGGGTTAAATCTGTATCTGACACCATAAAAGAGACAGTGCCCATACTCGTATCGGCGCTGAGTGTCACATTATAGTCGGCATAGTTATCTTCACCAAACCAAGCTTCTACAACATCACCGCTTGAGTAACCATAGTGCACAGATAAGTTGAGTTTCTCTGTGAGCGGCACAGAAATGGTTGCGGCAAGGTAACTGAGATCTTTATTATCTAAAGGGTCTGCGGCTACATCGTCACCCGCATTGACGACCTGGGAATAGCTAACTTCAAGCCATTTCCACGTGATGGCACCATGGAGTTCACCAAAGTCGATGCTGCCTTCGGCATCGGGGTAAGCATAGTAGAGGTAACCTAGGTCATAACTGATGTCCTCGGTAATGCTGCCACCGTAACCCGCATAGAGATCAAGCTCATAACTGGTATCGTCACCAAAGTCCACATTCGATGCCCAAGTGCCCGCATAGAACCCAGAATCGTGGCTATAGTCGATACCCCCTTGGATAGCTACCGCATCATTAGTTTGGGTAACACCACGCCATAGGTAGTTTGAAGTGCCACCAATATTGCCTGACGCGGCCGCAAAGGCATTTGATGTCAGTAACAATCCCGTCGATAATGCCAAAACGCTGTACAGTGATTTTTTCATGCTCATCCCCTCGATTGACTTATTTATCGATTCACTTATGTCCCATTTGGGATGGTGACATTGGTGCATCTTGGTTTTTTCTAAAGAGGGAATTGCTAATCACATGCCATTATTTCAATCTATTAAAAAACAGTTGGTTACAATAATTAATGTTAACAATTTGTTTGTTGTTGCTAGAAAATAGAGCAGTGACGCACTGTTGTTGTGCAAAAAACAATCTTTACGACCGAACTTTACGCAAAAAAAAACACCCCACAATGGAGGTGTTTTATCAAAATTCGGTTTAGCAGTAACTTAGTTTACGCTATCACGCAGAGTCTTACCGGCTTTAAACTTAGGCACAGTGGCCTCGGCAATTTGGATCTCTTTACCTGTTTGTGGATTACGTCCCGTACGTGCTGCACGAGTCGTGGTTTCGAAAGAGCCAAATCCGACGATGGAAATTTTGTCACCGTTTTTCATTGATTCGGTAATAGCCGCTTCGAAAGATTTTAATGCGCGTGCTGCTTCAACTTTTGTTAGATCGGCATTTTCGGCAATCTTGGCGATAAGTTCAGTTTTATTCATCTTGTTGTCTCTTCTTTCCATAGATTTATTAAGTAAGCGTGCCTAACATGCCATAAGGTTTAACCGATGGAAAGTCTTTTGCTGCAAGCTTCCCCAATCAAAGTGGCAGAATTGGGGAATATTTGTGCGGTTCGTGACTTAGGTTTTATTCTTCCAATAGCTGATAAAGGAGTTGTTTGACCAATTTAGGTTCAAATGGCTTATCGCATAACGCATTTACGCCTGCCTGTGACACATTGCTCAAGTGGGTATCATTGGCTTCGGAGGACACCATCAGTATTGGGATATGGGATTGTTGGCTCTCATTACGAATAAATTGTGTTAACGCGAGCCCATCAACACTGGGCATATTGTAATCGGTGATCACAAGATCGAACATGTTATGTCGCATTAACTCAATCGCTTGAGCGCCATCTTCGGCTTCGGTGATCAATTTAATTCCCAAATTGCCTATGGTACGTTTAATGACGTTTCTGGCCATTCGGCTATCATCGACGACTAATACGCGCACATCGTGCACATCAAAATGACTCAAATCGAGTTCATCGTGGCTCAATAAGTCAATCGTAGCATTGAGGGCTTTACCTAAATGGTCGGCATTAAAGGGTTTAGGTAAGATGGCGACCACACCCGATTGGCGAAATATTTCTAATTGCTCACGGCGACACTCGCTCGATACCAACATAAATTGAATGTCTTTGCAGTCGCTATTCTTGCGTAAATAACTGAGCAAGTCGTTCGCTGTGCCATCGTCAAAGTGCATAGCACTGACGATCAGATCCGGTTTATGCCGTGTAATAACATTTTTTGAATCTGCAAGATTTGCCGCAGTTTGGATGCTGACAATCCCTTCCTGCTGTAAACGCTGGATAATGATCCTGCGTTGGGTTTCAGAAGGTTCCACTAGCAGTATGGAAAGTTCGCTGGGCGATAAATGGCTCATAGTCTCTGTCAGTATTGGCTGTGGGTATTTTATGGGGTCGTTAAGCTACGCTATAAGTAACAGCTTAGCAACAAATCGACTATGGCTGTGTTTTTCCGCTCAAATAGCGATACGTCACCTTAGAAAACGCGACCCAATATTGCACTAATAACAGGCTAATAATGCTAATCACAAGGGGTTGCATGGGAATGTTATAGCCAGCAAAGACGACTTTAACGTCCTCTGGTGTAATGCGATAGGCGATAATGGCGGTGATCCCAAGCGCCGAAAAGCCTAAGGTTTGCATACCAAGATAGATTTTCAGCACTAGGCTAGACCAAGGTGCACGCATAATGATCCCCACCAGCACAGGCAGTACTCCTAAGGTAAATAAATCAAAGGATTGAGTCGCTATGGCGCGCCATAAGGCGGCGATGCCGATGAGACAATAAAGCGCGGCCAATAGGATAAGACGTTTAGGCATAAATATGATTCTAATTTGGGTGATGTAGGAGATGAGCAAGTGTAGGAAAAGCCCAGATCTGAGTCCAGCATAACCTGATTATCGTGTAGAATATTGCCTTTGCTCAGGCACAATGAATAGGTTTAGGTTATGACAGAAGTTGAATTTTGGGACTTAGTGACACGTACAGAAGCGACACAATCACAGGAGTCACTCGCGCAGTCACTAAAGCAAAAACTGGCCGAATTGAGCAATGATGAGTTGAAAGCCTTCGACAAGATCTTTGGTCAACAGATGCGCCGCAGTTACCTATGGTCGCTTTGGGGGGCGGCTTATATCATTACGGGTTGTGACTCTGAATATGCATTCGCGGAATTTAGATGTTTTCTCATCTCCCTGGGCAAAGCAACTTACGAAGCGGTTATCACTCATCCAGACAACTTGGCGCAACTGCCAGCGTGGCCGGAAAAGGACGGTTATGCCTATCCATTCGTGGACGAGTATGATTTGATTGCTGGGCAATTGTACGAAGATAGAACGGGTGAAGAGTTACCCTTTATGCCATCGGGCAAGGCGACACCCGTTGGCAAGAAATTTAGCACTAAGCCCAAGGAACTCAAGCAGCAATATCCTGAGCTTAGCGCACGTTTTCCCTTTTAACGCTCTGGGCGATTAAGGGCGTAAACAGGCATTGGTTCTTGTATCGAACGTCATCCCATACTTAGGGCAGGTTTGACGCATTAATCGATACTCTTCCTCGGTTAGCTGCAGAGTAAACTCGCGATCGAGCCGCTCTGTCATGCGCTGTTCCGCGGCATATTGAGATTGGGCTAGCTTATTGAAATGTGAGTTTACCACTTGCTGTTGTTTTGCCGACAGTTGTGCCGCATGGCTTGGGGGACTGAACGCAGCTCCCAGAGTGACAAGGGCGACTAAAGCAAGTTTGTGTGAATACAGACCCGATAGGGTGAAAGTGTTTAAGTTCATAGATAGGCTCCAAATTAAAAAATCACGTTCAATACGTCAGTTTCTAAAGCGCGCATCCTTGACAAACAAAACCTGTGGTACTGATGAAGCCGCTAGCTTACGGGAGTCAACTTGAACCTTTGCTGAACCACTTGTTTAAGGTTCGTTACGCATTTCTTGGCATTGGAAACCTTGCTTACGAGTATCAAAAGCACAGCTTAAGCCACATTCCCAGGGGACATCATCGTAGAAAGATGATTGTTCTTGGGCAAAGTCTTGGCAGGACTCATAGTTGCTAAAATTGTCAGTTTTCTTATATTTACCAGAATCATAGCCATGGGTATAAATAAAAGCAGACCAAGTTTTTGGCTGATTTTCTTTATCATTGGGGGAAATGAACCAAATCGCACTCGCAAAACAAGTCAACAGGATTAAAACGAACACGGGTACAACGGGGAATTTCATTTTTTTATCGTAGTCGTAAAACAGTGGGCGAAGAATAACGTGTTTTCATTCGAGATGCGCGCTAAATGATCACAAATTAATAACTCAGTGCTTACTTTGCACTTCATTGATACAAAATGATGCGTTTTGGTTGTAATTGTTGTGATTATTTACCTTTTTATACATAAGCTTACCTTGGTTGAACTGTACTTATTTCAGTTTTGCATTAAGCTTTAGTTCAGGTTAGATTTTGTACGGTATAGCGTAGAAATGATTAGGCCTAGGAGGCAAGCATGAAAGTTCAGTTCCTTTTACTCGCAGGTGTATTAAGTTGCAGTGCAGTGTGGGCCGCAGACGAAGTGAAAACCGATCCCGTTACCGAAGATGGTATAGTTAAAATCCTCTGGCAGAGCCCAAAGGATTTTCGCGATATTGAATCATCGGGGGAAATCCAATCCCGCTACGAGACGCGATTATTTGATACCTTAACCAAGAATATCAATAAAGAAGCCTCGAAAATTTTAAAGCCAAATCAAAAGCTTGAAATGACGGTCTCCGATGTTGATTTAGCTGGTGATATGCGCCCTACCTTTGGGGCAACCGCCAATGATTTGCGTGTCGTTAAAGATATTTATCCGCCGCGTATGACCTTCAGCTATCAAGTGCTTGATAACGGTAAAGTGATTATCGCCGGGGATGAGAAACTCTCTGATATGGGTTTTTTGTCCGGTATCCAATCGCAAACCGACAAGCCATTTATGCACGAGACCCAAATGCTGATCGATTGGTTGAAAAAAACCATCGCACCTCAGCTTTAGCATAATTTAATCTTCCACATCAATAAGTTGAAGTTTAAGTGCTAAGCGATTAATGCCTGCGGATTAAGTTGAGGGTCTTCTAACAGGCAAAGCCCGTTGTGTGCGGACTTTGCCTGTTTTTTTGCCTTAGCACTCAGGGTCGAAAGGCTATGTTCGTTACAGTTAAAGGTGTGTGCCGGTGTCAGTAAGCCAACGCATAGGCTGATGAGTTTGTGGTAACAGGCTTGGCCTTGCCGATCCTCTGCTAGCATTTCCTGCGCTTGCCAATGTTCGGCGCTATAGAATAATTGTTTATGGGCTTCAAAATCGGCCAAAATCCGCTGGCAACGGCCAATAATCTGCTCGCAGGTGCTGATAATCACAAAGTCATCGCCGCCAACATGGCCAATAAAACAGTTATCGCTCTTATATTTCATTAATAGATTAGCCACCTCGCAGATCACTTCATCCCCACGGCAAAATCCATAGATATCATTGTATGGCTTAAAGTGGCACAGGTCGAAGTAGGCTAAATAAAAAGGCTTTTGTTGTAGCCTAAGTCGCTTAAGTTCTTCTTGTATCGGTACATTTCCCGGTAAATCAGTAAGGGGGTTGGCATGGCGCGCCATTTTAATCCTGTGTTCGGTAATGCGCTGCAATAGGTCTTTTGTGTGGCCAATACCAAGGAGTTTGCCGCGGCGTAAGATAATAAATTGCTGCGCGACCGTGTTGGCGCTTTCCGAGGTCAGTAATTGACTCACAATCGACAGCGGTTCATTGGCTTCAATCTGCAATACCTGTGGGTCCATTACCTCGGACACCGCATGATTTTCATGCAGGGCGCGACCGTAGGGGGTGCTAAAAAGCTCGAGCAAGGTTGCGCGGCTGATGATGCCTAGGGGAATTTGGTTTTCAACGACTACCACAGCTTGTAACGCTGGCTGGGAGCTGAAAGTATCGCTGAGATGCTTAAGTTTTAGGGTTGGAACCACAGTGATAGCACTGCTGCAAAGGCTCTCTGCCGATTCGCTATACCTTGGCTGGACCTGGGTATTATTGGGGACTAAGGTTGCTTTCATCACTCGGCAGGGTTGTGCTTCAGGGCGGCCGAGTAAGTAACCCTGACAATAAACGATACCGAGTTGTTTGAGTACTGCGAGTTCTTCTTGGGTTTCAATACCTTCGGCAATCACCTTGCAAGTCAGGCTTTGGCAGAGTTCGACAATCGAGCGCACAAACTCTTGTTTTACTGGGGTTGAATCAATTTGATGAATAAAATGGCGATCAATTTTGACATAGTCAGGGGCCAGTTCTGACCAAAGCCTTAGGCCCGAATAACCTGCGCCTAAGTCATCTATCGCCGTCATAAATCCTTGGCTGCGATAGTGATTTAAACAGGATTTTAGCAGGTCTATATCATCCGCTGGGTATTGCTCCGACAACTCAATCACCACCTGGGAGGGGGAGATCCCCAGTTGTTGCAATAATTGCAGTGTCATCCCCTTTGGGTGGGTGGGATCTAACAGTGCCTTGGGTGAGATATTGATAAACAGCCTGCCCTGAAATTGCCGCAGTTTAAATTGTTCTAATGAGATGCGCCTGCACAGAGTTTCGAGTTCGCTCAATTTTCCTTGGTGTTCTGCGGTCTGGAAAAGGGGAACGGGCGAATAGAGAGGGCTGTGTTCTGGGCCACGGCTTAGGGCTTCGAAACCATGGATTTTATGTTCTAATATATTGAAAATAGGCTGAAAAAGTGGGTTGATTGCCCCTTTTGCAATTATCTTATCAAGCTCTTTTGCCAGATCTAAACTTGTCATTACTTCAGCCCCTTCATCAATGTTTGCGGAGTCTATGACTTAGAAATGACAAAATGATGACAATTTATTGTTGGCAGAAGGGGGATAAATCTGAGTCGTTAGGGGAATAAACGCTGAAATATTATTCACTTCAGCGTTTAGAACGATCAGCTTTGCTTCTTAAAGGCTTGCAGGGTTTTTAGTAAGGTTGCGAGTTGGCGCACATAGGTTTCAAGCGCAACGGGATCTAGGTTTGCCTGATCTTGTAGCTTAGTTAAATCATCAACGAGTTCTTGCACATAGGGCAAAAAACGATTGCTTGAAACGATAAAGCCCTGTTCAGCTGTGAATATGCTAGTGAATTTTCCAAGGCCCGCTTTTTTCAATTCATCTAACTTAGCATCTGCATCTATGGCTTGGCGATAGGCGGTTTGAAGGTTTTCTTTCAGTTGCTCTATAACCTTAGTGTGTGGCATAACAGCGTCTCATTGCAAAATTTGCAGGAATTATAAGGGGCAAAGGATATGGCAACAAGCCAATGGCGACTAATAGTCTCAATCTGTTGTGCCGCGGTGTTTGGCAGCGCAGCAAGTTGGGCGGCTGTGGATGATAAGCCGCCATTTTATCGGCTAGAGTGGCAGGGTAAGAGCGCCTATTTACTGGGTTCTATCCATATTGGCAGTGCCGATTTTTATCCTTTACCGAGCCAAATTGAAGCGGCATTCGACCGCGCGAAGGCGTTAGTGGTCGAAGTCGATATGAATCAAGTCGATAGCCGCGCCTTGTTACAAAAATATGGCATGGCAGATAAAGCACTGGGCTTAGATTGGCAGAGCCGTGATCAGCAAACGGTCGCCGCTATGGTGCCCTATTGTGAGGCTCAAGTGAGTTTATGCCAATCTATACAATCATTTGCCCCATGGTTGCAGGCATCTCAACTTAATCTCCTGCGTTATAATGGCTTAGGCTATAGCCCGGATTATGGTGTGGATATGCAACTACTTGGGCGCAGTGCAAGGCGAGCTGTGTTTGAGTTAGAAACGGCGGAGTCGCAGTTTCAATTATTGGCCTCATTCGATAGCCAGACTCAATGGTCCATGGTGCGCGAAGCCATTAGTGTTCCCGATGCCGAATTGTTGTCACTCATTACGGCTTGGCGCACAGGGGATGAGGTCGCCCTCGATAGGCTGATGCAGGAACAGATGGGGGGCGAGGGGGAGACTCAAATGCTGGAGAAGATCCTCTGGCAGCGGAACCAGACTATGGCCGAGGGTATTATCAAGTTGATGAATGCCGATGGATCACCGGCGCCCTTATTTGTGGTGGTAGGCGCGGGCCATGTGGTGGGCGATAAGAGTGTGGTACAGCTACTTAGGCAGGCGGGGGCGAAAGTCACCGCCTGTTGGCGTGAGGTATGCCAGTAACTTAGTCCGTAGATAACTTAGCCCCTAGTTCACTTAGCCCCTAGTTCACTTTGCCCTAAAAAGTGTACATAGCGGCCGAGTGAAATATAGGGCTCGCGCTGTGAGTATTGCAGCTCCATAGTGAGTAGCTTTTGATAATCAAAATCCGCCGCTTGGTTCTTTTTCAAATAATCGTGGATCACCCGCACCCCAGATTGAGTCACTAGCGCCATATCCCACTCGCTAAACCATTGTTTGACCTCATGGATATAAAGTGGATGGGTGGGGGTTAGGCGCACTTTTTTCTTCACCTTAAGATCGGCGGCCACATAGTCAAAATTCCCCGAGACTAAGGCGTGAAAACGCATGGCTTCCTTATTGTAAAACATCAACGAGAACAGACCATTAGGCCTGAGCATTGTCAATAGACCTTCCATTGTGGTTTTAGCGTCGACAAGCCATTCGACAACGGCATGGCAGAGGATAAGGTCGAATACCCCATGTTGCTCCACGGACAAATCTTGGATCGGGGCATGGACTAGGGTGATATTTAAGGGAAGGGGTGAGGCTGAAATTTGCTCCTGTGCCTGCGCAAGCATTTCGGCGGAGATATCGCATAGTACGACTTCATGGCCAAGGCGTGCCAGCTTTTGGCTAAAGTAACCAAAGCCGCCGCCCGCATCTAAAATGCGCAGTTTTTTATCACCCAATTGGGACAAGGCGGGGGAGAGATCACGCCATAATACGGCGGCACGGATTTCCCCTTTAGGTGTACCGTATATATTCTTCGCGAATTTTTGCGCGAGTTTATCAAAATTCTTATCTTGCACGTGTGAACTAAGTTAAAGAGTGTGGGGCGATAGTGTGGCACAGGCGTAAAATTTTCGCACATCTGGAGGGGCGATCCTCAAAATAATTTCAGTATTTTTGTATCATTAAATTATAAGTAATTGATTTTATTTGTAGTAAATAATCCTGCTAAACTTAGGGATACACAGAACTGAGTGCTCTGGGGTATAATCTCGCCGTTTTCGACAAACCTGACTCTATATACCCAAGCTACCTGAAGATACGAGTTTCAGAACGCCTAGGGTGCTTCAATTCAAGGCGCATCAATGAAAGAATGTCGGCCACCTTTTGAATTGATGCAACACGGAAGTGGAGTGCCCTAGGCGCTCCGTCCCGGCGGTTTTTAACGCACTTTATGCTGTGTTGGTTATTTTTAACTTAGTCCACTAGGTCTGCAAATAACCGCCTTGCCTAAAGTGCGTTAAATTCCCGCTGAATCCTGCATCTTCAGGTTGTTTGGGTATAGTTGTCCATTCGGAGAGTCAGCATCAGCCCTTTTTAAGACGTAGTTTTGCCTGTTTTACACTCGTGATCAGTTTGATTTAGCGGATGTTAGTCATCTGGGCGGGGTATTTCTGGCTATCGGCGCCGAGGGATAGTTAATTAAAAGGTACTCAGACTTGAATAATGCATATTGTGTTGAATTGAACGCGATGCCGTCGCTGTTTTCTCTTTATCGCAAGATCTTCTTTGGACGTAAACCAGGTTGGAACCAACAGCCTCTACCTCATATTAAGGTCACTGCGCCTAATGTGACTGTGTCTGAAGCGAGCGTCAGCCAATATGCCCAAGTTTGCGGCTTCCAGTTTGATGGTAAAGTCCTTCCGCCGACTTACCTTTATATCATGGCCTTTCGCCTACATGCGGTCATTTTTACCCACGATGGTATTACCTTTCCATTACTGGGCATGATCCACCTTAAAAACCGCATCCAAGTGTATCGCCCTACGACAGTCGACGAGAAGTTCTCCTTAGAATGCGCACTCACAACGAGCCGTGAGACAGATTCGGGTTTGGAATTTGAGTTTGTTTCAAAAGTATTTGTCGGGGAAGAGTTAGTGTGGGAATCGCTCTCGACCTATTTATATCGTATCGAAACTGCGGGTCGCCGAGTGCGTCCACCTAAGGCGCTTGAAATGGCGTGGGATGCACCGCAGTGCTGGGTACTCAGTGAAGATCTTGGCCGCCGGTATGCCAAAGCCTCCGGTGACTATAACCTGATCCATTTACACCCCGTGCTCTCCAAGCGCTTTGGTTTCGATCGCGTGCTGGCCCATGGCATGTGGTCTAAGGCCCGCTGCTTGGCTGAATTAATGCCCGAGATTGGCGAGCGTCCATTCGTTGTCGATGTGGCTTTTAAGTTGCCACTTTTAATGCCAGCCGAAGTGGGATTTGCCTATGAAAAGGGCGCCGATCGCTGGGTCTTTGAACTGCGGGATAGCAAAGGCCGTCGCCCCCATTTAAGTGGTGATGTGCAGTTTTAAACTCCCGTGGAAACCCTGTTAAGGTACGCTGTGACCCGTTGCAGCTTGCCAGATGCTAAACCACTGCTGGCGATCGAGCCGAATATGGCTCGATGCGACGGCACTCTTAATCCGTTCAATATTACCACTGCCTATAATGGGCACAGGCCTGCTTGGCAACATACGTACCCAAGCATAGATCACTTGGCTAATGTCTTGGGCATTCACTTCGTCGGCTATGATGGCTAATGTTTGCTGCAAGCGTACGGCCTGCGGATGGGTATTCTTAAAAATGTTTCCCCCACCCAGACATGACCAAGCCATAGGTCTGATACGTCGTTCTTGACAGAGATCTAAGGTGCCATCGGCTAAGTGTCTCATTTCCAGTGGTGATATCTCCACTTGATTGGTGACTAAAGGGGCGTCGAGTCTCGATTGCAGTAATGAAAACTGTGACACAGTAAAATTAGAAACCCCAAAGTGACGCACTTTGCCCGCCTGTTTTAAGCGTGAAAAGGCTTCGGCGACCGCATCCGCATCCATCAATGGATCGGGTCTATGGATAAGTAACAGATCGAGATAATCGGTATTCAGTTGCGCCAAGGATTGTTCAACGCTGGCAACAATATGCGCGTAGGAGGTGTCATAGTGGTTGACGTAACGCGTCGGTCGACAATCAAAGGCGGGCTTGATCCCGCATTTACTGACGAGCTGCATTTGCTCACGCAGTGCAGGTTTGAGGCTTAAGGCTTCGCCAAACAAGGTTTCACACTGGTATTGGCCATAAATATCGGCGTGGTCCATCGTAGTGACGCCTAAATCTAGGTATTGCTCAATCAGGTTTAGAGCTTGTATCGGCGTCATCTCCCAGCTTGCCATTCGCCAAAATCCAGCAACAAATTCAGAAAAAGTAAAATGGGGCTCGTACATATCATTCCTCTCTGGGGAAGGTGTTTTTTGTTGTGTAAAGACCGTAAGCCGATTTGTTTGATGCAGATTAAGGAATCGCTCATTAACCCCTGCTATCACTTTCTCATCACCTAATATCTGTGGTATTCAATCGGCTTATGTTGATGTCGAACATTCATACTAACCCAGAATACCTTCGAGGGAGAAATTACCCATGCTGACCGATATGGCTATTTCAGGCCGTGCAAGTTTAAAAAACATCGCAGAACTGGGTATTGAGTTTGGGCTATTACCCGAAGAAATGACCTTATTTGGTAACACAAAAGCTAAGGTCGATTTATGTGTGCAGCGGCGCTTAGCTGGCCAGCGTACGGGTAAGCTCATTATCGTCACTGCCGTCACTCCTACACCCTATGGTGAAGGTAAAACCGTGACCAGTATTGGCCTAACTCAATCGCTTAAGGCCATAGGTAAAAGGGCCTGCGCCTGTATTCGTCAGCCGAGTATGGGGCCGGTATTTGGGGTAAAAGGTGGCGCAGCGGGTGGTGGTTACGCACAAGTGGTGCCTATGCAGGAGCTGAATTTGCACCTCACTGGGGACATTCATGCCGTAGGCAGTGCCCACAATTTAGGTGCTGCGGCCATTGCCGCGCGGCTTTTTCACGAGTCGCACTTAGGCAAAACCGAATTTGAGGCACAATCTGGGCTGGCATTTTTGGATATCGATCCCAGTGAGATCCGCTGGCACAGGGTCGTCGATCATAATGATCGTTGCCTGCGGCAAATCCATGTCGGCTTGGGTGAAAACAATGGGCCCGAATATGCATCGCGCTTTGACATTAGCGCCGCCTCCGAGTTGATGGCCATTCTGGCCCTTAGTCAAAATTTAGCGGATATGCGTGCTCGTATTGGCCGTTTAGTCTTGGCGCTCAATCGGCAGGGGGAGGTGATCAGCGCCGATGATTTGGGTGTGGCGGGTGCCATGGCGGCGATTATGGCCGATGCCATTAAACCGACCTTAATGCAGACCCTCAATGGGGCGCCGTGTCTTATCCACGCGGGGCCATTTGCCAATATCGCCCACGGCAATTCATCGATTATTGCCGATGATATCGCCTTAAAACTGGCCGATTTTGTGGTTACCGAAGGCGGGTTCGGTTCCGATATGGGCTTTGAGAAATTCTGCAATATCAAAGTGCGCCAGTCGGGGCAGGTGCCGAGTGCGGCGGTGTTAGTCACCACCCTAAAGGCCCTGAAAGCCAACAGTGGTTTAGAGTCTGATATAGATATCAATGCGCCCGATCAAATTCGTCTTGAGGCGGGATTTGCTAATTTAAACTGGCATATCAACAATGTGGCTCGATATGGTATTCCAGTAGTGGTTGCCATTAATCGTTTTGCTACCGATACCGATGCCGAACTGCAATGGTTGACTGAGGCTGTTAGTCGCACTCAGGCCTTTGGTTGTGAGATAAGTGATGCCTTTGCCAAGGGGGAGGCCGGCGCAATTGCCCTAGCGCAAACTGTGATCCAAGCCGCTGAAACTGAAATCCAGTACAAGCCGTTGTATTCAGAGCAAATATCATTAGAGGCTAAGTTATCGACCTTAGCCGAGGTCGGTTATGGCGCATTGGGCGTCAGTCTCTCCATTGAGGCCAAGCAACAAGTGCAGCAACTGAATGCACTGGGTTATGGGCATTTACCTGTCTGTATTGCCAAGACACCACTGTCGATCAGCCATGATCCTACGCAAAAAGGCGTGCCAAAGGGCTTTATCGTGCCTATTCGAGCCCTAAGTTTGAATGCGGGGGCGGGATTTATTACGGCACTGGTGGGCAATGTGATGACTATGCCAGGACTTGGGATCAAGCCGGGTTATTTAAAGATCGATATCGATGAAGACGGTGAGATTATCGGATTAGGTTAGCGGCTCTTACTGCGTTGTCGCTAAGCTCACATTCAGGGTAGGCTAGCGTGCTTCCTACCTTGTATTATTTTACCGTTGGATGGATACACACTTCGCGCTGTGGAACGGGGTGCTAATGCCCTTAAGTGTATTTATCGACATTTTTAACGGTTGAGATCAATTTGAACACTTGGATTGAACAGGGATCTGGTAAACTTAGTCTCCCTTATTTAAGAATCCTAGTTTTATGTTGTGCTCCCATTGCAATCAATATATTAAAGTGAGTGAAATCAGCCATCAGCGTGGAAAGGGCTTTCATGCACAAGTTCAATGTCCCCATTGCACAGCTTGGCTTGGGCGTAGTCCTATACTCGCTAAGCTCAAATTACTCGGTTTTTATTTGAGTCTCTTCACTGGGCTTTACAGTTACTTTGATGCATCGGTCAGACACTTTTTAATTCCTGTGATGATTTTTTCTTTGATGCTGTTGTTTGTGAGTCACTTTATGGATCAAGTGATTACGATAGAAGCGCCGGAAAAGGTCGACGATAGTGAACAGCGGCAGAAATACCGTTAATCACTATATGTGGCATCCTGAGCCCAAGAAAGCGGGCTCAGGGGAAGCTAATAGCGTCGTTACTGAACGACTTGCTCTTGGCTCTCTAATGAATGTTCAACGTAATAAATTCCGCCCAAAATCAATGCGCCGAAAATCACTATACCTAAGATTAGCCCTAAGTTTTCACGAAAAAATGCTAGCATTTTGGTTGCCTTTTGATAGATGGACAGGGGAATAATGCCAAGCGAATCTTGTGGTTTTTCGCCTGCATAAAGACTCAACACACTATAGTTATTCTGACTTAAGCTAATCTTAAATCCCCCTTTTTGCTAGCCTACGCCTTGTTTTTCATCTGTTTTATCTATAACTGCATTAAAGGTAAATATCTTGTAACCTATTGTAGGGCCATTACCTTATTGCAACTTACCGTGGGCCTAGCATAAACTTGTGTCACTTTTTTACTATGGGAACGACTAGGTGAGACTTCAACGTCACATAAGACGCACAATTTCAATATGGCTTGCTGCCGTATTGGTATTGCTGTCTTTTGCCGCCTCCGCCCATAGTGTGACCCACCTTGATGATGGGGCTAAAACCCACTGTACACTCTGCTTCCATCAGCATCAGCTCAACAAGATTTTATTGACCCAGCCACTGACACTCGATTTAGCCGCGCAGCAGTTTGATGTGGTCGAATCTGTGTTACCCCCCTCCATTTCAAAACACCTTAGTGTTTATCACAGCCGTGCGCCTCCTTTCACTCTCTAAATCAACTAAAACATTTTAACTTATTGTATTTCTTGATGGCTTTATATCAGTCATCGAGTGCTAGTTGTATTTTGGAGATATCATGACTGTGTTAAATACCCGAATGTCTTTGGTGGCTTTGGCGTGCGCTTTAGTTTCGCCGACACTCTTAGCGGAAGATTCGAGCCTGACAAATCCTGCGATCAGTGCGGTTTTGAATGGTTATTATCAAACGGGCGAGCGTCCCTTGGCCGAGAGCCCAGACGGTTTTGGCTTAGGTGAAACAGAACTGGCGATGAGCGCCAATATTGACGATATGTTCTATGGCAAAGTGACTGCGGTGGTTGAGAGCCATGACGGTGAGACCGAGCTGAATCTTGAGGAAGCCTTTATTCAAACTATGGCGATGCCAGCGGGATTTTCAATCCGTGGCGGCCGTTTCCTGTCGGATATTGGTTACCTAAATAACCAACATTTACATACCGATGCCTTTACCGATCGTCCCATCGTTTACCGCGCGTTTCTTGGGGGCCATTATTTTGATGATGGGGTGCGTTTGAATTATGTTGCTCCAACGGATCTCTATTGGACCATGGGTATCGAAGCCTTTAAGGGCGACAGTTTACGTGCGGCCGATGAACATGGTGAGCGTGAGTTTAAGAAGGTCGGCATTTATACCTTGTATTCAAAAATCGGCGGTGATATCGGCGATAACAGCTCATGGCAGGCGGGCCTAAGTTACCTACGTAACGAAAATGGCCAAATGACGGCCCATGAAGAGGGCGATGGGCACGATGAGGCGACAGAAGATGGCGAAGCAGGCCATAGTCATGCCGCATCTTACACAGGTAAAAATACCTATGGTGCTGATTTTGTTTATAAGTGGGCGCCCAATGGTAACTATAAGTACCAAAATCTTACCCTGAGCGGCGAGTACTATCGTGTGAGCGATTTTACCCCTGTCGATCTGCATCCTGAGGATGCGCCGAGCCAAGATTACCACCAGGGTTGGTATTTGAGCAGTGTGTATCAATTTACCCCGAGTTGGTCCGCGGGGCTGCGCTACGGTGAGGTCGATACCCAGGAACTCCATGACGATCATTTTCATGGGCAAAAGTTGAAGGAGTCTGAGGTGACTCTGGCGTGGCATTCAAGCCATTTCTCGACGGTTCGTTTCCAGTATACCCATCAAAAGGGTACTAACTTCGACGGAATTGAAGACGATAACATCTTCACTATTCAATACATTATGTCTCTGGGGGCCCACGGTGCGCATCAATTCTAATTTAGCTAAATTGGCCGCAGTGGCCTTATCTGTCGCTTATACCGGTTTGGCCCATGCCGAACTCAATGTATTTGCCTGTGAACCTGAATATGCGGCATTAACGAAGGAGCTTGCTCCTACGGCGAGCATCTATTCGGCAACCACAGCCTTGCAGGATCCCCACCAAGTACAGGCGCGACCAAGCTTGATTGCCAAAATGCGTCAGGCGGACCTAGTGGTTTGTGCCGGCGCCGATCTTGAGATAGGTTGGCTGCCTATGCTGCAGATGAAGTCGGCAAACGCTAACGTGCGCTCGACCGATCAGGGCTTATTTTTCGCCGCCGATCAAATTGAAACCTTAGATAAATTGGCCAGTGTCGATCGTAGCATGGGTGATGTGCATGCTAAGGGGAATCCACATCTCCATTTCGATCCGACCCGACTGCTCAAGGTCGCGACAGCCTTAACGGCTAAGATGGTTCAACTTGACCCTGCGGGTGCGGCCGATTATCAAAAGTCATTAGCCGACTTTAGTACCCGTTGGCAAGCGGCAATTCCACGTTGGGAGGAGCAAGCCAAGGGGCTACAGGGTAAAAAAGTGATCGCTTACCATTCTAGTTTTAAATATCTATTCAATTGGATTGGTATTGAGCAAGTGGCTGATTTAGAACCTAAACCTGGACTAGCACCCACCAGTGGGCATTTGGCTAGTTTGCTGAGCCGTGCCGAGCAAGGTGATATTTTGGCGGTTATCGTCGCCTCCTATCAAGATGAGCGCGGTGCCAAATGGCTCGGTGAAAAAGCGAACTTGCCAGTGGTGATGTTACCTATGTCAGTGGGGGGCAATGACAGCAGCAAAGATCTTTTTAGTCTATACGACAGTGTTATTTCCCTCTTAAATGGAGTGAAATAAGGCCTATGTTTGATCTGGAACTGATGTCGATTCTCTTGCCTGCGCTGGCGGCGGGGATCTTAGTGTTGTCGACACATATTGTACTGGGTAGGCAAGTGCTTAAGCGTGGCATTATCTTTATCGATTTAGCCATAGCACAGGTTGCCGCCCTAGGCGCCATCGTCGCCCATATGGACCACAGATTGGAAGAGATGCCCTTTTCCCATGTGTGGATGCCAGCCCTGTTTGCCCTTGGTGGCGCGGGGTTTATCGCTTGGTTATCTAAGCGAATGGCGGGTGAGCTAGAAGCGATGATCGGCTGCTTTTATGTGTTGTCAGCGGTGGCAGCTATGCTGCTATTGGCGAACGACCCACACGGCGCCGAGCTGCTAAAACAATTGATGTCGGGCCAGATCCTCTGGGTGAGTTGGTCGCAATTGGTGTTGCCGACACTGGTGTATTCTGCCGTGCTATTGACGATATTCTTGCACCCCAAAATTTTGGATGGAGCTGGGTTTTATCTGCTATTTGCACTAGTCATCACCTTGTCGGTTGAATTAGTCGGTGTGTACTTAGTGTTTAGTACCTTAATATTGCCCGCTTTGGCACTAAACAAGTACCGCGGTAAAGGTCGCTTGTTTTATGCTTACCTCGTTGGTTTATTCGGCTATGTGTTAGGACTTATCCTGTCGGCGACGTTAGACCTTCCAAGCGGAGCGGCGATAGTCGCCACTTTAGCCGTGAGTGCCTTAGTCTTCCGCTTGGCGTTAACTCGAGTATCACCCCTGGCAGTGGAGGCTGACGTCTTGCCTAAACAGCACCTCTAATTGGAAATTAAAAGCCCATCGATACACTGGAGGTTCAGTATATCGATGGGCTTTTTGTTTGTGGTGTTTCAACTGTTAGTTTGCGGTGTTAGCAAGTCAGCTTACAGATGTAAACAATATATTGAGTCCCTAGGCCATGGTGGCTATACTGTCGCCACTTTTATCGTCGGAGTATGCCGTGCTGTTAATCGTCAGATCTATGTTGTTGGCGGTGTCATTGTTGCTTGCCTTTATTTTTGGTGGCTTAGTGTGCTTGCTGAGGCCGCGTCACCGTGACAATGTACATATGTTCGCCAAGATCTTCTCATCGGTCGCCCCTATCCTAGGGATTAAAGTCATAGTACGTCGCCATAAAGACGTGCAGGATGGACCTTATATTTTCCTGGCAAATCATCAAAATAACTTCGATCTTTTCACCCACACTAAAGCCGTACCTAAGGGAACTGTGAGTTTAGGTAAGAAGAGTCTGGCGTGGATGCCATTGTTTGGCCAAATTTATTGGCTGTCGGGCAATATTTTAATCGATCGTAAAAACCGCCATAGCGCCTTCGATACTATGGCTAAGACGGTCGAAAAAATTAAGCAAAATAGCTTATCGGTGTGGATTTTCCCCGAAGGCACGCGTTCGCGTGGGCGAGGATTATTACCCTTTAAAGCGGGCGCCTTTCATACGGCACTTGCGGCTGGAGTACCAGTGGTTCCTGTGCTGGCTTCTTGCCAGAGCCATATTAATTTAAACCGTTGGGATAATGGGGTCGTTATTATTGAAATGATGGCGCCAGTTCCTACGGCAGGGCTAGATAAGGCGGACGTTAAGGCTTTTTCGGCGCAAATCCATGCCAACATGTCGGCAAAATTCGCTGAGATAAATCAAGAAGCGGCAGCACTTATGGGTAAAACTCTTACGGATGATGACGTATAATACCTTCAATTTGAGCCAGATTTACCTTAACGGAGACAAATCCATGTCTATTGAAAGTCAGTTAAAAGCCCAACTTGCCGAGAATCGTGACATAGTGCAAGCCCTGCTTGACGATGGCTCAGAGCCAGATGCGGAATATATTATTGAGCATCATTTTTCATCTACCAATTTTGACCGTCTCGAAAAAGCGGCTGTGGATGCGTTTAAACTCGGTTTCGAAGTCAATGACGCCGAAGAAATGGAACTCGAAGATGGCTCAGTGATCTTCTGTTTCGATGCGGTTGCTCACCATAAGCTGGATGTTGCATTATTGGATAAAGCCGCCGAGCAATTACTGCAACTGGCGGCAAAACAAAAAGTGGATTATGACGGTTGGGGAACTTACTTCGTTGGTGATGATATGGACGACGAAGATGAGGATGAAGACGACGAAGATGATGGTTTCCCACATTAATTCATCTTCAGTCTCTTGATTGTTGTCACGACAAGATTTTAATAAAAATGCCCATCTAAATGGGCATTTTTATTGGGTGTATGTTTTAGGTATGGCTCGTGTTGCTTGTATGCAAAATACTGCAATTACGGCCTTTTTGTTTTGCTTCGTATAGCGCTTTGTCGGAGCAAGAAATCCAGCCTGAACTGCTGGTGATATGGGAGCCAATTTCACATACGCCCAAACTTACCGTCACAGTAATCTTAAGGCTTTCATACACTATGACAGATGCGGCAATTTTTTCCCGTAAGCGTTCGGTAAAGTGTAGGGCATCTACTCCGCTCGTTTTGGGCATGACCACAGCAAACTCTTCGCCGCCATAACGGCCCAGGCAATCGGTTTCCCGTAGGGACTGACTGAGGATATGGGCAATATGCTGAATGACTTTATCCCCAGCGAGATGGCCATAGGTATCGTTGATTTTTTTAAAGTGGTCTATATCTATCATCACTAAACTCGCCACCCCCGAATAACGGGCATATAAATCAAATTCATGCTCTAAGCATTGTTGCCAATGGCGTCGATTATGCAGTTGGGTTAAGCCATCGGTTTGACTGAGGTGCTCAAGTTGTTCATTAGCCGCCTTAAGCTGCAACTTGTTGACGGCAATATCGGTAACGTCATACACAATTACGCTGATATGGGTTATTTGTCCGGTTAAGGAGGCCAGTGGTAGCAGGGTCACGTTTTGATACATGAAATCGGCGCGGCCAGTAATAGGGCGGTAATTTTTGAATTGGAACACATAGGGCCTTTGTTCCCAACTGATAAAGGCTCGATTTTTAAGCATAAAAACCGATTCCATTTTCTGTTTTAACCACGTCGCGGGTAGCTCGGGGAAGCGAGAAAACAGATTTTGACCTTTGATCGAATTTGGGGAAACGCCGCTATGGTTTTCCATAAAACCGTTCCACAGTTGGATATTGTAATGGCGATCTAACACCACTAACCCTACCTCTATGGTTTGCACCATATCGATAAGCCAGTGTAGTTCGTTCATTGCGCTTTGGTCGTTTGACATAAAGTAAAATCCAACGGGTTAATCGAGTAAATAGCCGAGCTTATAGCTCAGAGTGGGGATGGAGTCCTCGGTGAAGAGCAGTAACAAATCGCATTGAATATTATGATCTTCAATCCGATAATTGATCTCCATCGCTAAAGTTCGGTGCCATTTCTCTGAATTATCATGGATAAGATCGTTAACCGTGCAGTGGCGGCCAAGTACTACGGGATGGGCTTGGCTGAATTTCATATCGAGTTGTTCGGATATGCCATTGAGGAAGGCACCGATCAGCACGTTTCCAGTATCGATCAGGACTTCAATCTCAGTATTTTTATCTTCAGGATTGGCTAATCCCATCAGCTTGGCCATATCTTGGAAGCTAGAATCATGGAATAGCAATAAGGCTTCTCCCGCAATCCCCGCACCAATAAAGCCTTGGCAAAGTGCTGAAACAGTTGAGCTTTCTTCCGTGGCTTTGAGCGCCATGGTTAATTCACTCACCTCAAGCACGTTCACATTGGGGATGGGGAGTAACACAAATACATCGAGTAACTTGGCCAACAGATCGGCGGCGCGCCCCATGGCGACGTTAGCAATTTCTTGGCAGGCATCGCGCATATCGACTTTGATCATTGGGACTTCGTCGGCGATATCTTTCTGCGTCAGAGTCAAGATGCCATACTCTTGCAAAATGTTACTGATGGCGTCGGCGCTGACGGGTTTTTGGATAAAATCTAAGGCGCCTAACGCTTTTACTCGCTCATGGGCTTTGATTTGAATATCGCCGGAAACCACAATGATCAGCGCGGGCAGATCGTTTTGTTGCACGGCCTGCAGCACTTCATAACCGTCCATCACGGGCATATTAAGATCGAGAAATACCACTTCACCCTTACCTGCGCGAATGGCATCTAATCCTTCGGCACCATTGGCGGCGAAGGTAATGTCGACATCCCACTCTTTGGGCAGAGTGCGGGCCATTTGCTTGCGCGCCATGGCGGAATCGTCACAGATGAGTACAGATATTGTCATGCTGACTGGTGATCCTTAATTTGCCCATTAATTGAAGATAACACTAATTTTTCAAGTTTGACTGACGAATTGTGAGCTTCGGGCAAGTCTGGTTTTTCTCTTCTACATGTACGCTGCAGATTTTATGTCGCTAAATTTCTTGCAGGTACTATTTGAGATTGGTGTTATAGAACTCACGTTGTTTCAGTAATATTTGAATTCGAACGGCTTATCTTGCTGAAAGAGCTATTAATGTGCTCAAACTTAATCGTTATAGCCTAACATAGTTGTGCATCAATATTTGGCTGTAATGACAATATTTTGACCAAGGTCAAAATTTGCGCCCATGTTATATCTTTTAGTGAATTAAACCAAATATGTTAACATCCAATCTGGACTGACCAGTAACGGAATATTTCATGAGCGACCAATGTGTGCAAGTGACAATTGACGATGGCATTGCCTATGTGCTGCTTAATCGTCCAGAAAAGATGAATGCAATTAATTATTTAATGTTTAGCCAACTGGATAGGGCTATTAAAAACATTAAAAAAAATCGCCGTATTCGTGCGGTTATTCTTTCGGGTGCTGGTGGCAATTTTAGCGCTGGGCTGGATATTAAAAGTGTGATGTCGGCGCCGATGCAAGCGGTCAAACTGCTTTTTAAGTGGTTACCGGGCAATGCTAATCTTGCACAACGTGTCTCCCTCGGCTGGCAGCGTTTACCTGTGCCTGTTATTGCTGTGCTCGATGGCTGCTGTTTTGGGGGAGGAATGCAAATCGCCCTCGGCGCAGATATACGTATTGCCAACCATGACAGCCAGTTATCAATTATGGAGGCCAAGTGGGGGCTGGTACCCGATATGGCGGGATTAGTGACCCTGAGGCAAATTATGCCCAAGGATCAGGCCATGTTGTTGACCCTGACGGCTAAAGTGCTGGGCGGTGAAGAGACCCTATCCCTTGGACTCATCACGCAATTAAGTGAACAACCTATGCTTGCCGCCAAGCAATTAGCCACGCAGTTCAGTAAGACTTCCCCCGATGCTGCGGCGGCGATCAAGCTCAGTATTAACGTGAGTTGGACCGCGTCGCTGCGCAGCCTATTAAGCCGTGAATCCTTAAGCCAAATTAAGCTGTTACTCGGCAAAAATCGCACTATTGCCGCGGTGCGGCAGTTAAAAGATCCCGATAAACCCTATCGCGACAGGCAATCGGGCTGGTGATTGCATCAGGCTATAAAGATTGCAGGGTGGAACAGTAGGTTGTCTGCTTTATGCGAGAGATATTTATTAGGTTCATTGGCCTAACTCAACCATGCCCAATTAAAAATAATTTTGAATAAAAAGTCAACTTAATCAATTATATAGGATCGCCATGGCATTCGCTCGCCGACACGGTGAATAGAAACCTAGGGTTTCTACGTTTATGAACGAGAGCCATGGTCGTTCTCATGCATCCCTGCATTGCACGACATTCAGGCATCCTGCCTATCAGATGGCGAACTGGCAGTTAAACAGGGATGTTGTTCCAGTCCTTCAATGGATGCTTGGCCGCCCCGTCTGATGTGAAAGGATTCACTAATGCCGCGATGGCATGGATGCCAAAAAGCGGCCATGGGGCGGACGGTCGTCTCGCCAATCACCCTAGCTCACCTGTTTAGCATCGGCGTAGCCTGTAAGTTTTAAATAAAAACTCAGCACGTTTTGGGACGTGCGACGTGAAGTCGTATGAAGCGCTGTTCACCGCTTAACGAGTGAACCATCTGTATCACCAGATGAACCTAGGAGCCTGAATAAAGTAGCGGCTCTGACAATGTAACGAAGATTGGTCTTT
>Ga0210009_1001040_pt1 | contig 26053 bp, 26 predicted proteins | sample CryGeyCG2114_065_FD_185457 | JGI IMG/M metagenome (GOLD analysis project Ga0210009, IMG submission 185457) | Groundwater microbial communities from aquifer - Crystal Geyser CG12_big_fil_rev_8/21/14_0.65 (SPAdes) (version 2) | ecosystem: Environmental > Aquatic > Deep subsurface > Groundwater ... | reverse complement strand
TCAAGAAGAAGCCACCACCTTTGGTGGTGGTTGTTCACTCGTGGGGGCGTGGATTCGTGTCCTGGGGGCGTGGATTCGTGTCCTGGGGGCGTGGATTCGTGTCATGAAGGCGTAGACTCGCGTCATGAAGGCGTAGACTCGCGTCATTGGCGGAGGGAATTGCGCCATCTGAGCGTTGTATTGCGCCATCTGATTCCCCGGAAGAAACGCAAAAACGTCGAAGACGCGTCGATAGCGTATCTTTCGGCCTGTATCGCGCCACATCGGCCACTGACACATCGGCCATCGAAATGTAAGTGCGGTGCCAAGCTCTGCGCGCCACACACGGCGTAGCGCCACACACGGCGTAGCGCCACACACGGCGTAGCGCCACACACGGCGTAGCACCGCACACGGCGTAGCGCCCACCGGAACGCCCGGCACACGTGGTCGTTCGGGAACAGATATCAATCCCATGTAACATCCTTCGAATGCCTGCTACTGAAACCGTACTTGATGTAGAAGCCCTGCTCGGCGGAAGTAAGCAGGAATTCGAAAAGCTGGTGCGCCAGGAGTCACCTCGTCTATTTCGTGTCATTGTTCGCATGGTGGGCGATGACGACGAGGCGCGCTCCATCATGCAGGAAACGTTTCTGCAGGCCTACCAGCGTCTTGACACTTTCAGACGCGAATCGAAGCTGACCACATGGTTGTATGCGATCGGCATAAACCAGGCACGCGCTGCACTGCGCAAGGCCAAACGGACCAGTTCTCTGGACGACCAGGACGTGGAGCGCATGCAACCAACGTTCACGAAGGGTATGTTTGCGGGATCGGTCGATGCGTGGTCCCCCCTTCAGATGGCCGAACTTTCGGAGCGCAAACGCCTGGTGCACGATGCCATCGCGAAACTGCCCCCCGATTACAAGGAGGTCGTTATCATGCGTGACATTGAACAGCTTTCAACCGACGAAGTAGCCGAGGCACTCAAGATCAGCAACGGTGCCGTGCGGGTACGCCTGCACCGGGCACGCCAGACACTCCGGGAATTATTGTATTCGCACATCAGGGAATGAGCCCAAACAAGGGAATGAGCATGATACTCAAACGATTCATGATGAAGGTCGCAGGACTCCCCTCCTGCGAGCAGGTCAACAGCTTCCTTGCGCTGTACATGGATGACGAGCTGGCCGAAGAGGACCGAAGCGCTTTCGAAAGACATCTTCGTCGCTGCAAGGACTGTAGTGCCTACTTTCATCAGTACAGAACAACGGTCGAGCTCGTGCAGCAGGAACGTGAGTACGACATTGCTCTTCCCGATGAGCTGATTGAACATACGTTGGAATTTCTGCGTAGCAACGCCACGTATGCCGACTGAGTGTCGGCCACCCATCCCAACCTGCGCCACCATGCTGCGCAACCATCCTGCGCAAGAATAGACCCTGCGGGCACTCGTCGTCATACCCACTTACAACGAGGCGGAAAACATCACGGGCATTGTCCGGGCTGTTCTTGCGCTTGTGCCCCGGTTCGACGTGCTCGTCGTGGATGACGGAAGCCCGGACGGAACGGGCGATCTCGTGGAGGAATTGGTCCAAGCAGGACGGGTGCACCTTCTGCGCCGCGAAGCAAAGCTCGGCCTCGGTACCGCCTACATCGCAGGATTCCGTTACGCACTCGAGCACGGCTATGACGCCGTCTGCGAAATGGATGCCGACTGGTCCCACAACCCGAACGATCTACCCCGCCTGCTGGAACCCGTTGCCAGGGGCCAGGCCGATCTCGTCATTGGATCGCGCTACATCGGCGGTGTGCGCATCATGAACTGGCCGCTCAGCAGGCTCATCCTGTCCTGGTCGGCAGGTGTCTACACGCGGGCCATCACGCGGCTACCGGTGCACGACGTCACGGCGGGTTTCAAATGCATCCACCGCCGGGTCCTGGAAGCGTTCGATCTGACGCGTATTCGCTCCAACGGATATTCTTTCCAGATCGAGGTCAACTACCGCGCATGGAAAGCGGGGTTCAGGTTGCGCGAAGTCCCGATCGTGTTCACCGAACGCACGGAGGGCACATCCAAGATGAGCCGGGGCATTGTCCGCGAGGCGGCGTGGAAAGTCTGGGAGCTCCGTCTCCGACACCTGATACGAAAACTCTGATTTGGATGCAAGCCTGGCCCGAATGGCAGCGTGTGCCCGTCTCCACGTGGGGCTGCGCCCTACACCAGACATCCTCCGTAAATCGTATACTGCGAAAAACCAAACCCAACACCATGTACGACAACCTGAAGACTCCCTCGGCCGGCGCATCCATCCGAATGGAAAATGGAACGCTCAGTGTACCAGACAACCCCATTATTCCGTTCATTGAGGGCGACGGGACGGGTCCCGATATCTGGCGCGCCGCGCAGCATGTGTTCGATGCAGCGGTAGCGAAAGCCTATGGCGGCGATCGCAAAATTGTGTGGTTTGAGGTTTTTGCGGGTGAAAAGGCGAACAATGCGTTCGGCGAGTGGCTGCCCGAGGATACGCATCGGGCTATCCGGAATCACCTGGTATCGATCAAGGGACCGCTTACAACGCCTATCGGTGGTGGAATCCGGTCGCTGAATGTGGCGCTCCGCCAGAAGCTGGACCTGTACGCGTGCGTGCGCCCGGTGCGGTATTTCCAGGGCGTGCCCTCACCCGTGAACAATCCGTCGGATGTGGACATGATTATTTTCCGGGAGAATACGGAAGATATCTATGCCGGCATCGAGTTCCAGGCGGGTACGGAAAAGGCGACCCGGTTCGCATCTCTCATGAAAGATGAATTCGGGGATGAGTTCGGGAAGGTGCGCTTTCCGGCGACGAGCGGCTTCGGGATCAAACCGATTTCGGAGGAGGGGACGAAGCGTCTTGTGCGTGCGGCCATACAGTATGCCATCGATGAGAAGAAGCCGAGCGTGACGCTCGTGCACAAGGGCAACATCATGAAGTTCACGGAGGGCGCGTTCCGGGACTGGGGATACGAACTGGCAAAGGAGGAATTCGGCGCCGAGGAAATTGAAGGTGGGCCGTGGTGTCGACTGCCAAGCGGGATAGTGATCAAGGATGTGATTGCCGATGCGTTCCTGCAGCAGATTCTGACCCGCCCGGCCGAATACGGCGTCATTGCCACGATGAACCTGAATGGAGACTTCATTTCCGATGCGCTTGCAGCGCAGGTCGGAGGGATTGGGATTGCGCCGGGTGCCAATATCAACTACGATACGGGGCTTTCCATTTTTGAAGCAACGCACGGCACGGCGCCCAAGTATGCCGGGCAGGACAAGGTAAATCCGGGGTCGCTGATCCTTTCGGGCGAGATGATGTTCCGCTTCATGGGCTGGAACGAAGCGGCCGATCTGATTGTGTCGAGCCTCGAGAAGACGATTTTGCAGAAGCGCGTCACCTACGATTTCGAGCGGCTCATGGAGGGCGCGACGCTTCTCAAGTGCAGCGAGTTCGGCGAGGCGATGGCCGAGAATATGTAGGAGCTGCGCTCAGGCGCGGTTGGCGACGTGCTCGAACAGGTCGTCGTAGTGGGCGGCGTGTTCGCTCCAGGCCAGGTGCGCCGGAATGTCCCGCAGGGTCGTGGGTGGCAGCGGTCGCTCTTCGCCCTTCAGAATGCTCGCCAGAATGGTGAATAGTTCTTCTTCGTCCTCGTAGAGCACGGGGGCGTGCAGGAGCGGCGCGTGCAGGCCTTCGGGAATGAGCTCCGGATAGGAGAGCCGGTTGGGCAGCAGTGGGTGGCATCCACAGTAAATGGCCTCGAGCATGGAGATGCCGAAGAATTCGTGGATGGATGTCGATACGACAAGATCGGCCCGGTGCAGCAGCCGGGAGTATTCCTGGAAATCTTCGGCGTAGCCGTAGTGCAGGATGCGCTCCGCGTAGCGTTCGAAGGCCTGTTCGAATTCCTTGGGCTGTTCTTCGAAGTGCTCTCCGGCCAGGATGAGCCGGAACTGGTGTCCGGAATCGTCCAGGCGGTTCATGACGCGGAAGAAGGCTTCCGGGTTTTTGTCGTATTCCCACCGCTGGTTCCAGAGCACGATGGGCGGCTTCATGCCGGGGCCCCACGCATGTGCCGGGTAGGATGACGCGTAGCGATCGTGGCCTTTCAGATCCAGCCCGAGGTGCAGAATGGAGCTTTTCCCGCGGATGGTCTGCGCGGTGTTCAAATGGGTGTAGTCCGGAAAAATGCGCAGTAGCTTAGGGAGTGCTTCCATGAATTCGTCATGGTGGTACTGCGAATTGAATACGATATGATCGGCCGAGAGGCACGAGATGTAGTTGATATAACTGTAGGTATGATCCCGCTCCGTGCCGTCCTTGAGTGGGTAGGTCAGCTGGTTTTCGTGCATGTAGAGCACGACGGGTACGCAAGCCAATGGGCTTCGCGTGAGCGCCAGAAAGGCGGACAGGTTGACCACGTTCGATGCCAGGATGAGGTCGGGCATCCATCCGTCGGAGAGCAGCCGCTCGGTGTGGCGGGCGAGCGTAACGGCTCCTCCCTGCATGCGCCACTTCCAGAAGCGTGACGACATGGTGACCGTTTTGATGTCGTGGCGCGACGAGGCGGCCAGACCATCCAGAAATACCTTGTGGCTGCCGCCGTACCACGGCTCAAGTGCAAGGATTTCCATTTATTTGCGCAATTCTTCCCGGAGCGCTTCCTCTTCCTCATCCAGCGCGGGTCGCACGATCGATACGCCGCGCACCTGGAGGTATTCCCTCAGCGCGGAGTCGAGCACTTCCTCGGCCGAGATGAGGGCTTCATCGCCGGGTTCGAGCTCAATGCTGCGCGATGACATCTTGATGGTGACGGATCGGGGATTGGTATTCTTGATCAACATTCCCTTCCGTTTGCGTGCTGCCGTGTTCATGTTCACTGGTTGCCTGATTGATGGGGCATAATACGGCAAAGCGGGTCACGATTTGTTGCACGCTGTGTCAATTGGGCATCAATCGCTTGCCGGATGTGTGCCCGGGAGGGGGCGATTCCATGAATGGAGAACGGGGATATGTATGGCTTGGGAGGCTGGGATCGGCGGTTGCGGACGTTTTTGTGCCGCGCCGGTGCATTCACTGCAAGGCGCTTCTGACGACACCTTTCGGGGGAGATGCGCCGGGTAGCGCCGGACGGCCGGGCGGAGGTGAATGGCCGGGCGGAGGTGAATGGCCGGGCGGAGGTGAATGGCCGGGCGGAGCCGCGCCACACTTTTCGGGCCTTTGCGGTGCGTGCCGGCACGTTCTCCACGCCTGCGAAATCCCGGTAACGGAAATGCCCTTCCATATCGATGCGTGGCCACTGGCTGTTCGATGGGTTTTTTCCGACGGATCGCCCATCCGCAGTGTACACCACGCGTTCAAGTATGAAGGGCGGCCGGAATTGGCTGATTTCCTTGCCACCAGCCTCATGGCTGCGCTCCGGCGGCTTGCGGCCATGGATGATCTGCAGCAAGGCGTCGTCGTGCCTGTGCCGTCGCATCGCCTTCGCATCCTCGAACGGGGATACTGCCAGGCTGCGGTGCTGGCGGGGCGTGCCGCCCGGCACCTCGGGTGCCGGGCGGCTCCCGGCGCGCTCGCGCGCCGGGAGCATGCCGGGTCGCAGACCCGGCTGCACGCCCACCAGCGACTCGCCAATGTTCACCAGGCCTTCCAGGTCCGGTCTGTTCCCGATGGAGACCCCATCATCCTGATCGATGACGTCGTTACGACCGGTGCCACACTGCACGCCTGTGCCACACGTTTGCAACATGCCGTGAACACCGGAATGCCGACGGCAAGCCGACCCACTATCCTGCTCGCCGCTCCCGCCATCCGGCCTCCCCTGCCGCTTGGCCGCATCCTCAGGGCCTGTTGACCCTACGTCAGATCGAGGCTCCTCTGGCAGAAGTCCGCTTCCGCAGGTACGTTGGTTGCCAGTACCACCATCCCCCCGGTCGCCAGATGGTCGGCGACCGCATGCTGAACCACCTCGTGTCCAGCTGCGTCCAGCGTGACCGTCGGTTCATCAAGGAGCAGCAATTCCGGCTCTGGAAGAAGCGCACAGGCCAGTTTCATGCGTTGAATCATACCGGAGGAAAACGTGGAAACAGGATCCTCCGCACGCGCGCTGAGCCCCATCCGTTCCAGCAACTCGGACGCTCTTTCGGGCCCTCCGGCAAGCCGTCGGGCCCGCGCTATGAACATCAAATTCTCAAGCGCCGTGAGGCCGCCATACACATTCATCCGGGGGGCCATGAAACCACAACGCAGGGGGTGTTGCACGCGCTCCACTGCGTGTCCTGCCGAGAGACGGAGTTCGATGCGCCCCCGGCGGGGCGTCAAAAGACCTGCCAGAATCAGCAACAACGTCGACTTCCCCGAGCCATTCGGCCCCGTCACGGCGAGCGACTCCCCTCCACTCAGCGAGAATGACAGATCCCGGAAAAGAATGCGGGGGCCAAACCTGTGCCCAACATGTTCGGCGGTCAGTGCAGAGCTACTCATTGTCATTCTCCAGCTCAGCGAGTACGCCAGCGGCGCGGGACTGCAGCCGAACTTCTTCCGTGTTGATTGGCTCGAGTTCAACGGCCCGCCCGAGATGATACCTCGCCATCGGCTCATCTCCCATGGAAAAATACGTCATGGCAAGCTCGTACTGCGTCATGACAAGCGTCGGATCCAGTTCGAGCGCCCTTCGCAGGGAGCGGAGCGCCTTCTCGTTTCCGCCCTCCGGCAGCCCGCCATAGAAGGTATTGGCAAACACTCTCTGCACCCAGTTCAGCGCGCCTACTTCACGGTAGAATATACCCAGCGCAAGATGGGCATAGGCATATGATGGGTCCAGACGGAGCGCCTTATTCGCGTATTCCTCCACGTTCCGTCCAATCCTGACCTTTTCCCGGCCGCTCTGCGACAGGGACAGCGTTCCCCACGTCACAGCCAGTTGGAACCACGTTTCGGGCCGATCAGGATGCAATTCCCTCAACCGTTCGGCATAATCCACGCTCCGCTCGAGCAGCGGGCGTGCAGACCGTACCCCCTCCTCTGCCATTACATCCTTGGCCAGGTCACCGCTCGTGCGGGCCAGCCGATAGAGCAGGACGAATGACGTGGAATCCCCGGAATAAAGCGCCTCGTATGCTGCGAGCGCGGCCCGGTTGTCAAAGGCGGCGTACAGGGAATCGGCCACGTCCATGGCCGACGCCTGTGCCTGTACCACCGATGGAGCCGTGATCCATGACGACATCGCTCCGACGCAAAGCCACAGAATCCGTATGTTGGAAGGGAATCTCAAAGGAAAAATCCGAAAGCTGATGCAGGCAGAGACGACCCCGGCCCGGGAAACAACACTGGCGGCTCTCGCCGAAAAATATACACGCGTGCGCCGCCAAACCTGCGCACTCTGTAAACCCTTGAAAACAGAAGACCAAGTCATCCAGTCGATGGAAGACGTGTCACCCACGAAGTGGCACCTGGCCCACACGACGTGGTTTTTCGAAACGTTTGTACTGGCAAAATACGACACGTCGTACACGCTCCATAATCCGGATTATCCGTACCTGTTCAATTCGTATTACGTTCAGGCCGGAGAGCGCTTCTCGAGACCGCACCGCGGTATGCTCTCCCGACCGGGTGTGGAGGAGGTTCACGCCTACAGGCGGTACGTCGACGAACAGATGGCCCGCTTTCTTGAATCCGATGCCGCACTGGAAAACAGGAACATACTCGAGGTGCTGGAGATTGGTCTCAATCATGAGCAGCAGCACCAGGAACTCCTTGTAACTGATGTCAAGCACGTCCTGTCCATGAACCCCCTGCATCCTGCATATGATCCCGATACGGTCGTGCCCGTCTCGGAGCCTCTCGATCTGGACTGGGTGTCCGTGCCCGAGGGCATGGTGAGGATCGGGCACGAAAATGAAGGCTTCTGTTACGACAATGAGGGCCCCGCACACCGCGTTTTTCTCGAAGCATACGAACTGGCCTCGCGCCCCATCACGAACGCCGAATACCTGACCTTTGTGCAGGACGGCGCCTACAGCGACCCCATACTCTGGCTGTCGGAAGGGTGGGCCACCGTGGAGCGGGACGGCTGGGCGCATCCGCTCTACTGGAAACGCACGGACAACGGCTGGTACGAATTCACCATGGACGGGCTCAAGCAGTTGGACATGCATGCTCCCGCTACGCATCTGTCGTACTTCGAAGTCGATGCATTCGTACGCTGGGCAGGTTGGCGACTACCCACTGAATTCGAGTGGGAGCACGCGGCCTCGGGTCGAGCACGAAATGGGCATTTCAGTGATGAACGGATGTTTCACCCACAGATATCGTCCAAATATGCACCGGCTGGGCCCTATCACAATCTGTTTGGCAGTGCGTGGGAATGGACCGGCAGTCACTACTCGCCGTACCCCGGTTACCGTGCAGCGCCGGGTGCACTGGGAGAATACAACGGTAAGTTCATGTATAACCAGTTCGTTCTCCGTGGCGGATCGGTCGCAACACCATCCGACCATATCCGTGCCACTTACCGCAATTTCTTTCCGGGCCATGCCCGTTGGCAGTTCACCGCAATTCGTCCAGCTCGCTGACACCCATATCCATGTCGTTCACTGTATCCCTGTACCTGGATCTGGCTCCAAAAACAGATTCCTTCTCCGAGGAGGTCATTGAAGGCCTCTCCCGCTCACAAAAAACGCTCCCATCCAAGTTTTTCTATGATGGTCGTGGCTCCCAGCTGTTTGACCAGATCTGCGAACTTGAGGAGTATTACCCGACACGCACGGAATTGCGCATCCTGTCCGAGCACATGCCCGAGATCCTGGAGGCCCTCGGTCAGAGCGCCATACTCATCGAGTACGGATCGGGAACCAGTACGAAAACGCGCCTGCTGCTGGACAATCTGACAGATGCGGATTCCTATGTTCCGATCGATATATCGAGGGAGCACCTAATAGCCGCATCGGAGCACATTCAGAAATCATATCCACACCTCACCGTGCTCCCTGTCTGCGCTGACTATTCCCAACGCATCCCCCTGAACCTGAATCCGACACCCGGATCCCGCATCACGGTCTTCTTCCCGGGCTCCACGATTGGAAATTTTCGCACAGACAAGGCGGTGGAGTTTCTGTCCCGCCTCTGTTCCATTGTGGGCCCCGGGGGGGGTGTACTCATTGGTGTGGATCTTGTCAAGGACGTCGATATCCTGAAAGCTGCCTACGACGACGCATTGGGTGTGACCGCGCTTTTCAATCAGAATATCCTGATGCATATCAACGCCCGGATGGCCGGTTGCTTCGATCCGGACATGTTCGCTCACCGCGCCATCTGGAATGAAGAAGAGCAGCGGATTGAAATGCATCTGGAAAGCCGCGATCGACAGACCGTCGAACTCGGAGACACGGTCATATCGTTCAACAAAGGCGAGACCATCCTGACGGAATACTCCCACAAGTACACACTGGAATCGTTTGCTTCCCTGGCAGATCAGGCCGGATTTACCGTGGACCACGTCTGGACCGATCCCGACCGGCTCTTCAGCGTCCAGTATCTGACGGCGGTGACTCCCGGCCGGAACGGTCGGGAACAACAGCCATCGTAATTCGGCCGGTACTCACCAGTTGTCCGTCCATGTTGACGACATCCACCTGCCAGCAATGCATGCGCCGCCCGATGCGTCTGGGCCTGGCAGTGGCCGTCACCCATCCTTCCGTGGCCGATTTGACGTGCGTGGCATTGATGTCGAGCCCAACGGTGACAAATCCGTCCCGGACAGCCAGGGCGGCTGCGACGCTGCCTACCGTTTCTATCAGCGCGGCCGTGGCGCCTCCGTGAAGCAGACCCAACGGCTGAATGGTGCGCTCGTCGACCGGCATGGTAGCCGTCACTGAATCCTCATCGCAGGCTGTAATTTCAATGCCGAGATGCTCTACCATTGTGCCCCGGCAGCGTCTGTTCATTTCTTCGGGTGTCGCAGTACGTTGCCAGATACTCATGTCTGGATGACTCCGGGATTGAATGTCGGGTGCTCCGGATTGTGGTTGGCGATCTCCAGACCGCGTGACAACCAGTTGCGCGTGGCTGCCGGATCGATGATTTCATCTACCCACATGCGGGCTGCAGCATAATACGGAGTTGTCTGTCGGTCGTAGCGCTCCTGCATTTCCCGGAGCAGTTCCTGCTCCTCTTCAGGTGACACCTCCTTACCCGAACGGGCCATTTTGGCTTTCTGGATCTGCAGCAGCGTACGCGCAGCCTGGGCGCCGCCCATTACGGCAATACGTGCCGACGGCCAGGCGCAGATCATTCGCGGATCGTATGCGCGTCCACACATCGCGTAATTGCCGGCACCATACGAATTACCCACAATGACCGTGAACTTGGGCACGACCGAATTGGCTACGGCATTTACCATTTTCGCCCCGTCCTTGATAATGCCTCCATGTTCCGAGCGCGACCCCACCATGAATCCGGTAACGTCCTGAAGGAAAACGAGCGGAATGCGCTTCTGATTACAGTTCATGATGAAGCGCGCCGCCTTGTCAGCCGAATCGGAGTAAATAACGCCACCCGCCTGCAACTCATCGGTCTTGGCCTTGACGCCGCTGCGCGCCTTGACCATTTTCCGCTGATTGGCCACGATGCCCACACTCCATCCGTCAATGCGTGCATATCCCGTAATCAGTGTCCGGCCGTAACCCTCCTTGTACTCCGTCCAGGATCCCTTGTCAATGATGCAGGACAGAATGTCGTGCATATCGTATGGAACCGCCGCCGAGGCAGGAAAAAGGCTGTAGAGGTCCTTCACCGCACGACGGGGCCCGGCAGGGGCCGTCCGATCAAAACCGGCCGTGGGCCAGCTACCCATGCGCGAGACCAGCGAGCGGATGGTCGAGAGGCACGTGGCGTCGTCTGGAACGCTGTAATCGGTCACGCCCGAAATCTCACTGTGTGTGCGCGCACCGCCCAACGTTTCTGAATCCACCTCTTCTCCAATAGCCGCCTTTACCAGGAACGGGCCAGCCAGAAATACGGAGCCTGTGCCATCGACGATCAACGCTTCATCGCTCATGATGGGCAAATACGCACCACCGGCTACACAGCTACCCATGATCGCCGCTATCTGGGGAATGCCAAGCGCAGACAAGCGGGCGTTATTGCGGAAAATGCGACCGAAATGATCCTTGTCAGGAAAAATTTCATCCTGCATGGGCAGGTACACACCTGCCGAGTCGACCAAGTATATAATGGGAAGGTGGTTCTCCAGCGCAATTTCCTGTGCGCGCAGGTTCTTGCGGGCGGAAATCGGAAACCAGGCGCCGGCTTTGACCGTGGCGTCATTGGCCACGATCATGCACAGCCTGCCCTCCACATATCCGGTGCCTGTAATGGTCCCGCCGGCGGGACAACCACCATCGTCCGGATACAACTCATATCCCGCAAACGCACCGATTTCCTGAAATTCTTCGGGGTCGTCCACGAGGGCAGCAATCCGTTCCCTGGCCAGCATTTTTCCCCGATCATGCTCCCGCTCCTGTCGTTTCTTGCCACCGCCCTCATGTATGACGGCGAGACGTTCCCGCCATGTACGAAGCATGTCTGTCAGGGCTGCCTCGTTATTATTGGTCAATACCGAACGTGATGCCATTTGATTTGGGGTAAACACGAAAAAGTCCCGACCGCAGATGCCGTCGGGACCATTTCAGACTCTTTCAGAGACCGGGGGATCCATGGCTTGGAAATCAGTCGAAAATCACAGGAATGCTGCTATTTTCTGCATGATATCCGGCTTGGGCTCTCCCGTCTTTTCGTGAATCAGATTGACCATTTTCGTGAGATTGCCCCGCGCCTTCTTCATCTCCTTCTCGCCGAACTCCTCTTCACTCCAGATGGTCTCAATCTGGCTGACAACCCGTGTCCAGCTGTCGTTCATTGTCTTGGTAGCCATCGAATAATCAGGTTTTACTTCAGTAGCACTCGTTCATACTAAAATAACACTCCGCGGGTTTCTATTCAGGGATCATTGTCCCCCGTTGCGCTTTTCTTTCTGCTTTTCATTTTCGGAGCTGGTGGGGGTTGCTCCGCCCCGATCGCGGAGACACCCCCGCACTATGCGGCGTATGACATCCAGGACCAGGGTGTCTGGATTCAATTTCCGGTCGACACGCTGTGAGTTGATAAGACTCACCACGCCGTGCATCTGCGACCAGATGGCCGTAGCGCCCAGCAGGGGCTCCGTCTCGTCGAACAGGCCACGTGTAGCCCCTTCCTCGAGCACATCTGCAAAAAAGTTAAGGTTCTGCCTTGCCTTGCGATACTTCTCCGCCGGATAACGCTCAATGTATTCGGTATGCAGCCAGTACATGATCTCGTAATACTCCGGCATCTCACGTCCGAAATCGATGTACGCCCTGCACAGCTTGGTAAGACGATCGGGCGGGGACACCTCGGCAGGTACGACGGACAATCGTGTGTACAGAAGCTCCACGCCCTCATCTATCAGGGCATGGACCAGCTGGTCCTTGTCGTCGTAGTGCAGATAGATACTCGTTGCCGAGTAGCCGATTTCCCTGGCAATACGCCGCATGGAAAGCGCGGCATACCCGTCAGAGGTGAGGAGGCGACGTGCTGTATCAAGTATATGCCGGCGAAGCTCCGGCTCGGTACCCTGTTTCATGCACGAATTTATCACTCCCCGGTCAAGCGTTCAAGCGAACTGTGTGCCATGAAACGGATGTACGGGTTCTCCCGGCTGTCGGAGCCTACCCGCTCCATGAAATCCCGTGTATCCATGGATACCTGCTCCGAAGCCACCAGCAGTTCCATGGCTTTCATCCGGACGGCCGTATTCGCGTCTGTTTCAACACGGTCGAGCAGCACACTCCGAAGTGATTCCGGAATGGAGCGATCTGAATACAGACGATTTAGTGCCCGCACGGCCTGCAGACGGACCACAGGATTCTCATCGGAGGCAAGCACGCCCTCCAGGACACTGGAAACCCGCACATTGGGTGCTATCCGGGCATGCGCCAAGGCACGGGCTGCACGCATCCGGTTCAATGGATCGATGTCAGAGGCAAGAATCACCCCCAGCTCCCTCTGCATGGGTGCGTCGTGTATGGATCCGGTCAGCGGGGATGACTCGTCGTCTTCGTACTCGATACGGACCAGTTGCGTATCCGAATCGAAGCGAACCGAGTCTGCCCACTTGTCATCGTTGTCGACCGCGCCCAGATACCAACCCGTGACGAAGATCAGAAGCGCCGCTGCAACCGATGCCACCCAGCGCAGAACCTGTACGCGGGCCGGACCCTGACGCGGGGCAACAGGAACGGCGCGAACGCGCTGCAGGTCGGACGCATTGACAGGTGGAGGTTTCACGAGGCCATCCATAACCTGCATGTCCGCCTGCAGCTTCTGCCAGGCGTGCTGACACGCCGGGCACTGCGCCAAGCGCGCGCGCAGCACCTCCGCCTCGGGAGCTGTCAGCTCGTCGTAGTAATACAGTATGAGTGCTTCCTGGTCGTGTGTGCAGTTCATGATAATGCGTTACGTAGTTTGTGGACGGCACGAAAGAGATAATTCTTGACCGTTCCTTCTGCGCAGTCGAGCATGTGAGCGATCTCACGGATTTTATATTCGTGAACGTGCTTCAGTGTGAACACGGTACGCTCGCGGTCGGAGAGGGCGGCCATGGCCGCTTCCAGATGGCGCCGGGAGTCTTCGCGGAGCAGACCGGAATCGGGCGCATCGTTTGATGATTCGAGTTCCCCGATGTGTTCTTCGTCGAGAGGCACGGCCCGTAGTCGCGTAGCCTTCTTCCGGTGGCTGAGTGCCTCATTGATGGCAATGCGTGTGAGCCATGTATCGAACGAACTGTCCGCACGAAACGCGTGCATGCCGCGCCACGCTTTCAGGACCGCCGTCTGGAACACATCGAGCGCATCGGGCATGTTGCCCGTAATGCCATGGACAATCTGAACGACGCGAGCGTCGGAATGCGACAGCAACGCACTGAACGCCTCCGCATCGCCGGACTGCGCACGGGAAATCAACTGCTCGTCAACCGGTGTCATGGCCCTTGGACGACGTGTGACACCGAATGGTTTGCACACCTATTCCTTCCGATCGGCCAAGTGGATATGCGCCAGCACGAACAGGGACAACGGAGGTAGCAGGGAGATGCACAGCACGACAACAGCCTTCAGGAGCCGGGGCCATGGCCGCAGCGAAATTCCCGCTACGGCCATGAGCCAACCGACCGCCGAAATGAATCCGAGCGTCGCTATGATCAGCGTGCCAATGGGTCCGGTAGCGGCATAGAGTTCCCTGAGCATGGTATTACGGAACCATCAGGCCGCCGTCACCATCATCGGGCGAGGATTCCGATGCGCCACTCACCGCCGCTTCCAGTTCGGCAAGCTCCTTTCGCGAGCCGACAATCAGGTTCTCGAAGCGACGCTGGCCGGTACCCGACGGAATGAGGTGTCCCACAATGACGTTCTCCTTCAGACCGTGCAGCGGATCCATTTTCGCCGCAATCGAAGCTTCGGTGAGCACCTTGGTCGTCTCCTGGAACGAGGCAGCCGAAATGAACGAATCGGTCGAGAGCGAGGCCTGGGTAATACCAAGAAGAACGGGCTGCGCCACGGCTGGCTGCGTGTCGCGCACGACGACCGGAGGCTTGTCCTGCCTCTTCATCTGTGAATTGACTTCACGCAGGCGACGGCGATCCACGATCTGGCCAATTTCGAGGTCGGATTCAGCCGGATCGGTGACGACAAATTTGTCGTACATCTCATCGTTCATGGCCTCGAGCACAAACCGGTCGACGAGGTTGTCCTCAAGCAGGTTCGTGTCACCTGGGTCGGTGACGCGGACCTTATGCATCATCTGCCGGACAATGCATTCGATGTGCTTGTCGTTCAGCGTCACACCCTGCAGACGGTACACTTCCTGGATCTCGTTCACCAGATACTCCTGCACGGCACGCGGGCCGAGGATGGCCAGGATATCGTGCGGAGCCACCTGGCCGTCGGACAGCGGATCGCCGGCGCGGACCACGTCGTTCTCGTGCACCAGGATATGTTTCGTCAGCGATACGAGGTACGTCTTTGATTCGGTGCCGTCGCGGTTCGTGACAATCACTTCCTGGGCGCCGCGCTTACGGCCTCCGAAGGATATTACGCCGTCAATTTCCGATACGGCAGCCGGGTCGGACGGGGTGCGCGCTTCGAACAGCTCTGTAATGCGCGGCAGACCACCCGTAATATCGCTTGTCTTGGCCGACTGACGGGGAATTTTCACGAGCACACGGCCTGCGACCACTTTTTCCTTCGCACCCACCTGGATACGGGCCCGTACGGGAAGCGGGTACTCCCGCGTCGAGCCGTCCGTACCGGTAACCAGAATGGCTGGCGTGAGAGAACGCTCACGCGTATCGATGATGACTTTTTCCTTGTATCCAGTCTGGTCATCCGATTCCTCACGGAAGGTCGTGCCCTCCATGATGTCCTGGAATCCGACTGTACCCGCCATTTCCGAAATAATGACGGCGTTGTAGGGATCCCAGCTGGCCAGGACCTGCGACTTCTCAACGATATCGCCTTCGTTGACCAGTACTTCGGCGCCGTACGGAATCAGGTAGGAAATCAGCTGGCGGTCACCATCTTCGGGATCGACAATCCGGATTTCGCCCTGGCGTGAAAGCACGACATCCTTGACTTCTTCGCCCGAGTCGTACTCGACCTTCCGAAGGTTTTCGTAGACCACCTTTCCGGCAAACTTCGTCTTGACCGTACTCTCTGCAGAAATACGGCTGGCAGCACCACCGATATGGAATGTTCGCAGCGTAAGCTGCGTGCCCGGCTCACCAATGGACTGCGCAGCAACGACTCCAACGGACTCACCAGTCTCGACCATGCGGTTCGTACCGAGGTTGCGGCCGTAGCAGAGCGTACACACACCCCGACGGGACTCACACGTCAGCACGGAGCGGATTTCGACTTCCTCAATCGACGTTTCCGAGATGGCACGCGCCTTCTCCTCGTCAATGAGTTCATTCGATGCCATGAGCAGATCGCCGGTCAGCGGATCCGATACATCGTGTACCGACACGCGGCCCAGGATCCGGTCGGCGAGGGGTTCGACCACGTCTTCGTTGTCCTTGAGAGCCGATATGCGGATACCACGAAGCGTTCCACAGTCGTGCTCCGTCACGGTCACGTCCTGTGACACGTCAACCAGACGGCGCGTGAGATAGCCCGCGTCGGCCGTCTTCAGGGCCGTGTCGGCGAGACCCTTACGGGCACCGTGCGTCGAAATGAAGTACTCAAGGACCGACAATCCTTCCTTGAAGTTGGAAATAATAGGGTTTTCTATGATTTCGCCCGCACTGCCGACCAGACTCTTCTGCGGCTTGGCCATCAGGCCACGCATGCCACCCAGCTGCCGGATCTGCTCCTTCGAGCCACGGGCACCCGAGTCGGCCATCATGTAGATGGCGTTGAATCCTTCCCGATCGTTTTTGAGTGTATCGAACAGAACTTCCGAGACCTGGTTGTTCGTATGCGTCCAGATGTCAATGACTTGGTTGTAGCGCTCGTTTTCAGTAATGAAGCCCATCCCGTAGTTGTTGCGAGCCTTCTCGACTTCAACCTGGGCGCTTTCAATGAGCTTCTCCTTGGCATCGGGAATGACGATGTCAGCGATGGAGAATGTCAGACCGGCCGTGGTCGCATTCTCAAAACCAAGCATCTTGATATCGTCCAGGAACTTGGCCGTCTGGGGGAAACCCGTCGCCTTCAGAACCCTGGCAATGATGCCACGAAGGTTTTTCTTGGTCAAAACCTCGTTGATGTACCCGACACCCTCGGGAACGACCTCGTTGAAGAGTATGCGCCCCATCGTCGTTTCCATGAGCTCGCCACCGTCACGCCGCAACGTCACGCGTGCATGCAGCTCCGCCTTGCCCTGGTCGAATGCGACGCGCGCTTCCGACATGCTACCAAAGCGCATGCCCTCTCCACGCATGCCGGCACGCGACTTGGTCATGTAGTAGAGACCCAGGACCATGTCCTGCGTCGGTACGGCAATGGGTCCGCCGTGCGCCGGGCTCAGGATGTTGTGGCTCGAGAGCATGAGCAGCATGGCCTCGAGCGCCGCATCGTGCGACAGCGGTACGTGGACGGCCATCTGGTCACCGTCGAAGTCGGCGTTGAACGCCGTACATACGAGGGGATGCAACCGGATGGCTTTTCCTTCAATGAGTGTAGGCTGAAATGCCTGGATACCGAGACGGTGCAATGTAGGAGCACGGTTGAGCAGCACGGGACGCCCCTGGATGACCTTCTCCAGAATGTCCCACACATCGCTCGTGCGCCGGTCCACGACCTTCTTTGCACTCTTGACCGTTTTCACGATACCGCGCTCAATAAGCTTGCGGATAATGAACGGCTTGAACAGCTCAACGGCCATTTCCTTGGGGAGGCCGCACTGGTGGAGCTTGAGCTCCGGCCCGACAATGATGACCGATCGGCCCGAATAGTCGACACGCTTTCCAAGCAGGTTCTGACGGAAACGCCCCTGCTTGCCCTTGAGCATGTCAGAGAGCGACTTGAGCGCGCGGTTCGAGTCGGAACGCACGGCGTTCGCCTTTCGCGAGTTGTCGAACAGAGAGTCGACCGCTTCCTGGAGCATGCGCTTCTCGTTACGCAGGATGACCTCCGGCGCCTTGATGTCGATGAGCCGCTTGAGTCGGTTGTTCCGGATAATGACGCGACGGTACAGGTCATTCAGATCCGACGTGGCAAAGCGTCCCCCTTCGAGCGGTACGAGCGGGCGCAGCTCGGGCGGAATGACGGGAATAACGCGCATGACCATCCACTCGGGCCGGTTTTCGGTCCGTTTGTTGGCCTCGCGGAATGCTTCCACAATGGCAAGACGCTTGAGCGCTTCGCTTTTGCGCTGCTGGCTCGTCTCGGTCTTGATCTGGAATCGGAGCTCCTGTGCCTGGCGAATCAGGTCCGTGCGGGAGAGTAGCGTTTCAACGGCTTCACCACCAATCATGGCAATGAACTTGTCTGGATCGTCCTGCTCCAGGCGGTTGTTGTCTTCCCGGATCTGGTAGAGAATGTTGTAATACTCGTCCTCTGTCAGAAGCTGCTTTTCTTCGACACCCAGTCCGGCCGCACAGCCTGGCTGTACCACCACGTAGTTTTCGTAGTAGATGATGCGCTCGAGATCCTTTGACCGGATGCCAAGCAGGTGCCCGATCTTGTTCGGGAGCGTCTTGAAGTACCAGATATGCACGACAGGCACGCTGAGCGTGATGTGCCCCATGCGCTCGCGACGCACTGACTTCTGCGTCACTTCGACACCACAGCGGTCACAGATGATGCCCTTGTAGCGAATACGCTTGTACTTGCCGCAATGACATTCCCAGTCTTTGACCGGACCAAATATTTTCTCACAGAAGAGCCCTTCCTTCTCAGGTTTGAACGACCTGTAGTTGATGGTCTCCGGCTTCAGGACCTCACCATACGAGCGCTCCAGGATGGCCTCCGGGGAGGCCAGACTGACGGTGATGCTGCTGAAGTTCTTCTTGATCTTTTGTGGTTTTCCGTACGGCATATCGGGTAGCGGCTGTGAAAAGTCCTGCTGAAAAATTGGGGTCGGCCGGGGTCAGTCGAGACTGACCTCGAGACCGAGGCCCTGCAATTCGCGAACAAGCACGTTGAAGCTTTCCGGCGTACCGGCTTCCGGCATGTTCTCTCCCTTGACAATGCACTCGTAGGCTTTGGAACGGCCCTGTACATCGTCCGATTTGTAGGTGAGCATCTCCTGAAGAACGTGGCTGGCTCCGTAGGCATACATGGCCCAGACCTCCATTTCTCCGAGACGCTGCCCACCGAACTGAGCCTTGCCGCCCAGTGGCTGCTGCGTAATCAGGCTGTATGGTCCAATGGAGCGGGCATGGATCTTGTCTTCGACCAGGTGACCAAGCTTCAGCATGTAGATGTAGCCGACCGTGGTTTTCTGATCGAACGGCTTGCCCGTTCGCCCGTCAATGAGCTGCGCACGACCATCGACCGGTAGACCCGCTTTCTTCATGGTCTCCTCGACATCTGCCACCGTCGCACCGTCAAAAATGGGTGTGGCGAAGTTGGTACCGAGCTTCTTGCCGGCCCACCCAAGCAGTGTCTCGTAGATCTGACCCAGGTTCATACGCGAGGGTACGCCAAGCGGGTTGAGCACGATGTCAACCGGCGTTCCATCTTCAAGGAATGGCATGTCCTCCACCGGCACCACCTTGGCAATGACACCCTTGTTACCGTGACGACCGGCCATCTTGTCACCGATCTGGATTTTACGCTTCTTGGCGACGTATACCTTGGCAAGCTGCACAATACCTGGCGGCAACTCATCTCCCATCTGGAGGTGGTGTTTGTCACGCTTGGCAATGCCGTGAATGAGACGGTGACGCTTCTCGTAGTTGCGAATCAGTGTTTTGACATTCGCATTGAGGTCTTCGTCTGCCGTGAAGGGCACGCGGGGATCCAACTGGAGGGCAGGTGTATCCTTGAGCGCCGTCTTGGTGATCTTGGCACCTTCCGAGACGACAACATTGCCGTTACGGTCAATGAAGTCAGCCGCTTTCCTGCCTTCCAGGAGCGCAAAAAATTTCTCCCAGAACCGGGCATCGAGTTCAGCCAGATCCTTGTCCAGCTGCTTGTCTATCGCGGTAATCTGTTTCTGCTCCTCCTTCTTGGACGCCGGATCCAGCTTGCGGCGGCTGAAGAGTTTGGTGTCAATGACAACACCCTTCATTCCCGGCTTGGCCTTGAGTGACGCGTCTTTCACGTCACCAGCCTTGTCACCGAAAATGGCACGCAACAATTTTTCTTCAGGCGTGGGGTCGGTTTCACCCTTGGGTGTAATCTTGCCGACAATGATGTCACCCGGTTTGACTTCGGCGCCGACGCGGACAATACCACGCTCGTCGAGGTCCTTCGTTGCTTCTTCCGACACGTTCGGAATTTCACGCGTGAGTTCTTCCTCTCCACGTTTCGTGTCACGGACCTGCAGCTCGAACTCTTCGATGTGAACCGACGTGTAGACGTCATCCGACACGAGGCGCTCCGAAATGGCAATGGCATCCTCGAAGTTGTAACCGCGCCAGGGCATGAACGCAACGAGCACGTTCTTACCCAGAGCCAGGTCACCCTTGTCGGTCGAAAACCCGTCGGTCAGCACCTGTCCTTTCGTTAAGCGGTCACCCTCTTTCACAATCGGAGACTGGTTGACAGTCGAGTCCTGGTTGGTACGACGGAATTTGGTCAGATCGTATGTCTTTACGGGCTCGTCAAAGGACAGCAATGCTTCGTCCTCGGACTGGTCGTAGCGCACTACAATCCTGCGGGCATCGACATACTCGACTACACCATCTTCCTCGGCCACCACGACCGCACGCGAATCCTTGGCCACACGGCTTTCAAGACCGGTGCCGACGATCGGTGCTTCCGACCGGAGCAGGGGCACTGCCTGGCGCTGCATGTTCGAGCCCATCAGGGCGCGGTTGGCGTCGTCGTGCTCCAGGAAGGGAATAAGTGATGCCGCGGGCGATACGATCTGGTTGGGTGAGACATCCATGAACATGATGTCCTCCGGATCCATGATCGGAAAATCGCCGCGATGACGACACTTGACCAGCTTGTTTATAAAATTTCCTTTGCCATCAATGGGCGCATTGGCCTGCGCTATGACGGCCGAGTCTTCCTCCTCCGCCGACAGGAACTTCACCTCGTTCGTAACCTTGCCCTTTTTGACAATGCGGTACGGCGTTTCAATGAACCCGTAATCGTTGATGCGGGCATGGACGCACAGCGAGGAAATCAAACCGATGTTTGGTCCTTCCGGCGTTTCAATGGGGCAAAGCCGACCATAATGCGTGTAGTGCACGTCGCGCACCTCAAATCCGGCACGCTCACGGGTGAGTCCGCCCGGACCGAGCGCGGACAGGCGTCGCTTGTGCGTCAGTTCAGCCAGCGGGTTGGTCTGGTCCATGAACTGCGACAACTGGTTCGTACCGAAGAACGTGTTGATCACGCTCGAGACGGTCCGGGCATTCACCAGGTCCTGTGGCGTGAATTTCTCGGCGTCCCGCAGGTTCATGCGCTCCTTGATGGTTCTTGCCATGCGGGCAAGACCCAGGGAAAACTGTGATGCCAACTGCTCGCCTACCGAACGCACACGACGATTCCCGAGGTGGTCAATATCGTCGAGCGTGCTTTTCCCATTCTGGAGCAAGATCAGCTCATTGATGATGGCAACCATGTCTTCACGCGTAAGCGTGAGCTTGTCCTGGTCCTCATTGATCCGAAGGCGCGAGTTGATGCGATAGCGGCCGACCTCACCCAGGTCATACCGTTTTTCAGAGAAGAACAGACGCTCAAGCACACCACGCGCTGTTTCCTCATCCGGAGCCTCGGTACCGCGGAGCTGCAGGTACAGGTACTCAAGTGCTTCCTTTTCGGAGTGGGTGGGATCCCGCTTGAGCGTATTCAGAAGCGTCGTGTAATCGACCGCGTCATCCGCCTTTTCCTCGTCCACCTCACGCACAACGTGAATCAGTGTAACACCGGCTTCCTTGAGCTTGTCGTAATCGGCCTCCTCCAGTTCATGCTGCGCGGGCAGGATGACTTCCCGCTCAACGCGATCCTCAATGACCTCACCGGTATCCTCATCCACGACCTCGGTTATCCGCTCAATCGACACGGTTGCCGCCAGCTTGCGACCGACCACCTTGGAGTAGGCTTTCTTGGTCTTCACGGTGACCGAGTCGGCAAGATCAAACAACTGTACAATCTGCTCGTTGTCCGAAAATCCCAGCGCACGCAACAGCGTCGTCACGGGGAGCTTTTTCTTGCGGTCGATATAGGCCCACATCATGTTGCCTACATCGGTTGAAAACTCAATCCATGAGCCGCGGAACGGGATGACCCGGACCGAATAGAGTTCGGTCCCGTTCGGATGTACGCTGTGCCCGAAGAACACACCCGGACTGCGGTGAAGCTGGGATACGACAACACGCTCAGCCCCATTGATGACGAACGTACCACGCTCAGTCATGAAGGGCAGGTTTCCCAGGTATACTTCCTGCTCAATGGCCTCTTCTGCCTCATCCTCATCCTCGTCTTCCTTTGAAGACAGGCGGAGCTTGGCTTTCAGTGGTACCGAGAAAGACAACCCCTGCGCAATGCACTCTTCTATGGAGTGCTTTGGCGCGTCGAGCGCGAAGTGGATGAACTCCAGCGTGTATCGTTCGCGGCTGTCCTGGATGGGAAAGTGCTCATTGAACACCGCCTGGAGGCCCTTGGCCTCGCGCTCCTCAGGAGCCGTGTCGTCCTGGACGAAGTCCCGGAATGCCTGGAGCTGGATGTCCAGAAAATCAGGATAGTCGTGGACAGTTTTGATGCGTGCGAAGCTCTTACGCTCGGCGTGACCTTTGACGTTGGGCATGGTCGAGGTGATTACCGTGAATGAAATTACTATACGGCGCATGAAGCGCCGAAAGCCGACCCCGGAAATCCGGGGTCGGCCAACGGTCCACAGCCACCTTCATGAGGCAGGCCGTGTGACGTTTCGGCTGGTTTGACAGAGGCAGACACCCTCAGGCGAGTTCTACTTCCGCACCGGCTTCTTCGAGCTTGGCTTTGATGGACTCGGCCTCTTCCTTCGCAGCCGCTTCCTTTACGGTCGATGGCGCACTGTCGACCATTTCCTTGGCCTCCTTCAGCCCGAGACCTGTGATGGCACGGACTTCCTTGATGACGTTGATCTTCTTGTCACCGGCTGCCTTGAGAATGACGTCAAATTCCGTCTTCTCTTCTGCGGCCTCTGCAGCGCCACCACCACCGGGTCCGGCTACAGCCACAGCTGCAGCGGCCGGCTTGATGCCGTACTCGTCTTCGAGAAGCTGAGCGAGGTCGTTTGCTTCCTTGATGGTGAGCCCTACGAGCTCTTCAGCCAACTTTGCAATATCTGCCATTGTATTTACCTGGTTCCTGCAGTTTTCTCAGCCCGAAGGGCTCGACTGCGTGTTTAAGGGTTGTTTGTGATAATTCAGGCTTCCGCTTTTTCCGCGATTGCCTTGATGGATCCAAGAAGATTGGATCCCTGGGCCTGGAGGCCACCCACCACATTCGTGATCGGAGCCTGCAGCAGACCAATGATGTCGCCGATGAGTTCGGCCTTGGACTTGAGCTTGGTGAGCACTTCGAGAGCATCGGCCTCGTAGACTGCGCCCTCAATGCTGGCCGCCTTGAGCGACGGAATCTCCAGCTTCGCTTCGTCCATGAATTTCTTCATGACGCGGGCAGGAGCCGATGCTTCCTCGGAAAATGCCACAGCCGTCGGACCGTGAAGCGCGTCGTAGAGCGGATCGTATCCGCCGACCTGCTCCATGGCCAGGCGTAACATGGTGTTTTTCACGACACGGTACTCAACGCCCGCCTCGCGGAACCGGTTACGCAGCTCCGTGGCCTGCTCCACAGTCAGGCCCGAATAGTTTGTAAGATAGATGGTCGTGTTCTGCTGCAGTCTGTCAGCCAGCTGCCCTACAGCCTCGACCTTCTGTTCTTTCGTCATCGACATGATATTGTACGCTGTTCAGGTTTGGGTGCGGGCGTATTAGCGGAGCGCCCCGGTCACGAGATTGCGATCGAGGCTGATGCCCGGTCCCATCGTCGTGGAAAGAGTTACGGAGCGGACATAGACTCCCTTGGCCGATGCCGGTCGCAGTCGCAGAACCTCTTTCAGGAATGCCTCGGCATTGTCCTTGATCTGCTCCGCACTGAATGACGCTTTTCCGATGGCCACGTGCAGAATGCCTGCCTTGTCCACACGGAAGTCGATCTTACCCGCCTTGACGTCCTTGACGGCCGAAGCAATGTCCATGGTTACCGTTCCGCTCTTCGGATTCGGCATCAGACCCCGGGGGCCGAGTACACGACCAAGGCGGCCAACGATGGCCATGACGTCGGGCGTAGCAATCATGACATCGAAATCGGTCCAACCCTGCTTCTGGATTTTCTCAGCCACGTCTTCCAAGCCCACAAAGTCCGCACCGGCATCTTTCGCCTCCTGTTGCTTTCCTTCGCTGGCCAACACCAGCACGCGCACATCCTTGCCGGTACCATGCGGCAGTGCTACCGTACCGCGAACCATCTGGTCGGCATGTCGGGGATCGACCCCGAGCCGGATGTCCATGTCAATGGACTCATCGAATTTGGCCGATGCCGTCTGCTTGAGCAGTTCGACCGCACGCTGCATATCAACAGGTTGCTCGTTCTCTCCAATCAACTTGTGGAGTGCACGATAACGTTTTCCTCTTTTGGCCATGATGGGGCTGTCTGTGCGGTACAAGCGCCGTTCAACAGGTCCGGCTCCCGCGGTGTGAATTGGCTACAGGCACGCCAGCGTGCCTGTTGGATTACAATCAGGCTGCCGGGGCACCCTTGACCTTGATGCCCATGGAACGGGCGGTGCCTGCAATCATGCGGGCTGCCTGGTCCAGATCGAAGGCGTTCAGGTCATTCATTTTCTGTTCGGCAATTTCGCGGCACTGGTCCCACGACACCGTGGCAACCGTTTCCCGCAAGGGGTCGGCGGCACCACTCTTTATTTTGGCAGCGTTCTTGAGCAGCACGGCAGCGGGTGGACTCTTCACAATGAATGTAAAGGACTTGTCCGCAAACACGGTAATTACCACTGGAAGGATCAACCCCATCTTGTCCTGCGTCGCGGCATTGAACGCCTTGCAGAACTCCATGATGTTGACCCCTTTCTGACCAAGTGCCGGACCAATGGGTGGCGCAGGAGAAGCCTGTCCCGCCTTGATCTGCAACTTGATGTAACCGTCTATTTTCTTTGCCATAACGGTGCGCGGTACAAGCGCCGACGTGTCGGCTCCCGCAGATTTGGATTTGTGTGCTTGAAAGCGCTAGCCGGTCAGTAACGACCCGATAACGTGCCTGTTCCATCGCATTGTGAAGCGATGGTCAATTCACTCTTCGTGTTCCACCTGGAGATAATCCAGCTCGAGCGGCGTCTTCCGACCGAAAATGGACACCATGACCCTGACCTTCGCCTTTTCGGGGAATACTTCGTCAACCAACCCATTGAAGTTGTTGAACGGCCCATCGACGACCTTCACGGCATCGCCCTGCTGAAACGGAATTTCCGGCTGTTCCCCGAGTTCCCTCGCTTCATCCATTTTGCCCATGATGCGGGCTACTTCCTCAGGCCGCAACGGCGACGGCTCGTCACCTGTTGTCAGGAAGCCCACAACGGACTGAATGCCCGTCAGAACATGCATGAGTTCCTTGTCGAGCACCGCGTTGATCAGGATATATCCGGGAAAGAAATTCTTTTCCCGGGTCCGCTTCTTGCCAGCCCTCATCTCGAACACCGTCTCAGTCGGTATCATGATTTCGGGCAGCCGGTCTTCGAGACCCTGCAGTTTCAGTTCAGACTCAATGCTCTCCTTGACCTTCTTCTCGTGGCCGGAAAAGGTCCTGAGTACGTACCACTTGCCAATAGTGTCCGCCATGATCAGCCGTAGATGACTTCGAGAACGGTGCTGATTACGCGGTCCGCACCGAAGATGAAGAGAGAAATGACGAGCGTAGCCACAATAGTGACGACGGTGTTGCTGATCAACTCCTTCTGAGTAGGCCAGGTGACCTTGCGCATTTCCTTGGCCACTTCCTGCAGATATCCAGCTACGTTCATTGTGCCTTACCTGAAAAATTTCCTGTTGCACGGGCGGCAGGACTCGAACCTGCAGCCTGCGGTTTTGGAGACCGCTGCTCTGCCAATTGAGCTACGCCCGTATGCCGACCGCAAGCGGCCCGCACTGTGATCTTGACTGAATCAGTCAAGAATTTTGGAGACGACACCGGCACCCACCGTGCGACCGCCTTCACGAATGGCAAAACGAAGGCCCTGCTCCATGGCTACAGGCACAATCAGCTTTACCTTGAACTGGGTGTTGTCAC
>Ga0210009_1001037_pt1 | contig 26160 bp, 23 predicted proteins | sample CryGeyCG2114_065_FD_185457 | JGI IMG/M metagenome (GOLD analysis project Ga0210009, IMG submission 185457) | Groundwater microbial communities from aquifer - Crystal Geyser CG12_big_fil_rev_8/21/14_0.65 (SPAdes) (version 2) | ecosystem: Environmental > Aquatic > Deep subsurface > Groundwater ... | reverse complement strand
GCTTTCGTCAGAAATATTTCTCAAATGTTTTAATAGCAACAAACCAGTCAGCAATCGTATGGGTAAGGCTGGTCTGCCGTTGTCAGGGCAATAATAAACTTTGAAATTATCTTCAAACTTTTTCCACTCTATTTTATTTGCCAAAATATAAAGTGGATGTTTTTGATTTAGTGTATCTTCTAAGGAGAAGAACATACTTGTTTGCTGTTTTGTTGGAGATTTTTTTATCATTTATTTTGCAAGTTTTTTGTTGCTAATTTAACTATTCTTGCATTATTTTTCAAGTACAATATGGACTTAACTCATTATTATCAAACAACTTATGCCGTTTTTAAGGGGCGACTAAATAATGAGTATGTGGTGTAAAATGATAAATAAAAAAATAAAATATATTTTGGTTCTCTCACTTCTCATTACTAACTACTCACTACTTTTCCCCCAAACCGTAAACCAGCCGCTTAATAATGATGTATATCAATACTTGGCAAGATTATCCCAACGTGGAGTAATAGAGCTAAATGATGAAATCCGTCCCCTTTCAAGAAAATACATTGCTGAAAAATTAGTGCAATTAAAAATGGAAAGTGACAAATTAACTCCATTAGAATTAGAAGAGTTGGAATTTTATGCTAAAGATTTTGGACGTGAAATTTCAAGAATACCGCAAAGTCGCCAAGACACTAAGGAATTTAATAAAAAAAAGACAGATTCTCTTTCTCATCCCGACAAATCGGGACAAGCTTTCTCATTTCTCTCTTCACATTCCGCCAAATCGGGACAGGCTGCTATTGCCGGAGCAGACTCTTATAGACGCTACCGCCTATTCAGCTATGATGATTCTCTTTTTGCTATCAATCTTTCTCCAATTTTTGGCTATTCTTATGGAACTAATGATGGGGAAAACAAACACATCTTTGGAATGGATTTGGTATTTATGGTTATTTAACTGATTATGTTGGATTTAGCTTTGATTTTAGAGATAATTCTGAAGCCGGCAATAATACAGATAGAAGAAAGATTTTTACTCCAACAACTGGAATTACTGATACCAAGCCGACAAATACCTCTGTTGAGTATAGCGAATTCCGTGCAATGATTGGAACGGATTGGAGTTGGGGTTCTTTTTCAATTGGTAAAGATTTTATAAATTGGGGTTATGGTGAAGGTGGTTTGTTAACTCTATCCTCAAAAGCTCCCTCATTTCCTTGTTTTAGGCTAGATTTATACCCAACTGATTGGATAAGCTTTAATTATTTTCATGCTTGGTTAGAATCGGATGTTGTTGATTCCATGGGAATTTATCCAACATACCGCGATGAGATTGTAAGAACACAATATAGAAGCAAATTTCTTGCATCACATACTCTAACTTTACGTCCTTTTTCTGGACTTTCGTTCTCGTTAGGCGAATCAGTGGTTTATAGTGACAAATTGGAGTTTCTCTATTTATTTCCACTTAGTTTTTTTAGAGCAGCCGACCATTATTATAGCAATCAAAATAATGATGCGGGAGCTAACTCGCAGTTCTTTTTTAGTTTAAGCTCACGAAACCACATACCAAATACTCAAATATTTGCCACTCTTCTAATAGATGAAATTGCTCTTTCGGATATTGGTGACCCAGAAAAAGAGCGTCCTCAATTAGGATATGTCTTTGGATGCTCAGTTACAGATTTGCCAATTGAAAATTTAACTTTTGCATTTAATTATACCAGAATTAATCCCTTTGTTTATCGTCATTATATACCAACTCAAACTTACGAAAGTAGAGGATACGTCCTTGGGCATTGGATTCAGCATAATGCCGACCAGCTTTATTTTTCCTTAAATTATAGAATAATTCGCGGACTTCAAGCTAAAGTATGGGCAGAATTTATTCGTAAAGGTGGCGATGGCGTTGTGGATGACCAATATACACGCCCTTCGCAACCATTTCTATTCGGATTAAGAACCAACTATACCAATTGGGGTTTTAATGCCAAATATGAAATTATCCACGAAGCATTTGTCTCATTAGATTTCAAATCCTATCAAACCTCAGAAGAACAAACAACCGGCAATTTTATTGATACAAGAAAAAACGAGTTCTTTATGTCATTGAATTATGGGTTTTAAAGCATAGCACGCGGATTGAACTGATTGGACAGATAAGAACGGATTAAAGAAAAATTATGAATGAAAAGAAATGGAACACTGATTACACGGATGACGCTGATTCCCACAGATTGAATTTATATAGTCTGTCATTTCGTTCCCGATGTTTTCTATCGGGAGGAAAATCTCTGGAATAGTATTAATCTCATGAGATCTCTCACAAAGAACATGTTCGAGATGACAAGAAAAAGTAAAGCCTTAAAGAAGGACAAAAAATAGCACTCGGATTAAACGGATGAAACAGATAAGAACAGATCGCGGAACCCGTTGGGGATAGATTTTTACAGTTCAAAATAAGTCCCTCTATTTTTAAGAAAGGGATTTTCCCAAAGGGATTCTTAAAGAAAGGGTGAGTTGCCTTTACAGAGTTTTCACTTCCGATAAACATCATCGGAAAATAATTTACAAACATAAACGTAGCCTTTCTAAATGGCACTTGCTAAATATGAATAAATAGGTTACATTTTCTTATATTTAATTAATAAAATAGAACTTTAATCCAAAATAAGACCATTGTTTATGTTGGCATTTAATATATGATGAATATTCAAAATCAAATAGAATATTGGATAAATGGTGCAAAAGATGACATGTTAACAGCGGAGATTCTAATTGAAAAGAATCGTTTGTTGCATGGATTGTTTTTTGCCCACTTAGTAATTGAAAAGGCAATAAAAGCTCATGTTGTAAAAACAACCAAAGAAATTGCAAGCAAAAGTCATAATCTAATATTGCTTTCTGAAAAAGCCAAAATAGAATTTGAAAATGATAACGACATATTTCTTGGTATACTTATGAAGTATCAATTACAAGGAAGGTACCCGGATTATAATCCCCAAATACCAAGCAAGGAAAAAGTCCAAGAATATTTAATAAAAACTAAAGAGTTGCTAGAGTGGTTAATAAAAAAATTATAATGTTATTAAAAAAATATATTTCTCTTTTGCAAATGGAAGGAATTTCTGTAGAAAGGGCGTTTTTATTTGGAAGTCATTCCACAGGCATGGCAACAAAAAATAGTGATATTGATATAATGATTGTTACAAATAATGAAGATGCGGAGAATGATCTTATTGTAGGGAAAAGTTGGAAACTTACTCGGAAAATAGACACAAAAATTGAACCTTTTTTAATTGGATATGATAAATTTATGGAAGTAAATAATTCTCCATTAATAAGTCTGATTAGAGAAAAAGGAGTTGAAATACTTTTATAAACAACACGCTGATATAACGTATGTGTGCGTATTATTTTAGTTCTAGAGAAGCTATATTAATTATGGTAACCCATCAAAAAAGATATGTTCCAAAGCTCCAGAGGAGCAGCTTGCCCCTATGGTTTAATATGAAAGAAAACCGCAAAGGCGGTGAGTCGCTAAGGAAGAACGAATAATAGCACGCTGATTGAACTGATTGGACAGATAAGAACGGATTAAAGAAAAATTATGAATGAAAAGAAATGGAACACTGATTACACGGATGACGCTGATTTCCACAGATTGAATTTATATAGTCTGTCATTTCAATCCCGATGTTTTCTCTCGGGAGGGAAATCTCTGGAATAGTATTAATCTCATGAGATCTCTCACAAAGAACATGTTCGAGATGACAAAAAAAACGTAGAGCCTTAAAGAAGGACAAAAAATAGCACTCGGATTAAACCCCAAATATGCATTAGAAAAGCATTAATGCATATTCGACTAACTCGCTCTAAGCGTTTGTACTATTGTTCACTTAACCTTTTGGGTACAAACGCTAAGACCGAGTAAGTCGGGGCAAGTTCGCTTCTATATTGATTGTTCTTTTTCTAAAATTGTTTATTTTAATCCTATTGCATTATCCAGGTTAAACGGTTGAAACAGATAAAAATGGATTGAATTACGTAATTAAGAGCTGTCATTGCGAATCCAACGTATTTGCGTTTTTTGCATCCCGCTGCTTTTGGGCGGGATTGTTGGATGTGGCAATCTACTGCAGATTACTTCGTCATCTAAAAAAATGATTCCTCGTAATGACACTAACAAAATTAAACCATATACAAAAGAGTAAGTTGAGGGAAAAAAAGGGAGATTTGAACACTGATTACACTGATTACACTGATTGAATTTATATAGTCTGTTATTTCGTTCCCGATGTTTTCATTCGGGAGAGAACCGAGCTTGCGAGCTCACCGAAGGTAAATCTCTGGAATAGTATTGATATTATTAGATCTCTCATCCACCCGGTGAGATTCGAGATGGCAAAGAAAAACCGTGAAGGCTGAGAGGTGCAAAGGAAGAACGAAGAAAAGAGCGAAAAGAAATTTTGACAATGCTAAATTGAATAGTGTTTGATTTTTTAAAGTAAATAGTGCATATTTATTTTAGGTAATAAATATAGGAAGAAAAATGTTAACTAAGAAAAAGCAAAACAAAAAAAACAGAGAATTTATTTATAGAAACAACAAGCCGGTTTCAGTAATAATAGATATTGAAGAGTATGAACAACTACTTTCGCGTGTAGAAGACATTGAAGATGTTGAGTTCATAAGAAACCTAAAAAAGAAAAAGTTGGAGTTTCGTAGTTTCGATTCTTTTTTAGAAGAAGTTTCATCATAATTATGTATAATTTATCTATTGAACGTTCAGCCGAGAAAAATTTAAGGAAGCTTTCGTCTGTATATTTTACTAAGATTATTACCAAAATACAAGAATTGTCTAATGAACCGCACCCAAAGGGGTGTAAAAAATTAATTAATAATGAAAATTTTTGGCGTATAAGGGTTGGAGATTATAGAGTTATATACGAAGTGATAGAAGTGGAAAGTATTATTAAAATTTATAAAATAGGGCATAGAAAAGATGTTTACAGATAATAGCACACTTCGGCTCAGCGCAAGCGCGGATTGAGCAGATTTAACAGATAAGAACGGATTAAATTTATAAAATTTATAATGTTTTTTCATTCTTTCTAAATGGTTTTAACTGACCTTGAAAATATTTCGTTAAGAAATTTGCTAAGTGAAGCGTAAAGCAGAAAAAGCTGTCTGAGGAGTGGAACGACGAGTTCTTTTTCTTTAGCGAAACGAAACAAATTTTAGAAATATTTTCGAAGTCTTGACCTTTTGCTCTTTTCTGTCAAGCCTGCCCCGTAATTATATGCACGGGGAGAAAAGAAGCATAGCACGCGGATTAAAGAAAGATTATGAATGTTGAATTATGAATTAAAAGAAATGGGACACTGATTATACTGATTGATAATTCTTAATGTAAATACATTCTCGTTGTTACTTGCTAAATTAAATTTAATGCTGTATATATAGTTGTATAAATATAAGAGAATAAAATGGAAACAATAAAAATAAAAAGAAGAGTAAAATCGACCCTACTAAAGATTAAAGAATTAGAGCAATTTAAGGATAAAAATATAGAACTGGAAATAAGGGTACGGGAAATAGGTAAAAATTTATCAAGTTTATCCTCAAAAAGTTTAGCCGGTGCCTTAGGCAAATATGCAGATCCAAGTTTAATAGATGAAGAAAATAGAGCTTGGGAATTAGCCATTAGAGAAAACAATGCAAATTATCGATGCTAATGTAGTTTTAAGATATTTATTGAAAGATGATGAAGCATTATTTGGCAAAGCAGTCAAGATAATAGAGTCAAACAATGTTCAACTAACAAATGTAATAATTGCAGAAATTGTTTATATTTTTGAAAAAGTATACAAGATACCCAAAAGAGAAATATCGTTCGTCTTAAAAGATTTTTTTGCACTCAAGACAATTCATTTAACTAATAAGAAATTAATGACTTCCTCCCTCGATTTTTATTATGAATATAATATCGATTTTGCAGATGCCATTTTACTCTCTTACAGTAAAGTAGAAAACCATGAAGTTTTTACATTTGACAAAAAATTAAACAAATTATTAACAAAAATGAAAAGAATTTAAAGCCTCATGTTTTTTCATGACAAATCTGTGTTCATCGGTGTCCCTTTTGTTTTATTCGTGCATTCGTGGCAAATTTTTTATCTTTTATCTTGTCCTTCTGGAGATCTCTCACGAAAAGCATGTTCGAGATGACAAGAAAAACATAGAGCCCTAAACCAGCATAGCACGCAGATTAAAGAAAAATTATGAATGTTGAATTATGAATGAAAAGACAAATAGATAGAGCAATTAAAAAGCCAGTTATTGCGAATCCAACGTATTTGCGTTTTTTGCATCCCGCTGCTTTTGGGCGGGATTGTTGGATGTGGCAATCTACTGCAGATTACTTCGTCATCTAAAAAATGATTCCTCGTAATGACACTAACAAAATTAAACCATATACAAAATAGCACTCGGATTTAGCTGATAAGAACAGATCGCGGAACCCGTTGGGAAGAACTTTTGTAAAAATAAGTCCCTCGCTTTTTAAGAGAGGGATTTAGGGTGAGTTTCTCTTTTGTTGTCTATAAATAACCCTTTGTGGCTCGTCGTTTCCTTGTTTCTTTTCTGGTGAAAACCAATTCGCGAATTCGAAGCAAATTATTTGTTTAATAAAGAGCAATTTACTATTTTACTAATTAGTTAATATACTTGGAGTAGTAAGATGAATTATAAAGTTATAATTATGTATGATAAAGAATATGAGGGATATGTTGTTGATGTTCCTGAGCTAAATGGTTGTATGAGCCAAGGTAAAACTATTGATAAAGCTTTGGCAAATGTAAAAGATGCAATAGAGGGATGGTTGCTGGTTGAGAAAAAACATAATCGCTTAGAAATAAATACAATAAAGGAAATGTTTGTAGGTGAGGTTGCTCTTTAGATGGGTATTCTTACGAATATTTCTGGTAAAAAAGGTGTTAAAATTTTCTGTAATTTTGGTTATGTAGTTGATCATCAAACAGGAAGTCACATTATTCTGTATCACCCTAACAAACCTACTTTATCCGTTCCAAACCATAGAGAACTCGCGCCTGGACTTTTGAGGTCATTACTTAGGAAAAGTGGAATATCTGTGGATGAATTTATTAAATTTAAATAATGAGTATGTGCTATAAAATGATAAATAAAAAAATAAAATATATTTTGCTTCTCTCACTTCTCGTTACTAACTACTCACTACTTTTCCCCCAAGTAGTTAACCAACCGCTTAATAATGATGTATATCAATACTTGGCAAGATTATCCCAACGTGGAGTAATTGAGCTAAATGATGAAATTCGTCCGCTTTCAAGAATGTACATTGCAAATAAATTAATTCAACTACAAACAGAAAGCAATAAATTAACACCATTGGAGTTAGAAGAATTAAATTTTTATATTCAAGACATTGGTAGAGAAATATCAAGAATACCGCAAAGTCGCCAAGTTGCAAAGGAATTATCAATTGTTCAGTCAGCAAATTACAAAGATTCTATATCATACATTCCATCTTTCCAATCTTCCACTTGTCCCGTGGAATTGGCACCATATTTCAACGGGAAAATTCCACCGTCCTTTACCTTAGCCTCAAAGGATTCTTATAGTCGCTACCGTCTTTTCAGCTACGAAGATTCTTTATTCGCAATAAATCTCTCTCCTATTCTTGGATATTCTTATGGAAGCATTGATGGTGAAAAACAAACACATCTTTGGAATGGGTTTTCTGTATACGGCTATTTAACAGATTATATTGGCTTTAGTTTTAACTTTAGAGATAACTCAGAAGTAGGGAATAGGATTGACAGATATAAAACATTTACACCAACAACTGGAATTACTGATACCAAGCCGACAAATACCTCTGTTGAGTATAGTGAATTCCGTGCAATGATTGGAACAGATTGGAGTTGGGGCTCATTCTCAATTGGCAAAGATTTTATAAATTGGGGTTATGGTGAAGGTGGTTTGTTGGTCCTTTCATCAAAAGCTCCGTCATTTCCATATTTTAGGTTGGATTTATACCCTACTGATTGGATAAGTTTCAACTATTTCCACGCTTGGTTGGAATCGGATGTAATTGATTCAACAGGAATTTATCCTTCATATCGTGATGACTATAGTAGGCTTCAATATAGAAGTAAATATTTAGCATCTCATACATTAACACTTCGTCCATATTCTGGACTTTCATTTTCACTCGGGGAATCTGTCGTTTATAGTGATAAAATGGAATTCCTATACTTGTTTCCACTAAGTTTTTTTAGAGCAGCCGACCATTATTATAGCAATCAAAATAATGATGCGGGAGCTAACTCGCAGTTCTTTTTTAGTTTAAGCTCACGAAACCACATACCAAATACTCAAATATTTGCCACTCTTCTAATAGATGAAATTGCTCTTTCGGATATTGGTGACCCAGAAAAAGAGCGTCCTCAATTAGGATTTGTCTTTGGAGGTTCTGTAACGGATTTGCCTATTGAAAATTTAACTTTTGCATTAAATTATACAAGAATTAATCCATTTGTTTATCGCCACTATATACCAACTCAAACTTACGAAAGCCGTGGTTATGTTCTTGGACATTGGATGCAGCATAATGCTGACCAACTGTATTTTTCATTAAACTACAGAATTTTGCGTGGCTTGCAAACTAAAGTATGGGCAGAATTTATTCGTAAAGGTGGCGATGGAGTTGTTGATGACCAATATACCCGTCCATCGCAAGAGTTTTTGTTTGGACTAAGAAATAATTATACAAATTGGGGTTTTAATGCCAAATATGAAATTATTCACGAAGCATTTGTTTCGTTGGAATATAAATCCTACCTAACCTCCACCCAACAAGAAAATGGCGATTTTATTGACATCCGCAGAAATGAATTTTTTATGTCATTAAATTACGGATTTTAGAAAAATCGCAATATTATTAAATTGATTTCGTAGCACAGAATAGTATTCTGTGTACTTCTGCGAAAGCATGAAAAACAAAAACAGATAACCAACCCATATTTTTGTGACCAAAGCAATAACACACTTCGCCTTAGCTCAGTGCTGAGTGCAGACAGAGCTAATTAGAAAGCTTGTCATTTCGATTCTGTCGGTTTTTGGCGAGAGAGAAATCTCATTTTAGAGGCAATACGATTGGTGGAGATATCTCACCCCAAAGAGCGGGGATTCGATATGACAATTTGGTTTTGAAGTATTTGTTAGAGATCTCTCTTCCGATAATTCCATCCAAAAGTAGCGGTCTGTAAAACCGCAAGAACATCTGAAAAGAGTCTACAAAGTGGTAACGAATTCTGTCATTTCGAACGCAGAGAGAAATCTTATGCATAACATTGAATTATGAGATCTCTCTTCCGATATAGAGCATCAGAATCGATTCTGATAAAGAAATCATAAGATAGATGACAAAATAAAAATACCAGTAGCACACTATTACAGTCTTTCAATTGACTCGAGGAATGGGCACCATATTCCAATTAGAATATTCCATCTTTCCATCTATATATAAATATCCTTTAAAATCAACTTGATTTTAGGTTTTAATAGTTATAGCTTTTGCACTAATAATTATTTGGCTTATGGAATATTTTAACGAATACCCTGAAGAATTTAACGACTTCGATTTTGATGAAGATGCTCTTATAGATAGAATAAAAGAGAGTATTAATTTAATTGAAAATGGCGCAGCAATGCTTAATGTTGACTCAATTGATGAAACAATACAGTTATGTATTGAAAGCGATTTTGTTGACGAAGGATTGATGCTTACTGAGTTGGTATTGGAATTATTTCCATTCAATGCAGAATTTTGGCAATACAAAGGTGTATTTCTAAATAATAAATTTGAATTTGAAGAAGCTTACTTTGCTTTTGAAAAATCCCTTTCACTAAATCCAAGCGATGTAGAAACATTAATCAACAAGGCAATTTCTGAAGAAAATTTAGAAATGTATGATGATGCAATTGAAACATTGGAAGAAGTTCTGAAATATGAGCAGAATAATGAAGAAGCATTTTTTAATCTTGGATTTCTATATGAGAGAAACGAAGATTATGCCGAAGCAGTTGAATTATTCAAAAAAGCGGTTGAATTAGACCCTTTATTTGCCGAAGCTTGGTACGAATTAGGATTTTGTTACGAATATACTGATAGCTTAGACGATGCATTATTTGCTTATAATCAGTTTCTTGAAATTGAGCCATACAGCTATTCGGGTTGGTATAATAAAGGAATAGTTTTTGTTAAACAGAACAAATTTAAAGAAGCAATTAACGATTTTGAGGTTTCAATTGCATTAAATGACAGTTTTTCGAGTGCGTGGTTTAACTGTGGTGTTTCCTATGCAAATTTGGATATGTTTGATAAAGCCCTTGAAAACATTAAGCAAGCAGTTAAGTTGGATAAGCACGACCCAACAATAAGATTTACACTTGGGCAAGCTTATGAAGATTTAGAGCAATATGAAAATGCAATTAAAGCCTATACAAAATCGTTACAACTTGATAATTATTATTTTGAAGCATTTTTAGCTCGTGCGGTTTGTTATAATAATATTAACAAACGTCAATTAGCACTTGAAGATATAAATAAAGCAATAAAGTTGAATGCAAAATCTGTTGAAGCATGGCAAACAAAGGCACAAATTGAAAGAAATTTAAGGTATTTTGACGCAGCAATTGAAAGCTTCCAAAAGTTAGTGATACTTGAAGCCAATAATTTTGAAGCTTGGAACACAATGGGTGAAATATATTCTGAAATGGGAAAATGGAAAGAAAGCATTAATGCGTTTAATATTTGCACCAAACTTCATCCAGAAAAGGCAAGTTCTTATTATGGAAAAGCTAAGCAAAAAATTCTATTAAGTGAAAATAAAGAAGCATTTGAGTATTTGAAATCATCTTTTTCAACCAATCCAAATGTGAGAAATGAAATATCAAAAGATTTTCCAGAGTTGAAACAAGGCAATAAAACACTATAAATTTAATTATGGCAATATGCGCTCACTAAATGAAATTAATCATAACACAAAAATAGTAGGTGTAATTGGACACCCAATTAAGCACTCGTTATCACCAATGATGCACAATTATGCATTCAATAAATTGGACTTGGATTATGTTTATCTTCCCTTTGATATTGCTGCAGCAAATTTGAAAGATGCACTAAGAGGTATTGTAGCATTGGGTATTAAAGGATTTAATGTAACAATTCCACACAAAGAAAGAATAGTTGATTTTTTGGATGAGCTATCCGATGGTGCTAAAATTGTTAATGCAGTAAATACGGTTGTTAATGAAAATGGAAAATTACACGGTTACAACACCGATGTTGAAGGTATATTTAGAACTCTTGAAGATTACAAAGACGAGTTACGTGACTCCACAGTAAGTGTTATAGGGGCTGGTGGTGCAGCACGTTCTGTAATTTATACATTAATAAATAGTTTTAATGTTGAGAAAATAAATATTATTAATCGTACAACTGAAAAAGCTGAATCGTTAAAGGATTATTTTACATCCAAAATGTTATTTGAAAAAATTAAGACGTACGAGTTGGCCCCTCCAGATGTTACTGAAATATTAAGCAAATCTAAATTGATAGTAAATGCTTCGTCAATTGGAATGATGCCAGAAGAAGATGATTCACCAACAACAATTGTAGAATCATTTAATAGTAACCAGATTGTATTTGATTTAGTTTATAATCCAAGAAAGACAAAATTTTTGGCAATTGCTGAAAGTCAAGGTGCAACAATTTTAAATGGGTTAAAAATGTTTGTTGAGCAAGGGGCAAGGGCTTTTGAGCTTTGGACAAACGAAAAAATGCCAACTGATAGAATTTCGGAGATATTAAATAAAGAGCCAGAATTGTAGTTTATTATTGTTCTTTTCTCTTGAAAGAAAAGAACCAAAAGTTCAAGACTGAAAATAAATTACTAAAATTTTATTTTGTTACGCTACGAAAAATAAACTCGTCCCGATGGCAAAACCTTGCCATCAGAACTCAAACAGAATTTTTCGTTTAACGCTCCACTCCATAAAATTTCTTAACGCAATTTATTTTAGGTCGATAGACAAGATGCGGTTTTCTTACTGTAATGGTTTTAGGAATTGGAAATTGTAGTTTATTTTAATAAAATCTTTTCACCATTTTCGTTGTATAATGTTTCGGAAATTAATTTGTCCATTTCATAAATGGCTTCGCGTTTAATGAGTCCATTGGGGTAATATGAATAAAAACTACCGTTTGGTAAATTGTCTTTATAATTACCATAATCCGAAACTTCACCATTTGAAAAGTACCAAGTAGCGTAGCCATCTTTTAGACCATTTGAATACTCCAATTTTGATTTCAAATTGCCATTTGAATAGAAGGTTTTTGTAACTCCAATAATTTTGCCGTGTGAATATTCAAGCTCTTGCTCAACTTGACCAGAGGGAAAATAAGAAATCCATTTACCATGAAGAGTATCATTTGTGTATTTGGATTCCATAGTTAAAATTCCATCTTCGTTGTATTTATTTGAATATCCAAATCGCTTTCCACCAATATATTCAATGCTTTCGGCAAGAATACCATACTCGGAATAATTCTCACTAAATCCATTAAGTATTCCATTATTATAACTAATTTCCGATTTCAGAAATCCATTGTCATAATAATAGCGATTGCTTCCGTCAAGATTTCCATTTTTAAAATTCTGCTCCGATTTAATAAACCCGTTACCATAAAATTCTATAAAACTTTCCTCAACCTTTGCCGTACGTGAACCATAATCATATTTTTCGCGTTTAGTCACTTGTCCTTTTGAGTATGTATCAATTACTTTTATAGAGCCATCAGGATAGTAGAGGTAAGAAGTTCCATCGAGTTTATCCTCCACATAATTAGCCTCCAAAGCCACTTGTTTATATTCATAATAGACTTTGGTAACACCATTCATTTTCCCATTTTTATAATTCCGTTCAACTTCAATTGCCCCATCCTTATAAAATATTTTCGAAAGTCCATTTAGTTTACCATTATTATAATTCCAAATGCCTTGTAATTCACCTGTTTTATAATATGTTTTTGTAAAGCCCTCTTGAACTCCATTTTTATAGACTGGTTCTGACCAAAGCTCACCAGACTCATAATACCATTGCGATTTTCCCTCAAGCTTTCCATGAACATAATTCCACCTCATACTAATTGTGCCATCCTCAAAGTACCAAAGAGATGTGCCCTGCTCGAGACCGTCAACAAAATTCCAATCCTTCCAAATATTACCCGATTCGTAATATTCTTGGTAAATTCCATCCTTTACTCCATTAACAAATTCACCATAAGTTTTTATGTTTCCATTTAGAAAGCGTGTAGTAACAATGTCCTTGTTGGAATTAGTCTGAGCCGAAAGAGTAACAGCTAATATAAAAGCGAATAATATTTTAATTTTCATAAGTGAAAATAGAAAATTATGATTAAATAATTCATCAAAAATGTATAACTTTAACATAATATTATATTGAGGTAGTAATGTTTAGTACAAAAAGGATTGTCGAATTTGGGATGTGTGATATTGGAGGAATATTGTTTTTTGCAAAAATATTTGATTTAACACATTCTGCTTATGAAGAATTAGTTTTGAGTAGCAATCTTAAGCAAAATTATTTTGCGAATAAACTTTTTGCAATGCCGTTAATTAATACATCAGCTGAGTTCTACAAACCAATTAAACTTCACCAAGAATTAGAAATTAAAATTACAGTTTCGAGAATTGGAAATTCGTCATTTGAGCTAACAACAAAATTTTTTGATGAAACAGGTGACACCAAAGCGACAGTTATAACAAACCATGTATTTGTGGACAAAGTGGATTTTAAAAAAGTTGATATTCCTAACGAGTTTAAGGCTTTGTTAAACCTAAATAATGCAATAGGATTAAATATAAACAAAGAATGAGAATAATCGTGCAGTCTTAGAATATCATTGCAAAAAGGGCACACCTTTAGCCGAAACAATTTCAAGAAGAGAGTATTTTTATGTGGTGAAAGAAGACCATAATTAAATATTAAAGCATTAAGGTACAAAACACTTAAATCTAATTATTCGGTAGCATTAAATAATTCATTCACTTCATTAAAGTTAACTTTCCCAAGTTCTGTTTTGGGAATTTTGTTTGTAAAAATTATTTTTCTTGGAAGTTTGTACGAAGCAATTTTCGGTTTTAGGAAGTCAATAATATTTTTTTGGGATAAGCATTTTGCTTCATTTAGGACAACAATTGCAACTGGAATTTCTCCCCATTCACTATCCTCAATTGGAAATACAAAAGTCTCAATAATTTTGGGATGTGTATTTAAAATAGATTCAATTTCTCGTGGATCAATATTTTCGCCGCCGGAGACAATTAAATCTGTGCGTCTCGCCACTACAAACAATTTACCCTCTTTATCTAAATAACCATAATCACCCGTTAAATAAAAGTCATTAAATTTTTTCTTATTCCAAAGCTCTGGCAAATTGAGATAACCCTTTGCAATTGTTTTACTTTTAACAGCAATTTCACCAACAATACCATTTTCAACTTCATTAAAAGAATCATCTAAAATTTTTATAGTAATTCCCGAAAATGGCTTGCCAGCAGAATTGGGGGTCTCTCTCAATTTAGCACCCCAACAAGCTGTAATCATTGCGGTTGTTTCTGATGAACCATAAACTTTTACAATAGGCCAGTTATTATTTAATGCAGAATAAATCAAATTGTTGCTGCTGGCACCACCACCAAGAAACAAACATCGCAAATTCTTGTTTGGTTTAATTCCTTCCTCAATAATTCGTTTTAACATTGTTGGAACAAGCGAAACTATACTGGCATTATGTTCTTTCATTGAATACACAATATCATTTTGCTTTAATGATTTTGGAATAACAAGCACGCCACCACTAAGTAAAGCGCGATTAATAATTGAAAAACCACCAATGTGATAAAACGGAAGAGATGCTAAAAAAACATCATCGTTTGAAAAATTGAAAATCTGTGATAGAGCTAAAAAACTTTGGTAAAGATTATAGTTGGAAGTCTCAACTCCTTTAGGCACACCCGAAGAACCGGATGTGTGAATAATTACAGCGGTTTCATTTTCTTGTGTGTTTGTGTTAACTTTATATTCACGACCTTTATTTTTAATAGTCATATCAATTGATGGCAAATTAGACAAACTATTTTTAAACGAGTTATCCATAATTATATTACTACATTGTGAAGATTTGAAAATAGATTTTATTTCACTTTCTTTTAATCGCGTGTTTATTGGCACTGGAATTGCGGCTAGCTTCCAAAGAGCATAAATTGTAATTACATATTCAATTGAATTGTAGCCAAGAATTGCGACTTTACTTTTAGGAAGTATTCCATTTTGGAAATAATATTGTGCTGTTTTGCAAACAATTCCACTTAACTCCGAAAAAAGAATTAAACGAGTATCGCTAATTATTGCAGCATTTTTCATAATATAAAATCAATAAAATTTGGAGGATAACTAAATGGATTAAAAAGAATCTTTCCTTTTGAAATAGAATTAGATTCCTTTGCCAAATCATTTACAAAATGTTTTGCAGTATTTAAGCCGTGAGCAAAACTACCTTTAACAATAGAAGCCAAAAGGACAAGAGCGGAGCGACCAATTACAGACTCGAAAGCAGACGAAATAATAATTTTTTTATTAAGGTTTTCAGCTAATTTTATTAAAACAATTGATTGAATTATACTTCCAAGAATTGAAGGTTTTAAAACAATTACTTTAATATTTGAGAGTTCAATTAAATCTCTTGCTTCTTGAATGGTATTAACAGATTCATCAACGGCAATAGGAATTGGGCTAAAATCAGAAAGCATAACAATTTCGTTAATATTGCTAACTGGCTGCTCAATAAATTCAATTTTATCAATTGGCAAATTATTAACCGCAAACTCAGCTTGTTGATAGTTCCATTTTCCGTTTATATCCAAGCGAATTTTTATTGAATCATCAATTCGGCTACAGACCTCTTTAACCAATTTAATATCATCTTCAATAGAGTTGTTGCCAAGCTTAATTTTAATAGTCTTAAAATCATCAGCTAATAAGTCATCAATATTTTTAAGAGTTTCTTCGTGCGATTTTATTCCAACCAAACCGGCAACTGGAATAACTTTCTCTTTGGATAAAAGAGAATCTAATTCACCACGTTTAATTAAAAGTGAAATAATTGCTTGCTCCACTCCAAAAAGTAAAGAAGGTAGGTGAGCAACTCCATTTAGTTCAGTACTTATATCAAACGATTCCTTTTTTAATGCTTTATTTTTAATAGAATAATAGAGCTTGTTCAATTCAATTTCTATATCTTCAAAAGTTTCTTTACTTAAGCCAGGTAAAGGATTAGCTTCGCCCAAGCCAATAAAATTATTTTCATCTGTAATTTTAATAATAAATCCCTTCCGCGAATTAATAACGAATGACGAATTTATGAATGGAGTTTTAAGTTTTATGTCAAATGAAGAAAAACTAAAATCTTGAATAATCATAATATTATTCCTAAAGAAAAAAGAAACGAGAAAAGCACTGACAATTTTGCTGTAAATTCTAAGGTTTTATTTAATCTTTTACCGGAATATTTATTTAGTTCCAATTGAAGTTTTATTGCCAAAGGCAACGTTAATAAAGGTAAAATCATAAAAACAGATGTTTCATAAACCACAAAAAGCAAAATAGGAATTAAATAAGAAAGAATAAGAGAAAATAAATATTGATAATACGCAAAAGATTTTCCAAAAATGACTGCGAGAGTGTGCTTGTCTTTCTTTTTGTCCTCTTCAGCATCACGGTAGTTATTTACAACAAGAATATTTGTAATTAAAAGTCCAACTGGAATTGAAGCAAGCAAGGCAAATATTGAAAATTCAAGGGCTTGGACAAAATAGGTGCCAACAGTTGCAACTATTCCAAAAAAGATAAAAACAAAAACATCTCCAAGTCCATTATATGCTAGTGGATAAGGACCAGCAGTATATGAATACCCCGCCAACATTGATAAAACACCAATTAATAAAACCACCCACCCTGCAAGATATACAAGATAAAGTCCAAGTAAAAAAGTAATTCCAAAAGTAAAATATATTGCCAATTTCATTTGGTTAGTTGAAATCCAACCAGCTGCTAAAGCCCTTGTTGGTCCAACTCTATTTTCATCATCGGTACCTTTAAGAAAATCATATAAATCATTTACGAAGTTTGTTCCAATCTGAATTAGTAGTGAGCAAATTAAGGCAATGAGTGCAGCAATAATATTTAGTTTGTCAGCATTTAGGGCAATTGCAGTTCCAACAATAACAGGAGCAACAGCAGCAGGTAAAGTTTTTGGACGGCTTGCAAGTACCCATACCTTTAATCTATTTGTTTTTATTTGGTTGTTCATTAAGCTAAATTATTTATTAAAATGGTATTGCAAGATAACAAAAAGTATAAAATCAAATTGAAGTGAATCTACAAATTAATTCTTATATTTTGAGTAATTATTTGGAGAGAAAAGTGTTTCGTATAAAATTTATTTTGATAATGTTAGTTGTAATTTCAATTCAAACTTTGGGACAATCGCAATTTCAAGAATTTATCCAAAAGCTTTATCAAACAACTGCAATTGATGAAAAAGAAGCTGCAATAGATAGCTTTATGACTTATGCAAAAACAGTGGGTATTCCATTTGTTGAAGGTGAAAAAGCAAATTTTATATACCGTGGAACAGCAACAAGTGTAGCTGTTGCAGGTGATTTTAATGGATGGGATCCAAGTAATACAAAAATGAGTAACATGAGTGGAACTAATTTCTTCTTCAGGACTGAAATATTTGAACTTAATGCAAGATTGGATTATAAATTAGTAATTAGTGGTTCCAACTGGATTCTTGACCCAGAAAATCCAATTAGGATTAGCGGCGGTTTTGGTGCAAATTCAGAATTATCAATGCCAGAATATGTTCAGCCTTGGGAAATAAATTACAATGCAACAATTAAGCATGGTGAACGGACTAACTTAACAGTTCAAAGCAGCGCTGTTGGGCGTTCTTACGGAGTTTCGGTTTATTTGCCACCATCATATAAAAATGAAACTGATAGAAAGTATCCAACAGTCTATTTTCAAGATGGAGGTGAGTATATTACGCTTGGCTCGGCAGTAAATGTAATTGATAATTTGATTGACAGCAATAAAATAGTTGAAATAATTGCCGTGTTTGTTACTCCAAACAACAGAGCGGAAGAGTACGCTTTTGAAAAGAGGCATCAATATGCCGAGTTTTTTGCTACAGAATTAGTACCGGAAATTGATTCAAAATATAGAACTTCTAAAAGTCCTTCGGATAGACTTGTGATGGGAGATTCGTACGGTGGAAATATTAGTGGACTAATTAGTTACACTTATCCAGAAGTTTTTGGAAATTGTGGGCTTCATTCCGCAGCATTTCAGCCAAATAATTATGAAGTTTATAATATGATTATTAGCGGCGAGAAAAAAGAAATTAAATATGCAGGAACTTGGGGAACTTATGAAGGGCTTGATGCTAATATGAGAACTTTTGATTTACTAATTTCAAACAAAGGTTATTCGTTTAATTGGGCTGAATATCCAGAGGGACATAGTTGGGGATTGTGGCGGGCTACTACCGATTTTATTCTGGAATCAATTTTCCCATCAAGCTTTACATCCATTGAGAATGAAAATGAAATTCCCAATGGATTTCAACTTTTACAGAATTATCCAAATCCATTTAATTTATCAACTACAATAGAATTTACCATTGGAAAAGAAGCGGATGTTAAAATTGAATTAACAGATACTCTCGGACAAAGAATGAAGGTGCTTTTTAATGGAATTACATCACCTGGAGTACATTTTGTTAAATTTGATGCACATGATTTGCCTAGTGGTGTTTATATTTATACAATTACTGTTAATGGACAAGCGGAAAGTAAAAAAATGCAATTACTTAGGTGAAATTATTGAATCACACTTTTGAAAAACTGTTGTTGCGTTTTTCGTTTTAATATAGTTTAAAATGCTAATTACAAAATGTATTCTGCCCAAATTGTATCTTAAATAAAACCCAAAGTGTAATTGAATTGACAATTTGTTCAAAAGATAATATATAAATTTAATTGTAAAATTTAATTTAACTTAAAATGAGTTAAGGAAAACATTATGAAATTAAATAAAATTCAAAAAAGAACCTTGCTAATAGGATTGCTTTCAATATTTTTGGTATTTATAGTTTGGTCTGGATATGGATTTGAAATATTTACAAAATCTGAAGTGCTAATTGAGAAAGAAGATGCACTTTTAGGAATAGTTCATAAAGAGTGGAAAGAGCAATTTGTTTTGGGATTGGATTATACACTTGGATTAAGTGCGGTTATTACTTTTTTTGCTATTTTAATTATGTGGCTAAAAAGAGATAAAAACAAATAAATATTGAAATGTTAAAAAGGAAAAATTTTGATAAGTGAATTCCTTACAAATAATGGTAAAAAAATTCCAGCCGTTACATTGGAGCAGATGGTTGAAATAGATAGAATTGCAATGGAAATTAATGGTCCTAATTTATTTCAAATGATGGAAAATGCTGGAAGAAATTTAGCTGAAATTACAATTAACTCTTTGGGCAAAAATTGGAAAGAACAAAACATTATTGTTCTTTCAGGAACTGGAGGAAATGGCGGTGGAGGAATTTGTGCTGCGCGTCATTTAGCAAACAGAGGCGGAAATGTTAAAGTATGTATTTCAGATATTTCTAATTTAAAAGAAGTACCTTCTTATCAATTGCATATATTAAAATCCACAAGTGCTAATATTATAAACGCTGAAGAACTAAAACTTGAAAATCCCGATATAATTATTGATGCTTTAATTGGTTATAGTTTAATTGGCGAACCTAAAGGCAATATTTTAAGTCTAATTTCTTGGGCTAATAGTAAATTATCACTTAAAATTTCACTTGATATTCCCTCCGGAGTTGATGCCACTTCTGGTGAGCATTCTATTAATTATTTTAAACCAGATTTAACACTCACTTTAGCATTACCTAAAACGGGTTTAATTTCATCTTTAGCGGGCGAATTATTTTTAGGTGATATCGGAATTACACAAAAAACATACAAGATGATTAATATAAATTTTACAAATTCAATTTTTCAAAAGGAATTTATTATTCCATTATTTGAAAATAAATGATGTAATAATAAAAATACGACAGATAATATGATGAATTATAAAAAACATGTAGTAATAATTGGTGGTGGATTTGGCGGTTTAAATGCAGCAATTAAATTGAGCAAATCGGATGTTCAAGTAACTTTAATTGATAAAAGAAATTTTCATTTATTTCAACCGTTACTTTATCAAGTTGCAAGTGGTGCTTTATCTCCCGCAGATATTTCATTTCCACTACGTGCTATTTTTAAGAATAAGGAAAACGTAAATATTATTAATGGCTCTGTAAAGGATATTGATTTTTCAAATAAAAATATATCTGTTGATTATTATAATATTAATTATGACTATTTAATAATAGCTACCGGAACAGAAAGCAATTATTATGGAAATAATAATTGGGAAAACTTTAGCACGGGACTAAAAACAATAGAAAATGCAACCACATTAAGAAATAAAATTCTTACTGCTTTTGAAAAAGCCGAATTAGAAACTGATGTTGATAAAAAAAGAAAATTACTTACTTTTGCAATAATTGGTGGAGGTCCTGCTGGTGTTGAAATGGCAGGTGCTATTGCGGAATTATCCAAACATACTTTAAGTTGCGATTTTAGAAACATAGACCCCTCTCAATCACAAATTATTTTAATTGAAGGTGGTAGCCGAATTTTGCCAATGTACCCCGAATCTTTATCATCCAAAGCTGAAAACAACTTAAAAGAACTTGGGGTTAAAATATTAACGAATCATTTTGTTAATAATATTACTGAAGATTTTGTTGAACTGAAATTCAATAATAACTTATCTGAAATAGCTTCGAAAACAATTATTTGGGCTGCTGGAGTTAAAGCGGAATCTTTATCCAAAATTATTGAAAAGAAAATAAATTTGAAACTTGATAATGCAAGCAGAGTAATTGTTAACCAAAATTGTTCACTATCAAGCAATCCCGAAGTATTTATTATTGGCGACTTAGCAAATTTCAAAGATGACAAAAACACAATACTTCCCGGAGTTGCACCTGTAGCTATTCAACAAGGTAAATATGTCTCTAAGTACATTTTGAACGAAATTAATGGGAAAACTAATAAATCATTCAAGTATTTAGACAAAGGAAGTTTGTCAGTAATTGGACGAAAATCGGCAGTTGCTTTTCGTGGCAATTTAAAATTTTTCGGATTATCTGCTTGGTTAGTTTGGCTATTTGTTCATTTGCTTTATTTAATAGGTTTTGAAAATCGCGTGTTAGTTGCCATTCAATGGGCATTCAACTATTTTACTTATAACCGTAGCGCCAGATTAATTGCAAATAGTTCAAAATAAACTAACAGACTTGTTAAAAATCACAATTTATTTTATAACTCACCTTACGTAATTACCAAATGCAAAAAGCTATAGGGATAAACACCATAAGTATTGACTTTATACTCAGAAAATAGTTGTTTTTAACAATATCCCTTGTTTGAGTTACGATATATATAACTATATAAAAGCAGTGTCTTTGGATAACTTAACTATGCTTAATATAACTTAGAAACAACAAATTCCTTTAGTTAAAACCCAAAATAAAATTATTCTATTTCGAGAGCTTTGTATTATTAGAATTATACTTTTATTTAAAGCGTAAATAATTGGGTTTATTTTAATATGATTTTGTCAACTAATTGACAGAAGTCCTTGCTAATTCAATGTAATTTTATATCAGAAATTTAGATCAATTAAATTAATTAACAAGGAGTTAAAAATGAAAAAAATACTTTCTACTTTATTAGTTGTTATTTTGGCAGGAGTAACAACATACGCTCAAGTGCAAATAACAAATACTTTAATATTTAAAACTCACGAACAGCTTTTATTAGCAAATGAAATAAATGAAAGCGGTGAACCTTTTGCAGAAGCAATTGGTTACAATTTGGACGATTTAAATCCGTTCATTTTAAATTCACCTGATTCTATTTCATATACTTTGGGTATTGAGAATTATGAATATTCTAGATATCAGCTTGGTACAATTATTTCTCGTTCAGGACTGGGTTTGCACATGATTTGGGCGCCTATGATTCAACAAATGGCTGGAATGGAAACAGATCCAAATTTTGATGGCTCAATGACTATGAATCCAAATGGATTTAAAGAAGATGATGAAATGATGAAAATGATGATGCATTTTTCTATGTTAGCCAACAACCCAGCTCCCGGAAATGCGTTCCCTCAGTTTGCAGAATTTATTAGTGGTGACCCTAAGCTTCCTCAAGAAATTGATGCAAGTAAATTTGCATGGGAAGATTTTAGTACCCTACGCTGGGACCGAAGTAAAATGGATAAAACTTTAAATCCTGCTGCAATGGGGCAAACTTTAATGAAGCAATATTTATGGGCTCAAGATATGTTAAGTGCTTTTCATGATGCTGATGATAATGGTATTGATGCAGATGGCAGCATTTCTCCTGATTCGTCAGGTAGTATTCATTTTAACCCAAATAATAATGTTTTTTATGGCGGAAATAATTTGGATGGTTTTATTGGTCAAGTTTTAACTGCCCAAGGTGTAAACAAAACTATGTTTCTTGTTAACTCTTTAGCTTATGATGGAAATTCTCTTGGAGCTGTTGACCCAATGACTTATGACCCAGCAAACGGGATAAAATATTTTCCACATAAAATTGCTGTTACTGAAACAAGTGTAAGCGAATCAATGCCACCAAAACCGACATCTTTTGTTGTAACTGATGCTTCAAGTGACCTTTGGGACCAAATTTCATTTTTATGGGGAACTGTAAGTTTCCAAAATATGACCGACCCAAATAATTCAAGTGATGCAGCTCATTTAGCATATAAATCCGTTTTTGATGGTGACCCATTTCCTGCTTCAATGTCTGAAACTGGAATGCCTGGTCCTTTTGATTTGTTTATGAGTGCAAGTAAAATTATTGCAATGAATTTGCTTGCTATGCACTTTAATCAAACAGAAGGAACATTTGTAGACGTATCTAATTTGAATGCTGGAAGCGTTCAACAAGGAAATCAAATTACAACATTTAATGCTGGTTATACTTTAGCTATACTTAAACAAGTTGTTGAAGAATTTAATGGTATGGATTTATCAAATATGACAAAAGATGCAATTATTTCTCAAGCTAATTTTATAGTAAATAATCTTTACGATGGAAATGGAAGATTTTACAACAGTTTTACAATTGGAAGTGGAGCTGATAACTCTGGAACTTCAGTTGAAGCACAAGCTGCCGCAATTAGAGGCTTAATAGCAGCTTTTGAGGTAACTGGCGATATTAACTATAAAAATGCTGCGGATAAAGGTTACGATTATTTAATAAGTAATTTTTATGTTCCAAGTGCAAAAGCATTCAAAACTACCGATGGTAATTTTATTGCAACATATACACCTTTAAACTTTGCTGTAATTGCCGGTGCACTTAGAGAAGCAAGTTTAGTTTTGAACAAAGTAGATGCACCATTAATTTATACAAGATTTTTTAAAGTGGTTGCTAATAAAATGCAATTATCCGAAGGTGCAAGTTCAGGCGAAAGTGGTAACGATTCTGACGGTGATGGTATTCCTTTTATTCCAGATCAACCTGATAATTTACCTCCAGTATTTGCCGCTGAAGCAACTTATGATCTTAATCTAACAGTTTCGGTTAATGATAATATTACTGGAATAACTAATTATGCTCTTAACCAAAATTACCCTAATCCTTTTAATCCAAGTACAGTAATTAGTTATCAAATGCCAGAAAATAGTTTTGTAACATTAAAAATATATAATGCAATTGGTTCTGAAGTTGCAACATTAGTAAACGAAAATAAAACCTCCGGAATTCATAATGTTACTTTTGATGCTGCAAATCTTGCAAGTGGGATTTATTTTTACAAGCTGCAAGCCGGAAACTTTACGGCAATTAAAAAATTAATGCTATTAAAATAGTATCAAATGACCATAGGAAGCGTTAAAGCATTAAAAAATAATAAGTTAGTAAAAAAAAGGACAAAAAGAATAAAATAAATAATATGATACAAAATTAAGGAAAAAGAGGTTGAGAAGTCAACTCAGCCTCATTTTCACTGTTCTTTGACATGCTGTTTTTCAATTTAGTTGGCAAAAGATCAATATATTGTTGAGCGACTCTTTTAGATAATCTAGTTAAGAGAGATATTTCATCTAAGTCCGTAATGTTATGTTGCCAAAGAATTTCAACTTTGTGATAGTCTTTAATGTAACTATCGACATCTTCTTTGCTGTGGTTAGTTTTTAGAGCAATATCAGGAGTAAAATACCCTTGCAAGTAAAGAGTAATAATTTCTCTTTTGTGAGTAATAGCACCGGAAAGATCGTGTATATTTCCCCGAGTAGGAAGAAGCTTCCCATTTTCTTGTATTTCATTAACATATATACTGACGACAGCATCACAGACTCCAAGAAGAGCTGCAAGATCAAGCTGAGTAAGGAGAGCCCCTTGGTCGAAAGCTTGGTCAACAAATCGTTGAAGTCTCTTTTTTCTAAGAGAAGTAGAATCAAACCCGAGAGCAATGTGTGAGATGTCATCATCAGTAATGAAAGAAAGGACAATAGGTTTAAGTCTAGTGTTTGCAATAGACTTACCTCTTTTAGGAAATTCATCAACTGGAACAGCCATCCAGACAAGTTCGCCATATTGTGTATGGGAGATATCCTTGTTGTCATTAGTAACAAGGAAATAGTGATCAACAACTTGTAGAATATCTTTGATAATAGCTTTAGCAGTAATTTCCCCTTTATCGTAACCATAGTTATTAAGGAAACGGAAAAGGAGGTGTTGCTCAAGGGATTTATCTTTGAGCCTATGGTACTTTTTGTTTTGAATTTGTGCTTTTGTTAAAGGTTTACTCATTATTTTTACCTCCTCTGCCAGAAGAAATGCTAGATTTTTTTTAGCCTCACCATCTGGAGATTTAGGAGTAATAAGGTCAATAAGCCTATCGTTGTTTTGTTGGGAGTAGTATTGATATAATTGAGAATATTCTCTAACAAGTCTATCAGATTTTTGAGCAATAAGTCTAATTTGGTTAAGTGTAAATTTCTGTTTAATAAGAGAAGCAATTTGAATAAAGTCGGCAAGATATCTTTTAACAGAAAGTTCAGAATGGTTTGTTTTGGTTTCAATTTCAGTAAAAGTATAGCCTTTGAAATAAAGCTCAATTATTGATGTTTTATGAGAAATACCGGGACCCATATCCAGTTTATTACCACGAGTAATAATGAACTTACCTTGCCCTTTTAGAAGTGCGACATCTCTCTTAATAGTAGCTGGAGAAGTAGTAAGAATCATGGCAATATCTTCATAACTAAGAAGTGCATTTTGATCATAAGCTTGCCGAGTAATTCTTTCGAGCCGATGTCGTCTAAGCCCGGCAAGCCCAAAGTTAGCAAGGACATCAAAGTCAGTGTTGATATCCATCAACAAAAGTTTAAGAGTGACTTTTCGAGTGAGTCTAATGTGTTTTCCGGCTGGTTCATCGGCAGAAACTCCTTCATAAGAAATTTCACCACTAGAGAGTTTGATATTAGAGTGCTCACTAAAGTAGTGAGAAACTTGGCTGTAATAGGCTTCGGCAATAATGGGAGTAAAGTTAAAGTCATTAGCCAACTTTTGAATAATAGCATTTTTTGCGTTTTTAGATTCTAGACGCTTAATACCGTAGGAATCATGATTTGGTAACTTGACCATAGTAAGTTCTCCTTTTTTTAGGACTAATTTAAGAACTCCTATGGTCATATGACCTAAACTTTAAATAAAATTATTTCATAGTCTTTAAACAAAAGCCCTAAAAAATTCGGGCTTTTGTCATTAATATGATTGTTATGAATAAAATTTAATGTAGGTT
>Ga0210009_1001036_pt1 | contig 26166 bp, 20 predicted proteins | sample CryGeyCG2114_065_FD_185457 | JGI IMG/M metagenome (GOLD analysis project Ga0210009, IMG submission 185457) | Groundwater microbial communities from aquifer - Crystal Geyser CG12_big_fil_rev_8/21/14_0.65 (SPAdes) (version 2) | ecosystem: Environmental > Aquatic > Deep subsurface > Groundwater ... | reverse complement strand
GGTCGGTATTTGATGGAGAGGACTTTATAGGACATAGAATAGGTGAACTTTTATAATGATGGTTTTTCTGGTTCCTTGTTGTTATACCGGTTTTTCGGAATTTGCAAATTTTTACTGCTGTCTGTTCCTGCTTGGGCAACCTCCCGGCACATGGTTTCACCACTTACCGCTGCTTCCTTCCGGACCTGACGGGGTTCAGTAGGATTCCATTGCGAGAGACCCAAACAGGAACGGGCACCAGTGTTCAAAATCTATCCAAAAATTTGCTTATTTAACCGGTTGACAAAAAGCTCGAAAATGTAAACGGCTGCTCCACCTGTTCCAAGTAGTGAAGCTACCGAATCCGTAAAATTCATCCGCTTTAGGTCAAGCGCCGGACGATTTCTTTGGCGGAAAATCCAAATTCTGCGAATACCCGTTCTGCCGGCGCGGATGCACCAAATGTCGTCATTGACAGAATCTTGCCGTGCTCACCCACGAATTCATGCCATCCTAATGACGATGCTGCTTCCACTGCCAATCTCTGTGTGATCCCAGGTGGCAATACGGCATCTCGGTAGGATTGAGGTTGTTGGCGAAACAGCTCCCAACTTGGCATGGAAACCACCCTCGTGGCTTTGCCCTTTTCGTTTAACAATGCTACTGCCTCCATGGCAATGCCCACTTCGGAGCCCGTTGCAATGATGAGCCTGTCCGCATTCTCACAATCTGACAGCACATAAGCGCCTTTCGATACGGCATCTTCTGAAATTTTTGGCAGCGCAGCCGTATTCTGGCGCGTAAACACCAAGGCAGTCGGTCCGGTTGTTCGTTCCATCGCAATCTGCCAGGCTTGGGCGGACTCCTGCCCATCTGCCGGTCGTAAGACCACCAAATTGGGGATGGCGCGCAACATCGCCAATTGCTCTATCGCCTGGTGCGTCGGGCCATCCTCGCCCACACCGATACTGTCATGGGTAAAAATGAAGATGCTGGGCAAATTCATCAGCGCAGCCATACGAATGGCCGGTTTCATATAATCAGCAAACACCAAAAATGTCCCGCTGTAGGCACGGAATCCGGTCAAAACCAGACCATTTGTGATTGCCCCCATGGCGTGTTCACGAACACCAAAATGGAGATTACGACCCGCATAATTTTCATGTCCAAATGCCGGCTCGTAGACCAGATGAGTTTTTGTGGATGGCGCTAAATCAGCGGAACCTCCGATTAACCCGGGGAAATATTCTTTGATTTTATTGAGCGCGAATCCATTTGCCGAGCGCGTGGCGATTGATTTTCCGGGTGGTAAGGATTCAAGTAACGCCTTCTCCCACCCTTTCTTGCCCTGACCGGACAGAAGTGATTTTAACGCCAGGGCATCATCACTGAATTTTACCTGGTACGATTCCCAAATTTGTTGCCAATGATCGTAAGCCCGTTGACCGCGTTCCCCTCCCTTTTGAAAATGCGCGCGGACTTCATCAGGAACCTGGAATGACTCCTCAAATCGCCAGTCCAAAGTTTTTTTAACCAGCCGAATCTCATCGTCACCCAGGGGCGAACCATGCACATCCGCTGTATTCATTTTATTGGGACTACCATAGCCAATTTGCGTTTTACAGATCACCAGCGTGGGTTTGGAATCGTCAGCCATCCCCATGCGAATGGCATTTTCCACCGCGGAAATATCATTCCCATCAACCGGCCCCACCACGTGCCAGCGATAGCCCTCGAACCTTGCCCTGACATTATCCGAGTAGGCCAGATTGGTTGATCCCTCGATTTGAATGCCGTTGTCGTCATAAAGAAAGATGAGCCGACCCAATTTCAAATGTCCGGCGAGACTGGCAGCTTCGGCGGTAATGCCCTCCTGCATATCGCCGTCACCCATCAATCCAAAAATATGGTGGTCAAATATTTTATGTTCAGGTCGATTGAATCGTGCCGCCAAATTTGCCTGGCCGATGGCCATTCCCACAGCGTGGGCAAAACCTTGCCCCAGCGGTCCGGTGGTGGTTTCAACACCTGGTGTATGGCCATATTCGGGGTGTCCGGGTGTCCGGCTTTTCCACTGTCGAAATTGCTTCAAATCGTCCATCGTCACATCAAATCCGCTTAAATGGAGCAGCCCATAAAGGAGCATGGAAGCGTGACCGGCCGATAGTATAAAGCGATCCCGATTCAGCCAATTCGGATCAGCCGGATTGAACTTCATCACGCGTTGAAAAAGCGTAAAACCAAGCGGTGCAGCTCCCATCGGTGTTCCGGGGTGTCCGGAATTTGCTTTTTGGATCGCCTCTGCAGCCAATATTCTGATCGTATTAATGCTCAATTCATCAATTTTTGAAACCATCATAACCCTATTTGTTTATCAATATTTCGCCGAAACAACGCTTCATTATACGGGATAAACGCATTATAACCGAACTCGTATTTTTTTCAAAACCAAAATTGCAAAACGATTATCTCTAGCGTCTATGTTCAACCATAATAGCACTATACAGTCAATAAATTCTTTTTGTCGAAGTACCGTGTCAACACGGCTGTCATCATAGCCGGGTCTGCCGTTCCACATGTCTCCCGAACCGAATGCATACTCAACATGGCACTACCCACATCTACAACCCTGATGCCCATATTTGTGGCTGTCACCGGCCCGATAGTGGATCCACAGGGCAGGTCCGTCCGATGCACATAATGCTGGAGCGGAACATTCAGCTCTTTGCAAATCGCCGCGAAAACGGCTTCACCATCTGCATCCGTGGCATAGCGTTCCTGAGCATTATGTTTGAGCACGGGACCACCATTCATCTGAACCTGATGCTGGGCGTCATGCATTTCAGTGTAGTTCGGATGCACGGCGTGAGCGCCATCGGCTGAAATGAAAAACGAGTTCGCAAGCCCTCGATAAATCGATTCCCGCCCTGCTTCCTCCTGACCCAGAATGCGTTCAAGCATGCTCCGGAGATAAGTTGAAGCGCCCCCATTAACCGTATTCGAACCTACTTCTTCGTTGTCGAACAGGGCGATCATCGTGGTTGTATCCGGAGCCTTTGTCTGATTCAGTAATGCCAGAAGCGCAGCATGGCACATGGCTAAATTATCAATCCGTCCACTGAAAATAAATTCGTTGTTCAAACCACCTATTGAGGCGGGCTGCAGATCAACCAATTCCAATTCCCAACTCAATATATTTTGGGTACCAACGCCTAACTCCTCGCTCAGCAATTTTTGTATAACAGACTCTGTATCAGCGGTTTGTCCTGTTTTTATTAAAGCCATAATGGGTGGTAAGTGATTCTGTTTATGCAAAACCAATCCGTCATCATTCACTTTGCGATTGAGGTGTATCGCAAGCTGAGGAATCCGTAATAAGGGTCGTTGAATTCGGATTAATCTGGGAACGATATTGCCGGAATCATTCACCAGAACCCTCCCGGCAATGGATAGGTCACGGTCGGTCCAGGAAGCCAAAAGTGGTCCACCGTAGATTTCTACACCCAATTGGAGGTACCCGGTCTTGGTAAAAGTGCTATTTCGTTTAAGCCGAAATCCGGGAGAATCCGTATGCGCGCCAATCATCCTGATTCCCGTTTGGGACGGTGATTTTTTTCCCATTATCCATGCAATTAATGCAGAATCCGATCGGACGGAATAATACTTCCCACCGGGTTTGAGCTGCCAATGATCGCTTTCATTAATAAAGGTAAAGCCACTATCATTCAGCCTGTTACGCGTTTCTTCCACTGCGTGAAAAGCTGTGGGACACGCATCTAAGTAGGCTATGAGGTCCTGAGATATTTTCATCTGCGTACGTTCATCAAACTTCATTTTTTTTAACCTTTTCGAACGAACTGCTTGCCCGGCAGTTGTTGTACCAAACCCTTCAATTCCAATTGTAATAATGTGCCCAGGAGCGCGAAAGTTGTGGTGTTGAGTTTTTCCGCGAGCGTATCGATGTATTGCGCATCCTTGCCCAAAACCTCGAACAATTTCGCCTCCTCGCCCTCCAGGGCGATGGGCAGCGCTAACTGTCCCTGGGATGAACCCAACTCGTATCGTCCGCCCAATTCCTGCAAAATATCATCGGAATTTGTTACCAGTTTAGCGCCCTGCTGGATCAGACGATTCACGCCCCTACTCTGGTTGCTGTAGATCGAACCCGGCACCGCAAACACTTCGCGATTCTGATCCAACGCCATGTAAGCGGTTATCAGAGCGCCACTTTTAGCGCCCGCTTCTATCACGATAATCCCCTGGGATAAACCGCTGATAATTCGATTTCGTCTGGGAAAATTGGGGGCATCCGGTTTTGTGCCTAACATGAATTCTGAGATGACCAAACCGCCAGCCAATATTTTTTCGAACAAATCTCGATTTTCAGCAGGATAAATCCGATCCACACCGCATCCCAAAACCGCAATCGTTGAGGCGTCGTAGCGGACAGAAATTTCATGCGCGATGGTATCCACCCCCCGGGCAAAGCCACTGACAATGGTTATCCCGGCCTCACTCAATCCCTGGGACAATTCTTTGGTTGCCCGCTTACCCGTAGCGGTAGGTGTTCTTGTGCCGACGATACCCAGCATTGGATTCCGAAGCAAATCCAGGTTTCCGCGACAAAAAATCATAGGTGGTGGATCGTAAATAGATTTTAAAGCATCCGGAAAGTCATCATCCAAAATGGACAGGAGATGGACATTATATTTCTCCAGAAGTTTTTCTTGACCGGCAATCAGATCATCATCAGCAGGCTGTAAAATGCTTTGTGCTGTTACAGCACTGATACCGGGTATGTTTTGAAGAACGTTGCTACCCGCGCTAAAAATTCTGCATGGATCCTTGAAATGGCGTAAAAGTTCCACAGCCTTGCGTGGTCCAACGCCATTCACTGCCAAAAGGCGCAGGAGTGCGATCTGGTGGTCAGTCAACCGCAATGATCTTTGCCAGGTGATTCACCAATGCGTCCAAACCGATTTTACTCAGCGAACTAATGGGGAAAACGGTAGGTTTCCCGGGAAATTTGAGCTTCGGAATTTTTACGACGGAATCAATTTTTGTCAGGACAACGGCGCGTGGTTTTTTGAGCAATTGCGGATCATAATGATCCAATTCGTACACCAGTTTGTTATACACATCGACTGGGTCCGGGTCGTTCACATCCACCAGAAATAATAAAATTTTGGTCCGTTCTACGTGACGCAAAAATCGATCGCCCAGCCCTTTTCCAGCATGAGCGCCTTCGATTAATCCGGGAATATCAGCCATGACAAAACTGGTATAATCGCCTGATTTTACAATTCCCAGATTGGGGACTAATGTGGTAAAGGGATAGTCAGCCACTTTGGGTTTTGCCCTGGAGACAACCGAGAGCAGCGTCGATTTTCCGGCATTCGGGAAACCCACCAGCCCGACATCCGCCAGAACTTTCAGTTCCAAGCTGATGGTTCGATATTCCCCCAACCGACCCTCTTCAGCATGTCGGGGCGTTTGGTGCGTCGAAGTTGAAAAATGTGAATTCCCACGCCCCCCGTGACCGCCTTTGGCAACGGTAATCGTATCCGTTATAAGCTGCAAATCAGCCAGTACATCTTCGGATTCCATATCTTTCACGACGGTTCCGGCTGGAACTTCAATATACAGTGAATGGCCCCCACGGCCGTTTTTCATACTGCCTTCACCATGGCGACCCGATTCGGCGTTGTACTGCTTGTTGTAACGAATGTCCTGAAGCGTGTGTAATTGTGGATTCACCGTGAGAATGACATCTCCGCCATTCCCGCCGTCACCGCCGGAAGGACCGCCCTTGGGGACGAACTTTTCCCGACGAAATGCAACGGCACCATTGCCACCCCGACCACCTTGAACGATGATGCGGACATAATCAATAAAAACAAATCCACCGTCTGTACTCATATTACCTTTTGTATCAATTTATTTCTAACTTTTTTAAATACTGGAGTTTATGACCATTTATCTCTAAGGCTGGAGACTATTTTCCCGAGCTAATTTATCGCTGACCAACTTGCGAGCCAGCTCTTGCTGTAGTTTAAGCAGAACCCAATATTTTCCATCTTTCTCATATTCATCTTCGATTAGGGTCGCCATCATCAGTTCATCCAGAACGCTTGGTAACATCTGCTTCAGCCGAAATGACTGGTCCTCATTCATGGAGCCCATCTGGTTCACCACATGAGCTTCCATCCAGGTCAGGATTTCGGGCTGGAGCTGTTTCGACAAAGTCTCCCTGGCGTGTTGAGCGGCCATTTCTCCAGGATTTTCACCCCCGCTTTGCATCCCGATCGCAATGAAATAGCCGGGCAAAATTGGATCTCGCTCCAGCCAGGCCGGCGCAGTTTTAACCAGTGATCCTGTCTGAGTACAGGCCAGCAAACCAACCAAAATTAGTGATGAAATCGAAAACTGTAATCGCTGCGTCATCCCACCTCCGAAGTGTGCTGAATAATCGCTAATATAGTTGTAAATGAACTCAAATCCCAAGCTGAGCTTGGTTACCGAATGCGAAGGATAAACCCTTTGAGGTAATCTGATTCCGGAAATGCCAGGCGCACCGGATGATCAGGTGCCTGGGACAATCGTTCTAAAATTTGAACATCCCGACCCGCATCCATGGCAGCGTATTGAATGATGCGTAAAAAACTCTCCTGATCCAATGCACCTGAACAGGAGAATGTCGCCAAAATACCATCCGGCCGGAGCAATTTCATCGCCCATAGATTGATGTCCTTGTAAGCACGGCTGGCATGATTCAGGCTCGCGTGGGTCGGCGCGAATTTCGGTGGATCCAGGATGATCACATCAAATGATCTGGCTGCGTCACGGTATTTTCGCAGAGCCTGGAAAACATCACCCTGATCAATTGAAACTTCATCCGGCGAAACGCCATTGAGGCTCAAATTATTTTTCAGAATTTCCAGTGCTGACTGTGAATTATCCAAAAATCTGACGCTTTTAGCGCCGGCTTTCAGGGCATGAAGTCCAAATCCGCCTGAATAGCAAAACGCATCCAGGACATCTTTGCCTTTCGTGTAAGATGCGACAGTCGCACGATTCCGGGTTTGATCGAGGTAAAATCCCGTCTTCTGTCCTTCGGTCAAATTCAGCGTGAAAGTCACACCATTTTCCACAATGACCGTCTCACCCGGATCTGCCCCTGTTTGCCAAACAACCCGCGGTTCCAAGCCTTCCAGCTTGCGAACTTCAGCATCACTCAATTCCAAAATTCCATCTGGTTTCAATAATTGTGTCAAGTGGTCAAAAATCATATCCCGAACCCGCTCCATACCGGCACTGAGAATCTGCACAACCAGATAGGTTCCAAACGCGTCCACAATCAAGCCTGGCAAGCGGTCGGATTCACTGTAAACCAACCGGGTTGCCTGTTTCGGTTTCAACTTAGATTTCGGGAGACGGAGCTGTATGGATTGGGCGATCCGGTGCAAGTACCAGTCAACGTCAATCACTTCCGATTCGTTCCAGGCGAGGAGGCGCAGCGCAATTTTGGATTTTTGCGAATAATGCGCATAGGCCACAAATTGTCCGGTATCATCGAACACCCGGACCACTTCGCCGGATTGCGGTTCGGTTGCGTGGGGCAAAATTCCCTGACTGAACACCCAGGGATGAAAATGGTGTGCCTGAACGGCGGCTTTGGCTTTTAACTGTAGATCAATCATATAGCTGCTATCTTAATGCGTGATGCGTAATTCCATACACTTTTTATCATTCATCTTTTAGATTGACTGGAAAAAATGAGGGTTCGGAACATGGGGAAAATTGCATTTGTTGTACATGGTGGCGCCGGTGTGATATTGAAAAAGAACATGACACCTGAACGGGAAGCGCGAGTCAGATCAGGTCTATACACTGCATTAATAACAGGTTACGACTTACTTTATAATGGCGGATCAAGTTTAGATGCTGTTTCAGCAGCCATTGAATCCCTGGAAAATTGTCTTGAATTTAATGCGGGGCGAGGCGCTGTTTTCAATCATATCGGACAGCATGAAATGGATGCGGCCATTATGTCAGGACATGATTTGACCACCGGGGCTGTGGCTGGAATTTCTGGCGTCCGGAATCCGATCCGGCTTGCCAGAGCCGTCATGGAGCAGACACCACACGTCCTGTTGGCTGGACGCGGCGCTGAGGCACTGGCCAAAGAGTTGGGTCTGCCCATGGAACCGGAAGCCTACTTTCATTCTGAACATCGCTGGCAGCAATACCTGGAAGCGCGTGATCAAAACCAGATTCAACTCGATCATGCGGATGACCCGGAGCAAGAAAAAAAATTCGGGACCGTGGGGGCTGTCGCATTAGACACATTTGGTGATTTGGCAGCCGGTGTTTCCACCGGTGGAATGACCAACAAAAAATTTGGCCGAATTGGTGATTCACCAATCGTGGGTGCCGGACTCTATGCCAATAACAAAACCTGCGCGGTTTCCGGTACCGGTGACGGTGAATTTTTCATCCGGGGCGTGGTGAGTTTCGATATTTCGGCACGTATGGCCTACTTGGGAGAGGACTTGGCGACGGCGACGGACGCGGTGATCATGAAAAAACTGGGCGAGATTGGCGGCCTGGGTGGCGTGATTGCGGTTGATTGTTCGGGCAATATTGCCCTACCCTACAATTGTGATGGTATGTATCGAGGGTATATGGATGAGGACGGTAAGGCAGTGGTGAAGATTTGGGAAGAGTGAATTTTTGAAGCCCGTGCTGAAATTGACAACTCTGGCAGTGAACCTCAACCAGAGTTGCCGAATTCACTTAGATCTAATGACAGATTAAAAAAATGCTGAAATGCCCAATCCAAAGACGATCCCTACAGATTTGTCATCACCCAAGCCTTTCTCATAATCAATACCGGCGTCAAGAAAAACGTGCTCGTTAAAGCCGTAAAGGTAGCCAGCTTCTACAATCGCGGCGGTATTTGCATCGATGTCCTCCCATGTTGACGATACAAATGAGGCACCCCCATAAATGTTATTAACAAAATATTTTGCACCGACCAGATAACCGGTCTGGGTCGCTGATGCCTGGTCCCATGAACGGGGATAGGTAAACTTCATATATTGCAATCCCAGAAGGATAGCCAGGTTGTTCGTGACAAATCGCCCGCCTGTTGGAGCAATCAACAATATTGAGACGCCATCCTCCCCATCATCGGAATAGGTGCTGTAGCTGATCGTACCTGAAACCGTGTTAGTCCCGGTACTGAACTGGCCAAATGAAACACCTATTGTGAGACTTAAAAACACTGCCACTAAAATGACTTTTCTCATCGTTACTTTCCCCTTCAAGTTAAGAACGGTTCACATTTTTTAACGTTTGTAGCTCTTATCGGGGCGAATATAAAAATGGAATTCCATGCTCCAAAAAGTTATATGGATTTCTGCAATCTTAGTTTTAATCAAAAATGACGACTTTTCCCTGTGGCTAGAGGGGAATAGCCTTCACCAAATTTTGTTAGAATCCCGCGGTTTACAGACTAAACAAATAACTCGCCTTCACGAGAAAAATATTATCAGCGGCACGACTAAAAAGTTTGTTCATATCATCCCGGACAGCAAATATCCCCTCCTCAACAAAGTCCGTCCGTCCTTGCGACCAAACGAGAAACAGGGTGCTCCCAGGTTGATATTCCCAGCGTAAAACAAGATTGGAATTGAATTGCTTGTAGTTGAAATCGCTCATGTCCAGCGAAAAATTCGTTACTCCGTCCGAAGGGTAATCAATCTGGTACACGGCAGCAGTGTCATTCCAGGCGATGTCAGAACCCACGAATTGGTGATAACGACTCTCAAATTCGTGCGACTCGGCGTCCACCACCATTCGATACTGGGTGTAATTTCCCGATGTAATAAAGGGTGAGCCGTAATACTGGAATGTCAACTCCGGCGTCAGTGTAAAATCAATTCTTAATGTTGTACTCAGGGATCTTTGATTTAAACGGGCTACGACATACTGCGTCGCACCGGTTTGTTCATCAAAAGGGGCGTCGTACCACGCCGTATTGTCGATAGAGTGGTCAAGTCCGCCGGAAAGGTTAACAGTCAGGTTATTCAAGGGGCGATAAGTTGTATAAACGCTCACGCCACGCCAATTACTACCGTCATAATTCAACCCGGAATAGCCATTCATCCCGGCCATTAAATCCTTCCGATAATTACTCTGGAAACCCCACCAACCGTTCAAAGCCGGGTCAACAAACACTCGGGGACCACCTCGCAACAAATTCACGGCATACCGTGTTGTAGACCAATTGAAACCGACATTGAAATTCCAATAGTTCGGCAATGTGTACCATCCATTGAAGTTGTAATTCGATCCCAGATCTTCACCGCCGTTTGTGTATGAAGCGGATTGGTTGAGATTAAGGCCGTATTCGGCGTAATATTTTGTTGCCTCGGCCTCGCGATACCCGATCCACAAAAACTCAAATTGATTGTCCACTGCGCGATGATAACCCATGTCATTGGCTTCAAATCCCGGCGAATATCCGATCAAACCGAGTGCATAGCGCCAATTTCCCCCACCCGATTTCCCGATCACCAATTTTTGGGCGATCCCACGGAGCGAGGTAGCACTTGAATCCAGATTTAAATATCCCGAACCTGGACCGGACCGTTGAAAAAAGTGGGTGGAACTCGTTTGTGTTGCCTGAATCGCTTCCATCGAGCCCAAGACATTCGTTCCGGCGATGGCTGTTTCAATAAAATATCGATTATTCCAAAAGCGATGCGATAGGTCAATTCCGCCTGTGTAGGCATCACGGCGCAGCCAATTGAGCTGGGGTTGTCCGTCAAGGTGGCGATTGGTTGCGGTGAGTATGCCACCAACCACCGTCCGACCGTCGTTGAAATCCCGTTGAATCCGACTCACGAAATAATTGGTCGTGGGTTCGACCATTTCACGGTAATTCGGTGCAATGTCTGACCGCAATTGAGCGCTTTCGGGTGATGTCAAAGCGTTCAGGATACCAATCGACCAGCCGTTTTGTGTTTTCCCGCTTAATTTCGCAGCGACCTTGATGTCCGTCTTGGTGGGTGATTCCACATGGTAATTCAAACTGTCCGCATATTCCGGGAAATTTTGTGGAGACCTTCCAATACGTCGTGTGTAAAACAGCGACAAATTCTGCAAATCACCATCTCCGAAACCGAGGGAATAGTTGAAAATATTGCTGCCTTCCACAAAAAATGGCCGTTTTTCAGGAAAATAGGATTCGAATGCAGACAGATTCAATTGCGCGGGATCTGCCTCAACCTGCCCAAAATCGGGATTTATCGTGACGTCAATAGTCAAATCATTGGTGAGACCGTATTTAATATCAGCACCCAAATTTTTACCAACATTGTAATCGTTGGGATGTGTTTCATCTACCAGTTCCTCGAATTTCCGCACAGAGCTGTTGATATACGGTGCTACATAAAGGCGTTGTTGAGCGGGAATGTTATCAAGCCCCTTCAGAGTGCCAAAATGTCGTACAAAACCGGACTCATTCTGCGGCCAATTAGCCCACCAATCTTCCTCATTCAGCCGGCTGATCTCACGGTAAATCTGAACGCCGAATGTTTGTGCGCCGTCGTTTGAAAAGCGCAGCTCACGGAAAGGAATCTTTAGCTCTGCCGACCAACCATTCGATTGGATGGCGGTTTTCCCTTCCCAGATGGCATCCCAATTGTTGTCCTGGTTTTCGTCATTAAACCAGCGCATATCGATTTTTACACCAGCCGGATTGATGCCAAATCCAAACCCAGTCCGCTTGTCGTTATAGCTGTCGAAACCCACTGCGACCCAGTCAGAAGGAGATTCCTCATCCCGTCGTGTTAAGATGCCTTTTATCTGTTCAACAGCGGAATCGTATGCGTAGATGCCGACATACAGATTATCGTCATCGAACAATATGGCGAATTTTGTCGGTTCGGAAGCCGCAGTCCCATCATAGGGTTTACGCTGAAGCAAATCTGATCGAAAACTGGCTTTTTGCCAGACCAGATCGTCAAGCTGGCCATCCAGGTGAATTTGGCCTGGATCGATTCTTTCGGTGATGAAAACTTTTTCAGAAACAAAATTTGGTACCCTGTCAGATTTCGCGGTACCCAAACATATTTGGACGATTAAAAGTGATAGTATAGCAATGCGCATATTTTACCTTCCCGTGGTTAGAGAAATCGGCCTTTAGACGCCGAACAATCATAAGGTTGCCTCATGAAATTTCAGAGATCCCCACAAATCTTCATTGGTAACCCATACCAACCGGCGAAATTAATGGAAAATGATTAATTGACAACAGCAACACAGGAACCCTTTGCTTAAATGAGCGTACTCAAATCCATGCGTTTTACTATTCTGGTACTCATGTCATGTGTCTCTGTGTTTGGTTACCAACTCCAAAAGAATCTTCCGGCACCCAATCAGCTACAATTTTCAATTCAAATTCCCGAGTCCCGGTCGAATGTGACCTACACAGTGGGGAACCGGACAATTGTCGTCCCCAGTCTGCAAGATGCTGAATGGGTTTACTTCCCTGCTGACAATAGGCTTCGCCCGGTTATTTCGTTACCGATCGTCCTGCCACCAGACGGTGCTCTGCCCATTGTCACAGTCCAGAGTCAAATACTTGAAGATTTTGTCGTTAGTTTCCCAGAATTTTCCGAATCAGAAGCTGAAAACCAGATGGTGTCCAGGGTACCCACGAACGTCCAACCCGGTGCCGCGGTGCAGGTTGTTCGGTCTGGCAGAGCAGGCGATCGTTGGTTTGGGAATGTGCTGATTCAGCCTTTTTCATCGGAAAATACAAGGGTTACCGGGCTGACTGTCCTGCTTGATTTCGGAGGTGCTCCGACATCCCATTCAAACCCTGTTCGTCAGGCAGCAATTCCCGGAATCAATGCTGAACTGGCCTCAAACTGGGTCATTCCTCATGTACGGCAACTCAAAAAACCAACCGATATTCTACCCTCCGGAACCTGGTATAAATTTCCAATTTCTGAGCATGGTATTTACAGCATCAACCGCAGCAGTTTGCCTTCCGAAATACCCTCTGTCTCGCCCTCAAAGTGGCGAATTTTCGCACCCTACTACATGGGCAAAGCCCTACCGCAAATTTTAAATGGTGATGGAGCGGTTCCTCCCAACCTGATCGAGATTGGGTATCAGGCTACGGGGCTGAGTGACGGTGTCCTGGCCGGGGATGACAACTTGAGATTCTTCGCTCGTGGTCCCAATGGTGATTTGGATGGGGACATGGTTCTAAATCCGTTTTTCACTGAAGTTTACTACTGGCTACTCATCCCTGATGACCCGGCTGCCCAAGGCAAACCAATCCAACTCGCAAGCTCCGATGGCGGTACGCCAAGCGATACCATCGATAGTTATCAGGAAATATTCTATCACGAGGTTGATAAGACGAATCCCCTCCTGTCCGGATTAACCTGGATCGGCGAACCATTCTACGGGCCTTCCGATCAATTGTCCATGAATTTTGAAGTCTCAGATCAGGTCAGCAGTGGCGATCTCATGATCTCCGCCAGATTTTTCCCCGGTTTTGAAAGTACCCTCAATACTGATGCTCATCAGGTTTCCCTGCTCATCAATCAGACAACCCTGCGACAATTCTATTCTGCGGGAACGGCAGCATTTAATGTGACGGGGTCCGCCAATGGTGGTTTACTGAATTCCGGATCGAATCAAATTCGCATTAACTATCAGGCAAACCGGAGCCAAAGCGTGATACATCTCGATTCACTCCGACTAAGCTATAAACGGTATCTTGCGCCGAAATCAAACGGACTGCTGCTCGGGCATCTGAATCTGACTGACGGCATCAATGATCTCACATTTTTCAATTTGACCAGTGATTACCATTTTTGGAATATTACCGACGCCAGTACGCCAAGCGAAATCATCCCACAAGGAGGACATTTTCAAATTGCCGGACCGGGTAAAATGCACATACTCGGATTCGATGAGTCAGACGTAATGACTGTTAATGTCACACCGGTTTCTGAATTTAGTTACAGGTTGCGAATACCCGAAAATGACGCCAAGTATATCATTATTACACCGCAGGTTTTTTCTCAGGAAGCGGAGCGAATGAAAGATTTGCATGAAAACCGGGTTTTAATGGAAAATCGGATGTCCGTGAAAATTGCCTATCTGGATGACATTTATAATGAGTTCGCCGGGGGAGCCAGCGATCCGACAGCCATTCGCAATTTCCTGAGCTATGCCTACTGGAATTGGCAGACACGACCCGAATATGTGCTATTAATGGGAGACGCTGATTACGATTTCCGCAACATCACCAGACAATCAAAAATTTTGGTGCCTGTTTGGGAGACCGATGGTACCACCAATGGTAACTTGAGCGACATCGCCACTCGTTCAACCGATGATTATTTTGTTTATCTGGCGGGTGGTGCTGGTGATCGAGCACCCGATATGGCGATTGGACGACTTCCGGCACGTGATCCGAGTTCCTTGACGACAATTATTGACAAAATAGATGATTACCTCACCAATCCTGTGCCGGGCATCTGGCGTAATACTGCTATTCTGGTTGGGGATGATCCGCTGCGACCAAATGTTGGTGAAACGATGCATATAAGTCAATGCGAAGATCTCGATAATCGCCTCCCCAATTCCTTTATCACTCACAAAATTTATCTTACGGAATATCCAGATGTCCAGGATCCCACCTCAGCTTATGTCCGTAAACCAGATGCCCGGGAAGATCTGCTTCAAAAAATCTATGACGGCGCGGTGATTGTCACCTATATGGGGCATGGCAGTCCAACTGTGTGGGCGCAGGAGCGGGTATTTACTCAGAGTGATCTCCCCCGTTTGAATACCAGTATGAAACTCCCTTTCTGGGTAGCCGGAACGTGTGATTGGGGATATTTTGACGATGTGAATAGTAACTGTGTACCTGAAACAATACTGAACATGCGGGGAGATGGCGGGATCGGTATACTCACTGCCACTCGAAAAGTCGGATCATTTTCCAATGCAACATTGATGCGGTCAGTGTACGAAGGTCTGTTCCAGTATAATGACCGCAGCCTGTCGAACTCGCTGGGTAAAGCCATTGTCCATGCGAAGGCGTTTGGTAGTTTTAATGCGATGAACGACGAAAAATATATTCTTTTTGCAGACCCGGCGTTGATCCTCGCCAGCCCCCGAGATAAAGGTGCTCTTGCCTCTGTGACACCGTCAACGCCCAAGGCACTGGGAAAGTTGACCTATTCCGGGTCCGTCCAAAATAGTGATGATGCTGCACCAATATCAGGACAAGCAGTCGTCACCGCATTCGACGCAAAACGGAATGTGACACGTCATTATTCCGGGTATGTCCCCAACACCTCTCAGGGATTTTATGAAGGTGATATTTCTTACACACTACCTGGGGAACGCATTTTCAGGGGACTCATTTCAGTTAACGATGGATCATTCTCCGGGCAATTCACAATCCCGAAGGACATTCGTTACGCCGGTCGTACGGGAATCCTGAATGTGCAATATTGGGATAATGAGGGACAATCCGGTGTAGCCTATGTTGACACATTATCCTTTACCGGTAGCGATTCCACCGTATCAGACGAGACTGGTCCCGATATTCAATTTTTCTATTTTGGACAGCCGCTCATGAATGGTCGCCAGATTTTGGGAGGTGACAATCTGACAATAGAATTGAGTGACGCCAACGGCATCAATCTAACGGGCGTTGCCGGTCATGGCATCTCACTGGCAATTGACGAAGATTGGACCACTGCTGTGGATGTTACTGAGCTATTCGAGTATAACATCGATCGTGCCGACCTGGGTCAGCTCAATGTTGCCTTAAGTAATATCGAAAAGGGTACACATACCATCAGCGTGAAAGCCTGGGATAATTACAACAATCCCAGCGTCAGCAATATTTCCCTGAACTTTACCAGCTCAAGTGAATTTCGGATTGTGGATGTGTACAATTATCCCAATCCCATGGACCGGGAAACCACATTTTGGTTCAGGTTAACTGATGCTGCGGATGTTTCGTTAAGTATTTATTCTCTGGGTGGACGAAAATTGCGGAAGCTGGATTTGGGAAATCTCGGGCGAGGATATGCCACTCAAGCCTGGGACGGACGCGATGAATTTGGTCAATTATTGGCAAACGGTGTTTATCTGGTTGTCGTCGAAGGCAAAACCGATCTAACCTCGGATCCGGTCCAGACCATTCAAAAGCTTGTCATCGCCAGATGATTCCGACTTTTCCCTACCCTTTAATCCTGGCCAGTCAGTCACCGCGGCGTATCGAATTACTCAATAAAATTGGTCTGGAATTCACGGTGCAACCCGCCAACATTCCTGAACCGGCCGCGTCGCCAAATCAGAATCCCATTGAATATGCTCAAGGACTGGCGTTGGGAAAAGCCAGGGCGATTTCGAAGATTTTTCCGGATCATTTGGTGATCGGCGCTGACACCGTCGTGGTTGTTGGTGAACAAATTTTAGGAAAGCCGGAGAATGACATTGACGCCAGACAGATGCTGAATCTGCTCTCGAATCGCTGGCATTCAGTAACCACAGCCTATGCCATCGTCTCAACAAATCATGCATTTGAGCATGTATCCCACCAGACTACACGCGTTCATTTTCGGGCAGTCGATGCAGCGGAGATAAGCCATTACATTAAGACAGGCAGCCCATTTGATAAAGCTGGTGCTTATGGCATTCAGGACTATTCTGCCATTTTCGTGGATGCCATTGACGGGTGCTTTTATAATGTCGTCGGATTACCCCTGAGTCACTTTGTTGAATCCTTGAAATTTGTGAGCGGACAATTGCGCCGCGCTTGATTTGCCCTTACCAAAGCGTTAAAATTCCGGGAACATATAAAAACTGCTAGGAGCTACTGTGGCCTTCCACGAGGATTTAAAGAATTACCGCCTGAAACAGAATATTACGCTGGAAGAAATATCCGATCGCACCAAAATCAATATTCACACCTTGAGATCATTTGAAGAGGGTGATTTTGCGATATTGCCTACAACTTATGTCCGTCTGTTCCTCAAAGCTTACGCCAAAGAAATCGGTATGGGCGACGATGAAATTCTCCGTAATTACGAGAATGAGGTGCAGTTCGCCGGACAGGCCGAAGCACAAATTCGCAAGGAAACAGCCAAAAGAGCTGAACAACCAACATATGATATGAAGCCCAACGGAGGCATGACAAATCAGCGCGTCCTGTTGAATAATCCCAACAAAGCTGGCTCGAAAAAAATTGTTATAAGTGGCATCATCATCATCTTGATCATCGTTTTTGGCAAATTGGCGATGAACACTTCCGATGTACCCGTCGAGGTCAAACTAGCTCCACCAATGATTCCGGCTCTGGCTCTGTTCCAGCATGCAGACTCGCTGAAATGGGGATTATCCGGTTTATTATCCGATTCAAACGCGGTTGAGATTAAATCAATGGGCAATCTCACACTGATTGTTTCACAAGACAGAGCACCTATTGATACGGTTTCGATTGATTCCGGGCGTTCCTATCAAACCCATTTTACCGGTGAGTTGGACATTTATGCCTTCCCTTCACGAAATGCAGAAATTATCCTGCTAGACCAGCAACTTCAGCCATTCAATCCGGGGAACACCTGGACACATCTGAAAGTGCGGGGTGGTGAAAGCACGCTTTATGCCTACGCCTTAAAATAACCCATTTTCACCCACTATTGATTCATTGATACCTGAAAGCTGCTGAAAAGCGGCTTTTTGATCGTTACTATAGGATGATTGACCTGTTTCTGGGATGCTAATCGCAAGCACCCCTATAATTTTCCCCACCAGATTCTTTAAAAATAATTTCCAGACCAATCTTTAGTCTAACTTTTTATAAATACACATCTTAAGTCAGTGCACAGTTCACTTACCTCACCCAAAAGGCAAATAATTACCCAGCATTTTTCCTAAAAAATCACAATTTTTTCTTGTGCATGTGGGGATATGTGTGTAAAATTGGTGAAATGTGGGTCGAATTCCCACAAACGAACAGGGGCTGATGGACTTTATATCATTTACCGGGGAGTACAATTACTCCATTGATGCCAAGGGTCGCGTGAACATGCCCGCACCCTTGCGCAAAGCGTTGCCGGATTCCAGTGAAGCGACTGTCGTCCTCACCCGGGGACAGATGGAGAATATCGTTGTTTACTCACTCGATGAATGGAAAAAAATCCAGGAGGGGCTAAACAAACTTTCCACGATTAATCCCCTTCATCGCAACTTTATCCGCAGTCTCACACGCTATGCTTCAATCTGTAAGTTCGATTCTCAGGGTCGTATCGCGATTCCACCGAACTTACTGGAGTATGCGAAAATCAAAAAAGATGTCGCCATCATTGGCCTCAATACTGAAATCGAAATCTGGGATCCGGAACTACTCCGGTTCCACGAACAAATTGATTTCAGATTAGATCAAGCTGACTTTGAAAATTTGGCCAACGAACTGCGTAGGCCGTGATCCCCGCTTCACCAGAACCAGGTTCACACATTCCGGTGCTGATGCACGAAGTAGTTGACTGGCTGGTGACCGATAAAAATGGTGTCTATGTTGATGGCACCTTTGGTCGGGGCGGACATACTCGGGCACTCGCAGACCAACTTGGGTCCTCGGCTACCCTGGTAGGGATCGATCAGGATAATTCCTTACTGCTCAACTTTGACAAATCGGGCATTCATCAGACACTGCTTTTACAGCATGCCAACTTCGAAAACCTGGAACAGGTCTTGAAATCAAACAAGATTAACAGCGTAAACGGAATTTTATTCGACCTCGGATTGAATTCAGCCACACTGGCCGATGCCGCCCGTGGATTTTCTTTTGACCGACCGGGTCCACTCGACATGCGTTTCGATCAATCCCAGCCACTAACAGCCGCATTGGTTCTCAATGAATATGATGAAGTTGCGCTGAGTAGAATCTTGTTCGAATATGGTGAGGAGAAGGCCGCGCGACGGATGTCCCATGCCATCGTTCAGTCACGCACCGCTCATCCGTTCGTCTCCACCAATGATTTACGGGAAATCGTCGCTCAATTCACACCGCCTAAATTTTTCGTAAAAGCGCTGAGTCGCGTATTCCAGGCTGTCCGGATCGAAGTAAATCATGAATTTGCTGCGCTCCGGTCCGGGCTCAAGGCAGCACTAAATACCCTCGCGATTGGTGGCAGACTCGCCGTCATCTCCTATCATTCTCTGGAAGACAGAATTGTCAAACATTACTTCCAGGAAGAATCCCAATACCCTGCCCCACCAGAACTTCAGCCTTATCAAGCGACGGTTCCGGGTAGAATCAAAATACTGACGCATAAACCGATTCTCCCCTCCGCAGATGAAATTCAACGAAATTCCAGGTCCCGGAGCGCAAAATTGCGAATCGTGGAGCGAATGGCATGAAGCGACGCAACGGGACAAAGGGAGAGATTTTAAAAAGTCTGCTGTTTATCAGCATTCTGCCAATTGTTGCAGGCGGACTATTCCTGTATGTCAATATTGGCGAGGCCGTCAGAACCACCGGTGCAAAAATTGAGCACTTGAGGACGGAAGAATCCCAGCTTCGCAACCGGCAAAATGTGTTGATCTCCCAGCAAAAAAGAGCGATTCGTCCCGACCAGCTCACCCAGAGAGCCGCCGAAGTTCTGGACATGGTTCAGCCCGTCCCGGAAGCGATCACCATTGTGGTGAAGCAATGAGTTTGAACGCCTATAAGCGCTATCGGCAGCGGATGGTAATTCTGCTGGTCATCTGCGGAATGGGTTGGGCAGCCATTGCCATTCAACTTTTCCGGATTCAGATACTGGATCGTTATCGCCTGAAAAACAAAATCACACAGCAGTTTGTGAACAAAAAACCGATTAAGGCGATGCGGGGTAACTTTTACGATCGAAACGGACGGCAACTGACGCAAAACGTCATGCACTATTCTTTTGCAGTGAACCCCAATAAAGTCGAAAACCCGCAGCAGCTATCTTCTTTACTGGCACAACTCACCGCTAAAACCAAACGCGAAATTCTCAAAAAAATCTCCGACAAAGGTAAAAGTTTTATTTATGTCGCCCGGAACATCCCCAAACAGGATTGTGAAATATTACTCAATTTCCAGGATGATGGTCTCATCAAGGAGCCCAATATCCGGCGCTATTATCCCTATGGCGAAATCGCTGCGCCACTGATCGGCTTGGTGGGGACGGATAATAAAGGCAAAACCGGTGAAGAATATTATCTGGATCATGAACTTGCTGGTCAGGACGGCTGGATGGTGGTGGGTGCAGACGGTTTAGGAAAAGCCCGTATGCGCGGTGACTTCCCCCGGGAAGAGCCAACGAACGGTAAAGATATATTCCTGAGTATTGAACTCGACATGCAGATCATTTTGGAACAAGAACTCAAAAATGCCATTGCGAAGCATGAGGCAAATGGCGCTATGGGCATTCTGCTTGATCCGAACTCAGGCGAGATTCTCGCCATCGCGTCACTCCCCTCTTTCAATCCGAATCGATTGGATCAGTTGCCCGACAATTCTTTGGTATTAAGCCCCGTGAGTTCGGCGTTCGAACCGGGCTCAACCTTTAAAATAGTTAGTGCCACGGCTGCTCTTGAAAAAGCCATCATTCAGCCCGATGAGAAAATCTATTGCGAAAATGGGTCCTACAAACTCACCAGCACTGTGACAGTAACGGACTGGAAACCCTTCAAGTTTTTATCATTCAGGGAAATTATTCAGGAATCATCCAACATCGGTGTTATCAAAGTGATCAGCCGGCTTGAACCCATGGATTTGTATATGGCTGCGCGGGCATACGGATTTGGTGAACGGACCGGTGTCAACTATCAGGGTGAATCAGACGGATTACTGAAAAATATCAGTGAATGGTCCGGCGTAACCCAGTCTGAAGTATCCATTGGTTATGAGGTTTCCGTAACGGGTCTGCAATTAGCGCTGGCATACGGGGCGATTGCTAACGGTGGGTATCTGATGGAACCCGTGCTGGTGCGCTACATCCGGGACCAGGAAGACCGGTTTTTGAAGGTTGATAATGTGGATGTCGTACGGAAAGTTGCCTCTTCCCAAAGTATTGAAACACTGACAGGCATGCTGGAAGACGTGGTCAGTCAGGGCACCGGTCACGCCGCAAATATTCCGCTTTTGCGTGTCGCAGGGAAATCCGGCACCGCAAAAAAGCTGGTGAATGGTCAATATGTCAGCCGCTACATTGCCTCTTTTGTGAGTTTCTTCCCCTCCGATGACCCTGCCTATGTCCTGGCGGTGATTGTGGATAATCCACGGCGTGGTGGGTATACCGGTGGTATGGTTGCTGCCCCGGTGTGCCAGAATGTCTTCAGTCGAATTTACAATTTGGATCAGGATAACATTATCCTGGAACCCGTGCCCGAAAGCCCTCGTGCGCCAGAACCCGAACAGAAAATAATGATGGCTGCGAATCTGCTGTCCAGCATTATCCCCGTTGCAAAATCCCAAATCGAAACCAATCGCATGCCTGATGTGCGAGGGCTTAGTAAAATCAAAGCTTTGCAAGCATTATCAACCGTGGGAGTCACCCCCCGTTGGGTCGGTAGTGGACGCGTTGTGCGTCAGGTTCCGGCGCCAAATGAGTCAATACATTCACGAACAAACTGTATGGTGTATCTGTCCGAATGAGAGAATTAACTGATCTTTTAGCCGAGTCCAATGTCACCATCACCGGTCGTGTAGACCGCATCATCACCGGTATTACCTACGATTCCAGAGCGACACGCACTGGGAACATCTTCTTTGCACTGCGGGGAGAACATTTCAATGGTCACAAATTTGTAAAAATGGCCATCGAAAATGGAGCCAGCGTTATCGTTCATGACCAGGATTTGTCACATTATGACCCTAAAGTGACCTACATCCGAGTCCCGGATGCCCGCGTCATTATGCCCCATTTGGCAGCCGAATTTTATCGTTTCCCGGCTGAAGAGATGCTCACCATCGGCATAACCGGAACGAATGGCAAAACCACAACCACCTATTATATCCAGCACCTTTTGGCTGGAGCGCATCTGCAGGCGGCGATTATCGGTACAACGGGTGTACATTGGGCAGGACAGGTTGAGTCACTCACCCACACGACACCCGAATCCGTTGATTTACAAGCCATTCTTGCTGATTTGGCCGTTCATGGTTGTTCTTCAGCGGTTATGGAAGTTTCCTCACACGCCCTAATGCAACACCGGGCTGACGATCTTTTTTTCAATGCTGCCATATTTACCAACCTGACTCAGGATCACCTTGATTATCACGCAACGATGGAAGCCTATGCGCGGGCTAAACAGGTTCTGTTCAACCAGTTGAGCGCCTCAGCCGTTGCGGTGATCAATTCGGACGATCCTTATGGCGAATTAATGGTTGAAAACTCACCCGCCAAGGTGGTCCGATTTGGCCAAAAATCCGGTTCAGAATATCTATTAGCGCAATTCGAGCTGCATGATGAACTCACCCACATGGCTATCAAAACGCCAAAGGGTGATTATGAATTTGACACCAACGCGGTTGGGCTTTATAACGGCTACAACTTACTCGCGGCTATTAGTGTGGTAATGGAGCTGGGATATGAATTCTCCAGTTTTGCCCATCATTTGGGAACACTGCCCATCGTGCCCGGCAGACTCCAGCAAATCGGGAAAACCGAGAAGCGTGTTTTCATTGACTACGCGCATACGCCAAATGCCATGGAAACGGTGCTGGAAGCGCTCCGTAGTTTTTACCCCTCATCCAGATTAATCACGGTTTTTGGTTGTGGTGGCGACAGAGACAAAGGCAAGCGCCCCAAAATGGGTGAAATTGCCACAACCTTTAGTGAATACACCATTATTACGGATGATAATCCGCGCTCCGAATCCGCCGAGGCGATTATTCGGGACATCATTGCCGGCTGTGATCCTCAGTCTGATTTTGAGATCATTCCCCACCGGAAGGGTGCCATCCAACGGGCGCTGACATTAGCCACCGATGACACCATCGTGGCGGTGTTAGGTAAAGGTCACGAGAATTATCAGGAAATTCGTGGTACCCGCTATCACTTTAACGATACGGAAGCCATTCAGAGTTATCAGGATGAAAATGGCAATTAAGCCACAAAATTTTCGATCCCTGCAGAATGTCCGGATCATCGGAACATTCGATCAGCCCATCGTCGGTGCGACCATCGATTCAAGGAAAGTGGCACCGGGGAATCTGTTCGTTGCGCTGCCCGGTGAAAATACGGATGGTCATACTTTCATCCCTAATGCCATCAAATCAGGCGCATCCGCTGTTCTTTGCAATGCGAACTGGGCTGGTTCGGCTAACTGGAACGGCGTCGTGCCATTGATCACCGTACCGGATGTGACAATCGCACTTGGCGAACTTGCACGCAGCCATAGAAGAAATTTTGATTTACCCATTCTGGCGATTACCGGAACGAATGGCAAAACCACAACCAAAAACATGATCGCCACCATTCTGGCGAAGCGCTATTTCCTGCTCAAAACCGAGGGAAACCTTAATAATCAGCTCGGGTTGCCCCTCACCTTGCTTCATCTCGATGAATCACACACTGCCGCAGTTTTGGAAATGGGCGCCAGTCATGCGGGTGACATCGCCTATTTATGTGAAATTGCGGAACCAACCGAGGGTCTCATCACCAACGTCGGTCATGCCCATCTGGAATATTTCAAATCCATCGAAAACGTTCAGAAAGTCAAGGGTGAGCTCTTTTCATACCTGGGTGATGCTGGCACACGGTATGTCAATTCAGACGACTCCCGGGTAATGGCTTTGGTGACGAATGCAGTCCGCTGCGTGAATTTTTCTGAAACCGCTGCGGCTGGATTGTCACTGGAAATTTCAGGCAAGGACGAGTGGGGCTGTTTCTCGATTCTGTTGGATAACAAGACGGATATTCAGTTGAAAGTCAGTGGATCCATCATGGTACAGAATGCAGCCGCCGCCATTGCAGTGGGTCTTACGCACCAAATTTCGCAAGACGATATTAAATCTGCTCTTGAAAACTATCCCGGTGAAAAAGGACGGATGCAACGCATTGATATTCATGGTTTTCATGTGATTCATGACGCCTATAATGCCAACCCGGAAAGCTCTCGTCAAAGTATCACCACAGTGGCCAAACTCAGTTTCCCCAAGCGTCGAATCGTGGTTTTTGCGGATATGCTTGAATTGGGTGAATCCAGCTCGGCAGAACACGCAGAAATCGGAAAAATCATTGCTGATAATGCCATTAACGCAGCTTTTCTGTACGGTCCCGAGACTGTTGTAACAGCGAATTTCCTGAGAAAGAATGCCTCCGTTTTCACACAGCATTTTAATGACAAAAACGCTCTTGGCGACGCATTAGCCCATTTTTTAATGCCTGGTGATGTCGTCTTGCTAAAAGGTAGTCGCAGCATGGGTCTCGAAACATTGATACCGGTTTTGGAGAGACATTCCTAAATGCTGTACAAGCTGATTTACGGATTTACCGATTACGTCTCCGGATTCAATCTCATGCGGTATATCACCTTCCGGTCGGCCATGGCTGCTATTACGGCACTATTGTTTTCATTCATTTTAGGTCCGCGAATTATTCGGAAGCTTTCCGCCCTGCAGGTCACCGAGACCATCCGGACGACTGGACCCACCACGCACCAGGCAAAAGCCGGCACACCCTCCATGGGTGGTCTGATTATCCTGGGCGCGACACTTCTGCCCATGTTGCTGTTCGGTGATCTGGGGAATATTTATGTCCAGTTGATTTTATTGGCAATGCTCTGGATGGGTGTCGTCGGATTCATGGACGATTACCTCAAGTCGGTTCGCCGGAAGAAAGAGGGTCTCATCGCCCGGTATAAAATTTTAGGACAGGTCAGTCTTGGAATTATAGTCGGTAGCGTCATGTATTTACACCCGGACTTTGCAGCATTTGGCACGCGGACGACCATTCCCTTCTTTAAGAACTATATAATCGATTTCCATTGGTGGTGGCTTTATATCCCGTTCGTTGTTTTCGTTATCACCGCAACGAGTAATTCAGTCAATCTGGCCGATGGCCTGGACGGGTTGGCTGCTGGTCTGATGGCGATCGCCGTGCTGGTTTTTGCCGCAATCGCCTACATATCCGGCCGCTCGGATTTTTCTCAATACCTCAACATTTTCTATCTCCCTGGTGCAGGGGAGCTCACCGTCTATTGTGCGGCTCTCATTGGCGCAATTTTGGGATTTCTGTGGTTTAATGCCCGACCGGCTGAAGTATTTATGGGCGACACAGGATCACTTGCCATGGGAGCCGTCTTAGGCGCACTGGCAGTTTTGCTGCGTAAGGAGTTCCTCCTCCCCTTCGCTGCCGCCATGTTCATTTTCGAGTCAATCTCGGTCATTATCCAGGTCCGGTATTTCCAATACACCAAAAAACGGTATGGCGAAGGTCGTCGCTTTTTCAAAATGGCGCCTCTCCATCATCATTTCGAACTGAAGGGCTGGGATGAAAATAAAATCGTCATCCGGTTCTGGATACTGGGAATTCTTTTCGCCATGCTAACTCTAACCACATTCAAGATCCGCTAATGTTGCCATCTGATATTCAAAATAAAAAAGTGACGATCCTCGGCTCAGAACGCTCGGGCATGGGTGCCGCCAAATTGTTGCATCAATTCGGTGCACAAATACTCGTGAGTGAGAAGGATGCTCTAAAATTTACTGCTGAAAAACGCGAATTACTGGCATCCATGAATGCCAAATTTGAATTTGGTTACCACTCTGATGATGTCCTGGATGCCGATTTTGTGGTGGTCTCACCCGGTATTCCCGAAAATGCCGAAATCATGATAAAGATTAGGGAAAAAGGGTTACCGCTCTATTCTGAAGTCGAAATGGCAAGTTGGTTTATTACAGAACCCATTATTGCCGTCACCGGTTCCAATGGCAAAACCACAACCGTGAATTTGATTCATCACCTCCTCCGGGAGTGCGGTATTCCAAGTTTCCTGGGTGGTAATGTGGGACAGGCTATCTCAGAAGTCATTCTGGAACGGCAAGCTCAGGAAGAGATCACATTCGCGGTTTTCATCCTGGAAGTCAGCAGTTTTCAG
>Ga0210009_1001032_pt1 | contig 26282 bp, 34 predicted proteins | sample CryGeyCG2114_065_FD_185457 | JGI IMG/M metagenome (GOLD analysis project Ga0210009, IMG submission 185457) | Groundwater microbial communities from aquifer - Crystal Geyser CG12_big_fil_rev_8/21/14_0.65 (SPAdes) (version 2) | ecosystem: Environmental > Aquatic > Deep subsurface > Groundwater ... | reverse complement strand
GAAAGGTAGAGCAGGTCTTGGAATAAGAGAATGGATGTGTGAGTGCGGTGTGACTCACGACCGCGATATCAACGCGGCGAAGAACATTCTCGCGCTCGGACTTGAGCGTCTCGCAGGAGGAATCCCTACCCTTTAGGGCGGGGAGGATGTCAATGCTCTTGTTTTCCTTTCTTTTTTTGCTGTGAATTTATGGGTCGGTCGTGAATAGGCGCAGGGAAGATCACGAACATCCAAAGTTCGATCCGATTATTCCTGGACATCAATCGCCGCTGATGACAACGGATGTCGCTAGGACAAAGTATTGCCCGGTAGCAAGAGAGAAATGTGTTGCTGATGTTTGTATGTTTTGGAAGTTTTCGACCCTTCCGACGCATGGTGGCAAAAAAGGTCGTTGTGGTTCTGTGTTGAACGGTATAGACCGAAAGGAGTAATCAATGAATTTGAAGCATATGCTATTGCTGCTTGTTGCGGCAGCGCCGGGGGTTGCCCTTGGTGCGACGCCCAACTGTCCAAGCGGGACAGTTTTGCCAACCCTGACTTTTTCGCCGTCGCCATTGGTGGTGGTGCCAAAGGTCAAAACTCCTGTCCAGATCATCGCCAATCCGGCGAGTCAGGGTGGGGTGACGTATAAATTCACCATCAAAGAACCGGCTGTCAAGGGCTTGAATTCTTCGATCCATACAACATCCGGACTGACTTCTTATAAGTCTGATAGCGGTATGTTGGGCGATGACAAGTTCACTGTTCGCCTTTCAATCCAGAAAAATGGTGAAACCTGCAAGATCGGCGGAGATAAGGCAATGGCCTACCTGACCGTTCCGGTTGTGATTGATGTCCCAACGCCTCATGGCCCTCCGGAAGTTACTGGCGGCACTGCTTCCAGGGGAAATAGTGTGGGCAATGTTGCGGCTGAAGGTGCTGTTGTCATTGATAACACGCCGAACCCTGGGACGCCGGGCATCATGTCCAATTTGGAAACAAAAGTGGGTGGAGCTCGTTATCTGAACAATACGAACCACATCAGCTTTAATGGTTTGCAGATCATGCAGCGTCAAGGTGATAACGACCTTTGGGATGAGATCGGCACTGAGAACTCGGCTTCTGTTGCCGACTCTCAGTTCGGCACGGCGAAGCAGTCGAAATACTTCGTTGATGGCCAGTCGGTTATCGACCTGAATCGTCTGCGTACTGCGGCCGATTGGCTGCGTGCGAATGTTGCGCCTACGGCGGCTCGTCCGGCTGGTACTTACGGCACCATCTCATGGATGGAGTTCGTTCGTAATGCTGCGCTTGATATCCCGATGTATGGCGTGGTCCGTGTCATGGTCCCATTGAAGCTGAAATCAGGTAAAAAGTCTGATGGCTCATACCATAGCGGCGATAGCAATAACGACGGCTGGAAGGATGACGACGAGAACCATGACGGTTATTCGGATGGCGATCATGACCGTAACGGACATGATGACCACGACAATGATGGCGACGGGCATGATGACAATGAAATCGATGATGAGTTGAATGCTCTGAAGGTCAACACGCCGTCCAATCGCATCTATGCATTCTGTACGCAGGATGAGCATGATGATGATCACGGCGACTCGGATGGCGATGGACACGATGACTCTGAAGAGTCAGATCACCACAGTTCTCATGATGGCGATGGACACGACAGCGAAGGCCACGACTCCACCCCAGCGCCGCTGACAGGCTGTTCCAATGCACCGATCGCTGGTATCGAGTTCGAGTATCCGGAGCCGCCAAAAGTCTATACGGCAAACGGCTACACCTTTACAAACAGCTCTCGCATCCGTGTATATGGCACGTTGTTCATGGACTTCGTGAGTGCCGAACCTGATGCGGTCAATCCGGTTGCTGGCACGCCGTTGCTGCCCGAGAACCTGCCATTCCATCCGCGTGACATTTTGATTGAAACGGCCATCCCGTTCTTGATCAATCCTGCCTTGGATGCGAATGCTGATGACATCATGGATAACCTCGAATATATCGACGGCATCTCCAAGAACGTCTCTTGCACGGCGACACCTTGCACGTACAAGTATCCGAACCCGCAAAGCTGGGACTTCGCTCGCGTCGACCAGTCGATGAAGGATCGATTCCATTTCCAAACGGGTGTGACGCTGACGCAGACTTTCTATGACAATCTGAATACAGCATCTAAATATCACTTGCTGATGCCGACTGGTTACGAAGCTGGCTGGAACCATGCGTTCACAACGCTTGGCGTGAATGCGACGCAATGGAAAGACCTTGGTTTTGGTGTTCCGGCAGAAGCAGCGACTGCAGGGCGAATTCTGACTAAGGGCGACATTCTTTCTTCATATTGGGAAGATGTCCCGGCATATATCAGCACGGGCGGTCTGTTCTCGATGCGCGGTCATGTCAACATGTCTGGTTTGCTATACATCCCGCAAGCTATCGAGTTAATGCAAACGTACTTCAACAGCGCCCGGCAGTACATCATGGGCGGTGTGATTGTGCGTGACGGCTTCTACATCGAAGGTATCCATGCTGATCCAACTTTGCGCGGTATTTCGGTCATCACATCAGACCCGAATGCTTTTGCTCAAGTGAAGATCAACCCTGCATCGGTCCAGACATCGAACACGTTCAAAACTGCGAACACGACCATTGCACTTGGAGATCCAAGTCCGGTGACTGCAAGCGGAGCCAATACTGGCGGTGCTGATACTTGTGCTGGATGCTCTGGCACTACAGGCGCTGTTATCCCTCAAACAAAGGGCAATACGTTCGTGATCGTTCGCCCGTAAATACGTTCTCGGCGGCTCGTGTGAGTCGCCGAGATTTCGTTTAACAAAAAGAGCCAATGAAAAAGTCTTTTGGATATACACTTGCTGAACTCTTAATAACAATCGCAATTGTAGGTATTCTTGCATCTATTGCATTACCAAGTTTTGTGCAGATTATTGCTGAAAATAGACTGAAGCAATCTGCAGAATCGACCGCTTCGCTGCTGAGAAGATCTCAGGCGAAAGCACTTGAATTATCGACATTGGTGACTGTGACTGTCACGTCATCAATGATGTATGCGAACGCAAACAATATGGGGCCATTCAATACAATATTCCCTGATGGCGTGCAGGCTTCCGGCGCAAGCAGTGTTGTATTTGCGCCGGATGGTCGTGCTTCAACATCCGGCTCTATTGTTTTCACTCCAACAACAACGCTTAGTGTCAATCCGAAGACGGTGACTGTTACACCGCTTGGCCAGGTAATTACGGAATACTGATATATGAATGCACCAAATGTGAAGATTGCTCATTTAGCGCCTGTCACCACCATCCATTCGATGGTGCATTCAGCGCTTCAAGCTTATTTGAAGCTCATTGAATCTGGGGTGATATCAAAAGATGACTTCGACCAGTTAGCCTCCAGGCATTCTGATGAGGCCAACTTTGAGGCGGCTTTGGTTGCTAAAGGAATTTCTCTTCAGCAAATTGGCGATGCGATCTCCAGCTATTACGGCATTGACTACTTCAATTTTGATCCTGATGTCCATGAGAAGCCGACCGATCTCATGGGTAACATCAAAAAAGCTTTCCTGCAGACTACCAACTGGCTTCCTCTGGAGGGAACGCCAGCTCATCGCCATGTGAGTGTTGTCTGTACCGATCCGAGTGTTGCCAGATCCAGCAACCCATCGCCATACATGATCTATGAGCGCGAGCTGAAATGGTTCGTGACGACAGCAACAGAATACGACAGGTATCTGGATTGGCTTTTTGATAAAGCCGCTCCGACCTCGATCCTTCCTGAAGACAATACTCATATCGATGAGATTTTGAGCATGCTTGGCGGGGAAGATGATGATGGTGATATATCTTCAGAAGCGCCAGAAATAAACGAAATCGAAGAGAGTGAAGTGGTTCGCGTCGTAAACAAAACAATCCTTGACGCATATAAACGCGGGGTTTCCGATATCCACATCGAGCCAACTTACCGTGTTGGCGGGAAGAGTTCAATTCTTATCCGATTCCGTCAGGATGGTGCTCTCATCAAATATGCAGAAGTCCCTTATCGTCTTCGTCATGCGCTAATCTCGCGCATCAAAATCCAAGCTAATTTGGACATCGCTGAGCGCAGGCTACCCCAGGACGGAAAGATCAAAATGAAGGCCGGTAGCAAGGAGTTCGAGCTGCGCGTGGCAACTTGCGTTACTGCTGGCGGAAAGGGCGGGGAAGACGCTGTTATGCGTATTTTGGCAGGCAGCAAACCTTTGCCGTTGGACAAGATGGGCTTCTCTAAAAACAACCTGTTAAATTTACAGCGAGAAGTTGGAAAGCCTTATGGGCTGTTCTTTGTATGCGGCCCGACTGGTTCCGGAAAAACAACAACTCTGCATTCTGTGCTTGGGTATTTAAATACCCCTGATAGTAAGATTCTGACAGTCGAGGATCCTGTTGAGATCACCCAAGATGGATTGCGCCAGGTGCAGATAAACCCTAAAGCTGGATTGACATTCGCATCTGTTATGCGTTCATTCTTGCGTCAGGACCCGGATATCATCATGGTCGGTGAGATGCGAGACCAGGAGACGATCAAGACGGGTATAGAAGCATCTTTAACTGGGCATTTAGTTCTTTCAACGCTGCACACTAACAGCGCCGCCGAATCTATTATTCGCTTACTGGATATGGGTGTTGACCCATTCAATTTCGCCGACGCATTACTTGGTGTTTTAGCGCAACGTCTTGCTCGAACGTTATGTAGTGATTGCAAAGAACTTAAACCAGCCACGCAAGATGAGATCAAAGCATTGATCGCTGAATACTGCTATGAGCTAAAACCACTTCCTGAATTTCAGAAAGATTACGCGTTAGCTGCAAAAGGTGTCTACCAGCAATGGCTGAATGATTTTTCAATTGAAGGGAAGTTGATGTTAGGGCATCCAAAGGAAGGCGGCTGCTCAAAATGTTGCAGCACAGGCTTCCGTGGGCGTGTTGGCTTGCATGAATTGCTTATCGGTGAAGATAGTATCAAACATGCGATTCAACGCGGTGCGCGCCCCGCAGAGATACTGGAGATCGCAATCAGAAATGGAATGCGCACACTAAAACAGGATGGCATTGAAAAAGTCCTGCAGGGCCGGACAGCCATGAGTGAGATCAGAAAAGTATGCATCAAATGATTAAAAAAAATATCGCCGATTCAGCAAGTTTTCTAAAAAAGGGCGGTGCGATTGTCAAAGAATCGCCTTGCCCAAGATGCCAGGTGAAATGGGGTAAATATACCAACACCCACTCCAGGCATTGCATGTATTGTGAAGCAGTTATTGCTGCGCGTGGTGTTGAGAGGAGTATGGCGTGAAGTTCTATCTGATCATCCTTGCGTCGGTTTTCTTAGTGCTGTCTATAACGGCCGGAGGAAGGGTGTTCATCTCCTGGCTTGCCAGTGCATTAAAGCCGTTCATTGGCATCATTATGTTTTTGTTTTCAGCTCATTTTACTGTAGCGAAACATTTGATCACATCGAGATCGATCATCTACCCATCACTGGCAAAAAAAACGGTGCACAGATCTGAATAGCGTGTTGCGATATCATTCAGTTAAAACGCCGCTTTTTAGCGGCGTTTCATTAGCATGACAATCACAGCCGCGGCCTTGCAGAACTGGTTCTAGCGATTACGGCATGCTGATAGATGTTGGTTGTAAGAACACTGTCATGCCCCATCCATAAGGATACTGTGGCCAGATGAATACCCGCCTGAAGCTGCCTGGTCGCATAGGTGTGTCTCAGCACATGAGGGGACATTCTTTTTTTAACGATACCTGCTTTCTTCATCATCCCATAGATCATTCTGTAGACACCTGAAGTGGAGTAGGGGCTGAGTACGCCACCCCGTTCTACACCAACGAAAGGCCCATCAAGATCCGGAAGTGCTGCCTCATAGCGCTCGAGCTCCGGGCATATCTCTTCTGGGATCGGGACTTCACGCTCCTTATTACCTTTGCCTATGACCCGAAGATATGGATTATCCACATTCAGATGAACGTGTTTTGCTTCCAATCTGCACAATTCTTCTTCCCGAAGACCGCATCCAACAAGTAGTAGCGCCACGATCTTTTGTCGTTCTAGTGTTTTTTTATGATTTGCGATACCGATAAACAAATCAAATTCTTTCTCGTTTAAAGATACAGGCAACCTCTTTTCTTCACGAGAACGGTCTTTTTTCTTGTCTTTAATCTTTTTTGCAATAAGAAGTCTAATCACGTTTTCGTTAATAATATTGCTTTCATATAATTCATCATATATACGAGCAACAACAGATAAATAGCGAAATTCGGTTTTCTGGCTTATTGCAAGACTTCCTAGCCATTCAATAAATATTCGTTCATTTGCTGTTTTAAGATTAAATCCGTGTTTTGATATAAATGCATTCAACTCGCCAAATATTGAACGATATGTGATTTTTGTTTTATCGCTATATTTGTGCGTTTCGATATATTCTTCAAAAGCAGCTTCCGGCTTAGAAATCCAATTGCAATTTTCCATATTCACTCAATTCTCGCTATTGATCGCTGGCAAAAACATCAATTCTGCCGGTAGGCTAGTGTAACTTCTGAAATAAGTCAATTTACTGTAGACAGTAAAATGACTTATTAGAGATTTTTCGGAGTGGCTTGTATGCCAACCCCAGTGTTTAAGGCGGTCACAGAGGTTAATGCGTAAATTGATTACGCATTTTTTCATTGCAAAATGCTGCAACAGTATATATACTCGCTTTGTCAGTTTTATTGATATGAGAACAACATAACCAAAGGAAGAGATATGTCCGAACCTCAAAACAACCAAGAACAAACCCCCGCTCCGATTTCATCTGTAATAACCAAAACAAAGACCATGCGCATCAAATTGGAAGGAGAGAGTTTTCTTGCCTTTCATAATATTTCCGGAAGAATCGTTTTTCCGAAAAAGATGAGCGAAAGAGCTTCCGATGAAGTTTTGATGAAAGTCGCAATTCGACTACTTCAAGAGAAAGTTGAAGAAAAGTTGAAAGCAGGCGAAATATTCGTTTTGTTCGATTCCTTGTAAAAGGTTCGAAATGATCGACGAAGCAGATACGTCAACATTGGATATGTTCGGAGAAAATTCCGCTCGAAAAAATCATGCGGCAATCGATTCTGAAATCCTTGATCTCGAAACCTTGATTCGTGATGTTGTTCAAAAATCTCTCAGTTCTCCAGAAATGCGCCAGCGTGCTAAAGAATTGTTTTGCGCCGGAACCCAGGCATTAAACGAAATGGATTTTTGATGGGCGAAAGAATCAAATTCACTGTAATCAATTCCAATCGTGAGCAGCTGATCAATATGATCAGAAACGCTCCTTCTGGGACTGAGATTGAAATCCGGCATGGCGTTCCGCACACCATAGAGCAGCGTGCAAAAATGCGTTGCATGCTCCGGGATATCTCAAAACAGTGCACATGGTATGGCGTGAAATTCCCGGAAGATGTTTGGAAAAATATTTTTACGGCAGAAGTTCGGCGAGATCTTGTTTTCCCGGATATTCATGGCGCAGGGTACGTGCTCATGGGCGACTCAACAAAAGAAATGCTTATCGAAGAAATGGCCAGCATGATCGATCTGATGCATGCATTTGGCGATGAGCATGGTGTCAAATTTAAGGGCGATTCTTTGCCTTCTTCAAATAATCAGATTCAGTAGAAAGTTTCAATGTCAAAACATAAATTCAATCTTTTTGTTCGCCAGTTTGCTTGGGCATTTGTGTGGGTCATTTTCTGTCCGGAGATGTTTAGTTTCGAGAATTGGAAAGATGGTTCTTCGATGTTTTTATCTGGTTTATTGATGTATATGGCCAGCGGTTTCATGCTTGAGGCGTTGTATCGATGGATCGCATGGGGCAGGTGGTATCCCAAAAAACAATATCCGGCTGCTATTCGCCCGGAGTGCCCTGATCACCCGTGGATATCAATACTTGACGGATATCCGGAGCCTAGTGTGCTGGTTGAAGTATTTTGTGCGGACGGGAAAGAACGACAAGGACGTGCTTACATTCGGGATGATGATGTTAAGGGTTTGGCGACGTTCTTTGATGGTGATGAGTTGCAAATAGCTCAATCTCCTGATGCTTGGAGATTGAGGCCGACTCACTGGAGGTATTCTAAAAATGGACCAGACAACGTTATTCCAAGTTGAGTCGGATGCCGGCGCATTCGATGCTGTATTGAAGGCATGGCCAGATGGTGATGCTGCAAAGAAGTATTTTGCCGAGCATCTTGTCAGCGATCATGTTCGCAATGAATTACGTGTTTGGTGGAAGGATGCCTGGTTTGTTGATGTTGGCATTATTTGCAGCCCGAATCCGGGAAAGATGAGCATTGGTGTCTATGCAAAATCGAATACGCATGGAAGTCTTCGCTACGGCGAATTTCTTGGCGACGGGAATGCTTCTATTGCTGCCCAGATGGCAGTGGAGAAAGCGTCATCGCTAATGATGGCTAAAGGTATGAGGTTGGTGGTATTGAGGTCGAACACGAAATTTCTTGAGTCAAAGCTTTTAAAGCCTAGTGACGCAGATAAAGAGATGATGCCTATTGCCACAAGCCTGTTTCATGAGGCTCAGACGCATCGTTTTATTTGGACACAGGATATGGATACGACTGGAATGAGAATAGCGAAAGAGTTGGCGTCTGCCTCGTTGACATGAAAAGAACTTTGAAAACAAATCAATCTGCAGAGTCAAATATTGACGAGTGTTGCGAATTTCTGGATCAAAGAAAGATCAGGTATTCGGTAACGCCATGCAAAAAACGTATCCAGATTGAACATGGTGGCGGGGTAGTCGACTACTTTGTTGATGGAGGTTTTTGGATGTCGCGAGTTACTGCAAAAAAGGGAAATGGACTGGAAAGTTTTTCTGATCTGGCTGAATCGTCTTTTATCAACAGAACAAAGTCATCTTCCAAATAGACCGTTTTGGTCTTTTTTTGGAGAAAAAAATGAGCAAAAAAATAATTGTAATGGATGTTCAAGATGGCGCCGCTTCCGAGGGTGTTGATGTGGCCAGCAAGATCAGGCTCACGATCACTCCTGGGGTAGCTAAACATCTTCTTCGGGTGGTTAGTTCTCGCATCATGTCGATTGGCGATCATATGGAGGTATCGATTGGTGCGTTTGACGCGCTTTCGGATGAAGATGAAGAGATCGACCTGGACTGGCGGCCTACTTCTGCTTATGCAGTCCTACATGGAGGCATGTCAAATCTCGATAATTTCACCGTTTCTGTCGGGTGTCGTGATTGCGATGGCGAATATATGTTCGGCACCTTCCCGTTAAGTCATGCCGAAATCGAAGAGATCGCCAAGGAAGATGATACAGAAGGAACGTATCGCGTCTGGGTTGAAACAACGATCATTCGCGACGCTCAAATCATCTCCGGTAAGGCTGGCGAGATCCAGGCGAACGGAGAAGATGCTGACCATGATCTCGGTATGAGTTTGCATGATGCGGCCGAAGTCGAGTGCGATAGCGTTGTCTGTATGAAACGCTTGAGTGCAGCAGAAGTTGCTGAGTTGAGCGGGGTGGCAGCATGAGTTTTCGCGACGAAACGCCTGGTGTGTTTGAAAATCCGAAGCTGGCTGCTGTTTTGGCCGTGCTTATTCTTGTTGTGTCGGTGGCCATCCAAACCGTTGAGGCTGCTGATCTGTATGGTCGTGTAGTGGGTGTAACTGATGGTGATACGGTGACCGTTCTTAATGCTGGCAATACGCAGCATACGATCCGGTTATTTGCTATCGACACACCTGAAACGTCTTGCCATGCAAAGAAGCCGTCTCAAAAGGATGATGCTTGTGTTGAGCGTGGACAGCCATTTGGTAAAGCGGCCAAAAAGTCGCTTTCAAGCATGGTGTTTGGCAGGGATGTTGTTGTTAGCCTGGAGAAAGGCAGCACGTACGGCCGATCTATCGGAACTGTATTTGTTGACGGCCAGAATGCCAACCTGATCCAGGTGCAGCGTGGTTATGCTTGGGTTTATCGCCAGTACACAAAGGGTATGAACCGCACCGATCAGAAGGCTTTGTTTGATGCCGAGGACAATGCCAAACGGCAGCGTCTTGGATTATGGGCTGATAACAGCCCTGTTCCGCCATGGAAATGGCGTCGCAGTAAAAAGTAACACAAACGGCCGGACATTCAATGTCTGGTCGTTTTCAATGGAGAATTTATGATTTTGGTATTTGGCAGCGGGAAGGATAATGGGATCGCGATCGCCGCTCGCGAAGTATTTGGCGCAAATGATGCGCCCGGGAAGTCTGGTTTTTGCTATTCGATTCCAGTGAAATCCCATGGCATGCTTTTGCCTATTGAAGAGATCGCCCGTCATGCGGCTGATTTTGTCCGGTATGCCAAAGAGACGCCAAGTATGGAGTTCTACATGACCAGGGTGGGGTGTGAGCCCGGCGAGTACCAGGATTCGCAGATCGCTCCACTTTTTGCGGATGTACCATCCAATGTGATCTTGCCTGGCATCTGGTTGAATATCATCAATATAATCAAAAGAGAACCTTGCGTCACTCGTGTGATAGTTACTGGCGCCAGAGATTTCAACAACCCTGAGTTGGTCCGCGAAAAAATGGATTACTACCTTGGGAAGCTCAATCTTGAGAGCGTTGAGATCGTTTCTGGAGGCGAGACCGGCGGAGATATGCTTGGCGGGCTGTACGCTAAAGAGCGTGGCATCAAGCTCACAAGCCCCCAGTACAAAATAGAGAAGTTCGGCAGGCAGGCGGGGTACAAGTTCTGCAACCAACTTTGGTCTATGTATGCGACTCACATGGTTGTATTCCACGACGGAAACAACCCTGTGATGCAGCATTTGATCGACACTGTGGAAAAGGATGGGGAGCGTGTGGTCGTAATCCCTGTTTAGTTTGTGCAAATTTTACTGATAAATGCAATAATGTCACCACAGGCGAATTCAATATCGAAAAGCATGGGAAAGCCCTTCCTCAAGAATGGCTTGTCGGATAATTTACACTGTTGCACGCCATTGTAATATAATCTCCTCGTACATTAAAGATCGCCGACATCCGTTCGGTGATTTTTATCATCTACAAAATCGCATCTTCAAGAGAACACTTTAGTTGCCAATCTGGCGACGGGTTCTTTTTTTAATTATCGGAGAAAATCATGAATGCACCAATCAAGGCAGCAATCGGCAAGACCGCCGGAACCGGTCGTATGCGTGCGGAAGACAAGAGAATTATCAATTCGCCTTGTGATGTGAACCAGTTGGTCCCGTTCAAATACAAGTGGGCGTGGGAAAAATATCTGGCGGCTTGTGCCAACCATTGGATGCCGCAAGAGGTCAACATGTCGGCCGATATCGCATTGTGGAAGAAGCCGGATGGATTGAGCGAGGACGAGCGCCGCTTGGTGATGCGCAATCTGGGTTTCTTTACCACTGCCGACAGTCTGGCTGCGAACAATATCGTGCTGGGCTCATACCGCCACATTACCAATCCGGAATGCCGGCAATATTTGCTGCGCCAGGCATTTGAAGAGGCCATCCACACCCACGCCTATCAGTACATCGTGGAAAGTCTCGGCCTGGACGAGGGCGAGGTCTTCAACATGTATCACGAAGTCCCCAGCATCCGCGCCAAGGACGAGTTTTTGTTGCCTTTCATCGACGTGCTGACCAATCCGGATTTCAAGACGGGTACGCCTGAAGACGACCAGAAGCTGTTGCGCAGCCTGATCGTATTTGCCTGCATCATGGAAGGTTTGTTCTTCTACGTTGGCTTCGTGCAGATACTGGCCCTGGGTCGGCAGAACAAGATGACCGGTGCGGCGGAGCAATATCAGTACATCCTGCGCGACGAATCCATGCACCTGAATTTCGGCGTGGACGTCATCAACCAGATCAAGCTGGAGAATCCGCAGCTATGGACGCCGACCTTCCGTGAAGAGATTCGCGGTTTGATCCAGAAGGGGGTCGAGCTGGAATATCGCTATGCCGAGGACACCATGCCGCGCGGGGTACTTGGACTCAACGCCGGCATGTTCAAGGAATATTTGCGCTTCATCGCGAATCGACGCTGCCAGCAGATTGGTATTGATGTACTCTACCAAGGCGCAACGAATCCGTTCCCGTGGATGGCCGAGATGATCGACCTGAAGAAAGAAAAGAACTTCTTTGAGACGCGCGTCACGGAGTATCAGGCAGGCGGCGCCCTGTCCTGGGACTGAAAATTTAGGCATTTGTGCCTATTTCAAAGTCAAAAGTAACGCTAAAAGCCATCAACTCTCTTGAGTTGGTGGCTTTTTTTTAACTTCTCGTAGACGGACGCCGTTGACGGACAGATAACGCTTCCTTTTGGACAAATAACGCTTCCTTTTGTGACACGTTATCGCTCCTCGACAACCAATTCCTTGCGCTGGTTTTTATTGTCTACAAACACACATCTTCAATAGAGCAATTTCGTTCTGCAAAATAGAGAGAATAAGATGGTAAAGATAGCCACCCATAATGGAGCATTCCACGCCGACGATGTTTTCGCCGTGGCAATGCTCCTGATATACCTCGGCAAGAATGCTGAGGTTGTTCGCACCCGAAACCCAGAAATCATCGACAGCTGTGATCTGGTTGTCGATGTAGGCGGTGTCAACAATGCCCACGCCGGTCGTTTCGACCACCATCAGCGTGGTGGCGGCGGTGAGCGCAGTAACGGTGTGCCGTACGCCTCTGCTGGACTGGTTTGGAAGGCTGTGGCGATGGAAGTCTGTGACAGCCTTGAGGTCGCTGAGCACATTGATAAGATGGTTGTTCAGAAGATCGATGCGGCTGACTGCGGCTACTCTGCAGCCGGTTTGGATCGAACATACTCAGCTCTGGTTTCGGATTTTAATCCGTGCTGGAATGAGTCTAACGACCCCAAAGCATTCGATGAGGCATTCGGACGAGCTGTAGAGTTCGCAAAGACAGCCTTGCAGAATGCTATCCGTCAAGCCTCCAATAAAGAAGGCGCAAAGGAATCTGTACTCAAGCTTCCAGTTGAGGACGGCCTACTCATCTTGGATGAGTATATCCCTTGGCAGGATGCAGTTCTGGAGATGCCTGATGTGAAAGCAGTGGTCTTCCCAGACCTTACTGAATCATGGAAGGTCCAGGTCGCACCAGTGAAGTACGGAATTTTCGACAGCCGTATCAAACTGCCTGCTGCTTGGTGCGGTGCTCAGTTCGAAGAACTTGAGAAAATTTCCGGCATTCCCGGAGCAATCTTCTGCCACACTGCGTTGTTCATCGCTGGTAACAAAACCAGAGATGGTGCGATCGCAATGGCCAGAAAGGCAATTGCAACTGCTCAGTAATACCAAAACCGTTATTTCCACTTGGAGATGGCGGTTTTTTATTGCCCATCGAAAGACCTCTTCTTGCATATCAATAAAGGAGGTTCTATGGAACGACCAATCAATAACATTGGACGCGGCAATGCTAGCTTGCGCCCGAATTCGATTGAAATCACGTCTGCGCAAGCAAAAATTCTTGCTGATGAATTCATTGATTCAGCTCCGGAAGATGCGATGTCAACAGATGAATATGAGTGGCAATTTCGATTTTTAACCCGGCAAGAACTTATGGCTACTGGTTTGCTTGATGGTTTTGATGAGCATGTACGCAACATCGGTCTTGATATCACTTGGTCCTATATGTCTCGTCCGGTCGTGGTTTCTGTCGGAGATGGAGAGCGTTACCAAGTGGCCATATGGGATGGTGTGCACCGCATTATGACTGCGCTTGCAACAGGAGCATGTGGATTGCCGGCCGCATTTGGCACAAAGAAAATATTTCAACCAACAAAAGGGAGTTTGTCATGGAGCAACTAAATGTCGTGCATCTACCGTTGACAGCAAATGTCGATGTGATGTCAATGCCGGATCTCGATGCATACGATCGCATCGTCGTATTTTTCTCAGGCGGCAAGGATTCAATCGCATGCGTTCTTCATCTCCTTGAAATGGGAGTGGAGGCAGAGCGAATCGAGCTGCATCATCACATCGTCGACGGCAGAGAGGGCTCTACCCTTATGGATTGGCCAATCACCGAAGACTACTGTAAGAAATTTGCAGCTGCTTTCGGTATGAAGCTCTACTTCTCATGGAAGGTCGGCGGTTTCGAGCGAGAGATGACCAGAAGCAAAGCCAAAACAGCGCCTATCGCGTTTGAAAACGATCAGGGCGGCATTACATCTACCGGCGGTGAGCGAGGATCTGAAGGAACGCGATTGAAGTTCCCTCAAGTGGCCGCCAGCCTAACTGTTCGCTGGTGCTCTGCATACCTGAAGGTGGATGTTGGATCTCGCATCTTGACCACTGAAGAGCGCTTCCTGAAAGGGAAGGTTCTGGTGGTGACCGGTGAGCGTGCAGAGGAGTCTGCAGCACGCGCTAAATACTGTTCGTATGAGCCGCATCGGTCTGACAACCGAGACGGCGCTCGCGTAAAGCGGCATATCGACCAGTGGCGTCCTATCCATGTTTGGAAGGAAGGCGAGGTTTGGGACATCATCCGTCGCTGGAAGGTGAACCCACATCCTGCTTACCATCTTGGATGGAGTAGGACGAGCTGCAGAACCTGTATTTTTGGTTCGGCAGATCAGTGGGCGACCATTCAACTGTTCATGCCTAACTCATTCAAGCAAATAGCGAAGTATGAGGCACAGTTTGGCTCAACCATTCACCGCACTCGCTCTGTTGAAGAGCAAGCCAGTCGCGGTACGCCGTATGAATGTGACGAGAAGTGGGTTGCTATTGCAGAATCCACAGAATTCTTGGAGCCAATGCTTGTTGATAACTGGGCCTATCCTAAAGGTGCGTTCGGAGAATCGGCGGGGCCATTATGAGACCACTCGCAGACCTGGTTCGTCTCTCCGGTAATTTTGGAGGAAAAATCCCGGCGAGCATCCCAGCACATTACGTTGAATGGGCTTTGTCTGTTCATCGTCATGAAAGGATGTTGGCTATTTCCGCAGCAAGGGTTTTCCGTCCTGGGCATCTCTACCCTAAACCTGAAACAGTCCGTCCGGCAGTTATCTGTCTGTGATGGACATTAAGACAAGGAGAAATCATGTCAGAAGAAACAAAATGCCCTAATTGCATGGGCAACCTCCGAGACCACCCGGAGAATGGTTGTGTTCTTGCAACGCTCGTACAGGCTATTCGTGAACGCGGAAATGTTGATGAAGAGAAACTGCTTCAGATGCACGCAACCACGGATGTCTCGGCATTGTGGGAAGACCTCGGCCCCATCATCGACAAGCTCGAAGATGGTGAGTACGCTGGTGATGATAATTCGGAAGGTGAACAAGAAATAAAGTCATTCTCCGAAGCACTTGTTCTTGATCTCTCCGAGATGAAAAATCTCGGCATGAATGTCCCACAGCGGGCCATTGAAAAAGCCAAAGATGTCTCTGTTGTTGCGGAATACACCAATATGAAGGTTTCCGACGCGGCGAGCTTATTCGCCCAACTTGCATATTAACAACACAAAACCCCAAGCATCTCTTGACGCCTGGGGTTTTTTATCGACTATCATTACCTATCTTCTCTCTGAACGCTATTGTTCTAAACAAGGAGAAAAAAATGTTTGAACCAAACGGCTTGCTTATTCAAGGGCTGATCATTTTCACTGGCCTAGTAGGTCAGTTATATGTGGCTCATCAAAACAAAACGGGGTTTTACTGGTGGATGGTTACAAACATCCTGTTGCTGTACGTGACCCTGATACACCAAAGCTGGGGCATGTTCGCGCTCTACATCGTCTTTGCGGTGATGTGCGCCTACTCGATCAAGAAATGGAAGGATATGCAATCCGGCAAGCCCGGCGAGTACAAGTATCTTGACCTATCAACCGGTCATATTTCTCAGGCAACCATGCGATGGCTCGACGAGGTGTCTTTCGTTGGATTGACTATCGCGCCTTATGATCACGGTGCTTTTGTCAGCGTCCCCACAAAAGACACGTTGGACGAGATGATTGAATCTAATCAAATCCCCCGCGATCTGATCACAGTATTCGGTTATGCTGTACGCAACGGCTTTTTGATAATCAGGTTCGATTCGGATGGCAACAACTCCGAGCACCTTCCTGTTTTCAATTGGTGATGTGCCGCTATGTTGTGAAGGATGAAGAGGCTCTAGGTTATATCTTCGATGAGCAACCGACCACGTTCGGATTCTTGTCTGGAGGCGCTGGCAGAGAGCCTACTTCAATCATTCTTGGCCTCACCAGCATTCGGCCGGCGACGACTGTTGATTTCGAGAGATTTCGCGTATCAATTCCTCCTGATTTCATCCAGGGTGCTTTTGATTCTTTCTGTTCAGATAATGATGGCGCAAACCCATCAGTCAATTGGTAATTTGCATCACAACCACCGTCCTCATGGATGGTGGTTTTTATCATCTCGATTTTCATATCTATATTCCAGAAGCAATCTTGCTTCAACCATCAACGTATTTCACAACCAATTTCAAAGGAGATGAACATGGGTAATGAAGACAACCTCGCTGCAATCAAGAAAGAAGCGGAAGACCTAGTAAAACGTGCACGGGCATCTGGCTTGGTTCTTAACATCGAATCAGTCCCGGATATGCCGCTTGCCATGGGGAACTACCACGAAGAAGTAGCACTCACCCCTCTCCGCCTTTATTAATCAACTTTTAACACCAGCTTTCGGGCTGGTGTTTTTATTTGCTCAAAAAAAACCATCTTCTTGCTGACTCATTTTAAAATTCACAAGGAGAACGCAATGAACAAACATCTACGCATTCCCCTTCTTAAGCGATAGCTAAGAGGCGAGTCAAGCAGGCGTTACATATATTGCACTTATCACTAATCTGACTGTATAATCCATTCATGCAGATCGGTAATCGCTTTCGCTGTTATCCCACTCCCGCACAGGAACAAACCCTGCTGCAGTGGATCGGCTGTCAGCGTCATATCTACAACGCAAAAGTGCGGGAAGATCAATATTTCCGTCGATTCGCTCGAAAATCCTTGCAGCATGCCGGGCAGTTCGCGCCGGTCGATCAGCAGTACAGTCACTTCAAAACCGAACTCACGCCATTCCTTTCAGAAGTGCCCAGTGTTGTTCTGAGAAATGGCTCGGTGTTGTGGAAGCAGTCCTATAGTCGCTTCTTTTCCAAGCTCGGCGGCCGGCCGGTGGTCCATAAAAGACACGGCAAGCAATCGGTATGGCTCACTTCCGAGGTATTCGAGTTCATATCACAGGCCGATGCCGAGACCGGCAAGATCACCGGACATCAACTTCATCTTGGTACAAAGAAATTCCCCGTTGGCATGCTCGAATTCAAAGCGCACCGGGAATTCAAAGTTCCCGCTTCGATCCATTTGAGCGTGCACGCTGGCCGCTGGCACATCTCGTTCAATTACGAAGACGATATCCCGGAGCCAAGCGAAAAAGAAACGACCGAATACCTGCTGCAGTTCGACGAAGCAGCGCTGCTCAAGATGACCGTCGGGCTGGACCGTGGTGTCGCGTTGCTGCTGGCCGGGAGTGACGGGCAGGCATTCAATTTCTCTGACATCCAGCAAAAGCGTCTCGATAAACAAGAACGTCACAAGAAACGCTGGCAGCGTCGTCAGGCACGTCGAGACCAGGGCTCTGCCGGGTGGCTCAAAGCGAAGCGTCGTGTCGCGAGATACGTGCTTTATGGTGCAGATGTGCGCCGGGACGTGGCTCACAAGACCAGCCATACGCTCAGCTCTGATTCTCGCTACAAGCTGTTCGTGTTCGAGGCGCTGAAGGTCAAGAACATGACTGCCAGCGCCAAGGGTTCTATCGAATCGCCTGGTCGTAATGTGAAACAAAAGTCCGGTCTCAACCGATCCATTCTGGCGTCGACATGGGGCCAGACCAGGACTTATTTGCAGTACAAAGCTCGCCGTAAAGGCAAGCTGGTTATCGAGGTGCCGCCTCAATTCTCATCGCAGGAATGTGCCGCGTGCGGCCACATTCACCAAGACAATCGGGTGTCTCAATCCGAATTCGTCTGCTTAAGCTGCGGGAACACAGACCATGCGGATCACAATGCGGCAAAGGTGATCGCCAAGCGTGGTGTCCAGCAATTGCTGTCCAGGAAGCGTGTTCAGAAAGAGAAAAAGCGGTGCGGCGTTACAAGAAAAAAGGTAGGGCGGGAAGTGTCCGAACCGGTTGCAGCAATGCAATCTACGTCTGATGAGATCGTGGTAAGTCGTGAGGTTGGCCAGTCCATCCCTACGCTCTGGTCGTTGACTCAGGAAACCCTCGCTACAGCTGTTGCAGCCTAGCGATGGGAGGCTTCATCCAAGAAAAAACACTTACGATTCACAAGCCTGGGCAAGCAAGCAAACAACTTGCTTTGCAGAAGACTCCGGACGGCCGCCGTAAGTTGGTGGTCTCCACCAATTGGCTGCCTTTGTTCGGATTTGAACAAGACGCTCGCGTCACCGAGAAGCTTATCGGTGAAGGTGGGCAGGGCATGATCATCGCCCTGGCAGATGCCGATGTAGCAAACACGAAAAAGGTCTATACGCGGTCTTACAAGAGCCGCCGTAACAACCCCATCGAAACAATGCTGGATATCCGCGGGCAAAAGCTCATGGATGCTGCTTTCCCAGCTGGCACAGAAAAGGTTCACATTCTGTTCCGCGCCGGAGAGATCCGCATCACGCCAATCCAGAACAAAGTGGCTGAGCGTATTGCTAAGGCCGTAAAATCACTAAAGCAAGGCGAGATCATGACGGCTTTCTCAGCATGCACGGCCGGTGTTGATGTGATCGGACTGAAGGATGAGGGCTTCCAAGTGCAGTCCATTCTTGAATGGCGTCCGAACGAGGCCCGAGATAAGCGCGACATGTCGGAGACCGGCGCTCTGAATGTTGCGGGCAATGTGGCGGTTAAGCACATCTTCAACGAAGACATCGGCCAGGTCGATCTCGGTCTGTTGGCTCAATCAGTTGAAGAGTCTCCGTCCACCTTGCTTCAGATCAGTCTGCAGTGCGATGACTTCTCTCCGGTAAAAGCAAAATCCTTAAAGGATGCTGCGTTGGACGACCTTTCCACTTCATCGGATATGGTTTACGACGGTCTCCGCCTCATCGAGACAGTCAATCCGGCGTGTGTATTGCTCGAACAGGTTCCTGGTTTCATGACCTCTCAGGCTGGTGCGATCTTCGAGACCAAGCTCCGCAAGTGGGGTTATCAGGTGAACAAGGCGGTGATGGATAGTCGTGATTATGGTGGTTTGACCAGCCGTAAGCGCTTCTATCTCTTTGCTACTTCGCTGCCAACTGGGTTTGAGTGGCCGGCGGTCACAGAGCGTCGTTCTACTCCCATCTGGGATGAGTACATCGCACCGGTACTGCACCAACTTCGTGATGTCACCCATACGAAGTCAATGCAGGATGGATTGGATTGTGGCCGTTTGCGGGTAATCGACCGTGAATCCACTTGCTCTCCTACGTTCCTGAAGAGCCAGATGCGGCAGGCAAAGGATAGCGTCGTGATCCGTGACGGAGATCGGCTGTTGTTCCCAACTGTTGAGCTGATGCAGCGATTGATGTTGATCCCTGATAGCTTCTCAATGGATGCTGTGTCTGAAACGGTTGCATCCGAAATCATTGGTCAGTCTGTCGACTACGGAATGCACGGAAAGATACTTGCCAAGATTGCGGAGCATATCCGTGATTTTGCGACTTCTGTTAGCCCTTTCCGGGCGCAGTTGACTTTGAATCTTACTTAACCCGAGCCCATCCTCTTCATAGAGGATGGTTTTTTTATCGCCTATTACAAAGCATCATCTCCTTGAACCAATGTCGGTTTTATTTAAGGAGAGAGAAATGAATCAAAAGTTAGCCGCTGTCGGTAAGTTTGTTTGCCGGGCTTTTGAGGTCGCTGGAATACCGGGCATTCACTACAAAGTGGAACAATACCCTGAAGCTAAAAATGAAATTATCTGTGCCATATACAAGGAAGACAAGATGATAGCTTCCTTTGCGCTGAGCAATAGTGAACTGATTTGCCAGAGTATGTTGGCACCAAGTAGCGCTACGATTTGGTCTCGCACACCCAGCAAGGCGGTTAAACGTTTCGTTGAGCACTACGTCAACCATCTGCTTGTGAAAGAACTTGTGGATGAGACCAAGCAGTTCAACAAAGACATAAAGGCGACTGTATGAATGCATCCTATAAGAAAGGCACTGTCGGAGCCTATTTCATTGGCGATGATGTGATGTTGCCTTGCTATTCAGACGGACAAACATGGAACGGGTTTGGTTGCCCGGCGTTTGAATTGGAGGCCGCAAAGACCATCGCTAAAAACGACGACCTGGGCCTTAGTTATGACGAAAAGAATGATCGTTTTGTATGCAAGACTGAGTACAGCGATGATTCTTGCGAAGAAGTATTCGAGCCTTTCGTCACTGAGATCGATGGTGAACAAATCAAACTCTACTCTATCGGCGGCTGGTCCTGGTGCTGGGAACGAGTTCAATTCACATAATGCTTCACGCCGTCATCCTTATTGGATGGCGGTTTTTATCGCCTGCAGGAATTCATCTTCTCTCTGAAGTGCCTATCTGGCCAACTGGCCGTAATTACAAAGGAGAGAATCAATGAGCAATGGAAATTTTGAAGTTGAAGACCAGGATATCGTCACGCTTAAAGGTGTTGGCGCTCGTTCTGGCTGGGTGAATATCGGCACACATGCGGTATTCCTCGAACTTTCAAGCAGCGGGAATCTTACTGTATCCATCAAGGCTCGCAACAATGAAGATGCCCCGCTTGGCGAGGTATCCGTTTCCAAAGAAGCAAGTGTTGCTGCTGGAGCATCTGATCCGGACGTTATTCCCAGTCAATTCTTGGTTGCAGAAGGCTGGTCTCATAGATTTATTGTTGGTGAGAAGTTGGTTCGTTTTATCTTTGATGTGAACGCCAATAAGATCATCTTCATGCAGATCAGCTACAACCAGAAATGGAACGCTTCTTCGCCAGAGGCTATGGCGGATGTTCAAGATAGCCTCGTGAACGGCAATGAAGATGCCATCAAGAACCCAGATGATTATGGTCTTGTTGTGACATCGAAATTGCCTGAGTGGGCAAAAATCAATAACTAATCAAGGGGATATCAATGAATATGAAAGTCAGAATACTGGTTGGCGCACAACAAGCTTATGCTTGCATCACGCTCCCTGGTAAATCAATGGATGTCGCGCTGTCGGGCGGCCATTCTCCATCGTTCTCTTTGGATGAATCTGCCAAGGACCTGCGCATCAAAGCACAGCAATATCTCGATCGTGCAAAGATCATGGAAGCGGCAGCCTCTATTCTTAAAAAGGACAAGTCAGGTGGCGAAGGGGTGATTCAGTCATCCATCCACAATTCCAATGAGTGGCATCTATCTAACAAAGTCGAAGAGTATGTCGATTTTGAAAAGGAGTTGATCGACTTTGATGACGATGGCAACACCTCTATCGATATGCGCTTGTCGTTCGATATCGAGGGTCATAATGCCTATATCGTTATCGTCCGTCATAACGATGACGGAAACACCCGGGAACTGGATCCGCAAATCAACGTGGAATGGGATGAGGCCCTTCGTATGATCGGGGAGCTTGCTTCTCACGTACTTCAGTAATAAACACAAGCCGCCTTTCTCTGATAGAGATTGGCGGTTTTTTATTGACTAAACACATCCTCCTCCTGAACCATTTGGTTTTTTAAGGAGAAAAATATGAAATCGATCGAAGATATGATTGCCGAAGCAATTTTGGCGATCAAAGCAGTGTTTTTAGGAAAACATCCTGTTGTCATCGCATTCTCGGGCGGCAAGGACAGTTCCGTCGTTGCAAACTTGGTTTTGCTTGCTGCGAAAGAAGTGACTCTTGAGGGCGAAAGCCCTATGGTTGTAGTCATGACAGGTTCGACTATGGTTGAAAACCCAGAGGTGGATATCCACTTCCGTGTCGAGTTGGCCAAGATGAAAGAATATGGCGACAAGCACGGATTTGAGGTGTCTACGCACATCATTCAGCCCAACATCCTATCTACTTGGCAAGTTCAAGTTCTGACGGGTCGTAGTTTGCCTTCCTTCGCAGGAACTCAAGCTGCTTGCTCAGTTGAGTTGAAGGTGAAGCCTCAGGGCGTATATCGTCGAAAACTGTTCCGCGAACTTGGTAGCCAGTGTAAAGCGGCGCCAGTGATCTGTTTGGGTACACGCAGGGAGGAATCAGCTCAGCGTGCAGCGCGAATGGATGAGCGGGGCGAGAGCGCCTTAAAGTCAGTCCTCAACAAGGATGGGGAGCTGGTGTTATCGCCAATCGCTGACTGGACGACGGATGATGTTTGGGAAGCGATCGGATTGGCCTCTAATGGCATGACCGACTCGTTCAGCGACTTCGAAGAATGCAAGCGCATCTACGCCCATTCTGAGAGCACTTCTTGCGCTGTGGTGGCTGATGCCATCAGTACCGGCAAAAAGAAGGGGGGATGTGGTGCTCGTACTGGATGTTTCGTGTGCACTCAGTCTTCGGACAAGTCGCTCGAAAACATGATCAACTACGATCCTCGTTATGCCTATGCGAAGGGGCTTGTGAAGTTTAACAAGTTCCTGGTTGCAACACGGTATGACTGGTCTCGACGCAATCTGATTGGACGCTCCATTAATGCCGGTTTTTTGCGTCTGCAGCCGGATACTTATCACCCGAAAATGGTACGCGAGTTGTTCCGCTACATGCTCCAACTCGATTACGATGAAGCTTGTCGTGCAGAGGCGGAGGGTGTGGCACCGATGTTCCGTATGATGCCTATCGAGATGATCATTGCGATCGACGCAATGTGGAGTCTCAAGGGTATGGCGATGCCGTTTGCAGCCTGGGCGGATTACGACAATATCAATTCCGGACGTGTGCGTTACGACATCCCGGAGATCGAGGCCTTCAAGAACACGCCTTTGCCTGAGCCCAAGTATCTGTATGTGGGTGACGTGAGAACGGAGACGAATGACTTTGATGGGTTGCGTGATGCATTTTTCGAGGCGGTAACGGAGATGTCTTCCTGCGGGGTTGATTTGGTAACCACTGATGATGGTCGTGTTGTCTGGGATATCGATAGCAACAAGATATTCTCGGTGGATTCTGAATCAGCACAACTGATTGCGACTTTCGAGCTGGATTCGATGTTGGCTAAGTACAACGCTGGTTTTGCTGTGGGCGGTGTAACTGCTGCTTACAAGTGGTATGTCCAGTATGGCGTACTCAATGTGTTCCGTCCTTTGGAGCATGACGAGACCTTGCGTCATACGGCATTAAAGGATCGCTTAGGTTTGTCCTACGAGTATGACCCGGATGAATTGATGGCAAAGGCAGTTGGCTTTGACGAGATGCCTGAAGAAGCCAGGGCAGTGTGGTCTAAAAAACCGGCTACTGAAGCTGATTCCAAGGTAATTTCTATCAAGGAAGTGTCTTATGTGCCAGATCCGGAGATGGGCTGGTTTCAGCAAGAAATCTTTGAATCAATAGCAGCATAACTTAAACCCATCGGTCCTTATGGATCGGTGGGTTTTTTATCGCCTTTAATTCATTATCTTTATGTAAAGTTATATTTCTTTTTAATAGATAGCCAAAATGGCGGAAAGTGATCCAAATGGAAGATTTAAGCAAATGCCCTAAATGCGGTGGTATTGCAGATAAAGGGATTGATAATTGCATCCCGCAGAGCGCCTATATGTGCAGTAAATGCTGTGCACAGGAGGATGCAAAGAAGGCTGCAACGACTGAGAAGGTGAAGACTGAAATTCTTCATGCGAATAGTGAGAGCAGTCATCATTTGATGGCAATGGGATGGCAGTTTCTCTGCAATGGCCATGGTGATGTGCGTTTGACTGGAGGCGTCTGGCTGTACAAAGGCGACAAGGTTGAAGCTCAGTCTATGCAAGAAGCTCGATGGCAAGAAATCAAGCGTCGATCTGATGGTTACTATGCACAGAAGCATGTGTAATCAATTCTTTCACCGTTTCGCCGTAAGGCTGGAGGGTGTTTAACAGAAAAGGAGTCAACATGGCTTTAAAAGTCGTTCAGCATATCCAGAGAGACGATGGTTCAGAAGTAAGGATCACCGCCACAGCAATGTACGGAGCTGGCTTGACTCGCTCGGTGGACGTTTACGTTCATCGTCGAGATAGCTCCGACCAGAGCTGGAAGCTGTGTAACAACAGACCACACCCAAACTGGCGCGAGATGTCCGTGGATGAGTACATCAAACACGGACGTTCCGAAATGCTCAGGGTGGTTTCTCATGGAGAGATTCTGAAAACCATCACTGCGTGTCAGTAACGGTGTAATTGAAACCAACAAATCACCATCCACAGAATATTGGAGTGGTGATTTAACAAGCCAGAAATGGCAGAAGGGAGCCTTATGGCTACACAAGGAATCGTTTCAATCCTTACTTGGTAAAACTCTACACAGCTCATGGAACTATGTATGTTGATACCGCAGAATTGGCGAGTAAGAAGTTGCGGCTAAGAATTTATACGGCTCGCGGCAATAAGCTCTCTGATGTGAGTAGTAGTCAGAAAATTCGTAAACAAGCAAGTTATGGTGTTCATCGCGAGAATCTGTTTGCCTCACAAGAGCTGGCTGATGCGGCATCGGATGCTGTTTGGCGTGAGTTGTATGGTGAAAATGCATTGACTACCAAACAACTCCGCGAGCAGGAGATAATTCCTGCACCAAGCTGCATGTAAACCAATAAATTCACCATCGCAAGGTGGTGAAAAATCAACCGGAGGGTTTAATCGCCCTTCTAATAAAAGGAGACAGCAATGTCCAATGATTCATACAAAAGCATGTGGGCAGCATTGAAGCCCATGATTCTGGAACGCATGACAGCGTTGGTTTCTGGCCTTAAAGGGCAAGAAGTGCCACTCGCTGTTTCAGACCCGTATATTTCCGGCCCGGATGAAGAATTCGGCTCGGATGAATATCGGGTAACCGTCGATCTAAAGAACGAGCACGACATCACCGTCCTGTCCGCAGAGTTTCAATTGCGTGATGGTGCGGACGATGGTGCCGAGGGTTTTGCGATCGCATGCATGCTTAATGGTTACAACGCACTGGTGTTGGGTGGGTTTCAGCCAAATGCATATACAGATGATTTCTTTACGCTGGACAAGGAGGTTCTTGAGTCCAGAGTGGATGAATTTGATGCTTATGAATTCGTTCTAGCGATAAACGAGGCTCTTCAGGACGAGACTCTTCTCGAAGAAGTTGCCGAGGCGTCCGCAGGGATGTCGCCGGCGTAAACCACATAATTCACCATCTAGCGCAAGCCGGCGGTGAAATTAGAACAAGGAGCTTGCATGAATCTACCTTTGATTGTTCGTCAAGTTCGGGAAGAGTATCTTTCCAAAGGCTTGGCACAATCGTTTCAAATCATCAATAGCGGCCTGTGTGATGATTTTGCGAGCGATGTCTGTATGAGAGTACCTGGAGGCTTGCATAACACTGAAGTTTCGAATCTTAGTGTTGCAAACTTCCAGTCCATCGACGAGTCGGACGACGATAGTGGGCGTCCATTCGACAGAAAGCTACTGCGCAAGCACTGGCCTGCTGTAATCCCTCCATCAGGTTTAACTTGGAATGAGTTGGACGCGTTATCAGCAGATGCGGGTTTTGACAACGGCACGCACGTTTGGATCTCATTTGGGGATATGCATTTCGATGCAGAATGCCCGGATGGGGTTCATAACTTTTTCGAACTACCGTTCTTTCAGCGCGTCATTGCTGATTGGATGGCGGAGCGTAATCAACCGGCAACTGTGCCAGCAATGGCGTAATTGAAACCAACAGAATCACCATCTGGTGAGAAAGGAAAAGTAGGTGAATCTATCTGAAGCTATTCGCCAGGTTCGGCAGCAGTACATCGCGAGCGGCGAAGCTAAATCGTTCTACGAAATCAATAACGGCCTTTGCGATGATTTCGCCGCAGCTGTTATTAAATTGATGGGCGGTTACAGTAAAACTCTCCATGAGATCAGTAATGAAAATCTCATGATCGGGCTAGACGGAGATGAGTGCGGCGACGACGTGTGGGACTGGAAGTTGCTCAATAAACATTGGGGAATCACTCCGCCCGACGGCTTAACCAAATCTGATGTAAACAAGATGGGTTTTGGCGGTCACGTTTGGATCGTCAGCGGCAAGATGCATTATGACGCTGAGT